>Ga0182738_1000156_pt1 | contig 106924 bp, 78 predicted proteins | sample eDN5th30CBELigMG_FD_128876 | JGI IMG/M metagenome (GOLD analysis project Ga0182738, IMG submission 128876) | Enriched Miracle-Growth compost microbial communities from Emeryville, California, USA - eDNA 5th pass 30_C BE-Lig MG (version 2)... ... | reverse complement strand
GCCTCAAACGCGCCATCCTCGATCGACTTGGACGGATCCGTAACGAGCAGGTCCGGGTCCACGATCATCTTCGCGCCGAGACCATCACACTCTGGGCACGCGCCGAACGGGCTGTTGAACGAGAACATACGCGGCGCAAGCTCATCGATGCTGAAGCCGCATTCCGGACAAGCTAGATTCGAGCTGAACATCAGCTCTTCCTTCTCCATCACATCGACAATAACTTTGCCTTCAGCCAGCTTGAGCGCCGTCTCGAGCGAGTCCGCCAGACGCGTGTGAACATCCGACTTCACAACGATCCGGTCGACAACCACTTCAATCGAATGCTTCTTGTTCTTCTCCAGCACGATCTCATCGCCGCCAAGCTCGCGAATCTCGCCGTCAATCCGTACGCGGACGAAGCCCTGCTTCTGTACATCCTGCAGCAGCTTCGTATGCTCGCCCTTGCGTCCCGATACGATCGGCGCAAGAATCTGCAGTCGGGTCCGCTCTGGATATTCCATAATGCGGTCGACCATCTGCTCCACCGTCTGTGAAGTAATCTCGATGCCATGCTCGGGGCAGTGAGGCTTGCCGATCCGCGCGAATAGGAGCCGCAAATAGTCATAAATCTCCGTTACCGTACCAACCGTCGAGCGCGGGTTGCGGCTCGTCGTCTTCTGATCGATCGAGATCGCGGGGGACAATCCGTCGATGGAATCGACGTCCGGCTTCTCCATCTGTCCGAGAAACTGCCGTGCGTAAGCAGACAGCGACTCGACGTACCGCCGCTGTCCTTCCGCGTAGATCGTATCGAACGCAAGCGATGATTTGCCCGAACCGCTAAGGCCCGTCAGCACGACGAATTTGTCGCGCGGAATCGTCACGTCGATATTTTTCAAATTGTGGGCTCTCGCCCCCTTAATTACTATGCTATCGCTTGCCACTGCTGCTCCACCCTTCTATTCCCCTCTAGGTAACCGTATATCAATCGCCTTCCGCACGCAGCTCCAGCAGCGCATCGCGCAGCTCTGCCGCACGCTCGAATTGGAGATTCTTCGCCGCTTCCTTCATCTCGGCCTCTAGGCGCTGAATAACCGATTGGCGTTCCTTCTTCGACAGCTTGCCGCCAGCGCCTGTGCCAGCGAGGTAATCCGCTTTCTGCTCCGCGACCTTCGTCGCTTCAATAACGTCATGGATCTTCTTGCGTATCGTCTGCGGCGTAATGCCGTGCTCTTCGTTGTAAGCTACTTGAATCGTACGACGGCGTTCCGTTTCCTTGATGGCCTTATCCATCGAGTCGGTTATCTTATCCGCATACATAATGACACGGCCGTCCGCATTGCGCGCCGCCCGGCCGATCGTCTGAATAAGCGAGCGTTCCGAACGCAGGAAGCCTTCCTTATCCGCATCGAGAATCGCAACCAGCGTAACCTCCGGCAGGTCCAATCCTTCCCGAAGCAGGTTGATGCCAACAAGCACATGGAACGCACCTAAGCGCAAATCACGCAAAATCTGCATCCGTTCCAGCGTCTTAATGTCCGAGTGCATGTACCGCACTTTGATGCCGACTTCCTTAAAATAATCGGTCAGGTCTTCCGCCATCTTCTTCGTCAGCGTCGTGACGAGCACACGCTCATCCTTCGCGATCCGATCCCGGATCTCGCCGAGCAGATCGTCGATCTGGCCCTTCGTCGGACGCACTTCAATAATGGGATCAACAAGACCGGTCGGACGAATAATTTGCTGCACCATCTCCGAGCAATGCTCAAGCTCATAAGGACCCGGCGTTGCCGACACATAGATCATCTGGCCCGCCTTCGCCTCGAACTCCTCGAACCGAAGCGGCCGATTGTCCAGCGCCGAAGGCAGACGGAAGCCGTGCTCAACGAGCACTTCCTTACGCGCGCGGTCACCGTTGTACATGGCGCGAATCTGTGGGATCGTCACATGAGACTCATCAATAACGATTAACATATCATCGGGAAAATAATCCATCAGCGTGTACGGCGTTGCGCCGCGTTCGCGGAAGGTGAGCGGACCCGAGTAGTTCTCGATGCCGGAGCAGAAGCCCATCTCCTGCATCATCTCGATGTCGTAGCGCGTCCGCTGCTCGAGCCGCTGCGCTTCAAGCAGCTTGTTCTGCGAGCGCAGCTCCTCCAGTCGTTCCTCCAGCTCGCGCTCGATGTTAACAAGCGCCCGCTTCATCGTCTCTTCCTGCGTGACGAAGTGAGAAGCCGGGAAAATCGCAATATGGTCGCGTGTTCCTACAATCTCACCCGTCAGTACATCAATCTCCGTAATCCGCTCGATCTCGTCGCCGAACAGCTCCACCCGAACGGCCCTCTCATTATTCGCTACCGGGAAGATCTCAATAACATCGCCGCGGACGCGGAACGTACCGCGGATGAAGTTAATGTCATTGCGCTGATATTGGATATCGACCAGCTTATGAAGGATCGCATCGCGGGACTTCTCCATACCGACGCGCAGCGACAGGACAAGACTGCCATACTCGGAAGGCGAACCGAGACCGTAGATGCAGGACACGCTGGCCACGATAATGACGTCGCGCCGTTCGAACAGCGAGCTCGTCGCCGAGTGGCGAAGCTTATCGATCTCATCGTTAATGCTTGAATCCTTCTCGATATACGTATCGGTCGACGGAATATACGCCTCCGGCTGGAAATAGTCGTAATAGCTGACGAAATACGATACGGCATTCTCCGGGAAAAACTCTTGAAACTCACTGCACAGCTGCGCTGCCAGCGTCTTGTTATGCGCGATGACGAGCGTCGGCCGATTCAGCTTCGCGATCGTATTGGCGATCGTAAACGTCTTGCCTGTACCGGTCGCACCAAGCAGCGTCTGATGCCGCTCACCGTTCTCTACACCTTCCACCAGCTGACGAATCGCCTCCGGCTGATCGCCCTGCGGTGTATAGCCCGACATCAGCTTGAAGGGTTTATTCAATCGTTCTGCAAACTCCATGCGTATCGGTCACCTCCCTGCTAAAAGCAACTATATAATGCTGCTGTATATAAATCGTACAATGTGTAAACGGACTCGAATGTGTGTTCCCATCCATTATATCGTTTTCCATATGCGGTTGCAATTTGAATATACGCATGGAAGCGATTCCTATGCAGAATAAAAAGCGCGTGCCTAACGTCGGCACGCGCTGCTTAACTTGTATAAATCAATCCCGCTTCTATATCGTTGAATCTTGTGCTCGGCCGGTGCTGTGCCCGCCTTGACGAGTGCCATGGCGGCCATCAACCGACGCTCCCGGGCGGTTCGAATTTCCCGAATCCGCAGCTGAACGGCGCATGAACGGCCAGTAGTTCGCCTCGCCGAACATCCGGACCATGATCGGAATGAACAGCGGCAGCATAATGAGCGCGTACATGAACAGGCCGCACAATACAATGGTAGCAATCTGCAGCAGCGACATGACGCCCGAAGGAAGCATAGCCGCGAATGTACCGCCCAGAATAACCGCTGCCGACATGATGACCGTCCCCATCCGCTTCATCGCTTCGAGAATCGCCTCGGTTGGATGCAGATGGCGATACTCTTTGAAACGGTCCATCAAGAATATGCTGTAGTCGATGCCAAGCGCCACGAGCATAACGAAGCCGAAGAACGGCACCGCCCAGCTCACGCCTGTATGACCAAGCCAGCGAACGAATATGATTTCCGTCACTGCCATTGCTGTGTAGAACGTAACTACCAGCGATGCGATCAAATAAAGCGGCATGACGATGGAACGGAACAAAATAATGAGTACAATGCCGATTCCGATAAGCATGAACATCATCGTCTTGGAATAATCCTCGTCGGAGATGCCTTTCAGATCATGGTTGTTGCTCGTTACGCCGCCCACTTCATAATGAACGGATTCGAATGACGTTCCTTGCAGACCACGAACGACAGCCGATTTTAGCTCCTCGATCTGATTCATCGTCTCCAGCTCATACGGATTGCCGTCAAAAATAACATCGAACTTCACCGTACGGCGATCCGGCGACATGTAGACGTCAACCGCCTGCTCGAACTGCTTATCCTGTGCGGCCTGCTCCGGAATGAACCAGCCAGTGAGCCCTTTGTTCGGAGAAGACGACAGCTCATTCAAATAACCCTCAGCCGAACCAAGCCCGTCGGTCACCTGCTTCAATCCGCTGACGCTCTGATCAAGCCCATCGGTCAGCTCTGTCAGCTGGCCATTCAGATCGGAGAAGCCGCTCTGCAGCTGCTTCTGGCCGTCCGCCAGCTGATCGAGACCCTTCTGCATCTCTGGCAGCTTCGAAATAACAGTGCCTTGCCCTTGGGCTGCCTGCTCCAGTCCAGCCTGCAGCTCTGCTATGCCTGCGATAAGCGACTGCAGACCTTGTGCCAGCGCCCGCTGGCCATCCGCGGCCTGCTTCAGTCCGGCATTAGCCGCGGTCAGACCTTGCGATACGCCAGCCAATTGACCGTTAAGCTGCTTCGTCTGACTGCTTAACTGATCGGCGTCCGTCTGCAGCTTGCGAACAGCACTGAGCGCTTTCTGATACGATGCATCGTCTGCAAGCTCTGGATATTGGTCCGTGAGACCACTCATATCCGTCATAACATCAGCTAAGCCCGATGCTAGGCCCGCCTGCTCTGCTGCAATGCTGTCGTAACCCGTGTGAAGCTGCTTCACGCCATCCTCTAGCTGGCTGTAGCTGCTCTCAAGCTGCTGTGCTGCATCAGCCAATTTCTCAGCATTCTGGCGCACTTGTTCAAGGCCAGCCTTGATTTCCTTCGCTCCAGCCGAGCCATCCTTCATGCCCTGTTGAATGCGCGTAAGCCCTGCGGACAGCTCTCTTACTCCCGCCTTAAGCGCCAACGTCCCATCCGTCAGCTTGCCAGCGCCATCTGCGGCTTCCTTCAATTTCGGCGCATTATTGCTTAACGCCTTGCTCGCTTCCGTCAGCCCATCGCCAATCGTCGTTAGGCCTTCACCGCTCTGGCCTAGGCCGTCCTGCAGCGTTCCGACTTGGTCGGAGACAAGGAAGTCTTCCGGCGCTTCACCTGTCGGCCGCGTTGCGCTCCGAACAGTCTTCACACCAGGCATCTGCGCAAGCTCACGGCTGACTTGCTCCACTGCCGCCAAGCCATTCGTATCGCCCATTGGCGCATCGGACTGCATGACTACGGTTGTCGGCAGCGTCTCACCTGGACCAAAGCCGTCTGCCACGAGATTAAACGCTTTGACCGAATCGTATTTCTCGCCGATTTCGTCGAGAGAGTTGAACGAGATCGAGCCTTTGTACGCCGTAAGCGCAGGTACGATCAAGACAAGCAGAATGACAAGCGCCCACAACGGGCGTTTCAATGAGAACGAACCAACTGCGCCCCACAGCTTGCTCTCCTTATGCTCCAACGATCCTCGGGCCGGCCAGAACAGCGCATTCCCGAATACGGAGAGGAAGAACGGTACGAGTGTGAATAAGGCAATGAGCATCACCGCTACACCAACCGCCACCGCGACAGCCGAACGGTACAACACGAACGTAGAGAAGCCGATCGACGCGAAGCCGACGAGCACCGCAATACCGGAGAAGAATACGGTGCGGCCCGCTGTACGGTACGTCTGGACGATCGCCTTATCGCGGTCGCCAAGGCGGATTAACTCTTCTTTATACCGGCTAATTAACAGAATACAGTAATCGGTCCCTATGCCGAACAATACGGCAACCATGAAGATCTGCGTGAAGTTCGACAATGGGAAATCCATATACTCGACTAAGTACGCAACGACCGACTGCGACGTCAGATAGCTGAAGCCGACCGCCAGCAGCGGCACAAGCGGCGCAAGCGCCGAGCGGAAAACGAGGAACAGAATGATAAGAATGAAGCCAACTGTAATAATCTCGGTTTTCTTCAATCCTTCCTGCGAGCTCTGCACCACGTCCTCACCAATGACCCAGCCGCCAGTCAAATAGTGGTCGACCTTTACAGTAGAGAGCGCTTCGTTGAGCGAATCGCTCATTTCCTTCGGAAGCCGGCCCTCCCCCTTCACTTTCACAAGCGCGATAACCGTCGCTTTATCTTTAGAGACAAGCTGGCTTTCTAATTCCTTCGTCTGAAAATGGGTCGTAACCCCCGTAACCCCATACTTCTCGCCGTTATCGGTCATATTCTGAAGGGCTTGCTGTGCCTGCGACAGATCTTCATCCGTCAACCCGCCTTCGCGATGGAACACCACGACGGTCGAGAGCGTATTCCCTTCGCCGTCCTGCCCCTCCATGCTGCCAAGCAGCTTGGCAGCCTCAGTGGAAGAGTACCCATCCGGCACATCGATCTGCCCTTTATCCCGAACAAGCTCCTCCATATTTGGCGCAGTCAGCATAAGCCCCGCTGCAACCGCAAGCCACAATACAAGCACCAGCCATTTGAACCGCAATATTGTTCTCATTCTTCTATCCTCGCTTTCTCTTTATCTGTTCTCCTCTTTACTTGTTTTCCTCCGATTCCGGCTCCGTCCGCTCTTCCACCAATGCGGCAGCAAGCTTCTCATACAGCTCAATGAAACCAAACGCCTCTTGGTCGGTAAAATGGGACAGATACTGGCACAGCATCTCCTCCAGCCTGCTGTCAAACTGGCGTGTCAGCCGCTTGCCCTCCGGCGTTGCCTTCAAGTATGTGACACGTCGATCCTTCTCGTCAGGAACTCGTTCGATCAGATTCTTATCGGACAGCCGGGTGATGATGGCTGTGATCGAGCTTTTGCCTACACAAAAAACTTCAGCAAGCTCCGAAGAAGTGGTGCATCCGTGATCTCGCAAATAGCGCAATGCCGTACTTTGATCCAATGTAAGCTCATCTGGCAGCAGATCGCGTGTGAGTGCATTCAGTTTGCGGTTCACCGTGAAGGAGGCTTCCAGATAGCGATCAATCAGCTTGGATAGTTGTTCTGTGTCCATCTTCTCACTCTCCTTTCGTTATGCTAGAACAATTCAACAGTAGTTTATTCACTTGTCGAACGGTTTCATTATCGAATAGTTTTACTATTGAACTATATCGCAAATACCATCAACTGTCAATAATTACAATGCGGCAGAATCACGGACAGTATGAGGAAGCAGCAAAAACCGCTCCTGCATCGCTGGCGCGATACAAGAGCGGTTCTGATTGTGCTATAGCTTGATTCGTTACTCCGCCACAAAGCGCAGCAATGCGCTGCCAAAATCGTGGTGGAAACGAGGCGTCGCAATGCCAGCGTACATAAGCTCGTCGCCGCCGTAGACACGGTCTGTGCCAAGCAGTCTGTAATTAAGCGATGGGTCAAGCCCTCTCAGCTTAAAGCGGCCAAGCGGCGGATGCGGCTCATTCAATACTTGTACATAAACGGCCATCACTTCGCGTTTATCCTTCGAGACGAACATCCATGAGGTCTCGTTGCCCTCGAACGGGCTGAGCAGACGGTGGAAATCGCCTTGCTGCACGAGCGTACGAAGCTCTTTGTACAATGCGATCTGATCCGCGACCACCGTTTTCTCCTCATCGGTAAACTTCGTCAAATCGAGCTCATAGCCAAAGTTGCCGGACATCGCGACATTGCCCCGTGTCTCAAGCGACGTAATGCGTCCGACCTGATGGTTCGGCACCTCCGAAATATGCGCGCCCATTGCGCTGATCGGATAGACGATGCTCGTTCCGTATTGAATACGCAGACGGGAGATGGCGTCGGTATTGTCGCTCGTCCAAGTTTGCGGCATGTAATAGAGCATACCTGGATCGAACCGTCCGCCGCCGCCCGAGCAGCTCTCGAACAGCACATTCGGGAACTTCGATGTAATCTGCTCCAGCACGTTGTACAGGCCGAGCATATAGCGATGCGCCGTCTCGCGCTGGCGCTCCGCTGGCAGCAGAGCGGACCCGATCTCCGACATGTTGCGGTTCATGTCCCATTTTACATATTCGATTGGCGCACTGCTGAGTACACCGGAAATTGTATCGATCAAATATTGCTGCACATCCGGGCGGCTCATATCCAGAATAAGCTGCGTACGTCCCGTTGTACGATGACGGCCTGGCATGTGCAGGCACCAGTCTGGATGCGCTCGATACAGCTCACTGTCCGGCGAGATCATCTCAGGCTCGAACCAGAGGCCGAACTGCATACCCAGCTTGTTGATACGCTCCGCAATATCCTCCAGGCCGCCAGGCAGCTTGCGTTTATCCACGAACCAGTCGCCCAGTGAAGAGGTGTCATTGTCACGCTTGCCGAACCAGCCGTCATCAAGCACGAACAGCTCCATGCCGAGCTCACTGCCAACCTTCGCAATCGCTTCAAGCTTGTCCGCATTGAAGTTGAAGTACGTCCCTTCCCAGTTGTTCACGAGTACAGGGCGAACGGCGTCACGGTAATGGCCGCGGCATAGGCGCGTGCGGTACAGCTCATGATAGATGCGGGACATGCCGCCCAGACCTTCTGGCGAATAAGCCAACACGACCTCTGGCGTCTGGAACGTCTCGCCCGCTTCAAGCCGCCAGCCGAAGTCAAACGGATTGATGCCCATAAACAAGCGCGATGTGCGGAACTGATCGACCTCGACGCCCGCAAGGAAGCTGCCGCTGTAGACGAAGCTTACCCCGTATACATCGCCATGTTCTTCTGTTGCACCATGTTCGAGCAGCGCGATGAACGGATTCTGCATATGGCTGCTGGAGCCCCGACGGCTCTCGATCGACTGCATCCCTGGACGGAGAGGACGACGGAATACGTCGCGTTCGCGCGACCAGGACCCCGATAATTGAAGCATGTCGAATCGATCGTGCTGGAAGTCAACGCTCATCGACAGCGCACGGCGCAGCTGAACGATTTCTTCCCCTTCGTTAGAGAAGGAAACAGATCGCGTAATCGCATTAAGCGCTTCATAGACGGAGTAGGACAACGTTACCGTCAGACCCGTCAGGCTATCGCGCAGCTTCACATGCAGCGTTACAGCCTCATCGTCGGACTCTGTATAAGTAGCTGGCAGGCCCGAAAGCGCAGGCTTGCCTTGTACGATCTCATGCGCTTCATATCGCAAATCGGATACGGTTGTGCCGTTCGCATACTGCGCTTCGAATGCCGGCGTACGGAAGTCGGAGCTGCCGTAGCTCGGATATTCGTGCGGCATCGTATCGAACGAAATTTCATTCCGGCCCGGTACCGGATTCGGACAGAACGAAGCACGCTCTTGGCGCTCAACCAGTGTGTGCAGCTGATTGCCGCGGATGCGGCGGCCCCAATACACATGGGAAGGATAACGTCCCTCGATCAGCTCGAAGGCGTAGCTTGTCTTATTCGTCTGAAGATGGAATAGCTGCTTGGATGCCTCATATTGAATCGCCATAATATTTCTCCCTCTGGGTTAATATAGGGGCTCCGCCCCTTTGACCCCGATAATTATTAACTAACTTAAAACATAAAAATTTCTATTTTTCATTACACACTAAAACCATATTTTCTACCCACCTAAATCCTCCCTGCTAGGGAGGACCCCCAGGGTTTCCAACCCCGGGACCCCGGAAGGGGACGTCAGCGAGACTACGATGTGCTTGAGCTGCAACGTGCTTGGAGCCGTGTGCCCATTCTGGGCACAACTCTTGTTCGAGTTAGCTGCTGTGCGTTACTGCGTGCTCCGAGTCGCATGCCCCTATGGGGCACAGCTCAGCTTACGTTCCAGACTATTGTTACTAAGCAACCGGTGGGACTGCTTGCTTTTGTGCCCCGGCAGATGCTCTATTGTATTTTGTACAATGAAATCGGCTTATCCCAAGCAGCAGGACAGCTGTATTGTATTCTGTACAATAGATATCTGTTGTTTTGTAGGAATCGTCACTCGAACAGGCTCTCCCTCTTGTTTCTGTTGTACAAAATGCAACCAATCTGCTTCAACCGAGCTTTACCCCTACTTTCTGTTGTACGAAATACATTAGGCGCGTTCATCGGACTGCGAGACACGCCCCATCTGTAGTGTCCCTGCGTGGCACAGCATACGGTCAAGCCTCAACATATAAAGTCTTTCATTACACACAAAAAAAGAATGCCTATAATGTGTTCATTATGGCATTCTCGTCTTTTATTTAATATGGATAATTCTCGGATTTATATGGACAAATGTAGCGCGATGCGCTGAACAAGCTAGCGTCTCGAACGACGCAGCGGTGTTGGCGGCTCCACTTCGGACGTTACCTCAGACACCTCATCGGATACAGTGGTCTCGCTGGCGCTGCCTTCCGGCAGACTATCTGCAGCAGCTTCCGATGCAACTGGCAGCGCAAGACCTGCAGCCTGCTCGCGAGCTGCGAGGCTGCCGCTGGCATAGCTCGTCTCTCTCCGCTTCGCAGCCCGGCTCCGCCAGAACATGCCGATCAGCGAGCCAGGTGACGGCTCTACGTAATAATCCGCGCTGTCATCCGGTGCAATAATTACGCCAAGCTGATGATGCTCGCCCGCATAACGCGATCGCTGCACGAAGCGCTGCTCGCCCTCACGGTTCAACACCTCTAGCTTGCAGAAAGCCGAATTCCGGTGCAGCGCATCATACAGCTCTTCCTTAGTCCGAACGCGGACACCATTCACCTTGTGCAGAATCTCCCCGCTCAACAGCCCCATCTGAGCTGCCGGCGTCCCTGGCACAACACCAAGCACCATCAGGCCGCGCTGATCATGAACGAATAGCGGCGTTCCTTCCGATTCCCGCTTCGCGCTCGTCCAGATAAGCAGCTCATGAAGCACCAGCGCTGCAACAGCCGCGACCGGCAGCAGCGCAGGCAGCCACGCTGCCATCAAGGCAGCAGCCGCGACCGCAAGGCTATACCAGAGCAGCGACTTCGCTGCAAGGCGCGCCTTGATCTCCGGCAGCTGCGAGCGCGTCCACTCCGTAAAGCCGATAACCATCGGCAGCGCGGTAAACGACCAGCCGCCAGATGCATGCTCGCCGCTCAGCAGCGGCAGCAGCGGCGTCCAGTCAAGCGCGGCGCCGTCCGAGCCAGCCGGCACGAGCAGCAGCAGCGGCACTGCCCAATAGCCTTGCAGCTGGTAGGCGCCGATCAGCTTGCCGCGCTTGCCTTCCATGAACAGCGGCGTCGCAAACTTCGTGCCCTGCCGCCGAACGAGCAGCGCTTCAGCTCCATGCAGCAGCGCAACCAGCAGCAGAACAGCCGGCATATCGATCGCAGCCAATGAGGCAGCACGATCGCTGATCCAGCCCGAACCATCCTCCAGCTGAACGAAGCTATTTACCCATTGCAGAAGGCCAAGCAACCCTGCCGCATAAGCGAAGCATAAGTAACGGAGCCGCAGCAGCGCGAGCACGCCTGCCGTCCCCCACAGCCAGATTGCAGCCTCTGCCGTTAACGAAGCGCCAATCAACACGGATATGCCCGACAATACGACCCCAACCGCAAGTCCTGCCACAATCGTGCGAGCAAGCAGAATCGGCCACACATGCAGCCGTACGCTAAACAATCGCCGTTCTACCCAAGTGCCACGCATATATAAAAAACCAATTACAAAAATGGCTAAATAATAATAAGGCTGTATTAACGCATGCAGCACTCCATCTCCAATTAATCGCAGCCATTGCAACGCTGCATCCACATGATCACTCCCCTAGTCGCCAAATGATGTAACCAAACCCAAAAGTCGATCTCTCATCTTTTCGACATCTGTAACGATATTCCTGCCTTCCTATAAGGGAACGGTATTCCAAGCCTAGTCCATTACGCCAAAAAGACCTCAACGCCACTGCAACGTGGGGGTTGAGGTCCTTATTAGAGGTTAGCTGGCTTTCTTCAGTTTCTCGCGAACGACGCTAAGCGCAGAATTCAACTGAACATCGTTAGCCGAATTGCGAATCCATGCAACGACGCCTTTCTCCAGCGCATCTGCTGTTGCTTGATCAACGATACCCGTCACTGGAAGCCCGGATGACTGCTGGAACTGCCGGACAGCGGCATCCGTCGATTCGCTGAAATAGCCGTCATTACGATCTGTCTTATAACCAAGCGCATTGAGCATCTGCTGCAGGCTGCGCACATCATCGCCGAGCTGATCCTTCTGGAGCGGCTCTGTACGGGACAGCTTCGCTGACTTATACACTTCAGGTGCAGCAACGGCAACATCCGGCTCGATCCCTTTCTCATGTACCCATGTGCCATTTGGCGTCAGCCACTTCGCAATCGTAATCTTGACCAGGCTGCCGTCGCCAAGCGACTTATCATAGTTCACTTGCACCGTGCCTTTGCCAAACGTTTTGGAGCCGACGAGCACCGCTCCTGCCGATTGCTGCAGCGCTCCTGCCAATATTTCGGACGCACTCGCACTGCCCTCATTAATAAGGACGGCCAGCGGGTAATTGCGTCCTGGACCTTTCGAATCAGTCGTTTCCTTATCGCCATCGCGATCCTCAACCTGTACGATCGTCTTGCCCTTCGCGATGAACGGCTCGGCAATCGAGATGACAACCGGCAGCACGCCGCCCGGGTCATTGCGCACGTCGATCACGAGTCCTTTCATGCCCTGATCCTCAAGCTTCTTCAGCTCTTCTGTGAAGCGCTCCGCCGTATTCTTGGAGAACTGGCGAATCTCGATGAGGCCGACCTTATCCTCCTTCATGGAAGCGTACACGGTCTCCACATCAATATCGTCACGCACGAGCTCCAGCCGAATCGGCTTATTGACGCCGTTGCGCTGAATCTCAAGCTTCGCTTTTGTTCCTCTAGGCCCGCGAATCTTGCCTACAGCATCATTCAGCTGCAAGCCTTCCAGCTTCACCCCATTTACGGAAAGGAGCACGTCCTTCGGCAGCACTCCCGCACGCGCAGCGGGCGAATCCTTGATCGCCGAGATGACAACGACCTTGCCATTCTCCAGCGTGACCTCCGCGCCAATCCCGGTGAAGGAGCCGCCTATCGATTCAGAGAAATGCTTCGCTGTCTCCTTCTCCATATAGACCGAGTAAGGATCGTCAAGTGACTCCATCATTCCAGCAATCGCGCCGTTGATAACTTCCTCGCGTTCGACGTCCTTGTAATATTTGTCCTCGATCAAATCCATGACCGCGCCAAGCTTAGCTGCTTCCTTCTCGCTTAACCCTTCTCCGTCGGAAGCCTTGTCACTGGCAGCAGGAATGCCGCTCAGCTTCTTCATGACCCATTGGTCCGTTGCCATAAGCGTTCCCAACACCGATATCATCATCGTTAAAACGACGAATACGGTTAGCGTACGCAAATTGAAACGCATGTCTCCACCACCTTGTTTGTCCATCTCCAGCCCTCTCGACCGCTGCTTACAGACAACAGCCGCACTCAGCACAACTAGTAGTATATGACAAGCTTTACCGTTTTATTTAAAAAGGTCTAGGTGAACACGCGCTGCACAGGTGAACACACGGAAACGGAGCCACTTAACGTGACTCCGTCTCGTATGATTCATCTGGCTTCTATTTCAAATAACTAGTCGGATCCTTCGGCGTTCCATTCACACGAACCTCGAAGTGGAGGTGATTGCCGGTCGAGTTGCCTGTTGAACCGACCTCTGCAATTTTCTCGCCGCGCTTAACGGTCTCGCCCACTTTGACTTTAATGCCGCCGTTACGGATATGGCCGTACAGCGTCCACATGCCTTTGCCATGGTCGAGAATAACCGTGTTGCCATAACCGCTTGTCCAGCCTGCCGTAATGACAACGCCGCCTTCAGCCGCATAGATGCTCGTTCCCTCAGGAGCAGCCATATCAAGGCCAGCATGCAGCTTCTTCGTATGATAGATCGGATGAATCCGATAGCCGAAGCCCGAGCTGACACGATAGGAGTCTTTCAGTGGAACAGCGAGCTTGCCGCCCGTGTAGAATACCGTCTGCTTCTTCTGTTCCTCGCGCTTCTTGCGCTCCAGATCCGCTATTTTCTTAGCGTTCTCCACCATGAGCTGTTCTTGCTCTTCGCTGATGTCTTCAAGCTCTTCCATCTTCTGATTGTACTGGGCAATCAGCTTCTCTTTCGCTTTCTCCTTCTGAGCCAGTACATATTGATAGTCATTCAGCTTCGCGTACATTTCCTTCACGTCGCTCAGCTTATTCTCGATTTCCACTTTCTTCTGCGCAACGAGCGCTTTATCCTTCTTGTGCTGCTCCAGCACATCTTTATCTTGGTTGACGATCGCCTGAAGAGCGTCAAAGCGGTCGACGAAGTCCGTGAAGCTCGTCGAGCTCATCAACACATCCAGATAAGAGACGACCCCGTTCTGATACATGAGCCGCAGTCTCGATTGAAGCATTTTGTCCCGCTTCTCCACGCGGTCCTCTGCTTCTTCAAGCGCCTGTCCAGCCAGCATTAAGTCATCTTCGGTCTGGTTGATCTGCTTCTGCACGCCGTTAATTTGGTGCCCAACCTCGTCAAGCTGCTTGAGAATCTCATTCACCGAGTTTGCCGCTTGATTCTTGAGCGCCAGCACGTCTTTGCTTTCCTTCTCCGCTGCCTTGCGGGTAGAAGCCGCTGCCTCAGTCTGTTTCTTAAGAGCGTCCAGCTGTTTGTTGATCTCGCTGATTTTGGAGGCCGCTTCAAGCTCGGGAGCTGCTGTCCCTGTCTGCCACACAGTTGCCGCTATGAGGAGCGCTGTCGTAACAGCCGACGCCTTCTTCCACGTTCCTGACCTTTTCATGCTTGATCACCTACACCTTCAAATACTTGCGTACCGAAATGGTACTGCCCCAAACGCCAATCAACGTACCGATACCTACAAGTGAAACCGTCAATAGGAATGCAACATCGTGATACTCCACAAGCGTAATCATCGCGAGGCCAAGATCGAACTTGGTCATCGCAATCAGCTTCACATAACCGTACAGCAAAGCACCAGCAGTAATGAGTGATGCTGTAAAACCGATAAGCGCACCTTCGATGAAGAATGGCCAGCGAATGAAGGTATTCGTCGCTCCGACGAGCTTCATAATGCCAATCTCGCGGCGTCGGTTCAGAATGGTAACCTTAATCGTGTTGGAGATGAGGAACATAGCCGTCACCGCCAGGCCAAGAACAATGATGAGGCCGATATTGCGTACTGCATCGGTTGCTTTGAACAGCTTCTCGACCGTCCCTTGCCCGTATTTGACATTCATGATCGGCTTCGTCTTGTCCGCATTGTTGATCGCCTTGATCTTATTCGCAACGTCTGCGATCGTCTTCGGCTCGAACACTTCGACCGTGAAGGAGTCCGGCAGCGGATTGTTCGACTTATCGAACCCTTCAAGCAAATAGTCCGCATCCTCGCCTAGACTTGTGCGAAGCACCTCCAGCCCTTCATCCTTGGAGACGAATGCTACGCTCTTGACATCAACCATGTTGCCGATATCGTTGTTGAGCCGGTCAATCGTCTTCTGGTCTGTATTGAGCTGCAGGAATACGCGTATCTGAACCTGGCTCTCAATCTGCTCAGCAAAGTGGTTAACGTTCAAGGAGAGCAGCAGGAAAACGCCTAGTATAAACAGCGAGATAAAAATCGAGGAGGCCGATGCGAACGACATCCAGCCGTTGCGTACGACATTCTTGACCCCTTCCCGCAAATGACGAATGATCGTTCTAAATTTCATAACCGTACTCCCCTCTTGCTTCATCGCGTACGATTTCGCCGTTCTCGATAGCAATAACGCGCTTACGAAGCGAGTTGACGATTTCACGGTTATGCGTTGCCATAATGATCGTTGCGCCGCGGAAGTTGATCTCTTCCAGCAGGTTCATAATGCCCCATGATGTTTCCGGGTCAAGGTTGCCTGTCGGCTCGTCCGCTACGATAACGGACGGGTTATTAATGATTGCGCGAGCGATTGCGACGCGCTGCTGTTCGCCGCCCGACAGCTGCGTCGGCAGGCTGTTGTGTTTGCCCTTCAGGCCGACAAGCTCGATCACTTCCATCGTGCGCTTGCGGATGAGCTTCTTCGGCGCTTCGATAACCTCCATGGCGAAGGCAATATTTTCGAAAACAGTCATTTTCTGAAGCAGTCTGAAATCTTGGAAAATAACCCCGATATTCCGCCGAACGTAAGGAATTTTGCGAGGCTTGAGCTTGCCTATATTGAAGCCATTGACGGAGATTTGCCCTTTGGTCGGCACTTCCTCACGATAGATCAGCTTCATGAACGTCGATTTGCCCGCACCGGACGGACCAACAAGGTAAACGAAGTCGTTGCGATCTATTCGAACAGAGACGCCGCGGAGCGCATGAGTGCCATCCGCATACGTCTTCCATATATCCTGCATTTCAATCACGTTATCACATCCTGTAAGTATTCAACGGTAGTATTTCGACAGGAATATCTGAATTCCTCTATAATCCCGTCACATTCCGCGCTTTTTAACAATTCTAATGGAAATAGTTTTCGACACGAACGCGGGAGCGGAAAACGTCGATTCCACAACTCCGTAAGCATTGAAAGGCTTTCATGCACAAGGGACGGGCTGTTTCGTCTTTACCTTATTTTTAGGCGGCTGCCTGCCTCATTTCCCGTAACTTCTGAGCTTGTCCCTGCGTCTTAAGGATATCCAATGTTTGGGAGGCTGTGTGATGAGTTAGCTGCTTCTGCTGCAGCGGTATTGAGGTGTTCAATAAGAGGATCCGGCTGTGCTGCCGCACTTGCCAGAGATTGTGGGAGGAGCAAACAAGGAATGAAGCGTATCCATGTGGTGTTCATCGTTGTGCTGAGCTTACTGCTGGCTGCTTCTGCCGGCTGGGGCGCGTTGTCGCTGTATGCGAACGATTCGAAAGTGCCAGAGCATGTTACCGCGGGCGGCATTCCGCTTGGCGGGATGGAGATCGATGAAGCGGCCAGCCTGCTTACGCAATATGCGGACAGCTGGGAGCAGCAGCGGATCGTCGTGCTTGCGAACGAAGCCTTGAAGTCGACCGATTCCCGGGAATGGACCTTGAAGGAGCTGGGCTACCATGTCGATGTAGAAGCTGCAGTCGCCGCGCTCCAGAAGCTGCAGGAAGGCAGCCTCATCGACCGTGCGCGCTACCGCCGTTCCTTCGAGAAGACGCTGTCTATCGACTACTCATCTGATGCACAAACTTTCGACGATACTGTTCGGAAGGAGTGGGGCTGGATCGACGCCAGCGCTCCTACCAATGCCACTCGTGTTATTACAGCCAACGACCGAGTTGTCTACACACCTTCCGTCAACGCCTATCGAATCGATCTTGGTTCGCTTCATCAACAAGTAGATCCTTGGATTGAGGAGGCCCAGTCATCCGCAGATAAGCTTGCCGCCGATCTAGCTGCATTATCGACAGGTGGGTTTGTTCTTCCGCTCCCTATCTCGATCGTTGAACCAGAAGTAACGCTGGAGAAACTCAAAGCCGAAGGTATTGATCGGATGATCATGTCATTCACGACCGACTTCGCGTCGAGTGCGGAAGGCCGTGCCTACAATGTCACGTCAACCGCTCAGGTACTGAACGATGTCGAGCTGGCGCCTGACGAGGTATTCAGCTATGGGAAGATCGTGGCAGCAACTGAGAAAAAATACGGCTACCGCGAAGCGCCGGTTATCCAGAACGGCAAGCTCGTTCCGGGGATCGGCGGCGGCATCTGCCAAGTGTCCAGCACGCTGTACAATGCGGCTATCCGCGCGGGTCTTGATATCGTCGAGCGGCGCAACCACTCGCTGCCGGTATCATACCTGCCGATCGGCCAGGATGCGACGTTCGCAAGCGGCGCGATAGACTTCCGCTTCCGCAATACGACCGGCAAGCACCTCATTATTCGCACCGTCGTCGAGAACCGCAAGCTGACCGTGAAGCTGTTCGGCACGATGCCGGACAATATCCACTACGACATTGAATCGGTAACGACCAGCACGATTGAACCGACGATTCGCGAGACGGTGAGCGATGCGCTTCCACCAGGCGGTCGCCTTATTACGCAGCAAGGCAAGCAAGGTTATGTCGTTGAGACGTACCGCACGCTCGTGCGCGACGGCGAAGTCGTCAAACGCGAACGGCTGTCGAAGGACAAATACAACGCACAGCCGACACTCGTCAGCATCGGCAAAGGTACAAAGCCGAGCGGCGGTCAAGGCGCGACGACCGATACGGAGCAGGCGCCGATCATTGAGGATGGCTTAGGCGCGCAGGCGCCGAGCGCATAATGGGTTTAAAATACGAAGCAGCCGCCCGCACGTATGTGCTTGGGCGGCTGCTTTTTGTGATAAATGCGAAAGGAATGGAAGCTCTATGGAATCCCACATTGGCTAGCAGTTAGTGCCGATTAGTGGGGCTGCTCCCCGCCTGCATTACTTCTGCTGCAACTCTCGCTTGCGTGCGGCCAGCTCGCGGAACTCCGCGTCCAGCTCTTCATAACGTCCGTCGCCTTGCACATGCTTCGCCAAATCGCCTAACACATAGGCGATTTGGTTATCGAGCAGCATCAGCTGCTCTTTGCGCTCCTCTCTGCTCATCACATACGCTGAATCAGAGGATGCAGATGCGGGCTTCACGTTCTCTGCCTCACGCTGCTTCATTTTCGCCGTATATTCCTTCAGCCCGCTCTCCTGCTTGCTGATCGTCCCGTTATGGAATACAAGCAGCTTGTCGCAGATCCGTTCGACGAAGTAGCGGTCATGGGAGACGACCAGCAGCGTGCCATCATAATCGATCAGCGCCTTCTCCAGCTGCTCGCGGCTCGGCAGATCGAGATGGTTCGTCGGTTCGTCAAGGATCAGCACATCATGCTCCTGCATAATGAGCCTTGCCAGCTTCACGCGCGTTCGTTCGCCGAGGCTGAGGGCCCCGATTGAACGCCTTAGAATGGACTCATCCAATCCCATGTTGGCAAGCATGGTGCGAACTTCACTTTGCTGCTCGCGGTTCGGGAACGCATCCTCGATCATCGCCACGACCGTTTGGTTCGGCTTTAGATCGGATACATCCTGCGTCAAGTAAGCAATGCTCGCTGCGGGACTGACCCACATACGGCCTGCATCGGCCGTTTCTTGTCCGGTAATGATGCGCAGGAGCGTCGTTTTGCCGCAGCCGTTCGGGCCAAGCAGACCGATCCGTTCGCCGCGCTGAACGAAGAAGGAGCTGCCCTCGAACAGCGTCCGCTCACTGAACGATTTGCTCAGCTGCAGCGCCTCGACGATTCGCCGCCCCCGCTTCGCCGGCTGATCCCACTCGAAGCGGACCTCCGCCTCTTCCTTCGGCTTCTTCACGCCTTCGAGCTCGATCTTCTCGAGCCGATGAATCCTGGATTTGATCTGCTGATCCATCTTCTTCGCCTTCGTCCGGTAGAACTCTTTGACGCCTCGCATCTCGGCCATTTTGCCAACCTTGCCCGCCTCCCGGTGCGCCTTGTCAGACCACTGCTTCAACCGCGCGATCTCCTCATGAATCTTCCGCTCATACTTGGTCTGCTCGATATAGTGATGCAGCTGGCTCGCATATCGGCGCGCTTTCTCTTCGCGATAGAACGTGTAGTTGCCCGGATAGCTCGCCAGCTTGCCCTCGTCGATCTCGATCGTGCGCTTCGTCGCGCGGTCAAGGAAATGCCGATCATGCGAAATGATGATCACGGTGCCTTCGAAGCGCTGAAGCTCATCGATCAGCCACTCAACGCCTTGCAGGTCGAGATGGTTCGTCGGCTCGTCGAGCAGCAGCACATCCGGCTCCGATGCCCAAATGTCTGCGATAGCCAGCTTGGTTCTCTCGCCGCCGCTTAAGCCCTCGAAGCGGCTCTCTTCCCAGTGGCGAACCTTGGCAAGCCCAAGCTGACTCGTCAGCTCGAGGAACCGTTCGGTATCGCTTGAGCCGCCATGTTGGCCGCTCACCGTCCCCATGCCAGCAAACGTATGGACCGTATAGGAGGTCGATTGCAAGAGGTACCCGATATTCAGATTGGGCCGATGGGTCCGAATCATGCCGTCATCCGGGTGGAGGCCGCCGAACAGCAGATTCGCCAGCGTCGTCTTCCCTGCACCGTTCATGCCCACGAGACCAATTCGTTCTCCTTCAGCTATGTCAAAGTTAATGCCGCTTAGCACCGTATGGTCCCCGAAGCTTTTCTTCAAATTACGTACGCTAATAATAGTTGTCATATGCATCCCCGCTTTGTTCTCTATTTCTACTACTGACAAGGGCAATGACATTCGAATGATGACAACCAACCAAGGTGAAACCTTATGCTTATTGAGGATATGAAAAAGCCGCAAGCATATCGCTCGCGGCTCGGATAGACGGGTATGAGGTGTTGTTTGCTGCCGGCCCTCCTGCCCTACATACAGTACGGCAAAAAAGCTGCGTCATGAATACAGCTGTCTCAGATGACAAGAGGCATAAGCCCAGCACCAAATAGACTGTACTCGTATTCGCAATATCGGCAAGGAGTATTCTCCAACAGACACACGTATCCCTAATCCGCTCCGCCCTAAGCAAAGCTCGTTGTCGTAGTTTATTCGAATTTCATAAACGACAATGAATTAGTTCCACATGATATCGAGTTGGATACCTCCTAAAGATAAGGCCGACTATGCTGCAGGCCTATACATAATAAACTTCACAGCTCTAAGCATTGGCTTAAAGTGGTTCCATCATAGCACTTCCTCGAGGGTAATGGCAATACGTCAGCTGCCAAAATACAAAATTTAGGCAAACCCATGTGGAAGGAGCGGCGTGCGAAGCCGCTCGTCCAGCTTGTACCATTAGGCAACCCGCCGCGCCAGCACGGGCACGGGAAACTTCTACTTCTTCTTATGAAACGCAAGCACCGTCACCACGAGCATCGCGAACGAGATCATGAGCGTCAACGCCTGATACACTTCCATCCTCCCACCCCCTTCTAGGAGGCCTCAGCTACAGCCTACTATGGGCCTACTGTACTGTTCTGCTGGTTGTTCTGCCATTATACCAACTTTCACCTAATATGAGAACATACGTTCGTACTATTCTTACAAAAAAAAGCACCCTGCCGCATGGCAAGGCGCTATCTTTGTTGGTACTGGATTGAATTAGCGGTTCTTCTCCGCATACTCGGTTACCCAAGCAGCCGTGGCATCGAGCTCGCGCTCTGCACGGGCAATGGCATCCGCCACTTGCGGCGTAGCTGTGCCGCCGTATACGTTGCGGGCATTCACAACGTTAACAGGCTGCAGCACTTCGTAGATGCGATCGTCGAACAGCGGCGAGAACTGCTTGAACTCGTCGAGCGTCAGATCGAGCAGGTATTTGTTCTGCTGAATGCAGTACAATACCGTCTTGCCGATAACCTCGTGCGCTTGACGGAATGGCAGGCCTTTGTTGACGAGGAAGTCCGCGATGTCCGTCGCGTTCGAGAAGTCTTGGTTGACCGCTTGACGCATAACGTCCTTGTTCACCTTCATCGTCGTGATCATAGGTGCAAACAGCTGAAGTGCGCCTTGCAGCGTACGAACCGTATCGAACATGCCTTCTTTGTCTTCCTGCATGTCCTTGTTGTACGCGAGCGGCAGCGACTTGAGCACCGTCAAGAGGCCGATCAGATTGCCATAGACGCGGCCCGTCTTACCGCGAACGAGCTCTGGTACGTCCGGGTTCTTCTTCTGCGGCATGATGCTGCTGCCTGTGCAGAAAGCATCGTCCAACTCGACGAAGCGGAATTCCGTGCTCGACCAAAGGATCAGCTCCTCGGAGAGGCGCGACAGATGCATCATAATGATCGATGCGTGCGACAGGAACTCCAGAATGAAGTCGCGGTCACTTACAGCATCGAGGCTGTTCTCGTATACACGATCGAAGCCCAGCTGCTTCGCAACGAAGTGGCGGTCGATCGGGAACGTCGTTCCTGCGAGCGCGCCAGCGCCAAGCGGCAGCATATTGATGCGCTTGTAGCTGTCCTGCAGACGCTCAGCGTCGCGGCCGAACATCGATACGTACGCCATCAGATGATGCGCGAACAGGATCGGCTGCGCACGCTGAAGGTGCGTGTAGCCCGGCACGATCGTATCGAGGTTCACTTTGGCTTGCTCCAGGAGCGCCGATTGCAGCTTGTGCAGAAGATCAACGAACTCGACAACGCGCTTGCGCAGGTACAGGTGCATATCTGTCGCGACTTGGTCGTTGCGGCTGCGGCCTGTGTGCAGCTTGCCGCCGACTGGTCCGATATCGTCGATAAGTGCTTTCTCGATGTTCATGTGAATGTCTTCGTCGGCGATGTCATACTCCCAATCGCCGCGCTTAATGCGCTGCAGCACGCGGTGCAAGCCATCCTTGATCGTATCCACGTCGTCAGCAGGCAGGATGCCTTGCTTGCCAAGCATCGTTACGTGTGCGAGACTGCCTTGTACATCTTCCTCTGCCAGCTCTTTGTCGAACGTAATCGAAGCTGTATATTCCTCAACCAGTTGGTCGGTTTTCTTCGTAAACCGGCCTCCCCATAGTTTACTCACTATTCAAACACTCCTCTATGTCCTAATACACAGAAATAAGAGTCTGCTGGTGAGACCCTTATTCCTGCTTCTGTGCGAGTCGATTATTTGCGGTTCTGTTCTACGCCGGACGATACTTTCAGACGAAGCGCGTTCAGGCGGATGAAGCCCGTTGCATCGCCTTGATCGTATGCTTGCGTAGGGTCAGCTTCCATCGTCGCGATGTCTGGGTTGTACAGGCTCACTGGGCTTTGAACGCCAGCGCCAATCACATTGCCTTTGTACAGCTTCAGGCGAACAACGCCTGTTACGTTCTTCTGGCTTTCCGTTACGAGTGCTTGCAGCGCAAGGCGCTCAGGCGCGAACCAGAAGCCGTTGTATACGAGCGTCGCATATTTCGCGATCAGACTGTCGCGAAGGTGCATAACGTCGCGGTCCATCGTGAGCGACTCCATTTTGCGGTGAGCCGTGAACAGGATCGTGCCGCCTGGCGTCTCGTACACACCGCGGCTCTTCATGCCGACGAAGCGGTTCTCCACCATGTCGACACGGCCGATACCATGCTTGCCGCCGAGCTCATTGAGCTTCTCCATTACGCCAAGCGGGCTCAGCTGCTCGCCGTTGATCGCTACGCAGTTGCCTTGCTCGAATGTCAGTTCTACGTATTCGGATTGGTCTGGCGCATCTTCTGGCGATACGCTCAGGACATACATATCTTTAACGGAGTCGGCGCTTGGATCGAACCATGGATCCTCGAGCATGCCGCTCTCGAAGCTGATGTGCAGCAGGTTGCGGTCTGTCGAGTAAGGCTTCGCAGCGGATGCCGTTACTGGAATGCCGTGTTTCTCTGCATAAGCGATCATCTCAGCGCGGCCTGGGAATTCCGCACGGAATTCTTCGTTGCGCCAAGGTGCGATTACGCTGATCTCAGGAGCGAGGGCAGCAGCCGTCAGCTCGAAGCGAACTTGGTCGTTGCCTTTGCCCGTTGCGCCGTGTGCGATAGCCGTTGCGCCTTCTGCACGAGCGATGTCAACCATGCGCTTCGCGATGAGCGGACGCGCGATCGACGTACCGAGCAGGTATTGACCTTCATACAATGCGCCAGCTTGGAACATCGGGTAGATGAAGTCTTGCGCGAACTCGTCGCGCAGATCGTCGATGTACACCTTCGACGCGCCCGTTGCGAGTGCTTTGGCCTCGAGACCGTCGAGCTCGTCCTTTTGACCAATATCAGCCGTGAACGTGATGATTTCTGCATCATACGTTTCTTTCAGCCATTTCAGAATAACGGAAGTGTCCAGACCGCCGGAGTAGGCGAGTACGATTTTTTGCTTTGCCATGATTGCTTACGCTCCTCTATATTCGATCTTATTCATAATGTCTTGCTGCAAGGAGCGGAGTCGCTCTTGCAGCGAATGATTAAAAGGAAAAAGCTCTATTGCATAATGGCAGCCATGATCGCTTTCTGCGCGTGCAGACGATTCTCGGCTTGATCATAAATAATCGAGTTCTTGCCGTCGATAACGCCTTCGCTGACTTCCTCGCCGCGATGCGCCGGCAGGCAGTGCATGAAGAGGTAATCTTTCTTCGCGTACTTCGCGAGTTCTTCGTTTACTTGGTAGTTTGCGAATGCGATCTCGCGCTCCTTCTGCTCGGCTTCGAAGCCCATGCTCGCCCATACGTCCGTGTAGACGACATCGGCATTCTCGATCGCTTCACGCGGGTCGCGGCACATCGTGATAACGGAGCCGGTAGATGCGGCAACAGCCTTCGTCTGTGCAACGATGTCCGGATCTGCCTCGTAGCCTTCTGGGGAAGCAACGGACATGTTCATGCCCAGCTTCGCAGCGCCCATGAGCAGCGAGTGCGTCATGTTGTTGCCGTCGCCGATATAGGCGATCTTCAGCCCTTCGAGGCGGCCTTTGTGCTCAAGAACCGTCTGGTAATCGCAGAGCGCTTGGCACGGATGCGCTGCATCCGTCAGGCCGTTGATAACAGGAACCGTGGAGCTGCGCGCCAGGTCGATGACGATTTTGTGAGCGAACGTACGGATCATGATGCCGTCCAGATAGCGGGACAGCACTTGGCCCGTATCCCAGATCGGCTCGCCGCGGCCGATCTGCAGGTCGTTGCGGCTGAGGAACAAGCCTTGGCCGCCGAGCTGATAGATACCAACCTCGAACGAGACGCGTGTGCGCGTCGACGATTTCTCGAATACCATGCCGAGCGTTTTGCCCTTGAGCGGCTGGTAGAGCTCGCCTGCTTTTTGCTTTTGCTTAATATCAATGGCGAGGTCGATCAAATAACGAATTTCCTCCGGCGAGTAATCCGCAAGCGCCAGAAAATCGCGCCCTTTGAGTGACGATGCCAGCTCTTCCTTCAACTGTTGCATGCTAGTACCTCCTACAAGCTTAGAATAACTTCATCTATATCGGTGACTTAGCCCTTTGCATTCAGCAGCTGTGCCAATATCGCAACCGCTTGATCGATCTCTTCCTTCGACACGAGCAGGTTCGGCAGCAGACGAAGCACGTTTGGCCCTGCCGACAATACGAGAAGACCTTTCGCATGTGCTTCCGTAATGATTGGAGCAACCGGCTCCGCACATTCAATACCGATGAGCAGACCGAGGCCGCGTACATCCTTCACGAAAGAGCTGTGCGCTGTCTTCGCGCGAAGCTGATTCATCAAATATTCGCCTTGTTTAGCTGCACGCTCTGGGAGATGCTCTTCGAGAATCGTCTCGAGCGTCGCTTTAACCGCTGCTGTCGCAATCGGCGTACCGCCAAACGTCGACCCGTGGCTGCCAGGACCAAATGCTGCACGAAGCGCTTCCTTCGCCCCCATCGCGCCGACTGGGAAGCCGCTTCCGAGACCCTTGGCCATCGTAAAAATATCCGGCTCAATGCCATAGTGCTCGTGTGCGAACAGCTTGCCCGTACGGCCCATACCTGTCTGAACCTCATCAATGATGAGCAGTGCGCCGCGTTCGCGGCACAGCTTCACCAGACGGTGCAGGTAAGCCGGATCAACTGGGAAAACGCCGCCCTCTGCTTGAACGAGCTCGAGCATGACAGCAGCTGTCTTATCCGAAACGGCTGCTTCCAGAGCTGCGATGTCATGCAGCGGAATGTAGTTGAAGCCTTCTGGAAGAGGAGCAAAGCCCTCTTTGACCTTCTCTTGGCCTGTCGCAGTCAACGTTGCCAGCGTCCGTCCGTGGAACGACTGCTCGAACGTTACGATTTCGAAGCGTCCGTTGCCAAGCACTTTCTGCTGGTAACGGCGAGCGAGCTTGATCGCTGCTTCGTTCGCCTCTGCACCCGAGTTGCAGAAGAAGACAGCGTCCGCTGCACTGTTGGCCGTAATGAGCGCTGCTGCAGCCTCTTGGTTCGGAATGCGGAACAGGTTGGACACATGCCACAGCTCGTCGAGCTGCTTCTGAACCGCTTCCTTCACGCGCTTCGGCGCATGACCGAGGTTCGTCACGGCAATGCCGCTGACGAAGTCGAGATATTTGTTGCCTTGGTCATCCCACAGCCAGCTGCCTTCGCCCTTCACAAGCGAAATCGGGTATCTGGCATACGTCGGGAACAGCGCTTCGCCCGCGCCGGACTGTCCGTTCTGCGCTGCTCCTGCAGCAGTTGATTTCACTGCTTCGCTCATTTTAATTACCCCTTTCCTATTGTTCCATTTGAACTTCCTATCCTATCGCACGATTCTTGTGCCTACGCCGCCTTCGAGCACCGCGCGCGTCAGTACGCCTGGCTCGTCGCCTTTGACGATGACAACCTCGCTGACACGGCCTTGAATGCATTGAATCGCTGCGCGTACCTTCGGAATCATCCCGCCATAGATTTCGCCCGAAGCAATCATCGCTTCAATCTCTTCAACGGTTACGGTTGGCAGCACCTGCTTCTCTCCATCTACCGTTTTCAGAATACCAGGCACGTCGGTTACAACGATCATTCGCTCTACACCGAGATGGGAGGCAACTGCACCTGCCGCCGTGTCAGCGTTGATGTTGTAGCGCTGCGCAGCATCGTCGATACCAATTGGCGCGATAACCGGTATGTAGCCCATGCCCATAACGCCTTCGATAACAGCAGCGTTCACGTCCGTCACGTCGCCGACAAAGCCGATTTCGTCTGCATTCGCAACAGGCTTTGCTTGAATGAGCTTGCCGTCAACACCGGACAGGCCAAGCGCCTTCGCGCCGTTCTGCTGGATTTTGCGAACGATCTCCTTGTTGATCTTGCCTGCAAGCACCATCTCCACGACATCGAGCACATCGTCGTTCGTCTTGCGCAAGCCGTTTACGAACTCGGTCTCGATGCCGAGCTTGCCGAGTGTATCACTAATCGCAGGGCCGCCGCCATGTACGATAACAGGACGAACGCCCGACTGCTGAAGCTCTTTGAGCTCTGCGAAAAAAGCGTTCGGCAGCGCCGCGAGCGTACTGCCGCCGCATTTCATAACAAAACGTTGCTCCATCTCTATCGTTCCCCTTCGCCTTACGTCCGGTATGCTGCGTTGATACGGACGTAATCGTACGTCAGATCGCAGCCCCATGCTGTTGCCGAGCCTTCGCCCATATGCAGGTCAACGTGAATGACGACCGTGTCGCCCTTCAAATATTCGAGCGCCGCATCCTCGTCGAAGCCGATCGGACGCGATTGCTCCAGCGTTACGATATCGCCAAGGCGGATATCAACCGTCTCAGGGTTAACAGGCTGACCTGCACGGCCTACAGCAGCAATAATACGTCCCCAGTTCGCATCTGCGCCGAATACGGCGGATTTCACGAGCGAGGATCCGATGACCGTCTTCGCGATTGCTTGTGCAGCGTCGTCGCTTACCGCGCCGCGCACTTGCACTTCAACAAGCTTCGTTGCGCCTTCACCATCGCGAGCAATCGCTTTGGCAAGCACTTCGCACACATAGCGCAAACCAGCTGCGAATGCGTTCCAGCCTGGATGCGCCGGCGTCAGCGCCGTGTTTCCAGCAAGTCCGCTTGCCATAGCAACGAGCATATCGTTCGTGCTCGTGTCACCGTCAACCGTAATCATGTTGAACGTCAGATCCGTCGCTTGACGAAGCAGCTGCGTCAGCTCCGCGCTGCCGATTGCTGCGTCAGTCGTAACAAAGCCGAGCATCGTTGCCATATTCGGGTGGATCATGCCGGAGCCCTTCGCTGCGCCTGCGATATGTACAACCTGTCCATCCAGTTCAAGGCGTACGCAAGCCGTTTTCTCCACGAGGTCCGTTGTCAGAATCGCTTGGTTAAAGTCCGCCGAACCTTGCGAATCCGATGCCAACTTGGCCGGGAGTTTCGCAATTCCGTCACGAACGCGGTCCATCTTCAGGTTCTCGCCGATAACGCCAGTCGATGCAACAGCGATATGCGCAGCCGGTACGCCAATCGCTTCTGCGAACTTCGCACGCATCTCGAATGCATCAGCTTCACCTTGTTTACCCGTACAAGCATTCGCGTTGCCGCTGTTGACGATTACGCCGCGAAGAAGGCCTTCTTCGCCAATACTTTGTTTCGTTACAAGGATCGGCGCAGCTTGGAATACGTTTGTCGTATACACGCCAGCTGCCGATGCCGGCACTTCACAAATAATCGCGCCCAGGTCATGGCGCGTTGTTTTCTTCAAGCCGCAGTGCAGGCCGCCAGCTTGGAAGCCGCGGGGCGTCGTGATGCTGCCGTCAGCCACGATGTCGAATAGGTTGTTGCTTGCCATCGTTCAATCATGTCTCCTTAGTGGATGTGATAAGTGCCTGGGTTTGGTGTGATGTTAGTTTTAAGGACAGAGCTGGCAGACACCGCTCCGCGTGCGATACATTCTTTCGATCGCTGTTGTTCTCGGATTGTTCTGATCGTATGAATTCAGAAAAGGTAACAATCCGAGTAACAAAGGCGAACGCTGACACTTCTACAGAATGTATTCGCCCGCTTCGCTCAGTGCTGGTGCGCGGCACTTCTAACATCCTAAGTTTTATAGGTAAGGTGCTCCGCCTGGCTCTACGAGCGGGCTTCGCAAACTGTAAAGACTAGTTAGTTGGTCGTTTGCAGCAGCTTAGTGCTTGTGCCTAAGGCAGTTGGCGGCAAACAAAGTTAAGACTTATGGATAAACCGGTACAAAGTTGAGGCCCAGCGTTTCGTCCCAGCCCATGGAGAGGTTGAGGTTTTGGATCGCTTGACCTGCTGCGCCTTTGACGAGATTGTCGATGACCGAAACAACAGTTACTCGGCATGTGCGGGAATCGACGCTGAAGCCGATGTCGCAATAGTTGGAGCCCCATACTTCTTTGGTCTTCGGCCATTTGCCCGTGTCGCGTACGCGAACGAATTTGCGGCCCTCGTAGTATTGACGATACAACTGAACGAAGTCATCGTCACTGCGGTCGCCAATGACGGACGCATACATGGTGGACATGATACCGCGTGTCATCGGCACCAGGTGTGTCGTGAACGTCGTTACAACTGGCTTGCCAGCGATATCGGTCAGCACTTGCTCGATCTCTGGGATGTGCTGATGCTTGTTTATTTTGTACGCGCTGAAGTTCTCGTTCAGTTCGGAATAGTGCGTGCCAAGGCTAGCGCCGCGGCCTGCGCCGGATACGCCGGATTTGGCATCAATAATGATCGTTGCCGGATCAATCCAGCCTGCAGCTACTGCCGGAACGAGGCCGAGCAGCGTTGCCGTTGGGAAGCAGCCTGGGTTCGAGATCAGGTCTACGCCCTGAACGCGATCGCCGTACACCTCTGCAAGTCCGTATACCGCTTGCGCGAGATAAGCTTCCTCTGCCGGAGTCTTCTTATACCACTGCTCATACAGAGCAGGCGATTTCAAACGATGGTCGCCGGAAATATCAATAACCTTCAAGCCCGCTTCCAGCAATTCGGGCGTCAGCTTCGTTGCAATACCTGCTGGTGTTGCTAAAAATACGACATCCGCTTTCGCGCGAATCGCCTTCGCATCAACGCCATCAAGCAGGTCAGTGCGGATTTCGACTAAGTGCGGAAACCCATCAGCGATAGGCGTTCCTTCGCTCGAGGATGATACAACCGACGTCACGTTGACGTACGGGTGACTAGCCAGCAGACGAATCAATTCCACGCCGCCGTAGCCAGTAGAGCCAATGATGGCTGCATTCAATGTATGATTGCTCATAACAACGTCTCTCCCATCGTTATTGAAGCCAAATTTATGAAATATAAGGCATTCTATATATAGTCTTATATTTCGCCGGAATGAAACGCACTGCGCCGTTTTAAGGAAGGAGACAGCCGTTTCACCTTGCTTGGACTTATTTCCCTAATAACCCATTGTACATGATTCCGAGCTAAAGTGAAATGAACGTTTCCGTGACTAACTTCGTATTATTATACAACCAGACTAATATAAATACAACGACAAAAAAGCGGCTTTTTCCGCGCCGCTATGCGCTTTGTCGTTGTTTGTCGAGCAAGACGTTATGCAGGGTGCATTCATTCGATTTTGAACCCTTGACCAATGACCTCTGCGGTCTGACTGATGATAACAAATGCGCCAGGATCAACGGAACGAATGATCGCTTTGAGCTTCGGAACTTCGTTCTGGCTGACGACCACCATCAACACCACCCGACGCTGCCCGGTGTAGCCGCCATGTGCATCAAGCTCGGTCAGCCCTCGGTCAAGCTGCGTCAGCACAGCGTCGGCAAGCTCCTCCGTTCGATCGCTTATAATGAAAGCGACTTTGGAGAGCGCAAGCCCAGTCTGGAGCAGATCAATCGTTTTGCTCGTGACGAACAGGGCGATGAGCGCGTACAGTGCATTTTCCGGAGAAATTAGAATGCCAGCAAGCACAATGACGAGACCATCGAAGCAGACGACAGTTATGCCGAGTGACAACCCCGTGTACTTATGAAGAATTTGCGCTGCCAGATCAGTTCCACCCGTGGAGCCGCGCCCTCGGAAAACAAGACCCAATCCGATGCCAACACCTACGCCTCCGTAAACTGCAGCAAGCAGCGGATTATCGGTCGGCGGCGGCCAGTGCGCGGTCAGCAGCACGAACAATGGCAGTGTGAAAGACCCTAGCAGCGTCTTAAGCGCGAACCGTTTGCCAAGCAGCCACAATCCAGCGAAGAACAACGGGATATTAATGGTCCATTGCGTATATGCAGGCTGGATGCCTAATACTTGTTTTACGATTATCGATAAGCCCGAGACACCGCCGGAAGCGATGCCGTTCGGCACAAGAAACAAGTTGAAGCTTGCCGCGATAATAAATGCGCCAACCAGCAGTTGGGCAATCGCCCATATCGCTTGCGTACGCGGATTAGCTGGGCCAGTGGCGCGGCGACGGCGCGGCCGTGAGGCTGTGGAAGATGCGAGTTGATTCATGATGTCGTGCCTCCTAGGGCTTGTTATCTAGAATTTGTTGATGAGTGCCTACATTCATAATATGTGCCTCGTCTATTTTTACTCAGCCGTTCAGTGGAATGTATGCTTCAGACCATTTGTGCTGCAGCTATATGCAGTTATCAGGGGAATCGGGCTGTTGTTCCTTGTTAGCGAAATGAATTATGTTCACTCCGACAGATTTCATACACTTACCAAATTTTCCACCAAGGAGTATTTAATTTCTTTACTTCACTCATATCTATTTCAAACCCATCAAATTTTGTATTTGTTTGAACTGCGGAAATCATCAATATATCTGCTAGTTCTTCTAATGCTTCATTACTCAAACTGCATACTGGAGTTATAATTTCTATTATGTACTTCGAGTCCTCATCTTCTTCATCTTCTTTAAATATGGTTGCCTCAAATCCATCATTGTATTGTGCCTTTAACCCTTCTGCTTGTTCGTAATAATCAGAGACTAAATACGCTATTATTCGCCCGTTGTCTCCTTTTCTTACTCCCTCTTCACATAGTTTCTGCCATAGCGTTTTTGTGATTCCATGCTGTATAAGTCTTTCAGTCGGGTCAACTTTTTCGATTCCAGTATAAACGTTCATTAAGACCCCCTCGAATCTATGTTTAATTATTTTTTTATAAGGGTAATCCATATCCGTATTTATGCTTTTACTCCCGCAACAATGATTGGAACACGAGCCGCAAATACTTCGCTTAACATAGCCTAAAGTTGAAAGTATTCGCTTTTGATCTGAACATCAGGGTTCAATTGTTTTAATTGTATCCCATAATCTTTTTTCATCTTCGAGATGTAACAAGACTCTAAGCTTGGAAAGTACTCCTTCAGATTTATTAAATCAACCTCAACATTGCATAGTATAAAACTGATATGTTTCAAGTGTTCCAATCCTCTAAGCTCTGTTAGATTTATTTCCTTCTTACAGCTGTTTACAGTTAACACTTCCACACCTTTAAACGTTCTTAATGTACCTAAATCCAGTTTGTTGCAGCTATCCACAAGCAGCCTTTGTATGTTGCTGTTATCTCCTGTGAATCGTTCAAGGCTGCGACATCCCTGTACATTAAGTTTCTTTACACGTTCAGCTATAGATATATTCCCCAGGTATTTAAACTTACAGCTTTTGAAAGAAATTGTTTCAGCACTAATCTCTTTCCACTCTGCAAAATCCGGCTCCATCGAACAAGAAATATCTACCGCTTCAAGATTCCTACAGCCCGCAACAACCGATAAATCCTCCACCCGTTCCACAAAGAGAATAATTTTCTCAACTTTCGTTTGAGCAAGTTGAGATATATCCCTTCGTCGATTACGATGAGTTTGGATTTTAATGAATTCACCTTTACTGAACCACTCTATACCGTCTAAATTTTTGATATTCTGACCGTAAACAAACAAGCCTTTCAAATTTGGAAACGCTCGAAGTACACGAAGGTCATGTAAAGAAGAATTATAGTCAATAGTCAAAGTCTCGATTCGGTCAATGCCTTCAATCTGTTGCAGACAATCTATTAGTTCCTCAGCATCAACTTTACTGCCTAGCTGATTGCTCAGTTCCACCCACTCATGTTCTTCTTCTATGTGGGTTAATTCTTTAACAAGACTTTCTTCTAGCATAAGCATATCTGACATGCAAACTCATCCTTTCTTCTCACAAGTGAGAGTACAAGCCCGAATGAGATTAGAAATCATTCGGGCTTGAGCTTAAAACACTAAACATCATATGAACTTTCTAAATATGGGTTGAATAACCCTGGCACGAAATTACCTTTTCCATCTAAAGTTCCCCACAACGCTTCTCCTTCATTCGCCCAATAATTATATTCTTCTTTATTTATCTCAACAATTTGACAAGATGATTGATAGGTTTTATAATATGTCGTTTTAAAAAAACTAGTTAACCCCCCCACTTCCTTCCTGATTGTAAATACTCCTCCTTCGTCTTGCATATAATAAGGAGCATATACATATTCAGATTTAATTAAATCCATAGCCGTGCTATAAATATCAAGGACAGACATAACAGAAGGAACGCGCTTCCCTCCTTTTAGAGCTACTTTTGCTGATTTAATACTGAACTCAACCGCATGACGCGCATCCCAGATTTTCGTGTTCTCTTTTGTAGCTGCAGCAATTTTATTTGCCAGTTCTATTTTCTTCTTCTCATACGAATCTATAATCTGCTGTTCAGCGGTCCTTAACGCCTCATTTCGAGCGCTAAACCGTGTTCCTCTGCCCGATCCCTCTATATCAAGCTCGGCTTTTACTTCAATTGCCTTTACTGTAGTATTTGGATCTTGAACAACAGCTTTCCATTCATGTTTTCCCATTCGTTTCTTAATATCTTGAGCCGTAGATCCTATATATGTTACAGATTCGCCTTTAAATTGTCCTTCAATTATATAAACATACCCTATTACAACTGGGGCCATACCACTTGGATCTATAAAACTTAAAGGATTATTCTCAACATAAGAATAAAGATTCATACTCAGCGGGTTAACAATCTGCCCTTTATAAGTATCCTCCGTAATAAACCTTCCTACCCCAGGAGCATAGTTCCTCGCACGCAAGTAATACTGATCCGTAAGAGTATCCAGCTGCTCTCCAGCATACTTGAAGAGGTTATGAACGTTTTCCTTACCTACAGTCGTTTCACCGAAAGCCAAGTAGCTGTAAGAGTTCACTACCAATCCTTTCGCATCGACAAGAGCTTTTACATCTCCACGGCCGTTACTCACGTAGTTGAAGATCCGACTCTGGGGATCGACAACCGCAAGAAGCCCGTTCCCTCTAACATAACTGCTGATCTTCTGGCCGCTTGCCGTCGTCTCCGCAATGATGTTCTGACGATCGAATGTAAAGTTTGTCTGAACGCCGTTAACCGATACACTTGAGCGCAATCCAGTCGGATCATACGAGTAGCGCATCCAAGAACCGTCTTCCAGGGTAGTCTCAACGATTTGGTTAAATCCATTGTATGCATAACTTCTAGTTGCGCCTGCTTGCGTTTCTTGCGTCATGTTGCCGTTCGCATCGTACGTATATGCAATCTGCTTAGTTCCATCGTTAACGCCCGTTAAACGATTGTTCGCATCGTACGTATAATTGGTTACAACTCCTCCCCTCGTTCTCGACGTGCGGTTCCCAGCACTGTCATATTGGAACGATTCATCGGCAGCCTGAGAAAAATCAGCGCTCGTCAATTGATTAATACGATTGTACGCGTATCGATTAGTTTGTCCATTCTCAATTGCGGTTACGATATTGCCATTGTTGTCATAAGAATACGTATTGCTATCGAGTACCGTACCTTGGCTATTCTTACTCACCACGGAGGTTACTCTATAATCCTTGTCGTAGCTATATTGCATGTTCGTGCCGCTTGCATAATTGACGCGAGAGAGCATGGAGTTATTGTTGTACTGATAGCTCGCAATGTCGTTGCCATTGTTCTGCACACCATGCATTCGGCCTAGTTCATCATACGTATATGCCGTCGTTGAGCCCGTTACATCCTTCACACTGTTGATCTGGTTATCTACATTGTACGTATAAGTAAGTACCGATTGACCATTGCGCTCTTGGGTTAATAAGTTGCCGTTCTTTGCGTAAGCGTATCGATCAATAATCTGGTCGTTAATGGCCGCCAGCAAGCTTCCGTCCTTATTATACAGGTATTGACGGGTTTCTCCTGTCTTCTCTGCCAATACATTCGTTAGTTTGCCATCGGTATTATACGTATAAACCGTATCGTTGCCTTCGCGGTCAGTCATTCGAATGACTTTGCCATCTAGGTCATAGTGATAGTAGATATATTGTCCAAGGGGATCTTTGATGGATGAGACAAGATTGAAACGGTTATACGTATATTCGGTTTCATGCCCGTTCCCATCCTTCGACGAAATCAAGTTCCCTGCAAGATCGTATACGTTATGCGTCTGATGCCCTTCCGCATCCAATACGCTCGTAACGCGCCCCCACAGATCTACCTCGTACGCCGTCTTATATCCTTCGCCATCAACCATGCTGATCAGATGACCAAGCGCATTGTAGATGTATGTCTTGCTCGTCTTTCCTTGTACCGCAGCTTCCGGAGATGTCACGTTTACGACTCTGCCATCTTCATCGTAGACATATGTCGTACCGTAACGGTTCGCATCGTTCGAACCCGAAGCATAGCCAGCAGCATCGATTTGTTTCAAAAGGTTGCCATCTACTTCATACACATTGTGCTGAATTATGATACCTTGCTCATCTTTGATCGTTTCAAGACGATTATTGCTGTCATAGAAGTATCTCTCGCCAACTGCATTAGGTCCTCCCGCAGCATTCGATGGACGAACGACTTTAATGAGGTTGTTATTATCATCATAAACATATAACGTTGTCGACTGCTCTTGATCGGTTACACTGCGAAGACGATTGAGCGAATCGTAGGTGTACGTGGTGCTGTTATTATTGCTGTCTGTTATGGCGATAAGTACGAGTTTTCAATAGGAAAATCGCTATGCTGAACTATGGCGGCATCAAGTCCACAGGCTCAGAGGCAGCACCTAAGGTTGATATGTATAGCTAGGTTACGAGGAACAAGGAAAGCAAGGAACGTCGATTAACGGGATGCCCCCAAGACGGTTACTATAAGGCCAGTGTGCTGAAGTGTATTTATCCTTGTGAGAGTAGGGGCACGACTGATGAAGCACCTGTAATGGGTGCCGAGGAACAGCCCCAAGTCTTCTTAAGTCAAAATCGATTTTCCAAAAGTTAATTGCACCGATCAGGTAGGAATGTGGGAAATCTTCCCGAATGAGGGGGGAGGCCACAGTGCAAACTCTACGATACTGGGACTATTATGGGCTGACAGGAACTTTCAGTGATTTACACGAGAAAGCCAAAAACATGGGGACATTTCATAATTTATACGACCTCATAGTAAGTAGAGAAAACATCCTTTTGGCATATCGTTCTATTAAATCAAATAAAGGTTCCCGTACAGCTGGTACAGATGGCAAAACAATTGAAGACATTAAAACAATGTCCGATGAAGAAGTAGTCGCTTTAATTCATGATAAACTGCTGAATTACAAACCCAAACAAGTTAGACGAGTGTTTATCCCTAAACCTAATGGCAAATTACGACCGTTGGGTATCCCTTGCATAATTGACCGTATTATACAACAATGCTTCAAGCAAGTATTGGAACCTATTGCAGAAGCCCATTTTTTCAAACATAGTTATGGGTTTAGATCGCTAAGATCGACCCACCACGCGCTTGCTAGAGTTCAGTATCTAATAAACCAAGCGAATCTACACTACGTTGTAGATGTGGACATACAAGGGTTCTTCGATAACGTCAACCACACGTTGTTAATAAGGCAATTATGGAATATGGGGATTAGAGATAAGATTGTCTTGCGCATCATCAGAAAGATGCTAAAGGCTAACATTGAGGGAGAAGGTACACCCACTAAAGGCACTCCTCAGGGCGGGATTTTATCCCCCTTGCTATCTAATATTGTGCTACATGATCTCGACCATTGGATAGCAGGGCAATGGGAGGAATTCACACCTACCCATAACTACAGCAAAAGCTGTAATAAATTTAACGCTCTGAAGAGAAGCAATCTGAAACAAGGATTTCTAGTCCGATATGCAGACGACTTTAAAATTCTTTGCAAAGATTGGAGAACTGCACAAAAGTGGTATCATGCCGTACGGCTCTTCCTTAAAGACCGTCTAAAACTCGACATCTCGCCTGACAAATCACAGATTGTGAATCTTAGGAAACGTAAATCGGACTTCCTCGGGTTTACGATCTGGGCGGCGAAGAAGAGAAACAAAAGAGTGGCGTACACAAGTATCAACGATAAAAAGGTACAGCAGAAAAGGCGTGAAGCAAGGAAACGTATCATTGCAATTCGCCAAAATCCTAATGCCAAAAACGCGCTCTTATTCAACAGCTATGTCATGGGTATACACAACTACTTCAGTCGGGCAACGCATGTTAGCGTAGTGTTTTCACGTCTAGCCTTCGATCTTAAAACATTCATTTACAATCGTTTGAACAAAATCGGGAGATATGGATATCCACGAAACCCACCACCATCATATATAAAGTTCTACAGCATCAGTCTGAGAACATTTAATGTGGGTGGAGTGCATTTGTATCCGATCGGGAATGTATCCACGGTATTCAACACCTTTCAGTTTAAGCAGGAACTAACATTGTTTACTGTTGAAGGTAGAGAGTTGATACATAAACAACTAAAACCGGACATTCAATGGGAAATCTCCAAACTCCTTCACTCTTACATCCCAGACCGAAGTATTGAGTACATGGACAACCGCATTAGTCGATATAGCATGAAAATGGGAAAATGTGAAATATCACAAATATTCCTCACGGCAGAGGAAGTCCATTGTCATCACTACCGACCAAGGCACCTTGGTGGAACGGATAAATTCGATAATTTACGTATCCTACATAAGGACATTCATAAACTCATACATGCGGTCAATAAAGATACGATTGTAAATATAATGAATCGTTTTAGATTAACCAACAATATGGTCAATTTGATCAATAAGTATCGCAAAATGAGTAACTTGGAACTTATCGAAATTAGAGCTTAAGAAGATGGAACGCCGTGTGCGCGGAAACGTGCACGCACGGTGTGGGAGAGGGGAAAAGGTGGAGATGACCTCAAAACCTTACCTATTCTTATCCATTAAAATTAATATTTGTGATTGTCGCTCCGCTAATATAGCCAAAAAAAACCAATATTAGTACCTTTCAATTGTGAAACCTTCAAGTTACTAATAGTGTATCCGTTTCCATCAAATCGACCAGTAAACGGTTGTGTTGAACTACCTATCGGAGTCCATTCTTCGTTATTCAAGTCAATATCTGCCACTAACACGTAGAAAGCGTTAGATGCCGTACGCATCATTTCAAGATGCGACTTAGTGGCAATCTGATAGGGATCTACCACCGTTCCACTACCACTTGGTACATTAGGATCAGCTGCCATAGTCACAGCAGCCTGTGCCGACGCATCTACTGTAACTTGCTCCTGCATTGCCGTTCCATCTGCTAGGCTAGTATCACCCCCATTTACCACGTCAGTTCCACTCTCTACTGGTGGATCAATGGCCTGGCCGGCCGCCCATGTCGCACATGCCAATAGCAGGCTCAGTGCAGTGATAATAAATGATGTCGTTATTAGCTTTCTCTTCATCTTCGCCCCACTTTTCTTTTCATAAATTCAATACATCTTTTTACATGTCAATAATTAATATAACATTTAATATTTTCTTTGTCTTTAATATTCATTCCAACGAAGAGTTAGTAAACACTCCGAGTACACCCATTAATTATTACGAAAATAAAAAAAGCATCCATTACAAATAATCTTGTAATGAATACTCTTTGGTTAAGCTATTATTAACCTACTTGCCGGATCCGGCTGCGAAGATTACCATCGTCGTTAGAATGCATTCTAATCGAATTCTGTAACCGCGCTTTCAATATCATCACTATAACTGTTCTACATTCTAACTATGGTATCGGTGGAAGACTTAGTCCGGCTATCCCTTGCAATTTCCGACTGTTGCCACCATTCTCAGGTAGATGTAGCTAGTGGCAGGCTGACCTCCGGAAAGGAGGGATGCCTATGGATACTTTCCAGACGATTATGTCGTTTCTAGCATTCGGCAGTTTTCTCCTTGCCCTGCTGACATACATCGAGAAAAGAAAGTAACCCGCCACAGGTTGAGCGCCTGACGGGTTACCCTCACCCCTAATCAACATCCTGGAGGTCGAGCCACCCAAGATGTTCTGTGCGAGGAGAGCGTTGGCGCGCTCTCCTTATTGTTATTCTAATCATACCATCCGTGAATTAGACGCACAAGCTGCATTCTCTAACGAATACCGCGTTATTCCCCCGAAGGCTCCTGCCGGATCTGACTGCGCAAGTATCCATCGATGAATGAATTAATATCGCCGTCCATCACCGCGCCGACGTTACCGGTCTCAACACCAGTACGGTGATCCTTAACCATGCTGTACGGATGGAACACGTAGGAGCGAATCTGACTGCCCCATGCGATATCCGACTGTTCGCCGCGAATCTCGGCCAGCTGCTTCTGCTGCTCTTCAATCTTCTGCTCATACAGCTTGGAACGAAGCATCTTCATCGCTTGTTCACGGTTCTGAATTTGGGAGCGCTGGGTCTGGCAAGCCACGACGATGCCTGTCGGTATATGGGTAATCCGAATGGCAGACTCCGTCTTGTTAATATGCTGCCCGCCTGCACCGCTGGACCGATACGTATCGACCTTGAGATCCTCCGTGCGAATCTCGATTTCAATATCATCGTCGATCTCTGGCATAACGTCACACGATACGAACGACGTATGACGGCGTCCCGAAGCGTCGAATGGAGAAATACGAACGAGACGATGTACACCCTTCTCCGCCTTTAAGTAGCCATATGCATTGTAGCCCTTAACCGAGATCGTAACGCTCTTGATTCCCGCTTCGTCACCTTCCAAGTAGTCAAGCAGTTCAACCTTGAAGCCGCTCTTCTCAGCCCAACGTGTGTACATACGGTACAGCATTTGCGCCCAGTCCTGCGACTCGGTACCGCCAGCACCTGGATGAAGCTCAAGAATGGCATTCAGCTTATCATACGGTTGATTAAGCAGCAGCGTAAGCTCGAACTCGCTAATACGATCGACAAGCGACTGCACACCTTGAACTAGCTCCTCTTCAAGCGATTCATCCGCTTCCTCTTCTGCCAGCTCCAGCATCGTCGCCAGATCCTCATGATCGGCCGCAAGCTTCTCAAACCGTTCTACCGTCGATTTGACAGCGTTCAATTCGGCAATGATCGATTGGGCTTTGTCGTTATCGTCCCAAAAATCGGGTGCCGTCATCTTCTCCTCGAAGTTGGCAATCATCTCCTGCTTCAGATCGAAGTCAAAGAGACCCCCTGAGCTCTTGGAGTCGCTTCGCCATCTCGCGCAGGTCTTGCTTGACCTTAATGTCTATCATGGTTTGCTTCACCTCAAAATCGTTGTTTCAACGTTATTCGTACATCTGTTCCGCTACAAGCTATGCTTTCCAGCAAACGGATGTGAACAGAGGCGGAGCGCGCGAATGAAGCTGTGCGCGTCCGCCATCTGATCTTCCTGCTATATCGCGTTAATGATTCATCGCTTAAAGCTTTGTCGACATTAAAGTTTGAAACTTTATCCGCGTTAATGCTTGCTCTTATTAAGCTTTGCCGTGGCACAGCTTATATTTCTTGCCGCTGCCGCAAGGGCATGGATCGTTGCGGCCGATTCGGTCAGCGTCTGCCACTTTAGTCGGACGCTTCGCTGCTGGTTCGCCGCTGCCGCCCGATTCCGTCTGGCCCTTCGCAACCTCTTGACGCTCGAGATTGTTCTCGACATGCGCCTTCATAATATATTTGGTGATCTCTTCTTGAATGTTCTCGATCATCTCTTGGAACATCTCGAAGCCTTCGAACTGGTACTCACGCAGCGGATCGGTACCGCCGTATGCACGAAGGTGGATACCTTGACGGAGCTGATCCATTGCATCGATATGGTCCATCCATTTCGAGTCTACTGCACGAAGCACGACAACCTTCTCGAACTCACGCATCGTCTCAGCGCCGATCTGCTCTTCACGCTCATCGTACAGCTTCTCGACTTTGCTGTAGAGAAGCTCGATAATTTCTTCCGTTTCCTTGCCCCACAGCTCATCCTTTGTAAGCGTGCCCTCTTGCAGCAGGTTGCCATGCGCATAATCCACGATTGCCTGCAGATCCCATTCCTCTGGAATGTCGCCTTCACAGTGTGCAGCAACGGTACGTTCAATAACCGGCTTGATCATCTCAATGACAATCAGACGGATATTCTCCGATTCCAGCACTTCACGGCGCTGCTTGTAGATGATTTCACGTTGTTGGTTCATGACGTCGTCGTACTGCAGGACCACTTTACGCATATCGAAGTTGTTGCCCTCAACGCGCTTCTGTGCCGATTCAACCGCACGCGAGATCATACGGCTCTCAATTGGCTGATCTTCGTCGAAGCCCAACCGCTCCATCATGCCCATAATGTTCTCGGCACCGAAACGGCGCATCAGCTCATCTTCAAGCGACAGATAGAACTGCGAAGAGCCTGGGTCGCCTTGACGGCCTGCACGTCCGCGCAGCTGGTTATCGATCCGGCGGCTCTCATGGCGCTCCGTACCGATAATGTGAAGACCGCCCAGCTCCGGAACAGTCTCGCCGAGCAGGATGTCCGTACCGCGGCCAGCCATGTTCGTTGCAATCGTAACAGCGCCAGCCTGACCAGCGTGCGAAATAATCTCCGCCTCTTCCGCATGGTACTTCGCGTTGAGCACTTTGTGCTGAACGCCGCGTTTCTTCAGCATCTCAGAGACGCGCTCAGAGTTCTCGATCGATACCGTACCGACGAGAACGGGCTGATTGTTCGCGTGGCGTTTGACGATTTCCTCGACAACCGCTTTGAACTTGCCATTCTCCGATTTGTATACGACGTCCGGATGATCCTTACGGATGTTCGTCCGGTTCGTCGGGATTTGAACGACCTCAAGGCCGTAAATTTTCTTAAACTCTTCTTCCTCTGTCTTCGCTGTACCGGTCATGCCGGCAAGCTTGCGGTACATACGGAAGTAGTTCTGGAACGTGATCGTCGCGAGCGTCATGCTCTCGTTCTGTACTTTGATCTGTTCCTTCGCTTCAATCGCTTGGTGCAGACCATCACTGTAACGACGGCCAGCCATTAGACGACCGGTGAATTCGTCGACGATGACAACCTCTTCATCCTGAACGACATAGTCAACGTCACGCTTCATAATGTTATGTGCTTTGAGTGCTTGTTGGATATGATGGTTAAGCAGGACATTGGCATGGTCGAACAGGTTCTCGATCGCGAATGCTTTCTCCGCTTTCTCGACGCCCGCTTCCGTCAACGTAACGTTGCGCAGCTTGATGTCGATCGTGAAGTCTTCTTCTTGCTTCAGACGCGATACGAAACGGTCCGCGGCAAAATACATTTCCGTCGACTTCGCAGCTTGACCGGAAATGATAAGCGGCGTTCTCGCTTCGTCGATGAGGATGGAGTCCACTTCGTCAATGATCGCGAAGTAGAGCGGACGTTGAACCATTTGTTCCTTATAAAGGACCATGTTATCGCGCAAGTAATCGAATCCGAACTCATTATTCGTACCATACGTAATATCGCATGCATAAGCTTCTTGCTTCTGAGCGTGCGTCAGGCCATGAAGGTTACAGCCTACCGTTAAGCCGAGAAACTCATAGACTTGACCCATGAGCCCGCTATCGCGCTGTGCCAAGTAATCGTTGACCGTAACGACATGCACACCCTTGCCGAGCAGCGCATTCAGATAAACCGGCAGCGTGCCGACGAGCGTTTTACCTTCACCAGTCTTCATCTCCGAGATCTTGCCTTCGTGCAGAACCATACCACCGATCAGCTGTACGTCAAAATGACGCATGCCGAGCGTGCGCTTGGCTGCTTCACGAACCGTAGCAAAAGCTTCGGGCAGCAGGTCATTCAGGTCCTCGCCCTTCTCCAGGCGCGCTCTAAACTCCGCTGTCTTGCCGCGCAGCTGTTCGTCCGTCAGACCTGTGAACTTCGATTCTATCCCGTTAATCTCCTCGACGGTGCGCATCAACCGTTTAATCTCACGCTCATTCGCATCGCCGAATATTTTCTTCACCAATCCGAGCATCAGCAACCGCCCTTCCTTTCATCGTTCCCCGTCTTCTATAAACGTCAAACTTATGTCTGTCATCTGTCTCAGCGGCCGCCGAGTTATCAGATGGCGACCATATCGCTATCTCTTAATGCATAAATTGTAACAGTTTGTGAACCTTGTCGCAATGAGCCGAATAGCGTTTCCAGTATTGCCTTAGGTCTCAATTGTTTCATTATAGTTGAAAACCCCTCTTCCTGTAAGGAAAAGGGGCTTGTTTTACCCGAATATGATCTTCATATATTTTCGTTTCATTAATATACTAGCTCTGTTCAATAAGCCCGTATCGGCCATCATGGCGTCTGTAGACCACGTTCACTTCTTTCGTGTCCGCATTCGCGAAGACGAAGAAATTGTGTCCCACCATGTTCATCTGAAGAATCGCTTCCTCCACATCCATCGGCTTTAACGTAACTTGCTTCGTGCGAACGACCTCGAAGTCTTCCTCTTCTTCCAGTATGCGTGCGGCAGAACCCGAATCCTTGAAGAAGGTGCGTACGCCGCTCTCGCTGCGGATTTTACGATTAACCTTCGTCTTGTGCTTCCTGATTTGACGTTCCAGTTTGTCCACTACTTCGTCAATGGAAGCATACATGTCCTCGCTCTTCACTTCTGCCCGCAGCATGACACCCGTAAGCGGTATCGTAACTTCGACTGCGTGATATCCTTTGGTTACCGATAGGGTAACGTTTGTCTCGGAGGTGATTGGTGCTTCAAAATACTTTTCCAGGCGGCTGATCTTCTTCTCGACGTAATCGCGAAGCGCTTCCGTCACTGGTAGGTTTTGACCTCGAATGTTGTATTTCATGGGGCACTCCTCCTTTACTTGAGCTTATTATAACATATGATGAGAGCCTCGAACATAAGTATTTTCTGTTATTTGTGAATTTTCTGAAAAATTATTGCAGAAATACGCCTTAGATTCGATTCCACCCTCCAAAATGCTGCATGCTATCTACTAATGATATTGATGAAACAGGTCGAGTTATGCGCTTTCTTACCCTTGCTATTGGAAGACATAAGAAAACCCCGGGGGATCCCGGGGCTTCGTCGCTCATGTCTGGTGTGGACACCATCTATGAAGTGGGCTTATAATAAGCCGATAATTACAGTTTAACTACGTTTGCAGCTTGTGGACCACGTGCGCCTTCGACGATGTCGAATTCTACAGCTTGGCCTTCTTCCAGCGTTTTGAAGCCTTCAGCTTGGATTGCGGAGAAGTGTACGAAAACGTCGCCACCTTGTTCCGTCTCGATGAATCCGTAGCCTTTTTCTGCGTTAAACCATTTTACTTTACCTTGCATGCATAACATTCCCTTCATCTTCAAATAGCTGTGTCCGGCCTTGATGTTAGGCCCACAACACGAATATACCTTGACTTCATATAATTGTCAAACATTTTTTTGAAAACGGATACATTGTTTTGATTCTTTATCATTGCCGCTTAAATCACGGTAACTTACATTTTTCTTTACAACCTCAAAAAATCAATTCTGCTCCGCCGTAATAGTGTACCATTGTCGGTAATAAGCTTGCGCCTGCTACAACTCTAGTAGCGGGCAAAATAACTCCTTGGTAACAAGCCAGAAGGCTCTCCAATACCTACACCAGCCTCAAGAAGCTCTCTTAGTTTCCACTGCCCATTAATTCATAATAATAATGGCCATTAATGCCATAGAGTTCATTCCGGTCTTTTCAACGCTTTGTACTAGCCAATCCAAATACGTCCTAGAGTGTTCTGTGCTTCTGGAGAATGATTGAATGATCTCTAATGTCTTTTGGGGCGTCAATCGCCCATCGTAACCTCCTACCCCGATCATATGGAATTTGATCATGGAATAGAGTGATACTAGTTTAATGTACTGCTGCATTATGCTTTTGCCGTCGCTACTATATACAAACAAGCTTTCAAACACATGGTTGACGAGATAATTCTCAATGATGTAACCATGCTCCTCAATAAAAGGTTCATAAATTGAAGACAACGTCTCTTGATACACACTTGTGATCTCATCCTCAGTGCCATCCGTTAATTTCAGGCCGGCAAATGTATCCTCTACAACCTTCCTGTACCGCGCGTTGAACATGTTGTGTTGAGACCTGATTTGCGTCATTTCTTTAACGAGCTTAATTGACACGTGTACGGCGTCAGTTTGTAAATTCAACAGATTATTAAAGTATCTTTCTTCTATTTGCTTTTTGAATTGAGTAATAATGGTTGGAATCGCCTCAAGATTTCCCGCAACTTTAATCTCCTCTAGCTTTGAGCAAAATAACCCTAGCAAGAAAAGCCGGTGCTTTAAATCGTATGAACGGTTTTGAAGTAACGATATAACAAAGACACGAATGTCCCAAAAATAAGAGTAGAATGAATCCCTCGACGTCGAGGACACATCATTCATGAATAGAATGTCTTTTCCGTATTCTCTTTCGATGATATCGAATTCCATCGGATCGGGATTTAACAAAGCCAGCCTTGCCGTCTCCGGACACGAGAGTTTGCTGCTGATTTCTATTTTTTGATCGACATTGTTATAAACCTTCGGATATACGGCACAAGTTTGACAAAGCGCCTCCTCGCCAAGCTTTACCTGTAAGCCGCACAGTTTATCTTTCGTTAGGAAACCACAGTTACCGGATTCGTCTAATTGCATGACCGCGTAGTTATATTCGTTAGCATTTTTTTTTACACGTTTCACATTCTTTTTAATCTCTTCTTTCAACTCTTTATCTTGAATTTTTTGGTATTTTTTATAAGCTTCTTTCTCGATAGTAATATTCCAGCCAGCACAACAAGTATCTTCACATGCACTTCCCGTGCATTGAAACTGATGCATATATTGCGGCATTAATAACTGATAGCTCTTCTTCATTGCATGTCCTCCGTGTATGGCTCATGTGAATGGATTATATGTTCTTCTTCGGTTATTTCATGAAGAAATTGAATGCATTTTCTTCTTTTTATTATACACTTATCCTATTGAGTCATGGCGGAAACACCGATATAAACACTATATTATTGCGAAAAGAGGCTTACTCGATGGACCCACTATTATCTTTGTGCATGATCGTCCGCAACGAGGCATCTTCCTTGCGGAAATGCCTAGAAAGCGTGCAAACACTTGTCGATGAAATGATTATTATAGATACAGGTTCAACAGACGATACCAAGGCGATAGCACAAGAATTCACGAACAAAGTGTACGACTTCACATGGATTGACGACTTTGCTGCGGCTAGGAACGAATCGATCAGACATGCGACCGGGAAATGGATCTTAGTACTTGATGCCGACGAATATGTCCAACCGGAACAGCATGAGCAGTTAAAGACCGTATTGAGCGATTTTCACATTGAGAAACCGAGCGGTTTTATTTTACCTATTATGAATATAACGGGAAGCGGTTTTGATGAGTCCAATAGATTCGAATCAACAGGAGCAAGACTCTTTACTAATTGCGGCAACATTGCTTACACGGAACCGATACACGAGCAATTAACATGCGCTAATGGGCTCATTACATTCCAGCATTACCCGTTTACAATTTTTCATGAGGGATATACCTCCCACGTTGTGCAATCCAAGAACAAGTCCGAGCGGAACCTTGCCATTCTTGAGAAGCATAAGTCAGAAGAAAAATTGAAATCTCCTTATTTTTGTTTTGTGCTGGCAAATGAGTACGCTAATAAATCTGATTGGGAAACCGCTTCTGAGCTTTATAACCGTTCTTATTCGATAAGCAACCCTTCAGATACCTGGTATGTTCACTTGGTTGATCGACTCATTTCGACAGAACTTAAATTATCAAATTTTGTGCACGCCCGCAGCATTCTGAACACAGCCCTTCAACACTATGGCGATAAACCCGACTTTCATTGCGTCAGCGGCATTCTCAATGAGTCCATCGGCCTCTGGAATGAAGCACTAGCTGACTTTCAAAAGTGCATTATTATTACGAACACCTATCTTTCACAAAATAAGGATTATTGGCTCATTCACCCAACTTATGGTCAAATTCTTCCCTATCAAATGATAGGCGAAATTTATCGCAAGTTAGGAAGTTCGGAAAAAGCGGTGGACCATTGGATAAATTGCTTGAGACTTCAACCTAAGAACATTGCCGTATTAATAAAGTTAATGGAGTTGCTTGCCGCGACCGAACAACCCAAAATCATCATGGGTATTCTCACGGAGTTATATAGCACCAGCATACCTTCTAATCTAATATTATTATTCAAAGCCGCACTGAGAAGCTTTCAGCCTGAGTTGTCGCTTGAATACGCTCGACTGATGCTCGCATCAGAAATATCTGTAACTGCCGAAGATAACTTATGGCTGCGTTTGATGACGAAACAACCATTCAATAAACTCGATTTACCATCAAACTATAACCTTTCCTCGGCTTTGGCGGTAACAGCTGCGATCATCGCCAACGACATTTCTATTGCCGAGTTCGGACACGATAAAGCTACAGGCCTCCCATTAGCCGAATATTCGATTAAGTCATTAAAGCATAATCCGCCGGCTCCGCTAGTCCTGGATGAAACTATGTTCGAACTCATCGTAGAAGTATTGACTATGCTGCACGGCTTCGGGTACATCGATTTGTATTACCACCTCATTCAAACCATTGGAACGGCTGAACTAATCAATCGCGTCGCAACCGAAATGTATGATAAAGCCTTGCACGAGCCTGCCTTAGAATTAATCGAAAGTTTGCTTTCATATGAGGCGCTGGATGCGAAAAACTACAAGCTTCTAGCACAGTGGAATGCTAATTTATCGCTCCACGGTGAAATATTCCAGTTCCTCAATCAATCCATGTCCGTTGAACCTGACATTGAGCTCTTCGGACGGGCAAAAGAGTTGCTATCTAAAGAACAGTTCGAGAGTTTCTGCTCCAAGCATCGCACGAGTTTCTCCTCTGTACATCACTTGTTTGTATAAATAGCAAAGACCGCGCCCATTATAGGTGCGGTCTTTCTTTATTACTAAGCCGTATAGGTGTAAGAAACTGCGTTACTTACTTGGCCATCAGGGTTAACAACCGTTACTTGAACGACTGACCCTATTGTACCTGCAGGTGATTTAACCCTTACCCGGGTAGCATCGACATAAGCAAAACCTGTCGCTAGCACACCGTTAAAGTACACTTTGGATCCTGTAACAAAATTCGAACCGTCAATATAAACTGTCGTTGCAGCTGGTCCACTAGTTTTTGAGAGGCTTGTAATAACAGGAGCCGGTGCCACTACGCTTGGATCATAAGTAAATGTTGTGCTGGCCGTTTGCCCGTTAGGTAATGTCACAACAACCGGTACGGAACCGACTACCGAGCTGACAGGTGTCTTAATTCTGAGTCGCGTATCGCTAACATACGTTACAGCCACACTCGCTCCATTAATCGTCACCGTAGAGTTGACATCGAAATTCGTACCATCGATATAAACCGTAGTACCGCCGTCCTTCGTGCCATGGTTTGGCGATAAGCCAGTAATCGTTACTGGTACTGGCAAATACTCGTAGGCCTGTGTTAGCGTACTAAATGGACCATCTGAATTCGTCCACGTTACATCCACTTTACCTACCAGCTCTCCAGCCGGCACTTGAACCTGGGCATAAGTATCGCTGATCAAGTTCGTCAAGATAGCCGTACGGTTACCGAATTTGATTGTCGCTCCGCTCTTTAGGTTCACGCCCGTAATGTACAATTTATTACCGCCATTCAATGTGCCGCTTGTAACAGACAGCGACGTAATCGTCACTGGGTCCGGAACTAGTTCGATATATTCGAACCCTAGCGGTAACACTGCTTCTTGAGTACCATTGACAACTTTCACGTCAACTTTGCTAGGAGCGCCAACAGCCGGCGTACGTGCTCTTAGACGCGTGTCCGAAATATACGTAACGGACTCGCTCGGCAAACTTCCAAAGTAAACTTGGGACGTAGAATTGAAGTTCGTTCCATCAATATATACGTTCTTGCCTCCCGTTGTATATCCGGTATTCGGGGATACTGCCGTAATCGTTGGGACCGGATCTACCGGTGCCGTATAAGTATAAACATCAGTAAGGGTAGATGTAATTCCAGAAACAGCTTGCACGGTAACATCGACTATCGTCGGAGCCGCTACTGCAGGAGCAGTCGCTCTCAGTCGAGTATCGGAGATATAGGTAACAGCTGCTTCTTTATCTCCGAAGAATACTTTCATATCCGCAGTTAGATATTTACCGTTAATGTAGACGTTATTTCCGCCCGTAATGAGACCAGTAATAGGTGAGATCGACTCGATTACAGGGTCCGTGCTCGGAGGTGCATCATACGTGTAAGCAGCAGGTACAACCGTGAACGAACCGTCTGGATTCGTAACGGTCACATCAACCGCACCTGGCTGATCACCTGAAGGTGCAAGGACGCGAATGTAAGTAGGATCGGAGTAAAGGCTCATCTGGGCCGTTTTTGTTCCGAACTTCACAGAAACACCGTACATCATGAAATTACCTTTAATCGTTACATAGTTACCGCCTGCGAGTGGGCCGTTAGCCGGTTCAATCGAAGTCACAACCGGATTCGTAATATACTGGTAGGCCCCCGTTGCCTTTTGGCCATCCGGATTCTTTACAGTAACTACAACGCTTCCCTGCGCTCCCGCAGGTACTGTCACTTTCAATTCATTGCCGCTTACATACTGAGTAGCAGTTCCCAGCGCAGTACCGAATTGCACGGTTGCCCCGTCTACAAAGTTTTCACCGTTAATCGTTACAACGTTACCGCCGTCTGGATGCCCTTGCGGTTCAACAATAGATGTTACTTTTGGCGCCGGCAATTTGACAGTCAAAGTGGTATTTGGAATGTTTTTTATTTTTGCCGAACCGCTGTAGTCTTTATAAGCAATAATCGAGCCAGTAGTGCCGACATTAAATGTTCCTACATTAGTCTTACTAATGGGACGGATTTTGTAGGTAAATGTCAATGTGTCATTTTTCAACTCATTAAATTCCCAAACTAACGTGTTACCCGTCACTTGTGGTTTAGGAATGTTATTGAGATACGAGTCAGGCACAATTTCGAATTCAGGTGCAACAATATCAGTCACCTTTACGTCATAAGCACTAGCGATACCGATTTCGCGTACAATTGCAGCATAAATTTCATTCAAACCGATCGAACCAAGAACAAAGTGGTGATGGTTTGACGTTGTGGCCATTTCTTTCATTAATAAGTTAGGACCACTGGAATCCGGGTTATCCGTTTGTTTCAGCAAAGCAATGGTGTAAAAGATGATACCAGCATCTTTTGCCACTTGCGCTTTATTCTTGGCATATCCAAAAGGATCATTACTCGGCACAGTTGCTTCACCATCCGTAAGCAGGACAATGACTGGTTGTGCTTCGGGACGATGGTTAGCCAACAAGCCCATAGCTGCATCAATTGCATCACCCGTAGCAGTGTTACCATTCGCTTGGATGCCATCGATATACGATTTGACAGCCGCTTTGTCAGTTCCTATTGGGTATGTCGAAGCTGTAGTAGAATAATCCACAACGCCAACTTGGTGAACACTTAGATCCATCAGATCGATGAATCCTTTTGCTGCATTTTTAGCATTTGTCATCTTATCTTCGCCGCTTACCATACTACCGGATTTGTCGATGATAAGAACAACATCATTCGGTACTACTACGTCCGCTGGTGGGGTACCCTTGATTTGCAGCGACACTTCCGCTTCTCCGTCTGTGCTAATTTCACCAGGATTAATAGATTTTGCTACTGTCACATAGTTTGTAGCTGCCGAAACCGGCTTTGCGAAGTTCAGAACACCTCCAAACGCGAATAAGAATGATAAAACAAGTAACAATGTACTTCTCAATTGCTTCATACACGTGCCTCCCTAGAAAAAATATAAATAGAGGACAATAGCAGTTTGCTATTATCCTATATTTTCAAGATTTCACATGCCCTTTGCTATTTTTGGCTGTCAATAAAGTAACCCATACTTCCAGAATAACTTTCCTGGTAGTATGCTGTTTTTATTCTTTTACTTTGATTGACTTGTGAAACATAACGTAAGACCCTCTCTCTCTCCGTCATGAATTTAGAGGAATTCTCCTGCTCAAGCTGTACAATTTCGTCGACCAGCTGACTAACTCTCGCAGGAGCGTCTCCCTCTAAACGACTGAAGCCTTCATTAATTAGCGGCACCAACTCCTGTTGCTTAGATTGAAGATCCGATAACTCGTCTAAAACATCTTCCTGATCTAGGTCTAGCCGGTGAATCAGTTTCGAGTAATGAGCAAATAGAATCAAATTATCTTCTAACTTTACACTTGTCATATCGAAGCCTTCGCTCGCTTCAAGTTGCTCAGAGCTTCGATCCATGTATCACGAAGCTCCGTTACCAACTTAATACTTTCAAGTGCAGCCATTTCGTCCAGCATTACGTTTGCCTTTCGCAGTTGCTCTCCTATAAATTCGTACAACTGGTACAAACTCTTCGAAACGTCATACTGCATGTCCAACGTGGACTGCAGCTCTTCGATGATGTCTTGAGCCTTAAGAAAATAGTGATGTTTCCCCGAAATATCTTTACTTTTCAACGCATCTAGGCCTTGTTTGATAAACCTTAGGCATCCGTTATAAAGCATCAATGTCAATTCCCCAGGAGAAGCCGTTTGAACCTGGGCGTGAAGGTATTGATTTTGGGCGTTCATCATCATAAGAATTCATCACCTTTTCTCGTCAATTATCGCTCCGACTGTCAACTCTTGTAGTTTCTCAACGAGTTCAATAAATTTCTCGGAAGGTACTTCTCTAATTACTTCATTCGTCTCTTTATTTAAGACTTGAACAATTAGATGACCCGAACTATGCATAATGTAATTAAATGCATGTGGTGTACCTTCAACCGCTCTATTCGCTTTATCTATAGCTCGCATAAAAGCAGTTTCTGATATCGTTAATATCTCACTTTTGCTTTTTTCCTTCAGCACTTGATACTCGCCACTGACTCGAATGATCTGACTATCGCGCTCTGCAGCGGGAGGTGTAGATGAAGGAATGTTAGTATAAGAATTACTTGTATTCAAATTTACATCCATACTTCATCTCTCCCTGTTATCCCATTTGTGATGCGAGCCAATTGATAGTGGCATTGCTGTTAGATACAGCGGTCTCCATTGCAGCGAACCGTCTGTAATAGTAATCTTCTTTCCTAGTAAGCATCGATTCGAAGGCAGAAATCCGCAGACCAATTTGATCAATTTTTCGACCTAAATCCGTACCAGCATCGATCATGCTTCCACCAGTTCTTCCGGCTTTATCGATAATTTGCGAGATTCCGCTATCCACTCGGTCAAACATCGTAACCATGATACCCTCTTGGCTTCCGACTCCGGTATTGTTCGTCAGCAGTTTATTTACCGCTTCAGGATTTGCAGCCAATGCTTCCTTGAACTTCGCCTCATCCAATTGCAATTTACCTGCATCCTGTGATACTCCACGTACATATGGGACTGTCGTTATACCTATTGCAGCGAGTGTATTGTAATTGGAATCTACGCCTACGACGCTTTTGACATTGAGCTCTCGTAAGGAGTTTTTCAACTGCGTTAAAATTGGTGAATTGTGTAGCAGACCCTTCTTCACTTCTGCATCCCACAGCGCAATATCAGAATCCTTCATTTCCTTGCGTTGATCGTCCGTTAACGGGTCGTAGCCTCTGGACCTCGTTTCTGACAGCTTTTTATTGACTAATTCAATCACGTCATTATATGCAGTGATGAACTTCTTCATTTTATCAATCATGCCGTCTGTATCAGGCGAAATCGCAATATTAATATCGGTTCCGCTTGCTTTGTTCAACTTATAGCCAATTCCGTCAATATTGAATGAATTGCTGGCGTTCGTCTGCACGGGGCCGCCGTCGATCGTAAATTCGGAATCTTGGCCCGTGTCGCTCATGTTGTCCAACTTGATTGCTTGCAGAAATCCTTCATTCCCTAATTGAACTGCCGTCGAAGAACCGGTCAATTTGCTTTTGATCTCGAACTTATCACCGATGGCATCATAAGTCATGGTAACGCCAGCTGCCGCATTCGAATTCACTTTATTCATGATTGTTTGTAAAGTATCCGTATCGTTGAAGGTAATAGTTGTCGAATTAATAGTAAACTCATTGGTACCAGACAACGTAAATGGCGTGTTGAATTTCCCTCCAGCGACGAGATCACTGATCTTCGTGTTCAGGTTCAATCTAAACATTTGTTTATCTGTGAACCCCAATGCATCAAGCGCACCGTTGCTATCATTCATAATGACTTGCGGCTGGTAGCCTGCTTTTGCAACAGGGTCGATTTTAATGCTGCCGGCATTGTCGGACACCGTAACAATGTTTTTGCCAAACGTATCGTCAATACCCTTTTGCAAAGCGGCTGCCAAGTCAGCAGATGTGTTGTACACTCCGCTTGCGAGCGTTACGACTTTGGCCGCATTATCAACTTGAATAACGAGTTTGTCATTCTGTCCAGCAGTAATCGTAACCGGTACTGCAACTGCACTTCCTTGCAATCCCAAATTCGTCACGGACCCACTACTTGAAACCGCAGCCTGTTCAGCAAGCTTCGAAACATTAATCACCTTATTAGCTGCAGATGTCGAGCTTGTTACCGAGACGGTTACATCAGTAGACGCAGCCGTAGCCTTAAAACCTGTCATCTGGCTACCATAGCGCATCCCGTTAACTACATCACGTAATGCAGAAAGCTTGGTATTGATTTCCCGATATAATTCTGTTTCATACTTTAGCAATGACTGCTTCTGAACAAGCTTCGTTTGCGGCATTCTCTCCGCTTTCATTAGATCGCTTACCAATTTATCAATATCAAGGCCTGACGATGATCCTGTAATACGAGTTACCATTGTAGATTCGCTCCTTTGCAATGAATTATCTAACAATATATATCGTCCGAATTCTCATATATTGTTAGTGTTCTTTTAAAACTATATTTAGCCGTGTCTTTGCAGGATTAAAATCAGCCTCGGCAGAGAGTTTATAGTAATGTTTTGCAAAGTCATAATTCCGTGTCACCTCATAATACACCCCTAAGTTGTAGGCGGCCTTAAAGCTTCCTACGCCCAACACCGTCGTATATTTATCAGTTTCACCTATATCGAATGCGGTCTGAAAAAAGTAACGTACCCGCTCCATATTGCCAGCAAACATTGAAAGAATGCCTAACAGGAACGGCAGATCCGGATATTCCGGGTATAAGTCGAGCAATGGTTCCAACAACTCCAGTGCCTCTTGACTCTTCCCTAGCTCTTTCAATGTATAGCCGAGCTGGACCATCATAACTGGATAGTACAAATATTCAAATTGTTCTAAAACTGCCCCTTCAGCAAATGCCTCATATGCCGCTTCATATTTTTTGTTCGAATAGTGCAGTTTCCCTAGTTGATACCACATATATCCGTTGGCTGGTTCTTCAGAAAGACATTTTTTATATATATCGAGATATCTCTCGTATTTTCCGGTTTCGATGTAGTTGTCTTCGTTATATCCGTAATGTTCTATCTTAATCAAGCTATCGATGGCATCTGCTTCCCGATCTTTATAAAACAACCGTTCATGTACATCTCCCACATAGCGATAAGATGGGTCATTGGGAAATATTCGTATATTTCGATGCTGGGTAATTTCGTCTTTATTGTGATTCCGAATGATAACGGTTGATGCTTGATTCAATAAATTGGGCATTGTTTGAATTAACGTATCCGTGTTGGCTCTTAACTCTTCATCAGCATCAAGCACAACGATCAAATCACCTGTGGCATAAGAAATGGAAATGTTACGCGCTTCTGCGAAACTATTATTCCATGGATGATGTACCAGCTTACAGTTATAGGAGGAAGCAATTTGCATGGTTCTGTCGTTAGAACCGGTATCGACCACAACGATTTCGTAATGTGGAGGTACGGAGGAAAGGGCACGATCCAAATGTTTTTCTTCATTCTTAACAATCATACATACGCTGACCTTCACACGTTGAACCTCCTTCTAAATCAAAAAGAGACCCACAAAAACCGTGGGCCCCTTCTTGAGTCTCCTATTAGCGAAGCAGTTGCAATACGCCTTGAGGAGCTTGGTTTGCCTGTGCCAACATTGCCGTCGAAGCTTGTTGGAGGATATTGAACTTCGTGTACTTCATCATTTCTGCAGCCATATCCGTATCACGAATACGGGACTCAGCAGCTTGCAGGTTTTCAGCATTTACGCTGACGTTGTTGTAAATATGCTCCATTTGGTTTTGGAATGCACCCAGCGTCGAACGAGCCGTGTTAACCGTCTCGATTGCAGTATCAACAAGAGCCAACTCAGCCGCAGCGTCAGCAGCATCAGAAACGCCGTTAACACCGAGAGTAGCTTTGTCAACTTTAATCGTCGAGAAGTCGATTTTGATTGCGTCCGTGTTGCTGTTACCCGTTTGGATTGTAACAGTACCGCCCGTGCCATCAAGAAGCGTGATGCCGTTGAACTTCGTTTTCTTAGCGATATCATCGATAGCGCCAGCAAGTTTTTGATACTCAGCGTCCATTGCAGCGCGGTCTGTATCATTGTACGTTCCGTTTGTCGATTGAACTGCAAGCTCTTTCATGCGAGTCAGCATGTCGGAGACCTCGTTCATTGCACCCTCAGCAGCTTGAACGAGGGATACGCCGTCCTGCGTGTTGCGCATACCTTGGTTCATGGCTTTAATTTGGGAACGCATTTTCTCGGAAATCGAGAGACCTGCTGCATCGTCAGCCGCACGGTTAATACGGTAACCGGACGAGAGTTTTTCGGACGACTTGCCGGATTGAATGTTGTTGAAAACGAGGTTGCGGTGCGAGTTCATCGCATTAAGATTGTGGTTGATAATCATTGTGAATTTCCTCCCTGAATTATAATGTCCACTTCCATGTGGAGCAGGATTCTCACCCTACAATATTTATATCGGTATAACTTTTGATTTGTTTATAGCACCTAAGCAAAATAAATCATTTTTTTTGCTCAGATTCATGACTTTGTACCCAGTTATTTAATTGCTTCATTTCCTCTAAAGTCAAAAGAGCGTTTTGATTAAAATCCCTCACTCCCTCTACGACTTCTTTCCTTAAGATGCTGTATTCTTTAGGAGCAGATATGCCGATCTTTACTTGTTCGCCCTCAATTGCAGTAATGAAAATCTCGATATTCTGGTTTATTATAATGGATTGTCCGCGTTTCCGACTTAAGACCAACATTATTATTCCCCTCCTTTATGACTAGGGAATAAAGGAGCATGAATGGAATACCCCGAGTTATTAATAATAAATTGTTTACCGTTGCAAGTGGCTGCATTGATAACGATAGGCGCCACCAAATTAACAGTCGAGTTAATAAACGGCTGCTTCAACGTAATAATCGCATACACAGCAACATCCTCTGCTTTGTTGATTCCCAAGCTTTCAATGATCTCATCATTTAAAGTAAATTCGTAGTCGGGATAAAGATCAAAGGGAGATACGACTGCAAATCCAATATGCGGGTCTTCGACGCTTTGCAACATAGCAAACTGGCTCCCAGGTTCTATTTCTTCAAGTCTAAACTGCTGTAGTTTCTCAAACCCTACAATACTGGAGATTGTGAGTGTTTCTTGTTTAAAAATCATATGTAGCATGCAATTCACTCCTTTATACTAGCAATCTGCATTTATCCTCAGTGTTTCCCATCTTCCTAACCCCTCAGCCCATGAAAAATAAAAAGAGATGCTACAGCGTTGCCGATAGCATCATTATTGGTACAAATCGTATGTCGTAACGTTTATTGATATTGAATTGCGTTGCTTCAAATAGATGTCTACTTTACCGGGATCAACGCTAATTTCGGCTTTGTGTGGTGTATATTCCAATCTCACTCTCGACTGTTCGATTCTCGTATCAACACTTCCCGGCGTGAATTGAAGCTTAACATTGTCATATCCTGGCGTGCTGACTTGATAGTTGACAGGGTTCGGCCGGAACAGAGCATCCCGAGCAAGGTCGGCAAATGCACTGCGAGGGTTAGTAATGTCTGCCATCCTTTTCCCCTCTTCTACTTGACTCGCGAGATGTTGGAGAAACACCCCTCTCATCTGACTATATATAGCGCTAGACCATTCCAAGTTAGGTCCTATACCCAGCGCATGATACGCCTCTGCCGAATCAACTTCCAGGCGCGGACTCGTCGTTTTGAAATCCATCTCTGCCTCCGGCTGCTCAACGCTCTGATCTCCGCGCGGCATATGCATCTGCTGTTTGGCAGCTTCCGTGTCAATTCCTATTGCAGCATATGTTTGTCGTATGGACAGCCTTAGATCATTCACAGGTAAAGCCCCCCCTAGCGGAGATAGTCAATTAGTGTAGGCGAAATAATCTTTGCACCTGTCGACAAGGAGGCTTGGTACACCGCTTCCTCCTGATTGTACCTCATGATCGTCTCAGCCATATCCGTATCTTCCGTTTCACTCTGCAGGGTCGTGATGTTATATTCCAAGTCTTTTAATCGCTGATCAATCAAATCAACACGATTCGTGCGGGCTCCTACTTCTGACCGGACATTAATAATCTGATCGTAACGGGTATTTAATCGACCATACGCATTCTCTAAAGCTGTCTTGTTGGCTGTCGGGGTGAGCGCGTTCTGAATATCTTTCAGCGTTTTGAAAAGATTGTCAGAATCAGTCGTTTTGCCAAACACTTCACCGCCGGTTACATTGATTGGAACCGATACACCAGCCGAGAATCGGACATTAATCAACTGGTCATCACTTTCTGGAGCTGTTGCCGTGTAGGCCGTCGTTGCATCGTAAGGTGCCTTGTCGGTCATTTGACCATTAAATATGAACTTCCCATTTAATTGGTCGTTCCCAATCGTGATAGCTTGCTCATAAATTTGGCCAATCTCAACAGCAATTGCATCCAATGCCGTTTGCGGGTTAGTACCGTTAAGTGCTTGGATACATAACTCTTGTGCCCTTTGAACGATATCATTCAATTGCCCAACCACAGTATCTACGTGATCCAATTGCGATTTAGCCTGCGAAACGTTTTTATCATACTGCTCATTCATCGCTAGCTCACTACGATAACGCAGCGAATATGTAATCCCCACTGGATCATCGGAAGGCTTGTTTAATCTACGTCCAGTCGACAACTCGTTCTGTTGGCTCGACATACGAGTCAGGTTATGGTTAATATTGCGCATTAACTGGGACTGCATCATGCCAGGTGTGACGCGAAGTGCCATAATAAATTCCTCCTTGAGTATAATACAGCTTATAGAGAAGGCGAGCAGCTTGGCCCGCCGTTATTCACCCCAAATTAATTAGCGCCCTACAACACCCATGCCATTGATGACTTTATCGAGAGTCTCGTCTATTGCCGTCATGAAGCGTGCGGCCGCAGAGTATGCATGCTGGTATTTGATCAAATCCGACATTTCCTCATCGAGCGAGACGCCGCTGACCGATTGGCGACGGGAATCGACTTGAGTAACGATGTCCTGTTGATTGGTTGACTGGCGGTCCGCCTCTTGGGACTGCAGACCTAGTTGTCCGATCATTGAAGCATAGAACTCATCAATCGTACCGTTTGTAATCCCGTTCTGGCTCGCAACAGGAGAGAATTGGAATTGCGTCTCCTTCAGTCCTGCCATGAGGTTCGCAAGTGAGTTATTTCCTTTAACCGTTTCAAGAGAACCGCTGATGACTTCTGTACGGAGTGAAGTCGCTATATTCATCGGGTCATTAATAATATCCTGGCTAAGCTTAATGTTCTCAGCTGTCACCGTTGTCGAACCATCGCTCGTAACGAATATATCACCCGCTTGTACCGGCGTGTTAGGTGGTGTATTGAATAAGAAGCCTAACTTATGTAATCCGTTGATCCCCTTAACCGTAACTGGCGTATCGTCGATAAGCTTCGTTCCGTTATAAGTCGATCCAGCCGGAATCGTAACCGTAATTTCACCATTTACCAGTGTATCTGCCATGGCATCGAGCTGACTTTTATAATCCATCAAAATACGATCTCGAGAAACAATCAAGCCTTCGATTTCTCCGCCTACAACGCCTCCACCATTGAATTGCTCTTCCAGCCCCTGAACTGTCGTGCCCGGAGCATTAATGCCGTTTACAAGGGTGATGCCGGCGCCGACCGTTATATTGTATCCGTCTGCCGTATTAACAACTGTAACGTTCACCATCTTGGACAGCTGATCGACTAAATAATCCCGCTCGTCCATTAAGTCATTCGGGTTATCGCCGTAAGCCTCCAACCGTTTGATCTCTAAGTTCAAGTCAGCAACCGACTTCGAAATGGAATTAATTTGCTCCGTCTTCGTTGCAATATTCGTTGTCAGGTCTGCCTGCAGGTCGGTTAAATGCTTGCTCGTTTCGTTCATCGCATCGACCAGCGCCAATGCATTCTCGCGGACGATCTTGCGCCCAGTAATACTTTCAGGGTCTTTGCTTAGATCAGTCCAAGATTTCCAGAAGTTATCCATAACGGTACGAATGCCAGAATCCGAAGGCTCATTAAATACCGTCTCGATCTTGCTCAACGTATCGGTCTGCACCGACCATTCGCCCAAGCTGCGGTTCGCGTTGCGGAATTGGTCGTCCAGAAACTTCTCGCGTACACGCGTGATGGACGTGAACTCGACGCCGGTGCCGAGCTGGCCCGGGATGTTGGTTCGCATGTAGCCTGGCGCCTCGATTGGACGTGAAGCTACTAGATTAACGCGCTGACGGGAAAAACCCGGGGTGTTCGCATTCGAGATATTGTGGCCCGTTGTGCTGATGTTCGCTTGCTCTGTGAACAGGGCGCGCTTGGCCGTTTCTATGCTATGGAATGTCGATCTCATCCGTTACACTCCTTACTGTCTCTTATGGTAGCAGCCATTACTTGGCGCTCCGTATTCGGTACATTTTACTTTACCGTTTGATATCTAGGCCGTAGCCCTGTGACTTCCCGTACGCAAGCGACTGTGGATGCTTATAGGTATACTCATCACTTGGATCGTCTGTAAGCAGCTGAATAGAGAAATCGAGAAACGACAGCGACTGCTCAATAAGCTGTTGATTCTGATCATTCTTCCTCTTGAGCTCATCGAGCAGGTCTACCAGTATTCGATGATAGCGGGATAAGGCGACCTTATCGTCTGCATTGGTAACCGCCTTAATCAAATCGCTGAGCTTGCCGAGACGATAGTGCGATCTCATATTGGCGAAGAAAATGTTCGTATGCTGCATGCGAGAAAACTCTAGTTCCTCTGACCGCTTAACCAGCTTACGCTCCTGCTGCAATATGGCATTAAGCTGCTGAACATCATTGTTCACGAGTACGGGTGTCTTCTGATTGGCAAGCTCGAGCAGCTGCTCATATACCTCAGACTGCTTCTGTAGAATGTCTAAAATGACCTGTACTGACATCGATGTCACACCCGCTTCTAGTTCTTATTCCGATACAGGTAAGGAAGCAGCTTCTCTGCAAGCTTGCCGGATTCCACATGATAAGTGCCTGTCGACACTTGTTGCTTCAGCTCGTCGATTTGACGCTGACGTTCCGGCGACTTCGCATTCTCAACATTCTGGGATTGCAGCATTTCCATCGCCTCGGACGAAATTTGCAAATTGTCGCGTTTCTGCTTGCTGCCTGTCTGAGCAGCGCGCAGGTCGCTCTTGTTCCGATATGGATTAACGGCGCCTAGCCGTTGGGTCTCATTAATCTTCATCATTATTCACTCCGTTCGCTCACGCCTATAAATTAAACTGGCCGATAATTAACTAATGTTATTATCGGCCAGTGCATTGGTTTTTTTTATAGAAGGAAAAAAGTGTATCTAAGGTCAGCTATCATCGCGGCCATAGGACTGATAAGTCCCATTGCTCCTCTTACTTGAAGAAGACGATTTATCGTCAAGGTTAAGCTTGTTAATATCTTTGATCAGCCGCGAACGGCATGACTCGCACAAGTTGCCTTCACGAATTAGGTTGCTGCATGTTTCACATGGGTAACCCATGTTCGGTGCATCCATAAGTGAAATACGACCTTCGCGAATAAAACGCGTAATCTGCGCAATGCTGACTTCGGTCGCTTCCGAAAGCTCATAAATGGTAGCACCACGGTTCTGGCGCAAATAGTCTGCACACAGCTCGTACTTCTGATCTAGTTCTTTGATGCAAGCCGGACACATTTCACGGACATTCTTCGTGTATAGTCTTCCACAGCGAGGACAATTATCTAAACTCACTTGCTTCATCCCCTTTGGCCCATTCGTTTTAACCTATTTTAACGCAGATGACTGGTATTTTCATAGAGGCTTTATGTCGATTATACAATTAGCTTGTCGAAACATTAAGAACGAGCCACCGTAATCGCATAAATATCTGGCCGCAGACGTAGATCCTGGCTGCCAAAAGCCTGATGAAGCGCCGCTGCGCAGGCATCAATTGTACTGCCTGTCGTATAAATATCGTCGACAATTAGAAGACGAAGAGGACGCTGCAAGAAGGAGGGTTGGGCAGAGGATGAAGCCCGCTCCCGCCTTAGCCAATTCGAGATCAATAATGCAACTGCATCGGGGTCCGCGGTAAAAAGGCCGTCAACGCTCTGAAGCCGAGCGAGTCGGGACTGCAGACTCTTTTTCTCCGAGTGCCTTGTCCTTACAAGCAGCTCCGCCATCGGTATGCCTCTTCTAGCGCATAGCAGAGAAGCGAGCCGCTCCGCCTGATTAAAGCCGCGCTCCATCAGGCGGTCCGGGCTGACCGGGACAGGGATAACCGCATCCCAGCAAAAGTCCGGCCCTCGGCTGAGAAGCTCCCGATTAAGCCGAGTGTAGGCGATGTCAAGCATGTCTGCGAGCGGGTGAACCAGCCGCTCGTCCCCGCGATATTTGAACAAAGCAAGCCACTCTCGAACGGAGTCATCATAGCGAACGGCGCTGCGACTCAACATGAAATGAGCATTCTCCCTTCTCCTGCAGTCCGGACAAGGATCCGGCCGCCCGCACACCGCACATGCCACATGTGTAATCCATGGGACAGCCGCTGAACAGCGGCGGCAGATCTGAAGCAGAATTGCGTCGCGCGGGAGTGACGTACGAAGGAATGGATCGGGGTCAGACCTTCTGGCTGACATTTGACATAACGGACATGGCGCATGCGCTTCGCTTAAGAGGTCGCCTAATACACCTGTGAAGCGGCGAATCGATTGGAAGAGAGAATTGCTAGACTTCGACATCAGATTATCGCTCCTGCCTATGCGTATTAGGCTTCGACTGGAGCAAGTAGCCATTTCGCTTGGCCTCACGGTTCATGCTGCGGATCTGGGCAGTGGCTTGACGCTGGGATTGGCTGCTTGCAGAGGCAAAGAAGTAGACACGGCCGTTCGGATCGTCAGCAGACCGGCCAGCCCGTCCCGCCATTTGGACGAGCGACGACTCATCGAACAGCTTGCCGTCCGCATCAAGGATATATACATCGCTGAACGGTACCGTAACGCCGCGCTCAAGAATAGTCGTCGTGACAAGGATGCGCAGCTCTCTGTTGCGAAAAGCCTGCACACGCTGCGCTCGTTCTGCATCCTTCGAGGAGGTAGCGCCAATTGAAGTATTAGGAAACGCAGCCCGAAGCAGCTGAGCCAACGGCTCCGCATGCCGGATTTGCTGGACGAATATGAAGCACTGCGCTCCCCGGGCTAGAGACGCGGCAAGGCGGGAAAGCAATGGACGCGGCAGCTTGTGTTTAGCCAGCAGCTCTGATACACGCAGTATTCGGGTCTGGACGGGAACAGGCAGCGGATGGCGATGATACCTTACCGGTACCCTTGCGCAGCCGATCTTCCCTCTTCGGACCTCCCGCTGCATCGCGCGAGGCGGAGTAGCCGACAGCAGAATGACGGCCCCACCAGGCACTCCAACCTTGGCCGCTGCATAATGAAGCCGTTCATCGCCGTGGTAGGGAAAGGCGTCAAGCTCGTCTACGATGACCAGATCGAACCGCTCTTGGAATCGAAAAAGCTGATGGGTCGTCGCGATCGTAATGTCGCCGTCCTCCCAGCGCTGCTCGCTGCCGCCATATAAGGTGACCACATTGGCGGCAGGAAAGGCACGTCTTATTCGGGGGTCAAGCTCCAGTACAACGTCTCGGCGCGGCGTTGCGATCAAGGCTCGCCCGCCAGCCGCAAGCGCCGCTTCAATGAGCGGGAATACCATCTCCGTCTTCCCCGCACCTGTTACAGCCCAGATGAGAAACGGGGACTCGTCAGAGGCGGGGGACAGCTTAAATGCAGGAGCCAGCCTCGGCCGCGCGTAGCGCAGCGCCGCCTCGGCCGCAGCCTGCTGCGCGGGGCTTAGGCCCCACCGCGCAGCTATCGCCGCCGGCGCGTGCACGCTGTGCGCACGCGCCGCGGCAACGGCAGGCGCCGCCCCAGGCACGGCGGCGCCTTGCGCGTCTGCGAGGCCTGCCATGCCTCCACCAAGGATCAGCAGCCCGCATTCGCGGCTGCGTCCCATGGTGAGGCAGGCCTCGCAGTACGCGCAAGCGGATGAACCGCACGCTGCGCATGCGGTGCGGTTCATCCGCGCTTCGCCGCTGCCGCATCGCATGCAGCGGCGAAGCCAACGCCCGCGCCGCATCGGCGCGGGCAGCAGCAGCCGGCGAAGCGGCGAAGCCGCCGGCTGCTGCGGTGCGACTGCGCATCGCAGTCGCACGAGGCCGCGAAGCGCGGCCCATTGGAGCGCGGGGGCCAGCGCGCTCCAGCCGCCGGCGGCGACCGCCCGGCATGCTGGCGGTCCCGCGGCGAGCAGCTCCTGCGCTTCGCTGAGCAGCGCAGCGCGGCCATGCAGCCGATCGGCTATCGCCTGCACCAATTCATCATCGATTAGCCCCAACATCCTATCATTGTCTCCCTCGACATACCTACTACCGCTTTGCTCTATCCCTTGCCTTTGCCCTTGTCCTTGCCCATGAATCTGTCCATGCACTTGCCCTTGTCCTATCACTTGCCCTTCACCTCGCTCTTGCCTTTGCATCTGCCCCTGCATCTGCCCATGCCTTTCCCCGTGCCCTTGCCCTTGCCCTTGCCCTTGCATTTGTCCCTGCCCTTGCATCTGCCCCTGCCCCTGCCTTTCCCCTTGCACTTGCACTCCCTTATGCCCTTGCCCGTACCCTGCCCTTTCCCCTCGCTCTTGCCTTTGCCTCTGTCCCTGCTCCTCCTCGCGTCTCAGCTCCCCAACCACTACCCGCTCCGTCCAATTCTCCTCGCCTTTCCCCTTAATCTCGAAGCCTACTGCCGCCTGAACGATCTTCCTAAACGTACGCACCGCAGCGATCTCCTCAACAATGCGACCGGCATTCTCCGCCGTCCATCGTGCAGCCGCCTCCTCGGCTATGCCAAGCGGCAGCAGCGTCCGCCATACATGCAGTACAATATCTTTTCGTTCTCCCACTCCCGTCCTTAGCTCTCTCCCGCTTCTCTCTAGCCCTCGTTCCTCCATCCTTCGATTTCTTCTGCCTTCCGTTTCCGTTCTATCCCTCTCCTCTATACCTTCCCAATAAGCTCTATCCACCTCCATCGCAAGCGTCCATCTTACCGACCACCCGCCGCTTGCCCGCACCAAATAAAGCTGAACCTTCAAGCTCATTCTCCTCTCCCATTACTCTGCTGATTTTCCTTGAAAACGCAAAAAAGCACACCCCTTCGCCGTTTCCAGCGCAAGGCGTGTGCTCCACGTCCTAATCATCAATGGCTGCTTATTCATCTAACAGTCAATCGATTGTCTTCATTTCAATTGTTCCAACTAACTTTCTATCCATCGTCTCGCTTCCCATTGTAAATCAATTCCACTTCAAGGCGCAAGCGTATACAATGCTGTAAGCATTGCAGCATACGCTTTGGCTGTTCGAATTCTGCGTTTACCCTTAACAAGCGCTGCTCGTTCAGAACAAAGGCAGCTTCGCCAAATCATCTGGACGGTTCAAATCGACGAACACCGCATGATTAGCACGTGAGGACGGTTCCCCTGCATGGGCAAAATGTGTTCCTCCCGCTCCGCGCTCGATGCCGCTGGCGCGTATAACCCGATGTGTCTCTGGCGTTACCGACTCGATCGCACAACCATCCTTCGCCGCAAAATGTCCAACAATCGCAAACGTTTCATCCGATGAACCGCAATCGACGACAGTCACTCGCACCTCTGTACCCGAGCGATAAGCGAACCAATGGATTGAGCGTAGAAACCACTCCATTCGCGTCTCTTCATTGCGTGCATATATTACATAATGCCGACTTCTGTCCGTATGGCTGCTTCTGCCGTAATAGCGGAGTAGGTGCACCGACAACGCCGCAAGCACATAGCTGCCGAGCACAAGCACAATTAATGAAATCATCTCGGCCACCTCCTTTATGAGGTCGTTCAAAAAGTCCGCTTGATCACGAAAAACCAAACTTTTTGAACACATACTTTATGCGACAATATATGCGCCTTACCGCCCATCGGTTACGGGCGAAAAGGACAACAATAACCGTTAACGACCATAATTGGCTTTATCCGTTCACCTGACCGCATCTTCACCATTTGCATCGAGCTTGCGTGCTCGCTCTTCCTCCTGCTTCCTGCTGCGCCCTCTACGCTCGCGCCAGCTTCGCGGCGCCACAATAAAAGCCGCTCCCGGAATGTCCGAGAACGGCTCTTCATCATCTCATGATTGTATAATTTCAATTATAGCGTAACCCAGCCGAACTTGATCGAATGAATAACAGCCTGCGTACGATCGTCCACTTCCATCTTTTGCAAGATGCTGCTGACGTGGTTTTTGACCGTCTTCTCGCTAATAAACAGGAACTCGCCAATCGTCTTGTTGCTCTTGCCTTCCGCCATCAGACGAAGCACCTCAGCCTCGCGGCGGGTCAGCGGATTGTCTTCGCTTGCGATGAACTTCACACCTGGCTCTTTGCTTGCTGCAGCAGCCGACACCGCGCCCATCTCGTCGAGATACGTCATGCGGCGCAGCTGATTGATCAGCTTGCCCGTCACCTTCGGATGAATATACGAGTAACCGTTCATAACGGAACGAATAGCATTAATGAGCGCTTCTGCCTCCATATCCTTCAGCAGATAGCCCGTAGCCCCCTTGCGAAGCGTCTCGAACACATAGCTCTCGTCGTCATGAATCGATAGAATAATGACTTTAATCTCAGGAAACATATCGCGGAGCCGTTCGGTTGCAACAACACCGTTCTCGATAGGCATGTTAATGTCCATGAGCACGATCTCGGGCTGCGTATGATTACAAAACTCAAGCACTTGAATTCCGTTGTAGCATTCTCCGATAACTTCGATGTCATCTTCCATATTCAATATGCGCTTCAGACCTTCGCGAAACAATTGATGATCGTCTGCGATTAGCAGCTTGATTCTTTTTTTATCGCTTGGGGCTTTCTGTTCCATCATCATGTTACTCCTTTCTATCCTGTACGTTTATAGGAACTTGGATTATGATCTTCGTTCCTTGATTTTTATTTGATTCGATCTCCATCCTCCCCTCCAGCAGCTCGACGCGTTCTCTCATTCCGATTAAGCCGAAATGCGCCCCATTGGTAGATATCGGTTCCTGATGCTCGGCTTGAAAGCCTACACCATTATCCGATACCACAAATTTAACCAATTGAGCTTGATACGTCATCTCGAGGGACACATACGTCGCATTAGCATGCTTCATGACATTCGTGAACGCTTCCTGGACGAGACGATAGATGCCGGCCTCCATTGCCGAAGGCAAACGAATCTCTCGGCCGACGGTTTCGAATGTGGTTCGAATCCTCGTTTTTTCCTCAAAGTCCTGCACATATTTACGCAACGTAGGAACTAATCCTAAATCGTCCAATGCCATCGGTCTCAGATTGAAAATGATTTTTCGAATCTCTTCTAAGCCGGAGCGTACTTGTGCTTTCAAATCTATTAATTCGTGTTGCACCATTTGAAATTCCTGCTTTACAATCATTCTTTCGGCAATTTCCATCCTTAGTACTAGATTGGCAAGTGATTGCGCAGGCCCATCGTGAATGTCCCGCGCCATCCGCTTTCGTTCCTCTTCTTGCGCAAGAATGATCTTCAGTCCAATCAATTGGCGATTCTTAGCGGACTCGAGAATTCGGGTTACATGATTGAGGTCGCCGGACAAATACTCCAGCACGACGTTAATCTGCGAATGGATCGTCTGTGCTCGTTCAATAGACAGATCGACGTTCTTCACTCGCTTCTGCAGCTCGTCCCGGCGCGCCTTCAAATGCTGCTCCTTCTCGGCCACCATTATTTTCTCAATCTGAATTTGTGTAGCCTTCTCGTAGGCAGCTTTAATATCCTGCTCGTTATATTTGACAAAATCACGACTTACTTCAGTCAAGCGAATGCGCGCCAACCGGTACTGCCGTTCAAGCTCATCCGCCTTATCGATCATCTCGGACGTTTCTTGAATAACCGTATTCAGCTCTTGCTCCAGCATCTGCAGCTCCTGGCGCGCCGATTCGCATATTTCGAAAATTTGCACCTTGCTGTCTTCCATGACATTGATCGCATTGCTAATAATCCGATTGATATCATTGATACGGTTGTCCATACATCGGTTTCCTTTCTACAACGAAAGCTGCTTCAAAAGGTAGTACAACGGTCCAGCTTTTCTATTATAGCAAACTTGCCGCTTTCCAAGGAAACCATTTTCAAGCCCTTTACTTCACCGTAACGGACTTCGTTGCCCCGTCCCAATTCACAAGCAATCCCAGCTGTTCGGAGATCAATCGGATCGGTACGAGCGTACGACCATCGCGAACCAATGGCGCCGCAGGTGCCGGTTGTCTAATACCGCCTGCGATAAGGTCAGCACTGCCGATCTGGAGATCCAGCAGCTTGTCTCCCCGAATGACGGTTACTTTCTTACTTGCTTGATCCCATGCAACCTCTGCTCCCATTGCATCTGCAATGAAACGAAGCGGAAGGTACGTTACGCCGCTTAACGCGATTGGTGCAATATCCAGCTTCACATCTGCTCCGTTGAGCGTCGCTGTCTTCTTATTGAGCGTCAGCTTGATCGAAGGGCGCGCCAGCTCAGACACAACCGGCGGATAGAGCATCTTCATATCGTCGAAGGCAATCGACCCGATAGCGGCACGCTCATCCTGGTCCTGTGCGATGTTGGCTACATACATCCGTTTGATCGTTATCGGCGCTGTTAAACCATAGGTCGAGAGATCAACCGTCAGCGTCTTCCACCCTGCCCAGTCAATGGACTTGGCTAGATCGACATACTGCAGCTTGCCCGCTCCATCCTTCACTTCCATCCGAAGCCAGTTGAAGCTTTGGTCGCCATAGACATCAAGCTGCATGCCAGTAGGCGCACCGCTCACAGCTTTGCCATTTCCATTCAGCACGGCGTAGGCTGCAAGCGTCTTCCCTGTACCAATACCCGTTGTAAAATCATAGGAAAGCTGCAACGCGGTCGAAGACTCCTTGCCCTGAAGACCGGATACTAACGCCACCTTACCTGCCGCACCTTCAGTCCCTTGATACGTGATGCCGTAACCAACCTTCTCGAACGACTCCCACATCACTGGCGCAGAGCCTTTCGTCAGTGTGAGCATGACTGGATATCCATCATAACGGGCGATCGCATATCCTGCTGTTGCACTATCGTTCACACTGGTAATCGTAATGACATTACCGCTTGTCGATGCCTTGAATCCTTTAAACTCCCACTTAATGGTTTCGGGAGGAACTGTCAAATTAAGTCCGTCTTTCGTCGTGATTTTCACATTTGCTGTTATATTGGTCCCAGCAGCAAGTCCCGCAGCCGATGCGTCAATAGACATGGATGCGATCTGATCCGCACCGATTACCGAGATCGGGTATTCAGCCGTAATGCCTGAGGACGCAACCTGGATCGATCCTGTTCCACTCTTCAGCGCCGTGAACGTGTTTCCTGCGAACATTCCGATGGACCCATTCGCTTTCCACTGCTGCTGCAGCGTGCTCGTATCTAGCGGATTGTAGTAGCTGTCATACGCCTTTAGTCCGAAGTCTGCCGTCTGACCAATAAACATCGTGCTTGGTCCGCTTGCCACTAGACCCTTCAGCGAGCCTTGCGGCGCCGTGCTGTATACGCCAATTCCGTTAGCTACTGGACGCAGATAGGTGCCGCCAGTCGTCGGATGGGCTGTTTTCAATGCAAACTCGCCGAGTGGACGTTCCACCATCGTTGTAGAACCGCCGCCATCGAGATTAACACCTTTCCATACGCCAAGCCCGACCATCGCTTCTTGCAGCTCCTTCAGCGACATGCCATTGCGTGTGGACGTCCCTTCCGCTGTGAGCAGCAATACCTTCTTCGCATCCTTCGTATAGCCAACTGCCGTACGGTATACGTTGCTAGCGCCGCTTACACCTGTAATATCGCGCGAGAATGCGGATGCCTTGCCTTGATCGACGAGAATGGTATGACCGCCAACCATCATCTGCATCGATGCGGCGTCCACCTTAGCCCCCGTCGTCTTCGAGACAAGATTATAGTCAGCTGTTACAGGCGATCCTTCCGTCAGATGTTCTCGTACAAACTTCGCTGCCGTGCCATGCGCACGCAAAATATAACCATCTGCAGGCGGCGTTACGGAAAGCGTCGTACCATCCGAGATCTGCTGCACAATTCCGCCTGCTACAAGCACCTCGGTTGGCGTCGTGCTGCTATCCTTTGGATGGCTTGAGGCAGCCCACGAATTTGTATACAAATAAATCGCATTCTTATGGCTTGGCTGTTTGTCCGGCTCTGTCGTATAGGCTGATTCATTCATCCCTGCGATCGGGAATGAAGCACCGTCCGCAGCCGTTACCGTGCCGTCAAAGCCGTAGAGATCAATCGACGGCACCTTGTCCTTCGATACGCTGAACGCATACATCCCCTGCAGCGCCATCGGCCCTGACATCAGCTTGCCGCTCGTTATCTGTGGTCCCATCGGCGAGCCCTCTGAGGTGCTGCCTGTCTGAAATACATCGGCGTTGATCGCCGCAACGGCACCCGTTTCCTTCGCCATATTCAATACGTTATTCAAGCTTGCAACCGTATTGTTCTTGCCGCTGATTGCATTCAACTGCACATAAGGGTTCGACAAATCAATCTCGACCACATGAATATTGACTGTCCCAGTGCCTTTGAGCGGTGACCATACATAGTCGACTCGCTTCACGCCCGAAGTGATCATTTCCTGCTTCTGCTGCGTCATCTTTGCATTCGCTGTCTTTATCTCAACTACTGCCGAGGTGGCAGCCGCTGTTGTCGTCTGTGTCTGCACTGCTTCTGCATAAATAACGGCACCCGATTGGAGCGGCTGCAGCAGCAGTACGCCTCCTAGCGCCAGTATGACAATCTTCGATACGCCTCGCGATGTTACCGTCTGAAGGGTCTTGTTGTTTACACCCATGTTTTTACGCAACTCTCCCATCCGTAAAGTCTATTAAGTATAGACTACGATTCGGCCGAAAAGTTACAGTCGATAGAATAACTCTATTAACGTAACAGCTATATGAAAAATCCTCTATCAGCCTGTATCCCAAACTAAAACTGCCTCCTAGGACCATCTATCGGTCCAGGAGGCAGTTCTTGTCTAACTGCTATGGATTAAGACTGAAGAAACCCGACGTACGTTAACAGTCGTTGAATCATAATGGATGCTTCCGCACGCGTTGTGTTCGATTGCGGAGCGAATGTTGTCGAGGTCGTACCTGTAATGAAGCCCGTGTAGACCGACTTAGCAACATCCTGCTGTGCCCATTGTCCAATCTGCTTCTTATCTTTGAACCGCTGGAGATAAGCAGATGCTGTCTGAGGCAGCGTGACATTGCTGCCTGCTACCGAAGCCGCACGGTTCAGCATCGCCGCCGCTTCCTGTCTTGTAATAAAGCTGTTCGGCTTGAAGGTGCCATCCGAGTTGCCTTGGACGATGCCCGCCTTCGATGCAGCGCCGATATAAGCAGCAAGCGCTGTGTTCGTCTTCAAGTCGGAGAAGGCTGCGGCCGCGTTCTTGTCGCCGGATAAGCCAAGACCACGAGCGATGAACATTGCGAATTCGCCACGCGTAATCGGCTTGGTCGGTTCAAACTTCGACGTGCTGCGGCCTTCCACGATATACTTGTTCGCTAACAGCATAATGTTCGTATTCGCCCAATGCGAGCTTGTATCGCTGTAAGTCACATTCCCCTTCACGACCGCATAGCTGTCGTTGCTTTTGCTCTGGAAGGTTACTTTGTAGCTGTTCCCCTCTGTCGTTACCTTCGTCGGCAAATAGGAGAGAACGTTTGTTGCCGGGTCTACCCAGACAACTGCCGCCTGGCGTCCCGTAACTGCCGCCGTCGTTGTGAAGCTTCTTGTCACATACTGCGTAAGATCCGTCCACTCTTTCACGACGCCGCCTGCTGTGACATCAAGCTCAAAGTGAACAGGAGCTACGTAAGTAATCGCACCGGCACGATTAATCGCACTCGTTAGCGTGTAGGACAAGCTTGGTGCATTCTTATCGATCTTGATTTGCAAATAGCCCGTTGTTCCACCGACATTGAGCGCCTTGGCAATCTGCGCATAGTCCAGCGCATTGCATGGAATTTCATAAGTGATATCGCCATACTTCACGATGAAGGTTGCTGTGCCGCCTGAGTTCTTGGCATTCTCAAGCGCCTGCAGTGGAATGGATGCAAGCCCTGCTTTCTCGGAATCGCTAATATTCAGCTGTACCCTCGGGTTCGACGTGCTAATCGAACGCGCTGCTTTGTAGGCATTGTTCAAGCTTTCCTCTAGGACTGTGTACTGGTTCGCTACTTGGCTGCCAGGTGACGTCGACGAGCTAGACGTATAATGACCTGGCTGCAATACGATCGCACCTTCTGGCGTCGCATCGAACGCTCCACCGCTGCCGCTGCCGCCGCCACCGCCAACTGATCCCGGCGATGTCTGGTTCACTACAGAGATATTACTGAAGGAGGAAATTAATACACCGGAAGAGTTCCGCAATCCGCTTGAATCTGATGAATAGCTGACCGTTACCGTATTATTCGCCACGATCGCCGTATAGAGTGTAAGCGTCACGACGCTTCCAGATACTTGTACATTGGCAACAGGCGTTGTTAAACCCGCTGTCCTGACAGTGAATTGATTCGTCTTCGGTACATATGACGAATGCAGCGTCTGATTGAACAGCAGTGTCAGTGTCGTACCGTTCACAACAGCAGAAGCCACACTTGCGCTGCCAGTAGAAACGGCCTGAATACCGCTGAAGCTGCTAGCAAGATTACCGTTCAAATCTCGCAGTGCCGATGTGCTAGGCACATACGTAACAAGAACGTTTCCTACGCCCGCCAGTGAGCTGGACAACGTCAGAATGACCTGATTATTCGAGATCTCAACCGTATTGATGGTCTTCGATACTCCATTGCCAAGAACCGAATAAGACGATTTCCCCGGCACATACGCAGTATTCAATCCTTCATTGTACGTGAGAATCAATGTCGAAGCGCTGGCCGATATCGATTGCAGAACAGGAGCATTAGTATCCAGGCTGTTCGTTACATAGAAATCGCTAAACGTCTGCAGCGCGTTGCCGTTGGTATCATACACCGGATAAGAGCCTTGCGTATAGCTGACCGATACTGCCGAGTCCGATGATATGGTAGATCCCAAACGAATCAACAATACCGGTCCCGCTTTCTCGATTCCTGCTATGGATACGGAGTATCCATTGAATTTGACATTAAACTGCGTGTAAGCGTAGCTGTTGAGCGCAGCCAATTCCTGATTGAACGTCAGCGTAATGACATTGCCGCTAACCGAGCCGCTTATTGGCTTAGGCAAAGTCGTATTGACCGTATTCGTAACATTCACGTTGGACATGCTTGCCGCTGCATTGCCGGACAAGTCCTGCACAGGACGTGTGCCCTTGGAGTACGTTACTCTTATCGTCTGACCGTAAATTACACCGCTGGCAAGCGTCAACGTGACGGTCTTTCCTGATACCTGTACCTGTATGACCCCTCGCGGCTCGTCATTGACCGTTACATAATAGTTGCCCGTTGATGGGACTGATGTTGAATCCAGGTTCTCATTATAAGTCAGCACAATGGTTGAAGAGCCTGACATCACCGCATTGCTGAATACTGGCGGAGTGCGATCGGAACCAACCGTGCTGAACTTCCACTGCACATCATTCTGAATGCCCTCGAATCTGTTGCCTGCCAGATCGGCTACTGCACCTTCTGCCAGCTCCACATAATAGCTTGTTGAAGCCGTCATATTCGACAGCGGGTCAAGCGTAAGAATCAACTTCTTCGAATCTGTTGGGTCGAGCGACAATGTCGCATTAATCGCACTCGAGGTCGAGCTGCTTCTACGAATGACGGCACTTCCTGTGCTTTGTAGCAGCTGGATAGGCTCATTAAACGTAATGGACAGCTTCGAGTCAATCGGCACATTGTCTGCACCATTAACCGGTGACAGCGCTGCAATGACTGGTGGAACATTATCCGTCGTTACACGGAATGACCAACTCGTATCCGTACTGGATGGAATCCCTCCATAATAGTTGCCCGCAAGATCGCGAAACGCCTGCGTACTAATCTGGACATAATAGGAGGTGTTCGTAATGAACGGATTATGGTCAATCGTAATGGTGTTCGTTCCCCCGCCTTTTACGTTCGAGGAGGTAAGCAGAATCGTCTCGAAGATCGCATTCGTGCTGCTGTTCTTGATTATGATGCTGCCGCCGCTTGGATACACAGGCTCATCGAACGTCATCACAAGACTTGAGGTTGCCAATGCTGCGGTTCCATTGTTTGCGGGCGTAAACGCGGTTACCTTCGGTGGAGTCGAATCAATGCCTGATGTCGTTGAGAACGTCCACTCCGATGCATTGTTAATGCCTTGATAGACCGTGCTGCCGGATAAGAATGTACCTGCATCAATCAGTACATAATAGCCTTTGTTTGCTTCAAAAGTGTTATGACGGATCGTAATGACATTCTGATTAATCGAAACTGCACTCGAGTTCACGTCAATCTGCTGAAATTGTGCGTTGTCGCCAATCCTTTTAATCGTAATATTGCCGGTGCCTTTCGTCAGCGAACTCACATCCGCTACCGTCATGACAAGATCGTTTGTCGTACTTGCGCCATTACCGACTGGCGAATAGGTTACACTCATTGGCGGTTTTGCTGTTTTGAATGTCCAGTTTGAAATGCCAGCGTAATTGTTGCCCGCACTATCTTTAAACGCGCCAGCCGGTACACTCACTGTATAATCACTTGAGGATTGCAGCTGGAGGTCAGGCGTTATTTTAATGATACTCGTTCCGCTGCCAGTAACCGATGCTGAGCCGACATCGATGCTTTGCGTATCTCCGCCCACTCTTGTTATGGTGATATAGCCCTTGGAGGCGTAGACTGGCTCCCTGAACGTAATAGTCAAAGGCGTTGTAGGTACGACGTTCGTTGCACCAGGTGCCGGTGTATAGCCAGAAGCGTACGGCGCATCTGTGTCCGCAACCCCTACTTCGAAACGCCATGCTGTAGCATCATTTAATCCATCAAAGTTAGCCCCGTTCGATACATTTACGAAAGCACCTTGATCAATTCGTACATAATAAGCTGCGCCAGCCGTCAAATTCGTAGGTAAACTAATCGTCGCTGCATACCCAGTCGCGTTAAGCGAAACGTAAGACGAGGATGCTGCAATCGTGTTGATTTCCTCATTCGTATCCACTCTACGGACATGAATATAGGCAGATGAAGGTCCTTTTGTTACTGGTTCATCAAATGTAATCTTTAAATTAGCATTGCTAGGAACGTTCGTTGCGCCATTGGCAGGATATGTGCTCACCATCACTGGCGTTGTCGACGCTGCCTCTACTTGGCCAGACAAACCCGTCCAATTCGGCATTCCTAGCTGCAGTATAAGAACTGCGGCAATAATGAAGCTAATGCTTCTCCGATAATGTTTCAAAATATCCTCTCCCCAGCAAGACAGTCGTACCTATTTTGTCGGTACAATTCGTGGGAAAGTTTAGGCTGCAGACGAAAAAACCGAATCGCAATTTGCGATTCGGTTCATATAGGAACACTTAAGCTGCTTAAGCGAGTGCGCCAGCTTTGAGCAGCTCGGCTTTATCGACGCGTTCCCAAGGAAGGTCGATATCCGTACGGCCGAAGTGGCCGTATGCAGCTGTTTTGCCATAGATCGGACGACGAAGGTCGAGCATCTTGATAATGCCGGCTGGACGAAGGTCGAAGTTTGCTTTGATGACCTCGACAAGCTTCTCCTCGCTTACTTTGCCTGTTCCGTACGTATCGACGTTAATCGATACAGGCTGCGCTACGCCAATTGCGTATGCCAATTGGATTTCGCATTTGTCAGCGAGACCAGCCGCTACGATGTTCTTCGCAACGTAACGTGCTGCATAGGCTGCCGAACGGTCAACCTTCGTGGGATCTTTGCCGGAGAATGCGCCGCCGCCGTGACGAGCATAACCGCCGTATGTGTCGACGATAATTTTGCGGCCCGTCAGACCTGCATCACCTTGCGGCCCGCCGATTACGAAACGACCCGTAGGATTGATGAAATATTTCGTTTGCTCATCCAGCCATTCCGTTGGAACAACAGGGGCAATGACATGCTCGCGAATATCCTTCTGAATCTGCTCCAGCGTAATCTCTTCCGCATGCTGCGTAGATACGACAATCGTGTCGACGCGAACTGGCTTGCCATCTTGGTACTCAATCGTAACTTGCGTCTTGCCGTCAGGACGCAGGTAGTCGAGCTGACCGCTCTTGCGAACTTCAGACAGACGACGTGCGATACGGTGCGACAGCGCGATTGGAAGCGGCATCAGCTCTGGCGTTTCATTCGTTGCGAAGCCGAACATAAGGCCTTGGTCGCCTGCTCCGATATCTTCATTCTCCTGCTGCACGTCTTTACCATCACGGGATTCGAGCGCTGCATTAACGCCTTGTGCGATATCAGCCGACTGCTCATTCAGCGAGGTAAGAACAGCACAAGTGCTCGAGTCAAAGCCAAATTTAGCACGCGTATAGCCGATTTCTTTTATCGTACGACGCACAATGGCAGGAATATCAATGTAATCTGCACGGCTGCTAATCTCACCAATGACAAGCACGAGTCCTGTCGCTACCGATACTTCGCACGCTACACGCGCATTCGGATCCGCTTCAAGGAATGCGTCTAGCACTGCATCAGAGATCTGGTCGCAGATTTTATCCGGATGGCCTTCTGTTACTGATTCCGAAGTAAACAGATGTTTACCTTTCAACGACATCTCATCAACCTCCTACTACCTTTACTTTATTATGCGCAATAATTGCGGTTTGCCCATACACAAAAAATGAACCTTTTCCGCTAGGAAAAGGTTGTAAGTACAACACTTCTAACATATTATGATACGCGATCGATTCTGGTGTGTCAATGGAACGTCCCGTTTCCGTTCAGGACAGCCTCCGCTTGTTGTACAAGCCTGCGTGTAATCGCTCCGCCGACAGCGCCTGCTTGGCGAGTAGCTAGCTGTGCCCATGGTACGGTGCCGCTTGTCGCAGCTCCCATCGATCCGAGTTCGCCAGCGAATTCGGTATCCCCAGCACCTGCAAAGCCTGATGGCTGAACAAGACCAAGCTCAGCGGCTATTTCATATTTCATCTGATTGAGTGCCTGACGGCATTCCGGGACAACCTTACGATTAGAGCGAGAACGAGCCATAATTAGAGCACCTCCGAAGTCATAAATGGATAGTTAGGAACGTGCTATTATCGTGCTCGCTTCGGGAGCTTTTGAAGCGTATAACCTTTTGTCAGGAGGGGAAGAATTAGGTGGCATTGCATAGTGTAAACATAAACAAAGGACGGCCTCCACTTGGAGACCGTCTTATGTACATCATTAACGATTATAGTGGCAAAATATTATTGCAGTGAATATTGACCGCGTACGAGTACCGTAAGTCCGGATTTCAGCTTCGGATCTGGCTGAACGCCACGTCCGCCGCGAGGGAACAGAATCAGATGATTATTAGGAACGGATTTGCCGTTCGTAATATCTTTGCCATCTGTTAGATCTGAAATGCCGTTGGCATCGTTGCTATATGCGACAGCTTTGCCTGCACGCACAACGAATTCAGCCCCGTCCTTCGCAATCAGTGTCTTGCCTTGCGGCACACTCACTACGACGACATCATTACTATTCGCACTAAGCTGCTCTGCAATTTGCTGGGTCAGCTGCTTCGTCAAATCCTGCTTGGTCTGGTTCAACAGCTGCTGCACTTCTTCAGCTGTCATTCCGCCGCCCTGGCCTCCCAGCTTCTGATCAACATAACTCTTCGTAACGACCGGATCGTCTACGGAACCAGGCGTGACGGTTACACCATCACCGCTGGCTTTATCCGTGAATTGTGCCCCGATTAGCGCTCCGCCCCCGAGAAGGACAGCCGCCAGTATCAGCTTTCTGCCTGCTTGTTTCATATCCAGTTCATTCCTCCCTCTCGTTTCTTTAGAATACTAGATTACGAGGAAGGAGGCTACTCCTATTGTTAGGATTGTGAAGGAAACCAAGCAAATTGTTTCGATGCAATAAGCAATTGGTTACCTTGGAATTCATCATATACGTTGATCGTGAAGTTGTTGTAGTCCGTAATTTTGGCTTGGATCGAATTCTCATCGAAGGATGTTAACAGAGCAAGGTCCTTGCCTTCCTTCAGAATTTCGTTCTGTGATCCTTCAGTTGCCGTAAAGCTGTACGATTTTTTGAACGTTAGCTTTTGGTTATCATTGTTTACAAATTCGATCACAAGCTTGTGATCGCCTGCGGTGTAATCATATTCCGTCTCTCTTGCCAGCGTATAATCCATGTTCAAGTTCATACCGTCAACATTGTATCCACCGCTTGATCTTAGGCCTGCACGGATGTTATTTAACGAAATATCAAATCCGGCAATCTTAATATGTTGGAAATCGGTTTTGACTGCTGCTGGTTTCTCGCCATTCAAGCGATAGGAGACAATCTTGGCAATTGCATTTTGCGCAGCCGTCTCACCAGTCTCAGGTCCTTTTGATATTGCTTGACCTAAATAAAGATCATAGTGTTCCTCGTCGAATGCATTCGGAAGTGTCGCATATGCGGACAGTAGTACTTTGCCATTTGGAAGTACTTTGTTCTTCATCGTCGCAAAGGTGATAGGCACAACTTGTCCATTCTGATCGAGCAAATATCCTCCCAAGTTGCTCACAGCTGCTACGCGACTCTCTTTGTTCTGAATAACGAATTCAGCATAAAACTGATTGTTAGTCGTTCCTTTGAAGATGGCGTTGCGCGTAAGCTGAATCGATGCTTTCTTACCTACACTATTAATTTCATAAGTCTTGTCCTTACTGATTACCGGAATCGTGCTCAGGCTTTGACTTGAGAATTGATAGAGCACTTTCGACGTTTTATCTGTTACAGGCTCTGTTGCAACGAAACCAATGTTACTAACAACGGATGTGTACGGGATTTTCGTATACACAATCATGTTATAGGATTGATCTGGAGCAATTGTGATTGAATCATCAAGCCCTACTACCGTTGATGCATTCTCAACCTTAACACCGTTAACCAGGAAGTATCCGTTGAGCGATGGGATTTTCTTCGATACGGAAGTTGTATTGGTGATGCTAATATCAGCTACAAGCATGTCCGAATCCTCAAGTGGCGATCTTTGAATCGAGTTCAATGATACGCGATAATCACCCATTGTGAACGTACTGCCAAGGCTGCCTTGTTGAATAGTTGATGTTGTTTTGTAGGATCCAATTACATAGCCCAAGTCTTTATCCGTACCTACCGTTCTGACAACGATTTCAGAATCCTCTACCTTTACTGTAGAAGGAATGCTACCTGTAAGCGTCAGCGTCTTTTCAATTCCCGGCAGCAGCTTGCTGTCGTCCTTCGTGAACGTAAGCGGATAGTTTACGTTCTGTTTCGTTTTCAGGTAAACCTCAATATCAGGCAGTTTAATCGAATCCGTGCCCTGATTCAACAATTTATAGTCAACTGAGACTCCCTTCTCTGTGGAACCCGTGTCATCCAGCGATGCTTTTCCTAAAGTTGTTTTGACAGCCTGCCCGGATAGATATACGCTTCTGCTTTGACCTAATGCCGTTACCGGTGCAGCCGCTAGCGTTGGAAGCAAGAACTCTCCAGCTGGAAGATCGACCTTGTTGACATCATCGGTTGTCGCAACTACGAGGGAAAGCTTCTTACCTGCTACTGCTAAAGGCAACTTGACGGTCATCGTCGAAATTTTTCTTTCATTCGGCTGTAAGGTAAGCTGAGAAAGCTCCGATGCACTTACTTTATATACGGAATAACTTGGTGTTTGAATGTAAAAGCTATATTTGGACAAATCAATCGTTTGAAGCCCTTTATTTTCAAACAAGAAATTTATCGTCAAATAAGCACTCGTTTGATCTTTGGTAATAAAAGCTCCTTTAATAGCAGAGCGAAGATTTGCATTATTCACATTCATTGTCTTTCCTGTGAATGGGGCTACTTGGTTAGATTCATTGCTAGAGGCTTTAATTGTACCAAGTTTCCGCTCGAAATTAGGAGCATCAAAGTCCCATTTCACGATCTCAAACTGCAAATCGGATAGCTGTGTACCATTATCGACTGTTGCATAGTAGGTTATGTACTGATTTGTCTTTGCAGTAATCGACGTCGTATCTTTGTTTGAACTTACGACATTTACTTTAAAGGACTTACCATCTTTCGTCTTAAGACGAAGTGTATAGTCCCCTAGGTCAATTGATTTCGATTCTTTATTCGCATAGTTAACAGTAAACGCCAATACTTTCCCTTTATCCTGCATTAAGAATTGCGCGCTGCTAATCGATAGCGATGCGTTCGTGCTCAACTTCACAGACTGCGATGAGAGTGTCTTCACAGCAGCTGCTGCATCTGCCACTGCGTTCTGCGTCCATGCAGGTACAGCTCCAAACATTAATGCAGCGACCGCAATACTAGCTGTTCCATTCTTGATCCACTTGTTCTTCAAAGATATACCTCCTCCTTCGTTTAACTATTTGACGTAGAACAGATTAACTTTGTTTCTTAATTCTAGATAAATATCTATTCTCTCAATTATACATTTGTAATATGAACTTAGCATGAATAAACGACCAATGGGTTTTCCCTATATACAAAAAAAACAGGTAGAAGCTTATGCCTCTACCTGTTCTCTGAGTGTTAAGAATTAGTCAACGCGAACCGTTGCGGATGCAGAAGCACCATTCGATGCTACATACGTAATTGTTGCGATGCCTTTCTTAGCACCTGTAACTACACCACCAGCGATCGTTACAGCTTCATCTTTAGAGATGAGGATGCCGTTGCCGCTGATTTCAACGTCGTATTGGTCTTTAACCGTAACTACAGGAGTTACAGTCGAACCAACGTTAACCGTGTAGTCGGATTTGTCGAACGTGATCTTCGTAGCTACTGGAGCTGCGTCAGATGCCGTTACTTCAACTTCAGCAACTTTGCTGCCGCTGAGGTAAGCTGCGATCGTCGATTTACCAGCTTTCAGTGCGAATACGTTCGTGCCGTCTTTAGTAACAACTGCTTGGTCGGAGCTGGATACGAAGTCTGGCGTTGGGGATTTCAACGCTACTGCCGTACCATCAGCCAGTTTACCATTCAGTTCTACTGCTTTGTTGTATTTGTTGCCAGCAACGTTTTTGTCGTTAGCATACAACGAGCCGAGCGATTTGATTTCATACGATTTGATGTCAGCGGATTTAACCGAGCTAACAGCGATTTCGTTCGAAGTCAGACCTGCATAAGTGATCTTGATTTTACCAGAGCCTTCGCCAGTAGTTTCCAGCTTAGCAGTAGCAGCATTGTAGTTGAACGGACCGCTAACAACAGTTACCGTGAACGTAGCACCCGTTACGGAATCAAGCGTGCTCGTACGGCCATAGTTGTCAACGATTTGAACGTGTTTAGCAGCCAGATCTACGCTAGCGCCGTTTTCCAGCGTCGTCGCAACATCTTTCAGACCTGCTACCGATTTCGTTTCTTTTGGCGCCAGTACTTCGAAGGAAATCGTCGAAGTGATTACACCGCCGATAACTGTTTGAACCGTAACATTACCCTTGTCATTGAAGTTCAGTACGAGTTCGCCTTTACCGTTGATGTAAGGAGCGTTATTGAAAGCAATCGTGTTCAAGAACGTTACTTTGGACAGATCAACATCTTTACCTGCGATTGCAGCGCCGAACGAATCAGTTGCCACGAAAGGAACGATTACATCTTCTTTAGCTACAACCATCGATGCTGGGTTTTGCAGTTTCAGATCTTTCAGTGCTGCAGCTGCTTCGATTTTGAACGTAGTCGAAGCATATGCGCCCGTAGCTGGGTTGCTAGCGGAGATAATTACGTTACCAGCTTTAGTAGCTTCGAATTTCACTACGCCGTCGCTGTTAACCGTAATGTTGTTGATTGCACCGTCGCCACCAACGAGGAACGTGATGCCTTCAAGTACGAATTGACCACCAGTTACCGCTACTGCACCTGTAGTAGCAGGCAGTTTAACCGATTTACCGAATTGGTCAGCCAGTTTAACTGGGAGAACCAGATCTTTTTCGCCAACCGTAATGCGCGTTTTGTCAGTCAGTGGAGCTGGAGCTGCGAGTTCGATCTTAGTAGCGGAGCTAGCTGCCGTTACTTTGAACGTCTTCGTGTCGCTCAGACCATCGTTCGTGTAAGCCGAAACAACGATTACGTCGTCAATTTTAGCTGCTGCATCAGTCTTAAGGTTCAGCTTGCTTGGGAAGAAGCCAGCCGCTTTCAGATCTTTTGCTTGCGTCGTGTTGTAAACAGACGTGTTGATTGCTTGACCTACGGAAGTTTCTTCGTTGAACTGGTTGTATTTTTTGATACCCAGATCTTGGTCGTCAGCTTTTTGCAGGGATTCAGCCGTGATGCTCAGTTTAGCAGCTTTTTCAAGTTCTGCTTTAACTGTTACTTCTGCAGCATCGCCTGCTTTAATTACGATATCGCCAGCTGGCAGGTACGAAGCTTCGAGAACTACCGATTTCAGGTCTTCAGCGAATGTTTTCGTTACTGCTACCGTCGTAGCGAGGTATTTAGCTTCGATAGCCAGGTCTTTCGTTACTGCTTGGTTGAATTCGAGCGTGATTTTCTTAGCGCCTGTTTGCGTAGCTTTTGCTACTTGCAGACCTTCGAACGTCACTTCTACTTCATACGTTTTACCGTTGTACTCAACCGATACTTTCGTCGCTTTACCGAGCTCAAGAGCCGTGTCAAGCGTCTTCGTTACCTTTTGGTCATCGGAGAACGTTACTTCTACCGTTTTAGCATCAGTTGCAACAGCGGATTTAACCGTTACGATCGTGCCGCCTACAACTTCGAAGATAGCTTCTACCAGTTGGCCGCGCGTTGCAGCTGTTTTGTAGCTCGTGAAAGTAGGGATGATTTTAGCATCAAGTGCTGCTTGAACATAACCTGCAGCCCAAGCGCTCGTACCAGCAACAGTTGCGCCTTCTACTTCTTCAAGGCCGAGACCCAGAACAAGTGTTTTAGCGAGTTCTTCGATCGTTACGCTGCCGTTAGGATCGAATTTGTTGTTGCCTTTACCTTGCATCAGACCAGCTTCCGTTACAGCGCCGATGAAACCTTTAGCCCAGTGGCCAGCGGATACGTCGCTGTATTTGGATGCTGCTGCGTTCTCGTCGAGTTGAAGACCCGTCGTGAGAACTTTTGCAAATTGTGCACGAGTCATGTTTTGGTCAAGACCTGCACTACCATCTGGGAAACCAGAGAAAATACCGAGTTCTTTCAGTGCTGCGAATTTCTCATTTTGCGTTGGTGCCGCTTGATCAGCCGCGAATGCTGTCGATGCGAACATCGAGAACACCATGGTGATAGCTACGAGCAGAGACAAACTTTTCTTCATAACCTTTTTTTCTCCTCCTCTAAATTGCTTCGGTTGTTGAGAGTGTTGAGTGGATAGTGAATTGCTCGTTTCCCTCATCGCCGATTCACCCCCTTTCCAGAGTTGAGCAGTAATTGGATATAAATAATGTCTGCAATCATGTTAAACCCGTTATGTAAAAACATGTCGCAGAAACTTGTAAACTCTTGAAGAAAAATCTGGTAGAGAAGCTAGGCCACTATAACATTATACAGTAGACTACCTGTAGCGTAAAGAGGTCGATAAGAATAAGTAGCAGTTCTACCAAAGACAATCTTCTTTGTTTTCCTTCGTTCTTATCGTTAGACGCAGTTAGAAACGAAAAGTTGCGCTTTTGCTAAAACTTTTTCTTCCATTGGCTAATTCTTTTCGAACTAGACATTTACTCCCTCTCGGGAACTTCTTAAGTATAGCTTGTAAGAGCGAATAACGTCGATGCTAAAGTTTTACCAAGAATCTATGAATCGGATCGTGTCGAAACCTATCCACTACCCGGCAGTACAGAAAGCGGTGCTTGCCTCTTAGCAAGCACCGCTTCGTCTAATCTATTTAGTTCAGCTTAGGCAGCTTCTTCAGATCAATGAGCATTTTGCCTACGATAATTGCTGCGTCAGAGCGAAGCAGATTCGAACGCGGCTCGAAGACATAGCCTTTCTTCGGATCACTAGGTTCAACAGGAGCACCTACGATATAGCCCTTCTTAGCGATACCAGATACCGAGGCCTTAGCATAGTAGCTAATGTCTCCATGATCCTTGAACTGTTTCTCCAACGCCTTGGTGATCTTCGTCGGGTCGGTATCGAGTTTCAGCTCCAGCGCTCTTGCCAGAATGACTGCCGCTTCTTCACGAGTCAGGTTGCCGTTAGGATCGAATGTTCTCGGCTGCGTTCCGCGGATGATGCCTGCGCGCGCTGCCGTCTCAATATAACGGTAATCCCAGATTGCATCTGCGTTGACAATGACCGGCACATCGTCGAATGACGGGTTGCCCAGCTCGTAGTTGAGCGGAAGGTCAAGCGCCTTGACGATCATACGTGCGAACTCACCACGAGTCGTGTACATGTCAGCACCGAAATCGTCATAACCAACCGGGTTCGAAATACCTTTGGAGAAGATCGCTTCCATATAGTTGCGAGCGTATGGATGGCCCGTAATGTCACTGAACGAGTAGACCATCTTACCAACTACATAGTAGCCGAACTTCGTGAACGGAACCGTGATCGTATTCTTCTTATTATCTACGACCCCGCCGATATTCTCCCAGTATTTATTCTGATTGTCATAACGGTACACCGTAACGAGCGTTCCGATCGCATCCTTCATATTCTTATCGAACGACAACGTCAATTGACCAGCCTTCGAAGCAATCAATTCACGGTCGCTCGCACGATCGTTATACGACGCAATTCCGCTGTTCGGGAATTGGTAAGGATCTACGCCGTATGTTAATGGATCATACAACGATTTGGTCGTCGTGTCATCCGCCATACCCGCATCGATCCAGTATACAGGGCTTGCTTTGGAGAATCGAGTTGGGAACGAATACTTAAATTGCTGTCCGTTCGACGACACGATCTTATCAAAGTCAGCTGGCCATCCATCAAATTCATGTCGATCTACGATACCATCCTCTGAGTTCGCGATCGAGTACAAGATCTGATGATTGGTGAATACCTGGTTCTTGAACTCTGCTGGTACGTTGTAATCATTTCGGATCAATGTTGTTCCTTTCGGGAACGTGAGCGACAAAGCTCCATCGAATACTTTCTGCGAAGCAGCCATAGTCTTCATGTACTGTGCGCCCGGAATATTCGTTGGTGCGTACGTTACTTCAATTGTACCGCTAGTCTTATCGTTCGCACTCGTAATCGTGAATTTGATTGTATTCTTGCCCACCTTCAAATCCGATACGATAGCTCGATATGCATTGTAATAATCGATTTTGCCATCATAATCCGCATCGAACTGCGACTTAACCGCCGTCTCTTTGCCAATAACGACGGTCTGTGCACCCTTCGCGTCGATAATAACCTCAACAAAGTTCTGGTTCACAATGCTCTTCGCTGGCAGAATCGGACGAACAATATCATATGGAAGCGCCGTTGGATCAACTTCCATCCGATAGCTCGCCTTAGGACCATATAAGCCGCTGTTATAAACGAAGAAATTATAGACGCTAGAGCTGCCATCAGCGTTCAGATCCTGATTCTTCAAGATGAAGGAGAACGTCTGGGTTGCGATATCATAACGTACCTCTAGCAGTCCGGAAATGCCCGTTCTGTTCGGATCGACAATGATCGGCGTGAAATTCGCATTCTCGCTGTTGAAAACTCTGAACCCCATGGACAAATCCCATTCATAGACATCGGTCGAAGATGAAGAGGTAATCCTCAGCATATAGTCTTTATCCACACCATTAGTTGGAATCAAGCTAGCAACCGTGTTAGGATCTTTACCTAAATCAATAAAGTCGAACGTACCGTACACGTTCATCTTGGACTTAGTCGTCGTATAGATGGAACCTGACAGCGGGAAGTTCGGATCGTTCGGAATCGGTGTGATTTCCTCACCGCTAACTGTTGGTGTGTACGTGAATGGGAACACGCCAGCCGAACCCGAAACCGGAATAACCGGCAGGTTAGTTGGAACGATATTCAGTTTGACCGAACGCTGATAGAACGTCGAAGTCCCTTGAAACACGAAACGGATCGTATTCTCGCCATTAAACATGACCTCGAACAGTTTCTTAACCGTTTCACCAGGAACAGAATCCTTTGTGGTATCCAGCTTGAAGCTCGTCGCGTGGATACTGCCCACTCCACCTGCACCGCCATTAGCAGCTTTATTCCAAGGGATGAGCGGGAAGGCCACATTGTTCACATAGAAGTATATGGATTGCGCATGCAGAACTTTACCGCTGGCATCCTTCTCTGGCTCATAATAAATCTCGTCGGTGTCGTTCACATTCTGAATTGTGCCTTCGAAGAGACCAAGCTCGGTCCCGATAATATGATCAGCTACTGTAGCTAATGTCGTATCATGCTCAACAACCATACCGTCGAACAGCTTATCATAACTGACATATGGGCCGAACAGCATTGTAACGGTAACATCGTAGCTGTTGTTCACCGCAGACAAATCTGAACTGATCGGCGTGAATTGAATGGTCTGCTTGCCTTCGAAAGGAAGCTTACTCACTTCCATGATAATGCGTTTATAGCTGCCTGTCTTTCCGTTGACAGTCAACTGTTCGTAAGATTGATTCAACACTTTAACCGTGTAGCCGGTTGTTGTTCTCTTGCCGGCTGCGTTCGTGATGCTGTCAATGACTAAGCCCGTATTCTCTAAGCCGACCGAGCCTCTGGTTTCGTTCAAGCTGCCCGGGTTACCGATTAGCACTTCGATGCCGATCGGCATACCGTACAGACTTTTGCCATCCAGTGGATCGCCAGTTAGCCCGAGATAGTTATCCGGCTGATAGCCAGGCAAATAGTTTACTTGCTCGACAAACGGCGTATTGGAGTTAATGAGCGTGAAGTTGAGCGCATTAGTCCCCTCGAATGTCGGAATCGTACCGTTTGCTTTATTGACTTCATTATCCGCTTGCATGGTCACATTATAGCGTTTGTTATAAGCGGCATTGTTATCAACATCGAATGATACATCATACATGAAGAAGGCATCCGTATCGGAATACGGTTGTACAGGACTCGATGTTAAATTGCTGATTGGAAGACTGGTAAGCGTACCGCTCTCAACAATCTTCGCCGTCAGCGTGCTTAACGCACCGCTCGCTGGATTAGGGTGTGGACCGTCGACCGTCTCCGATCCGACCTTACCATAATAGTTCGGCACAATTACTCGTCCCGTAACATGAAGACCTGCTTTGTTCGAAATCATGCTTGGGTTGTACTCAAGTGAAACCTGATTGCCACTGCTATCCTGAAGGGTCATGTCATAGAACGTAACCGTTCCGTTATAGAAAGCAACCTCGCGTGTCGTCTCAACCGTCTGGGTGCCGTTGCTTACTTTGATTTTCACCAGGTTTTTGCCCTTAAGAACAGTGACTGGCGATGCAATAAACGTATAGTTGTTCGTACTATTGACACTGAACGTTCGGCTGCTGCCGTTGACTTCGACTGTTACGCTCTGCGCGTTAGGCGCTTTACCAGAAATCGAAATGTCGGTTTGGGCTTTGCCTTTCGTAGCAGTCGAATAAACAACCGTTGTATTGGATTCATTCATTGGGAAGCTGTTACCGTACAAGGAAGCTTCGAGGTCATACAAGGTCGGACCGTCATGATAGTCAATATAGATCGAATTCTCGACAAGTCCTCCGCCTTTAGTACCCTGGAACGTAATCTTGTTCAAGCCCGAGAACAGCTGCACGTTAAACACTTGCAGCGTATTGCCATTGATATAAACATTGCTTGTCAAGCTTTCGCGCTTGGAACCGACCTTTTCTTTGCTCGGATCGTTCGCATCGTAGTTGACAATTTGGTAAACGCCATAAGAGATACTTGTCGGATTGACACCGTTAATCGTACCCGTTATCGTCACCATACCGTTCGTCGTGACTCTTGCACTTCCCGGTTGGTCAAACTCACTAGGGAACGCAAAGTTGCCCGATGTCGCGGCAATGGCGCGTTCACTTCCGGTCAACTGCAGCAGGCCGATCAAGAGCGACAGCACAACGAACCAAATACTACATTTCTTAGCCACAATAAGCCTCCTCCATTACCTCAAGTCTCGCTAGATACATGTACTTAAATGTATCGGAGGGGCGCGCTGAAAAGTTTAGGCTGAACGACCATTTCATTCATTTCTAATCAATCGTTCTGTATCAGCCAATAAAAAAGCCCCGATCTCATAAGGAGAACGGAGCATGAATGATAGCTGAAAATTGTTACTTCGAACGTGAATCTGCATGTGTCTTCAGACGATTGCGTAACAGCAAGTCCAATATTGGGCGCTTCGATTTATCGACAATCCCGATCAGTTCGGCCCCAATCTGCAAGCAGAAGGTCAGGACACAGATGACGGCGAAGGTGATCCAGTTCGCAGCGTGCGATTGCGTGAGCGTTGACTGCAGAATGGCGCAGCCGCCGAAGAATGCCGCAATCCCCCAAATGATCAGTACGGTGTTGCGATGACCGAAGCCAAGCTCTTGAAGGCAATGGTGAAGATGTCCTTTGTCCGGAGCGAAAATCGGCTTCTTGCTGCGCCAACGGCGAATGATCGCGAAGAACGTGTCCGACAGCGGTACGCCGATAATCAGCAGTGGTGTTACGAACGATACGATTGTTACCTGCTTGAAGCCAAGCATGGACAGCGTTGCTAGGCAGAAGCCTAGGAACAAGGCGCCGGAATCCCCCATGAAGATCTTCGCAGGGTGGAAGTTATAGAACAGGAAGCCTACAACGCCGCCAAGTAAAATCGTACTGAGCAGAATAACGGGCACGAAGCCCATAATTGCAGCCATTGTCAGAATCGTTGCGATAGCGATGCCCGACACGCCAGCCGCCAGACCATCCAATCCATCGATCAGGTTAATCGCATTCGTAACCCCTACGATCCAGAAGATCGTAAGTGGAATGCTCAGCCAAGCTGCAACCGGCTGCATCGATTCGCCGAACGGAATGTTCAGAAGATCGATCTTAACGCCGAAGCCGAAGACAACGACGCAGGCTGCAGCGATTTGTCCGACGAGCTTCACTTTGGCCGACAGCTCGAAGCGGTCGTCAAGACCGCCAACGATGACGATAATGGATCCACCGACTAGAATAGCCCGGATCATATTAAGGTCATAGTTTCGAAGTGTGCCTTCCGGAACGAAAGGCAGTGCGATCAGAACAGCGCCGACAAACGCAATATAAATAGCTAACCCGCCTAGGCGCGGCATTATTCTTGTATGCACTTTGCGGTAATTCGGTTTGTCAATGGCACCGACAGCAAACGCAAACCGCTTGACTAGTGGTGTCATAATGAGCGCAAGGATCAAAGCGATTGCAAATGAGATGCCGTAGAGAATACCCACAGGTGTACCCAACTCCTCTTATTTTCTACCGCATTGATTATACTCCGCGCGAAAAACTTTCGCCATCCTCGTTTTTTGCCGAAATAAACGATTTTCACTAGTTTTGGACGACTAAGGACGTGCTTTTGTCACCTTTTCTTTCTCTCGAACCACTTTGATCACAAATTTAGGCAATACGAGCATTCTTTTATACCGATAAGGCTCTTGCAGAAGGCGATAGAACCATTCCAAACGCAGCTTCTGGAACAGCTTAGGCGCTCGTTTCAGCTTGCCTGCAATGATGTCAAAGCTGCCGCCGACACCCATTATGACAGGGACGCCAAGCTCTGCTTTATAACGCGCAATCCAGGGCTCTTGCGTCGTTGCCGAACGTGCCACGAACAAAATGTCAGGCTTGGCTTGCTGAATGGCTGCCACAACCTCTGCATCCTGCTCAGGTCCAAAATAGCCGTTGCGGACGCCGGCAATGCGTGTGCCCGGATACTTCTGCTTCAAATTCGCCGCTGCTTGATCAATCGTCTGCTGATCGGTGCCAAGCAGGTAGACGCTCCATCCTTTGGACTCGCCCAACGCCATCAATCGGTGCAAAATATCAAAGCCCGGCACTCGCTCCGCTACAGGCTGGCCAACATAACCAGCGGCCCATACAACGCCAGTTCCGTCCGGTACGATGAGCTCCGCCGTACGCATCATGCTGTAATAGGACGGATCCTCCAGCGCAGACATGATCATGATAGGGTTCGCCGTAATGACATGAGTCGTCTTGCGGTTGTCAATAGCGCTCGCCAGCGTCGCAATCGTCTCGTCCATGCCCATTTTGCTGAATGGCAGACCATAAATCGATACGGTTGGAATCTGTTTATGTGATTGTGCTGTCTCTACATTGTTCGTTACAGTCGTCGTCATTGCGTCGTTCACCTTTTCATAATTTAACTCAGCAGCGCTGCAATTTGCTGTGCCGGACGCTGTGCCTCGCGCTTCAGCCGATCAATGGCTTCACCGTGCCGCGCTCGCCACCCGTCCAGATCGTTAAGCAGCGAATCTGCGCGATTAGCGAACTGCTCCGGATCCAGCTGTTCCGTTGTTCCGACTGCGGTCAGTCCCAATCGATTGAGGAACTGATCGATCTTCGGATCGTAAGACAAGCCGATCAGCGGAACCCGCTGATTGGCAGCGTAGATCAGCGCGTGCAAACGCATGCCGAACATCATGTCGCAGCGGCTGACTTCCAGCAGCATCTGCTGCGGATCATCCCCTGGCGCCGCAAGCTCTACGACGCTGCCGCCAATTCCGATCGCCTTCAGCCGATCTATAACAGCCTGTGATGTTACAGCATCATCAGGCATATGGAACGGCAGGAAGCGGAAACGAACGGCACGACGTGAGGCCAACGCCGCAAGCGCAGCAGCCGCACGCTCCAGATCCGCGCCGTCCTTGCGCCAATGGCGCAAGGATACACCGATGATCGGCAGCTCGTTCTCAGCCGCGGCTAATGAAACGTCAGCGCCTTCTGGGAGCGGCAAACCCATTACCGGGTCAGGAACGACCTCGATCCGCTCATGAGCGACGCCAATTCGGCCGAGCAGCGCTGCTGATTCCGCGTCACGAACCGAGATATATTTGCTCTTGTTCATGACACGGCGAATAGGTGCGAACAGCCATCCGCGATTGACTGGACCAACGCCTTGTGAATAAATAAAAGTCGGTTTGCCGAGCATCTGCGCGAGCGTAAGAACACCCGTATAATACGGAATCGTCTTCCAACCTGTCGCATCCTGCAGCAGGCTGCCGCCCCCGCTGATAAGTCCATCGCAGCGGCGGATTTCGCGAAGCAGAGCGGATGGGCTCATCCGCGGCACTGCCTCGCAGCCGTACATCTTCGTTGTCCATGCCGGATCGGCAGACAGCACAACCGGGTTGATTGTAACGCCCTGCGCTTCGCCTTCCGCATGCAGCGCATTCAGAATCGACTTCAGAACCGCCTCATCGCCGCTGTTATTGAAACCATAGTAGCCAGAAACGATTATCCGACGGACTTGACGATTGCCGGTCTTACCCATCTGCGCCATACCCCTTCCCCAAGCTGCCACACCGCGATGAGCACGCAGCCAATAGCCGCTCCGATGCAGAGGCCGAGCAGATCGCGGATCAACGAAATTTGCAGCGGTGTATGAATATGGGCAAATGTATCTACCATCGACAATTGGCCAATGGAGCCTACAACTACCAATACCCATGCTGCGCGATAACGAAGCGATAAGAACAATCCGAGAAGCAGAAGCGGATGCGCTAGTGCGAACTCTTTAAACCGAGGACGCACGCCAAATGTCGTCTCCAACGTATTGCGCAGCATCATCTCGAGCGAGGAAGCTTGTCCTTCGTTGCCTGTTCTCGACAAATAGTACAAACCTACAATACCCAATACTGCGGCTGCAATAATCCAGAACACCGTGATCTGGATGGACAGCAGCTTGCGAAGATTCTCAAGCACCGAAGAGCCCATATACAAGAACAGATACAGCGCCACGAGGAAAATCGGCGCGAGGTGCAGCAGGCTGACCCCACGGAATTGCTCCAGCAGCAAGCTGTACGTAATGTTGTTAAGCAAGCCAAATACGAACGGAATGCCCAGCATCGAGATCAAGCTTGCGAATACAAAGAGTGTAATCGCATTGCCGAAACGCTGCCCTGCAGGCAAACCAGTGAAAATCCATTTGATGCGGCCGACCGCGAACACATCGCCAAGCAGCGAAGTCCATTTGCCGACCTCTCCGCGATTGCCGGTTGGAGCGTTCGATTGCGGACGATTATTGGCGTTCCAGTCGCCGCCTACGTTGCGACGGGTTCCTTCTGTCCGTCTGCGGATGACGTTCAACACCCAGATCAGCGATAGCGTCGGCGCGCTGATCGCAGCGCCCAATGCCAATCCCTGTTCAAGCGTCTGCTTGGACAGGACGTACAGCCCTCCGCTGCCGACAAGGCCAAGAAGGAATGCCGGAATTGTGAACCAGTTAGCAAATGCGCCGATCAGCAGAGCGATCAGACTGACTGCGCCAAGACATACAATAGCTTTGGCTGCCTTCGCCCAGCTTGCTGTCTTCACATCGAACGGCTCCGCTGGACCAGGAGGGAATCCAAAGTCTTTAAGCTTCTGAATAGCGCCATCTGGACCTTGAAGCGCAGAGGCAAGCTTGTCCAACGGATCTACCACGCCGCCCTTGTCCAAGCTGCGGCTTGCGCCGGCATTGAGATAGAACATGCGAATGTTACGATCTTTGGCAGCGAGCAAGAATCGATCTTTCAGTGTCTCAGGCGAGATCGTAGCCGATAGCGTACTTGCAATCGAATGCAGCCTTACGACATTATAGTCTGTCAAATATGCCAGCGTATTAAATCCGCTTTGCGGCGCCTTCAGTCCCTCTATCGCCGCTATGCCAATGCCCTCTTCATTCAGAAGACTGGCAAACGAGCTCAGGCTGTTCCGTTCTGCATTGTCGGTGAACCCTTTCACTGCAGAGCCATCGAACAGAATACGCTCTACGCCGTAGCTCTTGAACTGCTGCAGCAGCGCTCGCGTCTCATTCTCGTTGTAAGGAAGTATCCGATCCGAGATGCGGGGAAGAATCCGGAAGCCGGCTGCATGAATGCGGTCCATGGCAAGCGGATCAGGATTCATCGAGATAAGCGATGCTGTTTCGATCGGTGCGCTGATCTGAAGTCCCGTACGACCGTCCATCGCCCAAGGCTCAACATTGATCCCTGCGCGTTCGAATGATGAAGTGATGAGCGGCTTTAATGCCTGCGCTTCTTCCGATCCTGCAAACAGGACGTACGTTTCGTTCAATCCCAGATTTGCCGCTTTGCCTTGAAGCAGAGCGAGCTGGGACTGGTTATAGACGGTCAACCGTTTGGCGGTGACAAGATCGTCCAGCGTCGTCTCGAAGACGGCCATCGTCGTCACGCCAGCTTCTTTCATTTGCTGCATTTGTTTATCAATGAATGCTGACGGATTATATTGATACGAAGCGATCAGCTCAATATCTCTATAATTCATTACATATTCGATCTGCTTAGACGTGCCCTCCATCTGCCACCGAAGCACGCCTAGTGGCAATGCTGCAATTACGCCGACGAGGGTAAGCGTCCAGAGCACGGCTTTAAACTTACGATTCCAAAGCTGCCATTGAAGCACTGATGTTCTCTCCTTATGCTAGTTGATCGACTCGCTCCATGACAGCGGTCGTTAGACGCTCAAGATTCGCTGATGCCTCATCTGGAGACTCGCCGCGAACAGCAAAATAGATCTTGATCTTCGGTTCCGTTCCAGAAGGACGCAGGCAGAACCAGGAGCCATCAGAGAGCAGGAACTTCAATACGTTCTCAGCCGGAAGTCCATCCAAGCCCTGGCTGTAATCGAGGACGCTGTCGACGCTTGCGCCTAAGATTTCTGAAGGCGGGTTCGTCCGCCAGTCGTTCATAATAGCACCGATCTTCTGAACGCCATCCAAGCCCTTGAGCGTGCGCGATTGCAAGCCTTCGAGATAGGTACCATACTGAGCGTACAGCTCGAGGAGCACATCATACAGCGTCTTGCCTTGACTCTTATAGTATGCCGCAGCTTCACAGATTAACAAGGAAGCAACTACCGCATCTTTATCACGCGCATAAGTGCCTGTCAGATAGCCGTAGCTCTCCTCATAGCCGAACAAGAACGTCCGCTCGCCCGTTTCTTGGTACTGCGTCATTTTCTCACCGATATATTTAAAGCCCGTCAATGTATTCGTTACATCCACGCCGAACGAACGTGCAATGTCTGCACCCATCTCGCTCGTTACAATCGTCTTCACCACAATGCCGTTGGATGGCAGCGTGCCTTTATCGCGCAGCTGACTGAGCAGATAGTAGACCATGATTGCGCCAGATTGGTTGCCGGTCAGCACAACATATTCGCCATTCGTGTTACGAACGACAGCCCCCATACGGTCCGCATCCGGATCCGTACCGATAATAATGTCCGCATCAACTTCCTTCGCCAGCGCAATCGCCTTCGTGAATGCTTCGCGCTCCTCCGGATTCGGCGACTTCACCGTGCTGAAGTAGCCGTCTGGCTGCTCCTGCTCCGGTACGACATGCACGTTGCTGAAGCCAGCCTTCGCAAGTACGCCGCGCACTGGCAGGTTGCCAGAGCCATGAAGCGGAGTAAACACGACCGATACGCGCTCGCCAAGGCCGTTCTTCAGCAGGTCTGAATTAACGCTGCGCGCTGCAACCGTCTCAATAAACTGCTCGTCCGCTTCTTCGCCAAGCCAGCGCAGCAGCCCTTGCGCTTCCGCCTCTTCGCGCGTAATCGTCCGAACTTGTTCCAAGCTCGTTACCTGCTTGATGCGCCCAATCGCCTGCTCTGCTTCATGCGGCACAAGCTGGCAGCCATCTTTGTTGTACGCCTTGTAGCCGTTATATTCAGGCGGGTTATGGCTTGCCGTAATCACAATGCCAGCGGTAGCCTTCAGCGCGCGAACCGCGAACGACAACTGAGGCGTAGGACGCAGGGATGGGAACAAATACGTCGTAATGCCATTCGCTGCAAGTACGAGTGCTGCATCAAGCGTAAACTCTGGCGAATTGTTGCGGGAATCGTGAGCAATAACAACCGAAGGCGCTTCCGGGTTCGATGACAAAATCCAATCCGCAAGCCCTTGCGTTGCTTTGCCTACCGTATAAGCATTCATCCGATTCGTGCCTGCACCCATAACACCGCGCAGCCCGCCTGTGCCAAACTCCAGATCACGATAGAATCGGTCGACAATTTCCGTTTCGTTGCCTGCAATGGCGCGAAGCTCATTCTTCGTCTCCTCGCCAATCAATGGGTCGTTCAGCCATTCCTCATACTTAGCTATCGCTGCTGCATTAACCGACATTTATCAACCATTCCTCTCTCCCAATGTTCGCCTTATGGCGCCGACTCTGCGTCGTTCTCTATATAGTTAAGTAAGTCTTGGTAGAACAGTTATTATCTGCTGCCGGATCCTCAATCTCCATTAATAATTAGGATGGATCGGATAGAGCGAACATAATACCGCCCTCGGCAACTACTTTGTCATCCACCTTCGCAACCGCATGTCCTTTACCGATCTTACCCTTCAGACGGGTAATCTCAACCTCAAGACGCAGCGTATCGCCAGGCGTCACTTGTCCGCGGAAACGAAATTCGTCGATGCCAGCGAAGAAAGCGAGTCTGCCGCGGTTCTCTTCCATTTTGAGAATAGCCACCGCACCGACTTGCGCCAATGCTTCCACGATCAGCACGCCCGGCATAACCGGATAGCCTGGGAAGTGGCCCGCGAAGAACGGCTCGTTCATCGTAACATTCTTGATGCCGACCGCACGAACGCCTTCCTCCAATTCAAGAACGCGGTCTACAAGCAGAAAAGGCTGACGGTGAGGAATAATCTGTTGAATTTCATTGATATCAAGCATGTATATACCTCCAAGTTTTAAAATAATCCCCTTTCCAGCGGCTGTTCCAATGGAACATGCACTTGCAAGGGTATAATTCGGCCAATCTGTGACAACCTAATCCTATCCTGCGCGGAAACTGCAGTTCGCGAAGGTTAAGATAAGGGGGCTCGTCTGTTGTTGGCCAGAAGCGCCAAAGCAGACGAGCTTCTTTGTATGCATAGGCGTATTCGCATGATGTTTCAACTATAGCTCGCGTGTGCTGCCCGTTGGACTTACCGGTTCATCCTGACTGTTGAATGGCAGCACGCCATTCCCTTCCTGTTCGCGATTGATCGCAAAGATCTGGATCATATACATGATCGAAGTGACGAAGGAGAATACGACGACGCACCACAGGTACGTCCTGGCGAATGAGGCTTCGAAGAAAATAAACAGAATAGCAAAGTACAATAACACAGTTGTCAGCTTACCCATCCAATTCGCAGGCACCGTCTTGCGACCGCTGAAATGAAACACAGCCGAGCCGGCAATCATCCCGAGGTCGCGCACAAACATAAGAATAGCGGCCACCAACGGAATATGATCTGTCAGCAGCAGCGATAAAATGACCGTACCGAGCATCAGCTTATCCGCAAGCGGATCGAGCATCGCACCTACCGTTGTAATCTGACCCCTCTTACGAGCTATATACCCATCCAGCACATCTGTCACACCAGCGGCAACGACAACGACAAACGCCGGAATCATTCGCTCTCCTCCCGCAAAAACAACGATATAAACCGGTATGAGAACAAACCGCAATATGGTGAGCATATTCGGAAGATTCAAGCGTTCACGTCCTTTATCACCACGATATGGATAGCACTTCAAAGTTACCCAACCATTATACCTCTACCTATTGAAAAATAAAACCGTTCCAGCCTTTCCGGCTCGGCGTCCGCATGCACGCTGCCTTTCATCTCGGTACAGAAACGAAGCCTGCGCATCACTGCTCCTTAATAAGAAATGTCATTGATCTCTTCAATATTACATCGCAAAAGCCGTTATTAAAGGAAAGCCATAATTAGCAAAAAAACGAAAGCGAGGTTTTGACTACTCCATGCAGCGCGCTACAACATCCATGCATCATCGCAATTGGACTGCACGTTCCATAATGGCACTGACGCTTGCCATTCTTATGGTATTCGCAGCAATGCCAAGCCGTTCCTATGCGGCCGACACCGTCACCGACCTAAGCTTCGATACAACGGCTTCCACCATTACGGTCTTTGCCGCTGACGAGCCCTATTATTTGAATTTATACGCAACCCTGTCTGGAGCTTCTTCTCAGATTGACGTCACAGACAGTGCTGCTTGGAAATCCTCGAATACGTCAGTTGCGAAGGTTTCGCAAGGTACGATTACCGGTGTTGCCAAGGGCACAGCCAAAATCAGCGCTACATATGGCGGATATACCAAGTCGATTACGGTAACCGTTGATGATTTATACGATTCCATTCAGATCATGTCGAACAACAGCGGGGCACCCGACGAGGCTTCCGTACAATTAGGACAAGAGATCAGCTATGATCTGACCGGCTTGAAGTCTGGTGTGACTAGCAATCTGACCAATGCAGCAAGCTGGTCGAGCTCCGACACCTCGGTCGCTACCGTCGAGGAAGGTGCTGTTACACTTCTTAGTGCCGGCACAGCAACTATTACGGCAAGCTACAAGGGCAAGACGGATAAAATCAAGTTAAACGTTCTCTCGCCTTACAAATCGGTTACACTCTCTGGCCCGGATCTGCTTGAGTTCACGGTCGGGGATGCAAGCGTAGACCTGACAGCGACTGCTGTGTTCCAGAATGGCTCGACAGCTAACATTACGCAAGATGCGGAATGGACAAGCTCGAATACCGCTGTCGCTACCGTCGAGAACGGCAAGATCACGCCGCTCATCACAGGTACAGCAACGATCACCGTCTCGCACTTGGGCGCCTCAGATAAAGTAACGATTGCCGTTAGACAAGGCACACAAGAGCTGAAGCTGACGCCAAGCAGTGACCTGTTCCTGCAGCTGCAGGATGCGCCAGTTGTCATTACTGCAACTGCTCTAGAGCTCGACGGCAGCACACCTAATGTGTCCAGTTCGGCCGATTGGACGTCCTCGGATATTATGGTCGCTACCGTTACGAACGGCGTTGTAACGGCTAAAGGCATCGGCACTGCAACCATTAAAGCTTCGTACAAAGGGGCAGCTCGTTCGATTAAAGTAACGGTATACCCAACGGTTACCGCGCTTACGATCAAAGACACCGACCAGAAGGTCGAGACGTTCCCTGATCAGACCGGCACGCTTCCGCAGGTGACTGCAACGACATTCGGCGGAGACGCGGTCACCGTAACGCCGCTTGTCACATGGACATCAAGCAACAACAACATTGTATCGATCGACAGCGGCAAGTGGAAAGCAGTCGCAACGGGAACAGCTGTCCTGACTGCTTCAGTCAACGGTTACACCGCAGCAGTGACGATCACGGTTAACAACAAACCACTCACGCTGATCGCAGCACAGTCTGAGTTAAGTCTCATTATCGGCAAGGATTATTCGTTCCCTCAGGTTCGAGTTGTTTATGAGAATGGGCAAGAGGAAGACATAACAGAGAAAATCAGCTGGAAATCGTCGTCCACCAACCTGCTCATTCAATCTTCCGGTTTGAAAGGTCTCTCTTCAGCGAACGCAACGCTTACAGGAACATTCTTGAACAAAACGGTCAAAATCAGCGTAACGATCGAAGAAGAGGTCGTCAAGCTGATCGCTGATCCGACGAGTCTGACGCTCAATCCGAAGAAGTCGAAATCGCTGAAGGTCAAAGCGTTCTATAAGAGCGGCAAGAGCGTTATCGTAAGCACGAAAGTAAATTGGAGCATCTCGGATGATGCAATCGCTGAGTTCACTGGTAATAACACCGTTAGAGCGCTCAGCAAAGGAACTGCCGTTATTACGGGTACTTATCAGAACAAATCCGTAACGATCGCACTCTCCGTGGTGCCGAAGCTGAAAACGCTGGTCCTGTCGGAGAAATCGTTGAAGCTTACGATCGGCGATGCAAAGGCTCTGAAGCTGAAAGCATTCTACGATGACGGAACGTACATCGACCAGACGGAGAACGCCGTATGGACAAGCTCGAACACAAGCGCTGTCACGGTCGTTAATGGAATTATCGTAGCCAAAGCCAAAGGCTCCTCTTCGATCAAAGCCAAAATCGACGGCAAAACCGTTACGCTGCGCGTTACGGTCAAGTAAATGAACAGCAAAGCCGCAGTGAATGCCGACAAGGCATCCACTGCGGCTTTGCTGTTTGGCAGCATCCAAAGGGAGTTCTTCATTTGCTGAGAAGTAGTAAACATAAAAAGAGGCTGTCCAGTTGGACAACCTCTTCTTGCGGTAAGCATCTTTCGATATGGTTACTCATTCGAGAACATAAGGTCGAACATATGCTTCCAGGTCTGCACCTCGAATACCTCATCCTTCGGCTGATGGCCGAGGACGCTGTAGCCTACATATAAGCCTGCAACAACTGCCCAGAACAACAACATCGGTACGACCAGCAATCGAAGCATGCGAAGCCACGGATTCCGTTTCTTCTTGCGCCTCTTTGCAGACTTACCAGTGGACTTGGCAGCTTGTGGGCGCTCAGACTGCTGTGCTTCAGACGCAGCACGTTCCTGTACCGGCATACGCCGAGCTCCATCCGTCTGTCCAGCTGCCCTAGCATTGCCAAGTCTGCTGCCTTGGACTGTCGTTGGTTGCCAATCATTACTCATATCGATTTATTCAACTCCGTTTATGCGCGCAAGCCGTTGGCCATTCCCATTAACGTGTCACTGGAGCTGAGTGCTCGAGAAATTAGCTGATAGGCGCGCTGCACATTTATGAGTTCCGTCATCTCGGTTGTTAGATCCACATTCGATTGCTCGAGAAAGCCTTGACGAAGCGAGATATCATTGCCTTCGCCGGCTGTTACGGTTCTCAACACATCTTCTACATTAACACCATCTGCGACAGCATACAAGTTATCCGCTACACTTGTCAGCAGCGAAGGACGAGTAGCCTGTACCAGCTTGAGCCTTCCGATCGGTGCGGCTGTGCCATCCTGTGCGATTGCATCAAGCGTTCCATCAGCATTGACACGAATCGAACGGTTCGGAGGAATAACGATCGGCTGGTCATTATCGCCCAATACCGAATGCCCATCACTCGTCGTCAGACGTGCAGTCCCGTCGCTCTGCAGCGACAATTGGAACGCACCGTTACGCGTATAAGCTGTGCCCTCCAGCGTCTGTACTTGATACAGCGCATCGCCTGCGATTGCGATATCGAACTGGTTGCCCGTCTCCTGCAGCGGCCCCTGCGTCAAATCAGGACGGATGCCCAGCAGTCTGGAGCCCCAGCCCTGTGTATAGTTCATTGGAGACAAGCGGCCTGGCTCCTTGAAAGCAGACGACTGCTCCTTCGCATTCGTCAGCAGATCCTCGAACGAGGCTTCCTTGCGCTTGTAACCAACCGTATTCATATTCGCAATGTTATCTGACATAATGTCCAGCTTCTGCTGCAAGCCGTTCATCGATACCATTGCACTAATCATCGATCCGTTCATTCAGATGCCTCCCTGACTCTACGCTATTCTATACCCGTCCAACCTCATTAACTGCTTTGTCCAAGCTCTTGTCGTAAAATTGTACGACCTTCTGGTTCGCCTCATACGCACGCATAGCAGCCATCAGATCGACCGTCGACTGAGCGGCATCGACATTAGAACGCTCGTAGTAGCCTTGAAGTACTTGAACGAAGTCGGCTGCCGTTACGGGCACTGCCTCGCTGGCATCGCCTTCGAGACGGAACCTGCCATCCCCTTCACGAACGAGCAAGTTCGGGTTGTTAATACGCGTCAACAGGAGTGCATTACCCGTGTCATCGCCTGTCAGTCCGTTAACGAAGCGGAAGTCCGATGTCAGGACAAGGTCATCCATGCTCACGCCCTGTTGGAATTGTATCGGCTGCCCATTCGTACCCAACACGCGTGTACCTTCCGCTGTAATGAGATACCCTTGCGCATCCAGATCGAAACGGCCATCACGCGTATAACGCGGCAGTCCGTCTGAACCTTCTACAGTGAAGAAGGCTTGCGGCTGGAAGATGGGATCGCCTTCGGCCGTAAAAGCCTTGCCTGATGCGTCGAATTGTACGCCAGGCACTTCAATGTTGGACGACAGTCCGAAGTCCGAAGAGCGGCCTGATTCAATCAGATCGCCTTGCAGCTGCAGCGACAGGCTTTCCTCGGCGAATACGCCCGTCGAGACACGGCCAATCTTCTTATCCGAGTTTTCTGTACCAGTCAGAGAAAGCAGCATCTCGGGAAATGAACGCGTGACCCCGTTCGTCTGCTTATAACCCGGCGTATTAAGGTTGGCAATGTTGTTGGTCACCGTATCATGACGGCGCTGCTGCGTCGTCAGTCCAGCAGCCGCAGTATAGAGTCCTCTTAGCATGTGGTTGGTAAACCTCCCGGTTATGCATTAATGGATCGTGCTAGTTCGATAGTCTTCTATTTCTCTATATCGGCATAGTGGGGCCCAGCTTTAATAAGACTAAGGACTCACCTTACATAGCAAAAATAAAACGAAAGCCGGCCTCAGCGCGTCCCCCCAGAACGCCCTACCCGCCGGACTTTCATTTTTATTTTGATTTATTTTTGCGAGTGAGCCGATCCAGGTTGTCCAGCATAATGCCAGTACCTTTCACGACACAATGCATCGGATCCTCTGCAACGAGTACAGGGACCATCAGTTCTTCCGACAGGAGCGTGTCCAACCCATCCAGCAGCGCGCCGCCACCCGTCAGGATGACGCCGCGGTCGATGATGTCCGCCGAAAGCTCTGGCGGAGTCCGTTCCAGCACCGACTTCGCTGCGGATACGATTGACATAACCGAATCCCATAGCGCTTCGCGCACTTCTGCTGAGCGAATCGTAACCGTCTGCGGCAATCCTGTCACCATATCGCGGCCGCGAATGTCGATCTCGCCGTTGCGGCCTTCCACATTCACAGTACCGATCTTAATCTTAATGTCTTCGCTTGTCCGCTCTCCAACGAGCAGCTTGTACTTGCTCTTGATATACTTCATGATCGCATCGTCGAACTTGTTACCTGCAACCTTAATGGACGAGGACGTAACAATGTCGCCCATCGACAATACTGCAATGTCCGTCGTGCCCCCACCGATGTCGACAACCATGTTGCCGCTCGGCTGGTAAATATCCATGCCCGCACCGATTGCTGCGGCCTTTGGCTCTTCTTCCAGGAAGACTTCGCGTGCTCCGCTGCGTTCCGCCGCCTCACGAATAGCCTTCTGCTCAACGGATGTAATGTCCGTAGGTGCACAGATCAGAATTCGCGGTCGTCCATACCAGCTGCGACCGCCTACCCGATCGATGAACGCTTTTAACATTAATTCCGTTATTTCGAAGTCCGCAATGACGCCGTCCCGCAGCGGACGGATCGCGATAATGTTGCCGGGTGTACGCCCGACCATACGGTGCGCCTCTTCACCAACTGCTAGAACCCGTCTCGAATCGCTTTCAATCGCGACGACAGACGGCTCATCAAGCACGACACCTTTTCCTTTTACATGAATGGAAACATTAGCCGTCCCCAGGTCAATTCCGATATCCTTGCTGAACATTAGGCGTGAGTCCTCCAACGAATAAAAATAAAGTGCACGTTCGCGTAAGCCCTGCAAATCGCAGGAACTTCCTACGAATATTATTCGCTGAATTTCCCGAAATCCCTCTATTTTTGTAGAAAAATTTATTGCGATCAGCTCTTTGAAGCGGCGAACACTTCGCGCTTCTTGCTGCTCTTCTTGTACTTAATTTTGGTCGCCTCTCCTCCCCTCAGGTGCCGGATCGACTTGTGGTATTCCAGGATGTGCTTCACCTGATCCGCCAGGTCGGGATTGATCTCGGGCAGCCGCTCGGTCAAATCCTTGTGTACCGTGCTCTTGGAAACCCCGAACTCTTTGGCGATTGTCCGAACCGTATGCTTCGTTTCCACGATGCAGCGGCCTATTTTAATGGTTCGCTCTTTGATGTAATCGTGCACGTTCCCGCCTCCCTACTCGAGATAGTTTGGTACATTATATGAGGGGTCCGGGTATATATTCTTTAAGGCCAAGCCTGACTAGCCGCAATAGCCAATTATTTTCAATATTTTGTTCAAGAAGCAGGACTTTTGGTCCATAAAACCCTTCTGATCGCATACAAAAACGCCTTCCCTCTATATAGAGGAAAGGCGTCCTGCTACTTATGCTTGGGCCTTAGCGTTTGATAACCTCATTCGGATTGACCACTTTGCCGTTCTGACGGATTTCGAAGTGAAGGTGAACGCCTTCATCGCTCTCCAGATCGTTGCGGCCTGCTTTAGCGATTTCAGCGCCTTGCTTCACTTCATCGCCTTGTTTAACCGAAACGTCGCTCAAGCTTTGGTACACCGTCACGAGACCATTGCCGTGCGTAATCTCAACCGTCTGCCCATTCGTCGGATGATTGGATACGAGCGACACTTTACCGCTCAGCGCAGCTACTACTTCAAACGTCGAATTGTCCGGCCTCGTTAAGTCCACGCCTGTGTGGGCGAGGAACTTATTATCGCTCGTGGATACGAGCGCCGCCTGCTTCTCTTCGTTGGTGCCATTCTCATCATAGTAGTGAAGCGCAACTTCAAGATCATCGTAGTTCAGCACTGGCCACTGCAGATCTTCATCGCCTGTCATGACAGCAATCGTGTCATCTGAAGGCTTCGTTTGCGTTTCGTCCCCTTGACTGACTTCTGTATCAGGCGTTGTTGTTGTTTGATCTGGCTGCTCTCCCCGATAGAGCCACATTAAGGTTACGATAATTGCCGCTGCCGCCATGAAAGCCGCCGGTGTCACCCATTTTTTGGCTAAGACACTGCGCAGGCCTCTCGGTCTAGCAGCTGCACCTCCCGGAATCGATTTGGGAGATTCTTTTGGCTTGTTGTTTTGATCATTCATGTCGATCACCTCATCAGCCATTGTTACCAGAACAAACAGCTTTATACGTGAGGTGCGGCTATTTTAGTAAATTTTGAGATTCGCACAGTGATGCGGGTTGAAGCGCGTCTATCTCTGCCGATTATTCAGGTAGCTTATAAGCTTGCTCGAGTGTGACGCCAGTGTAATAGTGAAGCAAGATTTCAGACGCTGACGCCCCTTCCTTCGCCATTCCATTCGCCCCCCACTGGCTGAGACCAATGCCATGACCTAGACCATACGTCGTAATCGTAACTTTCCCATTATTAATCGCCCATTCGAATTGAGAGGAAGGCAGGTCCAGCTTTTCTCGCACCTCGCGCCCTGTAAACGTTTTGCCGCCTATAACAACTGTTTTCACGCGATGACCTTCCGTCGTCTCTAATATACGCGGGGGCTTTCCGTCATCCTTGGCACCCAACCGCCGATACAGCTCCTTCACTTTCATCTCTGTCGTCTGCTTATAGCGGGGTGAAATCTCTTTGTCCCAAGGACTAGCAACGCTCTTCAAGTAAGGCAGCGATAGCTGCCAGTAATCTTCTACATTCTCCGTAAACCCATTGCTCGTTGAGAAAAAGGCCGCTTCAATCGGTTCCCCCTTATAGGTAAGCACCTCTCCTCTAGTCTCCTCTACAGCCTGCGTCAGCTTATGCATCGACGACTTCTGTTCTTCGCCGGCTGGCCACTTCTCTGCGAGCTCCTTGAGCGGCACATACACTTGATGGTCGACCGTGTCGGTAACATCCGCCTTCCCGCCAGGCACGCCGCTGCGGTCCTTCATGGCAAGCCGACGCACGATATAAGTACGAGTCGCAATAGCCTGCGCCTTGAGCGCTTCAAGCTCGAAATCAATCGGCATCTCCCCTGCTAGAACACCTCGCACATACAGCTCCAGCGGTACGGTTTCAATTCGCCTCTGCTTGGTTAAGTAAACACGCACCATCTGCTTGTCCAAATTGCTGCTGCGCGGCTTAGCTGCTTGTTCCTCTCGAGAGGGCTGCTGAGTGCTGGGTGAAGACTTCTCATTCGTTGATGAACTCGTCGCTGCAGCCATGGTATCCGTCTTACGATCAGATGCGGGATCCACGCTGCGATTCGAGATTATGTGTTCCGGCTGCTTCGTATTTGCCGCTTGAACCGTTGAGCCTTCTGTTCGTTCGCCGACCACTTGGACCCTACCAGCCGTCTTATTTTGATCAGCGAGAACGCCGCCGTGTAATAGAATAAACAATATAACGCCCAGCCCGATTCCTGCTGCAAACGGCATCCCCAACGCTCGAATGCTGTTGATCAAGGCAGCACCACCCTCTCCTAATCGTCCTAGAGACACGAAAGTCCGCGCATGGGCGCGGACTTTGTCTTGTGTCCCTTGCTCTACTATATGAGCAGGAACGATAGGATAGAATCGATGAGAACACTTTAGTTCGTGTTCGAACTGATCGGTTGTCAGCATCGAGTAGATTAGAGCAAGCGGAGAATGCTTGAACACCCCCGATAATTCTGTTAGTCATGGCGCAGCGCATCAACCGGACGCAGCCTAGCAGCCTTGTTCGCTGGAAAAATACCGAAGATAACGCCGACGCCTGCCGAGAAGGCGAACGCTTCGACTACCATTGCTAACGAGACGGCGGTTTCGGTATCCATCACGACGCCAATGATATGCGATGCCACATAGCCGATCGCGATACCAAGCGCACCGCCTAAGCCGCTAATGGCAACAGCCTCGATCAGGAACTGCGTTAGAATATCACGCCGCTTCGCGCCAAGCGATTTGCGAATGCCGATCTCGCGCGTACGCTCTGTGACAGAAACAAGCATGATGTTCATAATGCCAATCCCCCCAACTACGAGCGAGATCGCAGCTATGCCAGCCATCATAGTCGTCATCGTCTGGGTAATCGAGCCAAGCGTTTCCATCGATTCCTGTTGATCGATGACACGGTATGCATTCGTCGCGTTCGGGAATTTCGCTGCCAGCTTCGCAGTAATGAGTGCCTGCGTCGTCTCGGATTTGTCCGTATCCTTCATTTTCAAATAGATGGACCGAACGCCATTCGAGTTCAACAGACGCTCAGCCGTTGTGAGCGGTATTAATATTTTGTCATCCGCTGAGCCGTTAAGGGAATCGCCTTTCGTCTCCAGCAATCCGACAACCTTATAACGGTTGCCATTGAGCAGCAGCGTCTTGCCAACCGGCTCCTCTGCATCGAACAATTCGCTTGCTACGTTAGCACCGATCACCGCGACCTTATTATAATTGGCGAGGTCCATGTCAACGATGTAGCGGCCTTCCACAAAGCTTACGTTGCGAACATCTGCATATTCTGGCGTTATTCCTTCAACCGTGTAAGATTGGCTAGTTGTGCCATACTTCGCATAAGCGCTGCCATTAACGATCGGCGATACGCCTTCGACGTTGTCGATATCGCCGTATTCCATTGCCTCGTCTTTGGAGAGCGAGGTCGTCAGACCACGTCCTGTAATCGTCACCTGCAGCATATTCGCTGCGCCAAGGCTTTCGACCTGCGCCTGTACTTGGCGGGAGGAGCCTTCGCTCATCGAGACAAGCGCGATAACCGTCGCAACACCAATCAGCATGCCAAGCATAGATAGCGCGGTTCGAAGCTTATTGGCCAGGACGCTCTTAAACGCCATCCGGAATGCCTGCGAAAGCTTCACGTCTCTCCCTCCTTCTTCGCATAATCCTCTGTCAGCACGCCATCCTTCATCCGTACGATACGTTCGGCTCTGGCGGCAACATCCATATCATGCGTTATGAGGACGATCGTATGTCCCTGTTGATGAAGCTGCTCCATGAGAGCAAGCACCTCTTGGCCCGTACGCGTATCGAGGGCGCCTGTCGGCTCGTCCGCCAGCAGAATCGGCGGCTCGCCTGCCAATGCGCGAGCTATTGCTACACGCTGCTGCTGGCCGCCGGACAGCTCGCTGGGCTTATGGAACATCCGTTCCTCCAGACCAACCTTGCGAAGCGCTTCGGCCGCCCTCTTACGTCTCTCCTTATTAGACAACCCCCGATAGACGAGCGGCAGCTCGACGTTCTCGATGGCTGTCAGTTTCGGCAGCAGTTGAAACCCTTGGAATATAAATCCGATCTTATCATTGCGGATCGCCGCTAATTTGTTGTCGCTTAGCCCCTTCACTTCAACACCGTCGAGCTTGTAGCTGCCAGACGTCGGGATATCCAAGCAGCCGATTATGTTCATCATCGTCGATTTACCTGATCCGGAGGGGCCTACTATGGCAAGAAAGTCGCCCTTGTGAACGATTAAATCAACGTCGTGGAGCACTTGTACGGTCTCTTGACCCATCCGATACGTCTTGACCAGCTTCTCGATTTCAATCAATGCTTCCTTGTCGTTATGGCTCATCGGCCTCCGCCTCCGCCAAAGTTGCCTCCGCCTCCGAAGCTGCCTCCGCCGAAGCTGCCTCCGCCAAAGCTGCCGGAAGGCATACCACCGCCGCCGAATTGGAACATTTGCGTTTGCCGCTGCGAGGAGGAAGCGGTTGTCGTATTAACAGTTGGAGCCGGTAAATAAACCGTATCGCCCTCGTTCAAGCCG
>Ga0182738_1000155_pt1 | contig 107258 bp, 87 predicted proteins | sample eDN5th30CBELigMG_FD_128876 | JGI IMG/M metagenome (GOLD analysis project Ga0182738, IMG submission 128876) | Enriched Miracle-Growth compost microbial communities from Emeryville, California, USA - eDNA 5th pass 30_C BE-Lig MG (version 2)... ... | reverse complement strand
GGCAAGGCGCTACGCGAAGTGTTCCTGTGTCAGCACGTGCCGCCGGCGCCGCCGAACGTGGACTTTTCCAAACTGAACGATGCGCCGCCGGATTCCACCGCGCGCGAGCGCCTGGACATTCATGCGACCAATCCCTCGTGTGCGGGCTGCCACAAGATCATGGATCCGATGGGGCTGGCGTTGGAGAACTTTGACGGTGCGGGCCTGTACCGCGAAACCGAGAAGGGTGGTTCGGCCATCGACACCTCGGGTAGCCTCGATGGCGTGGCATTCAATGACATCCACGGCCTGAACACCGCGCTGCGCAATCATCCCAACCTGCCTTCCTGCCTGGTGAGCCGTCTGTACTCCTACGGCGTGGGCGCGGTGGGGTCGAAGCGCGATGACAAGGCCACGCTGGAATTCATGACCGATCGGTTCGTCAAGGCGGACTATCGGCTGAAGGCGGCGCTGAAGACGATTGCACTGAGCGATGCCTTTGCCAATGTCAGATCGCAGAACACGGTCAGCACGGCGGGTACTGCAACACCATCGACGACGCAGAACCGCAGCTAGTCTGCATTGGCCGTTTGAAGTTGGATCCTACTTAGGTGAGCAGCTGAGGTAGAACATGAGCAAGCTGAGCAGGCGCCGCGTGCTGCGGGGTATGTTGGGGGGCTGTGCGGTATCCGTTACCTTGCCGCTGCTGAATTGTTTCCTGAATGACAATGGCGCGGCGTTTGCCGATGGCGCGCCCATTCCGCTGCGCTTCGGTACCTGGCAGTGGGGCCTGGGGATGAACGAGGCGATCTTCGTGCCGAAGAAGACCGGCGCGAACTTCGATCTGCCGCTGGAGATCCAGGCGCTCAAGCCGATCCAGCAGCACATCAACATGTTCACCAATTTCATGGCGTTCAAAGACGCGGCTCCCAACCTGTGCCATCACACTGGCTGGGTGATCCTGCGCTCGGGCATGGCGCCAGTCACCAAGGCTACGCTGCCCGGTGAGAGCATCGACAGCACCATTGCCAAGAAGATCGGCAATACCACTCGCATCCGTAACTTGAGTGCGACTGCGACCGGTGACATTCGCGACAGTTACAGCTACGAAGGCGGCAATCAGGTCAACACCCCCGAGTTCTCGCCGGTACGCATGTACCAACGGTTGTTCGCTGGCGACTTCCTGGACCCCAATGCGACTGCGTTCAAGCCCGATCCGCGCGTAATGGTGCGCAAGAGCGTGCTGTCCAGCGTTGCGGACGAGCGCCGTGCGCTGAACAAGCAACTGGGTGCCGAGGATCGTACTCGTCTGGATCAATATTTTTCCGCGGTACGTGACCTGGAACGCCGCTTCGACATGCAGTTGACCCGCCCCGACCCGCGTCCGGCTTGTGTGCTGCCCGGCGAACCCGCACCGCTGCCGGTGGGTGTGGAAGCCACGCTGCTGTCCAAGCGCCATCGCATGATGACCGATCTGATGCTGATGGCGGTGGCCTGCGACCAGACTCGCGTGTTCAACATGTTCACCTCTGCGCCGTTCGCCTCGACCACCAAGCCGGGCTACAACTTGCCGCATCACACGGCTACTCACGAGGAAGCCATCGACGAGGGCCTGCATTGTCAGCCGAATTGCTCCTGGTACACGCGTCGAGCGATGGAGGAATGGGCGTACTTCGTCGGTGCCATGGCCAAGATCAAGGAGGGTGATGGCACGTTGCTGGACAATTCTCTGGTGTATGCCACTACAGATCAGTCGCTGGCCAAGACTCACGACATCGAAGGCATCCCGATGTTCACCGCCGGCAGAGCGGGGGGACGGCTGAAGACCGGTCTGCATATCAGCGGCGAACGCACACCGAATACCCGTCTGGGCTATACGTTGCTACGCGTCATGGGGGTGGACACCGCCGCCTGGGGTACCCAAAGCAACAATACCTCCAAGGAGATCGGCGAGATCCTTGCTTAGGCAGTCGTGAGTGACTGCCCGCGCAGGGCGATGCGGATTCCGAACCGCCGATGGCCAATGTACATGCCTCTATCAAGCGGCAGTGGAGAGGAAGTTTGTGCGTTCAAGTGATTCCTTCATGAAACATCGATGCCTGTCTGGGGCCGTCGGGATAGTGGTTGCGCTGGGTTGCCTGGCAACCGGTGCACCAGCCTGGGCGCAGAAAAGCGATGCCGGTCAGCTGGCCGAGGAATATCGCAGCGTGCTGATGCCGCCGGGTTTTCGCATCGAGAAGACCGAACTGGACGGGCCGGTGTTTGCCGATCCGGAAGGCCGCACCATCTACAAATGGCCACTGATTCAGCAGCGCAGCGGCCAGGCCGGTGAGGTGAAGGGCGCGATCAACTGCTATGGCGAGAAGGCCACGGTGACTACGGGTAACATGAGCCCGTATCCGCCGGGACTGTTGCTGCCCGATCTCGCCAACCGCCCTGCTTGTACTGACCTGTGGAAGCCGGTGCCGGTCGCCGATGGCGCCGAGGAAATCGGCGAGTGGACCATCCTGCAGCGCAAGGATGGCCTGCGGCAATGGGCCTATCAGGAGCAAGCGCTGTACACCTCGGTGCGCGATCGCGGCCCTGGCGATGTGATTTCCGGCGGTACCCGCCGCAGCGATGGTCTGGATTCCCCGGCATTCCGCATGCCGATTCAGCCGCCGCCACAGATTCCTCCAGGCTTCGATATCAAGACGACCGTCAACGGCAGATTGCTGGTAACGGACAAGGGCTTCTCGGTGTACACCTACAAAAAGGACACCGCACAGAAGGCAGCCTGCGACGGCCCGTGCCTGCGTGACTGGCAACCGGTGTTGGCGCCGCTGGGCGTCAATGCGCGGGGCAACTGGACGCTGCTGCAACGGGCGCCTGGCGTGCGGCAATGGGTGTTCCACGGCAAGCCGCTGTACACCTATAAGAAGGACTCAGACACCTGGAGCGTACGCGGCGGCGACGTGCCCGACTGGAGCAATGTCTATACCCAGCTGGCGCCGCCACCTCCGAGCGAGTTTACGGTGCAGGACACCCTCCAGGGGCAGGTCCTGGCTGATGCCAAGGGCAAGACGGTGTATGTCTACAAGTGCACCGACGATGCCGCCGACCAACTCAGCTGCGATTTTCCCGGCGACACGCTGGTATATCGCAATGCCGTGTGCGGCGGGGGTAGCCGCAGCGCGTGCTTGGAACTGTGGCCCTATGTGCAGGCCTCTGCCGATGCCAAAAATACCAGCAAGACCTGGACGGTCGAGTACATCGATCCGATGACGGGTGCTTATGCCAAGGCCGGCGACGCCGGCGCGCTGCGCGTCTGGGCCTATCTCGGCCGGCCGCTTTACACCTATGCGCGCGACAAGCGGCCTGGTGATGTATTCGGTGACGGTGAGGGCGAGGCGCGTGGTCGTCGCAATGGACACAAGGCCTTCTGGCTGCGTGATGACTACTTCAGCAACACGCTATGAAAGAAGAAGAGAGCTAAGAGACTAAAGGGGGCAGCATGAAACGATCCTTTTTTCATTCCAGCTTTGCGACCGCCGCTCACAGCGCCGTGGCTGCCTGCGTCGCCGGCTGCTTGCTGGCATCCAGCGCCATGGCGCAGGGCGTGGATACTGCCCCGCCGAATGGCACCGTCGGCTATGTCCTGACCAATCTGTTCTGGTCCATCTACCAGAGTGAGGGTGGCAAGGAAGAGTGTCCACGCGGCTTCAACGAGGGTCCACGCGAGCAGTTCGAGCGCCTGTATCCGCAGGGGCGCGGAAAATACACGGTGGAAGACACCCAGCTGCTGCTAGAGGCGGAGACCTGGCATCCAGAGCGTATCGCCAACCCCATCGCCGCCAAGTTGCCTTTCCACGAGGTGCAGTCCAAGAAGGGTTATGGCCTGAACCTGGACGGCAAGGTCGGGGCCGAGGACTTTACCGATCCGGTGACGGGCGAACAGGGCATCGACAACGAAGCCTATCGAGTGCTCGGCTGCATCATCGGGTTTCGTGGCCCCGATGGCGTGGAATACATCTACCAGGATCGCGGCATCACCCAGGATGAGTTCAACCGCCAGCTGGTAGAACTGACCGACGTAGACAGCCTCGTAAACGACGATGACGTCACCGTGACCATTTATCGTGGCATGGATCGGTTGATGATGGATGCCACGGCCAAGGTCATCCTTCCGGGCGGCACTCAACGCATCGAATCACGCTGGGGCAGGCAGCTTGTGCGCCAGGTAAAGGGCAGGATCGTCGATGGCGTGCTGACGAGCGAGCCGCTGGATTACCTGATGATCCCGTGGGAGAACCTGGGCGTGCCCACGCACCAGCTGCTACGTGATTTTTCTTTGCGCATGAAGCTCACGCCCACTTCGGCACAAGGGCTGTACGGCGGCTATGCAGACGTGGACAACTGGTATCGCTATCTGATTCGTAACGATTCCACTCATCACCTGAGCAATGGGCAGATATCCGGCATCTCGCTGGTGCGCGCCGCCTATGCGCGTGCCGATGCCTATCCAGACGCCCAGACCGGCAAGAACACTGCCATCTCCGTGGCGCTGGATGCCAAGTGGACGCAGGTACACATCGTTCATCCCGAGGGTGAAGAGGCGAAGAATGCGCTGCGCGCCGAAGCCCGGGCCGAGCGCCTGGCTCACGGTAGTCCCGCCAGTACGTCTAAACCCAAATCGCGAGTCACCGCTCGCTGAACCGAGCTCGCTTGCCGGAGGCAAAGACTGCGCTGATACGCGCGCTGGGCAGGAGCACAGCGTCCGCGGCTGCACCGCCGCGCTCGACACCCCGCCAGCGCTGCGTGGACGTCACGAGCCCAGCGAGTGCAACACGGCGGTTGTCATTGCAAGTTGGTTATGAAGAGGCTATAAGCTCGCATATACGCTGTTATTAACGGTATTATTGGCCCATAAAGTGCTCTAAAATACCCGTTTTTTCGCAGAATAGATAAGGATGGGGAGGTTATTGTGAAGATCGACCGCTATTTCTTCCAACGCGGCAGTTCCAGCGCGGCAATCTTTAGCCGCCAACCCAAAGGGCGCGTGGGGCTGACAGCGCTCTCGCTGATGAGCATGGCCGGACTTCCGGCAATGCAAGCGGCCCAGGCGCAGGACACTGCGGAGGCGCCGATTGTCTCCGAAGTGGTCGTCACGGGTACGCGCATCGTCCGCGACGGCTACGATGCGCCGACGCCGGTGACGGTCGTCGGGACCGAGCAGATCGCGCAACAGGCCTCGCCCAAGGTTATCGACTATCTGACGACGTTGCCGGCCTTTTCGGGCAATGCCACGCCGGCCAGCGCCACCGGCACGATCAGTTCCGGTGAATCCGGTACCAGCAGCGTAAACCTGAGAGATCTCGGCACCAACAGGACGCTCGTCCTCATCGACGGCCAGCGCGCCGTCGGTTCGACCATCACGGGCCGGGTCGACATCAACAGCATTCCTTCGCAGCTGATCGAACGTGTCGAAGTCGTCACCGGCGGCGCATCGGCCGCCTATGGCTCCGACGCCGTGAGCGGCGTGGTGAATTTCATCCTCGACAAGGATTTCACCGGCTTCAAGGCCGAGGCCTCCGGCGGCATGACGGAGCACAGCGACAATCGCAACTACGATGTCGCCGTGACTTTCGGTACGCCTTTCGCCGAGGGTCGAGGCCATTTCACCGTGAGCGCGCAGACCTCTCATCAGGACGGCATTCTCCACGCGGATGCCAGGGACTGGGTCAGAGATGGCGCGCAGGTCATCTACAATCCTGACTACACGCCAACCAACGGACTGCCGGAAGTCGTGCTGGCTCGGCATGTCGCTCCCTCGATGCTGGCGCCGGGCGGCTTGATCGTGTCCGGCCCGCTGAAGGGCGTGGCGTTCGGCAAGGGGGGTACGCCGTTCCCCTTGCAGTATGGGCAGGTTTCGGGAGATGCCATGTCGGGGGGTGATTACGAGTACACCTCCCTGCACGGTGCGACCTCGCTGGAGCCGGAGCTGTCGATCCGCAACGTATTCGCGCGCGTGAGCTACGACGTGACGGACAATCTGAACGTCTTTGCTCAGTCCAGCTGGAGCTCCAACAAGAACTTCGCCTATTCCTTCCCGTACGACGTCTACTACGGCGGACTCGAAGTCCCGGTGGACAACCCTTACGTGCCTGCTTCGATCGCAGCCCGGGCCCAGGCGCTCGGCCTGCAGACGCTGGAACTGGGCACCTCGTTCCAGGACCTGGGTGCGATCATCCAGGACAACAAGCGCGATGTGCAGCGCCACGTCGTCGGCTTCAACACCAAATTCGACGCGTTCGACACCACCTGGACCTGGGACGGCTATTACCAGTACGGCGAGGCGGAGACGTCCGAGTTCGCGCGCAACAGCGCCAACATGGATCGTCTCGATCTGGCACTCGACGCAGTGCTCGATCCCAACACCGGGGGAATCGTCTGCGCATCGACTTTGACCGATCCAGGCAATGGCTGCGTACCCCTGAATCCTTTCGGCACCGGCGTCAATTCCGACACCGTGCTGCGTTACATCCTGGGAACGCCGGCGCACCGCGAGCAGCGCTTCAAGCAGACTGTGGTGGCGACCTCGGTTCAAGGCAATCCGTTCTCCAGCTGGGCCGGCCCGGTTTCGTTGGCCGGCGGCGTCGAATATCGCGAGGAATCGGCCTCCGGCACCTCGACCGATCTCGACAAGCAGAGAGTGTTCTGGGGCGGCAACTATCTGCCGACCTTCGGCAAGTACCACGTCACTGAAGGTTTCCTCGAAACCGTGGTGCCGCTGGCCAGCGATCAGCCCTGGGCGGAGTCTCTGGACCTCAACGCTGCGGCACGCTTCACGGACTACAGCACTTCCGGTTATGTCACTACCTGGAAGCTCGGTCTGACGTACTCGCCGATCAGCGATGTGCGCGTTCGCGTAACGCAGTCGCGGGACATCCGGGCACCGAACCTGGCCGACTTGTACAACGGTGGCACGACAGCCATCGAATCCGCGGTCGATCCGAGCACGAAGCAGGCAGTCGCCTACCGGCGCATCGTCGGCGGCAACCCCAATCTGGGGCCGGAGATTGCAGACTCGTTCGGTGTCGGTCTGGTCCTGCAGCCGTCTTTCGTGCCCGGCTTCAGTGCATCGGTCGACTACTGGAGCATCGACATCAAGGATGCGATCACCACGTACAACGCCCAGCAGATGATCGACTTCTGTTACCAGGGCAACCAGTCGATCTGTGCCGCGATCAACGACGGTGCACCGCTGCATCCGGCGGTCGGGTCCGATACCGATATCAATCTCATCCGGATCCAGCCGTTCAACTTGGCGAGCCAGATCGCGCGCGGTATCGATATCGAGATGGGCTATCGGCTGCCGATGACGGTGCTCGATGGCAACGTGGCGCTGCGCATGCTGGCAACCCATTATCTGGAGAACGAGCTCGACCGCGGTGGCGACAGCGTCCCCAATGACATTGTCGGCCAGAATGGCGGCAATGACGCGGGCCCGCCGGATTGGCGCTGGAATGCGTCCGTCACTTACGACCGGCAGGAGTTCAGAGCGACGCTGGCTGCTCGTGGGGTCAGCTCGGGAGTCTTCGATCACGACTACATCCAGTGCGCCGCGAATTGCCCGGTGTCCACGCCGCTTCATCGGACCATCGCCAACAACCGGATTGCCGGTGCGACGTATTTCGATCTGTCGCTCTCCTACACGATGCTGGCCGGCGAGGCAGGCGAAGTGGAGACCTTCTTCAACATCAGGAATCTTGCGGGTAAGGATCCGGCAGTTGCGCCGGGCGGGCCGAACGGCTTGAACTTCAACACCATCCCGACGGAAGGTTCGGTCTACGACACGCAGGGCAGGGTCTATTTGATGGGCGTGCGCATCAAGATGTGATTGCGCCCGGATAGGTACGCGGGCGGAGGAGGTCGATCTCCTCCGCCCTGTTGTTTCTTCAGACCAGATTCCTCGACAGCCGCTCGACCGGCATCCATTGCTCATCGTGCGGCTGGCTGTTGTGCCAGAATCCGCACAATAACAACAAGGCGTCAGCTCGGTAGTTCAGCGCTGCCCTCGCGCCAGCTTTTTTGTGCCGAAGCTTGGCCGTCGACAGGCTCCGTGCCGCTTCATCTGCCGCCTTGGGTGGCATCGGCATTTTCCGCACGCCCCCTCGTCAATACCCAGCGGTGCCCGTTCGGCAAGACCTATCCGGCCCGTCGGTGAACTATGGGCCGACCGCAGGGGTCTTCATATACATCCAGGGGTTACGCGGGAACCGAGAGTGCGCGGGTGGCTATTCGGCGGTGAGAGATGTAGAGCTGCCAGGTGCTACACAGAGGCCAGAACCGAGGCACCGATGCAGGGCCCCCGGGCGGGCCCGCATGTATTGCAATTTGTTTTCATGAGCCTAGTATATTTGCAATATTTCAAGTTTTAGAGTTTGCGCGACAATCAGTTTTTTCGTTTTGATGTTGTTCTTGCACCTTGATTGAGTCACGTGCTGTTCGGAGCTTGGAGCAGATGAAGATTCGCAGCGTTCATTCGATTTCAAGCGGTCGCACACAATGGGCCAACGGACGCTTGGCGTCCTGCGGTCGGGCCGTCGTAGCACTGTTGACGACTCTTGCGGTGGCCAGCTGCTCCACCGGCACCGGCGAACCGGAGAACGCTGCTTCGCAGGCGCGCGTCCGGCTGATGTCGGCCAAACAGTATTCGCTCACGATTGCCTCCATCTTCGGCAGTGACATCAGCGACGCCGTGCCGGCGCCGCTGCCGCAGCTCGCGCGCACCGACGGCTTGCTCGCTTCGGGTGCTGCGTTCGTCGGCGTGACCTCGGATCAGCTGCAGCAGATCCAGCAGGCGGCCTCCGCGATTGCGACCAGAGTGGTCGACGAAGAGCACCGCGATTTCCTCATTCCGTGCAAGCCCGCTTCGCCCACCAAGGCTGATGCCGCCTGCGCCACCCAGTTCCTGAAGGAAACCGGGCGGCTGTGGTACCGCCGTCCGCTGGAAGAGGCGAAGCTGACCAAGCTGGTGACGCAGGCCAACACCGCGGCCGATCGGCTGGAGGATTTCTACGCCGGGTTGGGCAGCGCGCTGGAGGGCATGCTGGTCAGTCCCGAAGCGTTGTTCATCGCGGACGAGACCGAGCCGGATCCCGACAACGCCGGGCACCGCCGGCTCGATGCCTATTCGCTGGCCTCGCGTCTGAGCTTCTTCTTGTGGGATGCCGCGCCCGACGACGCGCTGCTGCGCGCTGCCGAAAACGGCGATCTCTACACGAAGAAGGGCCGGGCACGCGCCGTCGATGCGATGCTGGCGAGCTCGCGCCTGGAAGACGGCGTGCGGGCTTTCTTCGACGACATGATGGCCTTCAACGACTTCGACAGCCTGTCGAAGGATCCGCAGGTCTACCCCGTGGTCACCGGTGCGACGCTGGCCGATGCGCGCGAGCAGACTTTGCGCACCATCGTCGATCACCTGCTCGTCAAGAAAGAAGACTATCGCGACCTGTTCACGACCCGCAGCACCTTCATGTCGATGAACCTGGCGGCGGTGTACGGCGTGCCGACGGTCAACGAATGGGTACCGTATGAATTTCCGGAGGGTAGCCCGCGCACCGGACTGCTGACGCAGGTGAGCTTCCTCACTGCGCATGCGCATCCCGCACGCAGCTCGGCGACGCGCCGTGGCAAGGCACTGCGCGAACTGTTCCTGTGCCAGGTGGTGCCGCCGGCGCCGCCGAACGTCGACTTCTCCAAGCTCGAAGATGCGGACGCAAGTCTGCATACCGCCCGTGAGCGGCTGGCCGTGCACGCGACCAACGCCTCGTGCGCCGGCTGTCACAAGATCATGGATCCCACGGGACTGGCGCTCGAGCACTTCGACGGTGCCGGCGAATACCGCGAAACCGAAAAAGGCGCGCCGCTCGATACCAGCGGCAACCTCGATGGCAAGGAGTTCAAGGACATACAGGGCTTGAGCCAGGCGCTGCACGACCACCCGTCATTGCCGACCTGCCTGGTCAAGCGCGTGTACAGCTACGGCACCGGCGGGCCGAGCTCGGTGTCCAAGGACAAGGAGCTGCTGGCGCACTTCAGCGAGCGCTTTGCCAAGGCCGGCTACCGGCTGCCCGATCTGCTGCGTGACATCGCGCTCAGCAATGCATTCTCGGAGATCAGGGAAGAGCCGAAGAAGCCGGCGACCACCGTGGTGAAGACGCCGGCCGCAAAATCGACGCAACGCGTCGCCGACGCGGGAACAGAAGGCTGATTGCAGGCTCTGAGACCCATAGGTCCCTCAAGCCAAGAACACGAACGAGGAGATTGCCCATGAACAGACGCAAAGTGCTACGAGGCATGCTGGGCGGCTGCGCCGTCAACGTTGCGTTGCCGCTCCTCAACTGTTTCCTGAACGACAACGGCACCGCGCTTGCCTCCGGCGCGCCGATCCCGCAGCGCTTCGGCACCTGGCAGTGGGGCCTGGGGATGAGCGAGGCCATTTTCGTTCCCAAGAAGACCGGAGCAAATTTCGATCTGCCGCCGGAGATCGCGCCGCTCAAGCCGATCCAGAAGCACATCAACCTGTTCACCAATTACAAGGTGTTCAAGGATGCCGCCCCGAACCTGTGCCATCACACCGGTTGGGTGATCCTGCGTTCAGGCATCGCGCCGCTGACGCCCGCCAATCGCCCGGGCGAGACCATCGACGTCACCATCGCCAAGAAGCTCGGCAACGCCACGCGCTTCCGCAACCTGGCGGCGACGGCTACCGGCGACGTGCGCGACACCTTCAGCTACGAGAACGGCAACACCGTCACCAATCCGGAATGGTCGCCGCTGCGCTTCTACAAGCGGCTGTTCGGCGACGGCTTCCAGAACCCCAATGCGGCGGACTTCGAGCCTGATCCGCGTGTGATGGTGCGCAAGAGCGTGCTGTCCGGCGTGCTCGAAGAAACCAAGGCGATGACCAAGAGCGTCGGAGCCGAGGATCGCGCCCGCATTGACCAGTACTTCACGGGGCTGCGCGACCTGGAGCGCCGCATCGATCTGCAATTGCAGAAGCCCGAGCCGATCGCAGCCTGCAAGCCGGTATCCGCGCCGCAAGACCCGCCCTCGGGTCTGGACGCCAACCTGGTGTCGCAGCGGCACCGCCTGATGACCGACCTGATGTTGATGGCCGTGGCCTGCGACCAGGCGCGCGTCTTCAACATGTTCTACGCCGCGGCCTTCTCGGGCACCACCAAGCCCGGCTACGACAAGCCGCACCACACGGCGACCCATGAAGAGGCCGTGAACGAGACGCAGCATTGCCAGCCGAACGTGTCGTGGTACACACGGCGTGCGATGGAGGAGTGGGCGTACTTCGTGCAGGCACTGGCGAACATCAAGGAAGGCGGCGGCACCATGCTCGACAACGTGCTGGTCTACGCCACCACCGACCAGTCGTTCGCGAAGATCCACGCCATCGAGGGTATCCCGATGTTCACCGCCGGCACGGCCGGTGGTCGCGTCAAGACCGGCCTGCACATCGACGGTGCCGGCACGCCGGGCACGCGGCTGGGCTACACCGCGCTGCAACTGATGGGATTGGATGTGGGCTCGTGGGGCGACCAGAGCAACAACACTTCCAAGGAGATCGGCGAGATCCTGGTTTGAGGCAGGGCGCGCGCCGTGCGGTTGGGGAATGAAATGTTGGCGTTCGCCGCTTCGAGTCGGCGAATGCCATTCGGGGGGAATGTGCGTTCGAGAAATTCCGACGTGACACGGCGCTGGATTTACGCGGCCGGTTTGCAGATGGCGGCGATGACCTTGGCAGGGGGCGCCTTCGCCGCCGATGCTGCTGCCCCGGCCGCGGCGCGCCAGGTCGAAGCCTATCTGAACGTGCCGATGCCGCCAGGATTCCAGGTCGAGTCCTCCGATCTGGACGGACCGGTGTTCGCGGATGCGCAGGGCCGCACCTTGTACATGTGGCCTTACAATAGCCTGCGCAACGGCTATAGCGGCGAGCAGAAGGGCAAGCCCGCCTGCTACGGCGAAGTACTGACCGTAACCGCGGGCCTGATGAGCCCATACCCGCCGGGGGTGCAGCTGCCCGATCTGGAGACGCGGCCGAGTTGCACCCAGCTGTGGCCGCCGGTGCTCGCTGCGGTCGATGCCAAGCCGGTCGGCAAATGGAGCGTGGTGGATCGCAAGGACGGTACCAAGCAGTGGGCCTACGACGAGCAGCCGCTGTACACCTCCATCTACGATCACGAGCCGGGCGATGTGATGGGCGGCACGACGCGCGCGAGCCGTGGCTACTCGCCTGACGGTGGCGGTGGCGGCGATTCGCCCGCGATTCGCGTGCCGGTGGGGCCGCCATCGATGGTGCCGCCGGGATTCGCGGTGAAAACCACCGCGGTCGGCCGATTGCTCACCACGTCGAAGAAATTCTCCGTCTACACGTACGACAAGGACACGGCCGAGAAGTCGGCGTGCGATACCGCCTGCACGCGGACCTGGAATCCGGTGCTGGCTCCGCAGACCGCGCGGGCTCAAGGTGAGTGGTCGTTGCTGGAGCGCTCCGCCGGCGTGCGGCAGTGGGTGTTCCGCGGCAAGCCGTTGTACACCTATGTTCCCGATGCCCGTACCTGGAGCCTCGAAGGCAGCGACATTCCAGGCTGGCACAACGTCTACACGCAGACTGCACCGGCTGCGCCCGCAAGCTTCACCGTGCAGGACACGATCGTGGGGCAGGTGCTGGCCGATCGCCGCGGCATGACGATCTACATCTACATCTGCGGCGACGATTCGCAGGACCAGCTCAGCTGCGACCATCCGGAGGATACGCAGACCTACCGCCTGGCCATGTGCGGCGGCGGAGACCCGGTGAAGTGTCAGCAGAACTGGCCGTACGTGCTCGCGGACAAGCACGAGAAGAGTCTCAACCGTACCTGGAGCGTGATCCAGATCGATCCGAAGACCGGCCACCGCGCCGCGCCTAACCAGGCCGATGCGCTGAGCGTATGGGCCTATCGCGATCGACCCGTCTACACCTACGCCTCCGACCGCCGTCCCGGCGATGTCTTCGGCGACGGCACCGGCGAATGGCGCGGCCAGCGCAACGGCCTGAAGGCCTTCTGGCTGCGGGACGATAATTTCAACGGCGCATTGTGAAGCACCCCCACGAATCCTCGAGGCTCGTCATGAAGCACCGCTGTTCACCCGACGTCACTCGTCATCCGATGTTGCATCGACTGATGGCTGCGGCCGGCATTGCCGTGCTCGCTGCCGGCACCGCCGTCGCCGCTGACGACAACGCGGCGTTCGTGCCGAAGGACGGGCGCATCGGTTACGTGCTGACCGATCTGTACTGGTCCATGTACCAGACGCCCGACGCCAAGAGCGAATGTCCGAACGGCTTCAACGACGGGCCGCGCGAGCAGTACGACGTGCTGTTCCCCAACGCCAAGAAGCGCACCGTCGTCGACACGCAGCTCAAACAGGAGATCGAGACCTGGCTGCCGACCACCGAGCCGGATCGCTTCCCGTTCCATGAAGTCAAGGGCAAGTATTCCTACGGCCTGAATCTCGACGGCAAGGTCGGGCCCGAGGATTTCACCCGGCCCGACGGTGAAACCGGCATCGACAACCAGCTGTACCGTGCGCTCGGCTGCATCATCGGCTTTCGCGGTCCGGACGGCGTCGAGTTCATCTTCGAGAACAAAGCCATCGCCCAGGCGCGCTACAACCGCACCATGATCGAGCTGACCGGCGTCGACAGCCTGGCCAACGACGACGACGTGACGGTGACCACCTATCGCGGCCTGGACCGCTTGCTGACCGATGCCACCGGCAACAACGTCATGGCCGGCGGCTCGCAGCGCATCGATGTGCGCTGGGGCAAGCAGCTGATCCAGCAGCTGAAGGGCAAGATCGTCAACGGCGTGCTCACCACCGAGCCGGCGGCGCAGATGACGATTCCGTGGATGAACCTCGGTGTGCCCACGCACCAGACGATCCGCGACATGCGCCTGCAGTTGAAACTGACGCCGACCGGCGCCGAAGGGCTGATCGCCGGCTACGCCGATGTCGACACCTGGTACTACCAGCTGATCCGCAACGACTCGACTCACCACCTGAGCAACGGCCAGATCTCGGGCATTTCGCTGTACAAGGCGCTGCGGCGCCTCGCCGATGCGCATCCCGATCCGAAGACCGGCGCCAATACCGCCATCTCCTCCTCGCTGGATGCGAAGTTCGTGCAGGTGTACATCAACCCGCTGGACGAAGCCACGCAGGCCGAGTTGCTGCGCGCCGCGAAGGAAAGAGCGGCGTCGACGCAGGTCGCCCAGGGCGGCGGCAGCGTGTTGTCGAGATAGCGATCATGTAACGCGCCGGCGAAGAGGCCTGGATGCCAGGCCCGCTGGCGCGAACGCAGAACAGGCCGTAAGGCCGTCCTGAACCGTTGAATACCTGGGCATCGCGGTTGCATTTCACATGCGCCGCGCGTGCCCGATCCTTCGTTGACTTACCAGGTTCATCCATCGTGACTACCAAATCACCGTCTTCGTCCAATGCCGATCTGCTTGCGCGCCGCACTGCTGCGGTGGCGCGCGGAGTTGCAACCGCAACGCCGCTGTTCGCGCAGTCCGCCGAGAACTCCCACATCGTCGATATGGAAGGCCGGCGCTACATCGATTTCGCCAGCGGCATCGGCGTGGTCGCGACCGGGCACCGTCATCCCCGCGTCATGCAGGCCGTGCAGCAGCAGCTCGAACGCTTCACCCACACCGCCTTCCAGGTCATGGCCTACGACAGCTACGTGGAACTGGCGGAACGGCTCAACGCGATTGCGCCGTTCAAGGGTCCGGCCAAGAGCGTTCTGTTCACCACCGGCGCCGAGGCCGTCGAGAATGCGATCAAGATTGCTCGCATCGCGACGCGCCGTTCCGCGGTGATCGCATTCAGCGGCGCGTTTCATGGCCGCACGCTGCTGACGTCGTCGCTGACCGGCAAGATGGTGCCGTACAAGCAGCACGCCGGAGCATCGGCGCCGGAAATCTTCCGGCTGCCGTTCCCGATCGACCATCGCGGCATCCGCGTCGAAGACACGCTGCGTTCGCTGAATACGCTGTTCTACGGCGACGTCGAGCCGAGCCGCGTCGCGGCCATCATTCTCGAGCCGGTGCAGGGCGAGGGTGGCTTCTACGTTGCGCCGCCGGCGCTGCTGCAGGCATTGCGCAAGCTGTGTGATACGCACGGCATCCTGCTGATCGCCGACGAGATCCAGGCGGGCTTCGGCCGCACCGGCCGCATGTTTGCGGTGGAGCACAGCGGCGTCGAGCCGGACCTGGTGACCATCGCCAAGTCGCTGGCCGGTGGTTTCCCGCTCTCCGGAGTGATCGGCCGCGCTGCCATCATGGACAGCGTCGAGCCCGGTGGCCTCGGCGGCACCTATGCGGGTTCGCCGCTAGGCTGTGCTGCTGCCCTGGCAGTGCTCGATACGATCAAGGAGGAGCAGCTGCTGGAGCGCGCCGACGCGATCGGTCGGACCATTCGTTCGCACGTCGAGCGCTGGAGCGCTGCCGGTGCGCCGGTGGCGAACCTTCGCGGCCTGGGCGCGATGCTGGCGTTCGACATCGTGTCGCGCGACAGCGGGGAACCCGATGGCCCTGGTGCCAAGCGCATCGTGGCGAACGCTTTGCAGGCCGGACTCATCGCGCTGACCTGCGGCACGTACGGCGAGACGATCCGGATCCTGGTGCCGCTCACCATCGACGACGCCGAGCTGAAGCAGGGCCTGGAAATCCTCGGCAACGCCGTTGCGCGTTGATGCCGCCATGAAGAACGACAACCTGGCCGAAGTGACTCGGCTGGCATTGAAGCGTCCGGAGCTGCTGCGTGAAGCCGCCTACATCAATGGCGAATGGATCACCAGCCACTCGACGCTGAAGGTCATCAACCCGGCAACCGGGCGGCCGCTCGGCACGGTTCCTGCGCTGGGTGCCAGCGAGACCTCACAAGCCGTCGCGGCGGCGCATCGGGCATTCGCCTCCTGGCGTGCCCGCAGTGCTGCCGAGCGTGCTGCGATTCTGCGTCGCTGGCATCAGGCCATCGTCGCCAGCACCGAGGATCTTGCCCGGCTGATGACGGCCGAGCAGGGCAAGCCGCTGGCGGAAGCGCGCGGTGAAATCGCCTATGCCGCATCGTTCATCGAGTGGTTCGCCGAGGAAGCGCGCCGTGCCTATGGCGATGTGATTCCCGGCCACATGGCCGACAAGCGGCTGCTGGTATTGAAAGAGCCGGTGGGCGTGGTCGGTGCGGTGACGCCGTGGAATTTTCCCGCGGCCATGATCACGCGCAAGGTCGGGCCAGCGCTGGCTGTCGGTTGCACGGTAGTGCTGAAGCCTTCGGAGCTGACTCCCTTTTCCGCGCTGGCGCTGGCGTATCTCGGCCATGAAGCGGGATTGCCCCACGGCGTCTTCAACGTCGTTACCGGCGACCCGCAGCCGATCGGCGAAGTGCTCACGGGCGATCCGCGCGTTCGCAAGTTCACGTTCACCGGCTCGACCAGAGTCGGCAAGTTGCTGGCCGCACGCTGCATGGAGACCGTCAAGCGTGTGTCGTTGGAACTCGGCGGCAACGCTCCGTTCATCGTCTTCGACGATGCGGACGTGGAGCGCGCGGTGGAAGGTGCCCTGGCGTCCAAGTTCCGCAACACCGGACAGACCTGCGTCTGCGCCAATCGCTTCCTGGTGCAAAGCGGTATCTACGACGAGTTCGCCAGGCGCCTCAGTCAGCGCGTGTCTGCGCTAGTGGTCGGCGACGGCCTGGAAGGCGAAACGCAGCAAGGCCCGCTGATCAACGGTGCAGCGGTCAGCAAAGTCGACAGCCACGTGCATGACGCGCTCGAGAAGGGCGGCAAGCTCGCGGTGGGCGGCTCGCGCCGCGTGGGATATTTCTACGATCCCACGGTGATCACCCGCGTGACGCCCGAGATGGCGCTGTTTCGCGAGGAGACGTTCGGGCCGCTCGCCGGATTGCTGCGCTTCGAGACCGAAGCGGAGGCGATCAAGCTGGCCAATGACACCAGCGCAGGCCTGGCCGCGTATGTGTACACGCGCGATCTCAGTCGCTCCTGGCGAGTGTCCGAAGCGCTCGAGTACGGCATGGTGGGGCTCAACACGGGATTGATCTCGACCACCGTCGCGCCCTTCGGCGGCGTCAAGGAATCCGGGCTCGGGCGCGAAGGCTCGTACTACGGCATCCAGGACTATCTCGATACCAAGCTGGTGTGCAGCGAAATCGCCGCGGGCTGATGTCCGCAACAATAACTTCGGAAAAAATCACTATGAAAAAACTCGTCTACGCGGGCCTGTGCTGCTGTCTCGCCTTTGCTGTGTCCGCTGGAGCAGCGCAGACCAAGGATCCGCGCTCCGCTGGCGGCGGCTCCTGCCAGAAGAACGCATACAACTGCGTCGATACGCCCAATCCGCTGCCCAAGGCCGACACGGTGTGGCTGGCGGACATGACCTGGATGGACGTGCGCGATGCCATGGCTGCAGGCAAGAAGACCATCATCATTCCCACCGGCGGCGTCGAGCCCAACGGGCCGTGGGTGGTTCTCGCCAAGCACGATTACGTGTTGCGCGCGACTTGCGACGCCATCGCACGCAAGCTCGGCAACGCTCTGTGCGCTCCGGTGATCAGCTTCGTCTCGCAAGGCGACATCGACACCAAGGGCGGGCACATGGATACGGTCGGCACCATCAGCATCCGTGACGAAGTCTATGAAGGCCTGATCACCGACGTGGCGCGCAGCATGAAGGCGCACGGCTTCGAGCACATCCTGTTCATCAGCGACAACGGCGGCAGCAACCAGAAAGTCGCCAGGAGCGTGGCCGACAAGCTCAATGCGCAGTGGGGTAAGCCCATCGTTCACGACATTCCCGAGTACTACCAGAGCTGGGAAGGCGCCGATGCGCTGCTGCTGAAGAAAGGCCTGACCAAGGCCGACGTCAAGGACGGCATCCACGACGATCCGTCGGTGACCACGCTGCTGATGCTCACCAATCCGGAATACGTGCGCTGGCAGGAGCGGGTCAAGGCCGGCAAGGCCAGCATCGACGGCGTTGCGCTCACCGACAAGAACAAGGTCCTGGAATGGGGCCGCGAGCTGCTCGAATACCGCTCGGCGGTCACGGCCGATGCGATCCGCAAGACGCTCGCTGCCGACCGGGCACACTGATCGAACCTCGTTCGCTGCGGGCAGGCGCTGCGTCGCCTGCCCGCATTTCTTCTCCCACCCGTAGTTCGCAGTTCGCTGTAGCCCGGTCCGGCATCGATTTCTATAATGCCGCTCGTTGGCATACGCTCATCCGCGCGCAACACCTTGAAAGGCCAGGCGCGGGCAGCTCGAAACCTGCTGGGGGGCAGGTCGAGGACCGACGAAATCAACGAGTCAGATGCGCTGACCGCGATGCCAGGGAGTCTCACCGCCGGTGCGACCCTTGCGACTTGCCGGCTTCGCATTCAACCGCTGCGGCCGACTGCCCAAGCGGCCCTGCACCGGTCTGAAGGGATACGTTTTCATGGACCAGCTGACCAAGAAGATCATTGCCATCCTGCGGCGTAACGGGCGGGCCTCGTACTCGGACATCGCCCGCGAGCTGGATACTGCGCGCGATTACGTGGCGAGCCGCATCAACCCGCTGTTACGGTCGGGTGAGCTGCGTGTCATCGCCGCCCCGCACCCGCGCGTGCTGGGTCTGACGGTTTCGGCTCACATCTCCATCAAGGTGAGCGGCGATACCCAGCCAATCGTAGCGGCGCTGGAGCGCCTCGATTCCCTGGCCTTCATCTCGGTCGCCGCCGGCGCCTACCAGATCATCGTCGAGACCGAGCTGCCCAGCATGGCCGAGCTGGGACAGCAGATCTCGACCATCCGCGCGCTGGCCGGGGTCAGCGAAGTGCAGGTGCTGCTGTACGAGCGCATCCTGAGCAGCTTTTTCCTGGGCGCGGAGCCCGAATCCTTTAGCTACAACTTCGACGAGATCGACATCAACCTGATCCGGCTGCTGCAGAAGGACGGCCGGGCCAGCTATGCCGACCTGGCGCAGAACGTCGGGTTGTCGCTGAGCGGCTGCCGCATCCGGGTGCAGCGGCTGCTGGAATCGGGCGTGATGCAGATCGGGGCGATCCAACAGCGCTCCGACATGACCGACGACTTGCTGTTCGGCGTGGGCATCAACGCGCACGACGACCTGCAGCCGGTGACCGAGCTGCTGGGGGCCGAGCCGGGCCTGGAATTCATGGCCCGCACCGTCGGCCGCTACGACCTGATCGCCACACTGAGCTTCAACTCGCTGCGCGAATTCAACCGCATGATCTCGCGCCTGCGCTCGCTTGCCTCGGTCACTTACAGCGAGCAGTGGCTGCACGTGCAGATCCTGCGCGAGCGCTATGAGCACACCATCGATCACCTGAAGGTGACGTCACCGCTGGCGGTCAACGGCGTGCACTGATCGATGCGGGAGGGGCGAGGCCCAGGTCCCGCCCGCTCTGTTTCCGGCCCCTGAGTCCGTTGTGCTGCTGGGGGCGCAACACTCCTGAACCACCTGTGCAACGTTGCGATCTGCGGAACGGCCTTGTGCTGCCATGCAGGACAAGAGGCTCGCTTGTACTGCGGGTCTTTACATCTTTTACCCGAAAAGCCCTTCATGCTTTTCTCGGTACCCTATTTGAGCAGCCTGCCCGACGGTGGAATCGTCGTAACAATCCTATGCCCGAAAATTCGTTTTGGTGCATAGTCGTTGCTCGTACGGGCCCGTCCGATAAAAATATTCAGAATCATGCGGCGCTCATACAAACACTGATGTCGCGGAGCGGCGTCGGATCCTGAGTTCTGCAAGGGGGAATTTCAATGGAAGGACTCGACAAGATCGATCTGAAGATCCTGCACGCGCTGCAGGAAGACGCTTCGCATTCCGCAGCCGAGATCGCCGATACCGTTGGACTGTCGCAGTCGCCGTGCTGGCGCCGCATCCAGCGGCTCAAGGAAGAGGGTTACATCTCCAAGGTCGTGGCATTGCTGGACCGGCGCAAGCTGGACCTGGCGACGCAGCTGTTCGTGCAGGTGAAGGTGCTGCGCAACGACAAGGCCAGCCTGGCGCAGTTCACCGAAGCGATTCACAGCTTCCCGGAAGTGCTGGAGTGCCACGTGGTGCTCGGCGCCTACGATTTCCTGCTGCGCGTGGTGGTGCGCGACATGCAGGCCTACGAGAAGTTTTATTTCAACAAGCTTTCGGGCGTGCCCAACATTCGCGAAGTGAATTCGTTCGTGGCCGCTCTGGAAGTGAAGTCGACCACATCGCTGCCGTTCCGCGCCTGAACCGGTTGCGCGCACGGCATGCGCCTGAGCGCCGCGCTTCGCGCATACATCATGCGCACCGCGCCGCGACCTTGGATACATCAGAAAGAATCTTGCCTGGGGGGCGGTGTAGCCTTCAAGCTAGAGTGCCGGGGGGATTGAGAACGATGACTGACAAGATTTCACGTCGCGCAGCGGTGCGCGGCCTGCATATTCCGGTCGGCGGCGCCGTTGCGTTCGGACTCGGCGCGAGTAACTGCGGCAGGTACGACGTGCTCTGCAGTGGCATCGTGAACAGCCCAGGTCATTCCAATTCCTGGAGCGCCCGGACCTGACGGTCTCAAGGCGCCCGCTACAGACGGTAACTTCAAGAAATGGTCAACTGCGAAATCGATGCGCGCAGCCTTCTCGCTGCGCCGAGCACCCTGCGTTCCAGCGTTCGTTTCGTTTCCCGGCATCTGCTGCCGGCAGTGTCATCGGTACTGCTGCTGACAGCTTCCATGTCGGTGCGCGCTGCCGACGATCCCAATGCCGCTCCTGCCGCCCCTGCGGATACGGCAAGCGCCGAAGCTGAGGGCGCTCCCGCTCCGGTCGTGCCGGCGGGCCCCAATCCCAAGAGCAGCGACCCGGTCGAGCGCGGCCACTACCTGGCCCTGGCCGGCAACTGCGCCACCTGCCACACCGTCGCGGGCGGCGAAACGCTTGCCGGCGGCCTGCCGTTCAAGACGCCGTTCGGCACGCTGTACTCGACCAACATCACGCCGGACGCGGAAACCGGCATCGGCAACTGGACCGAGGAGCAGTTCGCCGACGCCATGCGCAAGGGCGTGCGTCCGGACGGCCAGCATCTGTATCCCGCGTTCCCGTACACCGCGTTCACCAAGCTCACCGATGAAGACGTGGCAGCGCTGTACGCGTATCTGAAGACCGTCCCGGCGGTGAGCGCCCCGGCGCCGGCCAATGAGCTGAGCTTCCCGGCCAACCAGCGCTGGGCCATGGGCATCTGGAAGATGATGTTCTTCACCGAAGGCCGCTATGCCGCCAACAGCAGCAAGTCGGAGGAATGGAATCGCGGTGCCTATCTCGTGGACGGCCTCGGGCATTGCTCCTCGTGCCACTCGCCGCGCAACTTCCTGGGCGCCGAGAAGACCGATGCGGCGCTGACCGGCGGGGAGTACACCGACAAGGTGCTCACCGGCGAGCTGCGCGCCTGGTCGGCGCCGAACCTGACCTCCGCGCCGAACGGCCTGGGCTCCTGGCCGCTGGAAGACCTGACCGCGTACCTGCACACCGGCCGCAACAGCTTCGCCGAGACGTACGGCCCGATGAACGAAGTGATCATGAACAGCACGCGGCATCTGACCGAGGCCGACGTGCGCGCCATGGCCACCTACCTGAAGGATGTGCCGGCCAACGCGGGCAGTCTTGGCTCGCCGCCGAGCGAGGACGTGAAGCTCGCGGGCTCCAACCTGTATGACGTGCATTGCGGCACCTGTCACCTGCCCACCGGCCTGGGTTCTGACGGAGAGGACGGCGGCGCGCGCCTGGCGGGCAACCCGGTGGTCCAGGCCAGCAACCCGGCCTCGTTGATCAACGTGATCCTGTACGGCCCGCAGCTGCCCGATCCGCCGCTGCCGAAGCGCTGGAAGGCGATGGAAGGCTTCGGCGACAAGCTCACCGACGATGAAGTGGCGGCACTCGCCAGCTTCCTGCGCAGCAACTGGGACAACCAGGGCGGCGCGGTGACCGCGGAACAGGTCGCCAAGCAGCGCTAGCTGCAATAGCCGCAGCGGCGTCGAGGTTCTCACCATGTGCACGAAGCCGGGCATCCCTTCACGGATGCTCGGCTTCGTGGCGATGACTCGAGCCCGCCCGGCGCGACTAGGCTGGTCGGCGCGACATATGCGGCAGCGACTGGCTGCCGGCGCTCACGGGGGAATTCAATGAAGAAACTGTTCTGGGCCCTGGTCGCCGTGATCGGCGCCTTTGCCATCGGCGGACTGGCTGTTCACCGTGGCGAGTCGATCAACGCAATGTGGATCGTGGTCGCCGGAGTCTGCGTCTACGCCATCGGCTACCGTCTCTATAGTGCCTGGGTTGCAGCGAAAGTCCTGACGCTCAACGACGCCCGCATCACTCCCGCCATCCGCATCAACGACGGCCGCGACTTCGTGCCGACCAACCGCTGGGTGGTGTTCGGACATCACTTCGCGGCGATCGCTGGCCCCGGCCCGCTGATCGGACCGACGCTGGCAGCCCAGTTCGGTTATCTGCCCGGCACCTTGTGGATTCTCGTCGGCGCCGTCCTCTGCGGTTGCGTGCAGGACATGACGGTGCTGTTCCTCTCGACGCGTCGCAACGGCCGCAGCCTCGGCCAGATGGCGCGCGATGAGCTCGGCCCGGTCGGCGGCTACGCCGCGATGCTCGGCACGCTGGTCATCATGGTCATTCTCATCGCGGTGCTCGGCCTGGTGGTCGTCAACGCGATGAAGCACAGTCCGTGGGGCACCTCCACCGTATTCGCCACCATCCCGATCGCGGTGCTGGTGGGCCTGTACATGCGCAACATCCGTCCCGGGCGCGTGCTGGAGGCTTCGCTGATCGGCATCGTGCTGCTGTTGCTGGCGGTGGTCGGCGGCGGCCTGGTCGACAAGCACGAAACCCTGCGGGTGTGGTTCGATCTGGACTCGATCACGCTGGCCTGGTTCGTGATCGGTTACGGCTTCATCGCCGCGGTGCTGCCGGTGTGGCTGCTGCTGGCGCCGCGCGACTATCTCTCCACCTTCCTGAAGCTCGGCACCGTGGTGCTGCTGGCGATCGCCGTGGTGGTGATGCGGCCGGAGATCCACATGCCGGCGCTGACCCAGTTCGTCGACGGCACCGGACCGATCTTCGGCGGCTCGCTGTTCCCGTTCGTCTTCATCACCATCGCCTGCGGCGCCATTTCCGGCTTCCATGCGCTGGTGTCCAGCGGCACCACGCCCAAGCTGATCGGCAGCGAATCCGACATCCGCATGATCGGCTACGGCAGCATGATGCTGGAGTCTGGCGTGGCGCTGATGGCCATGATCGCGGCCACGCTGCTGCAGCCCGGCGTGTTCTTCGCCATCAACAGCTCGCCGGGCATCGTCGGCGCCACCGCCGAAGCGGCCGTCGCGACGATCTCGGGTTGGGGCTTCCCGGTAACGGCGGAGCAGATGCATGCGCTGGCCTTGCAGATGGGCGAGACCACGCTGTTCGCCCGCACCGGCGGCGCACCCTCGCTCGCCGTCGGCATGGCCAGCATTTTCTCTTCGGTCTTCGGGCAGGGAATGATCGCGATCTGGTACCACTTCGCCATCATGTTCGAAGCGGTGTTCATCCTCACGACGCTGGACGCCGGCACGCGCGTCGGCCGCTTCATGCTGCAGGACGCGCTGTCGCACGTCTGGCCGAAGATGGGCGAGACCTCCTGGTATCCGTCGGTGCTGATCTCCAGCGGCCTGATCGTCGCCGGCTGGGGTTACTTCCTGTACATCGGCGTGGCCGATCCCAACGGCGGCATCAACATTCTCTGGCCGCTGTTCGGCATCTCCAACCAGCTGCTGGCCGGTATCGCGCTGTCGATCTGCACCGGCATCCTGGTGAAGCAGGGCAAGCTGCGCTATGCGTTGGTCACGGGCGGACCGCTCGCGTTCGTGGCGGTCGTCACCACGGTCGCCACCTGGGAGAAGGTCGTATCCGATGACGTGCGCGTCGGCTTCCTCGCCGCCGCCAATCACATGGCGGAGCAACTGGCGGCCGGTACGCTGCCGGCTGCGCAGGCCGCCGTGGCGCCGCAGCTGATCTTCAATCAACGTCTCGATGCGGTGCTGGCCGTCATCCTGACGCTCATTCTCTGGGTCGTCATCGTCGACAGCCTGCGCGTCTGCGTGCGGGTGGCGCGTGGATTGCCGGTGCTGCCGAGCTCCGAAGTACCGGCAGCGGCGGTGGCAGCCCAGGCATGAGCGAAGCCGCGAAAACTCCCGGGGTGAAGGGCCGCATGCGCCTGGCCTGGGAGTTCATTCGCGAGCTGTCGACCGACGACGCCTACGAGCGTTACCTCGCTCACCACCAAACTGCTCATCCCGACGCGCCGGTGCTCAGCCGGCGCGCCTTCTTCGAGATCGAGCAGGGCCGCAAGTGGAACGGCATCAAGCGCTGTTGCTGAGAGCCCACCTGATTCTGATCGCCGTTCGCGGCCACCGCCCGATGCTGTCTGCAACCAGGCAGACGCGTTCACTCATCTTGCACTGACTCGCTTGTTTCGAGCTGGGAGACTTCCTGCGGCAAGCCGCAGTCGTAGCGCCAGCCCACGTGTCGTGCCAGGCCGTGCAGGTCCGGAAACAGCGAGGCGTAGTTGATCGAGCAGGCATCGAGCACGACCTTCAGCTCGCGGCACGCCGCTTCCGGTATGAGCCACTTGCGCAGCGTTGGATGCTCGAACGGCTCGGTCGGGTGGGGATGGACCGTGAACACTCCGCGTTGTGCGGCGATGCGCGTGTCGAGGTGCCGCGGCCGATAGATCGACACTTCTTCGATCGCAAACGGATCGGGCGATTCTTCCGGATCGAGCACCGGCAGCCCGCTGACACCGTAGATCAAGGCGTGACCGCCGCTGCCTGCCCGCTCCACTGCGAAGAACGCCGCCACCAGGAGACTTTCGGTCCACTCCAGCAGGCGTGTCGCCATGCCGTGATGCTGGGCGATGGCCAGCCATTCCAGATCGGATTGCGGCGCATAACTTACGTAGGGCTGGGCGTCATAGCGGAAGCGGCGCAGCGCGGCGATTTCCTGCGACGGATCGTAGTTCGCCACGGCCTGATGCGAACCGCCGCGTCGGCCGCTGGCGGCGCGCAACTCGTGAGTGGTCGAGGACTCGCCACGGAAAATCCAGTTGCTGGTCGCTGAAGATTCGATCAGGCGCGCCAGATCCAGCCAGGACCGCAATGGGGTGCAAGCCGCAGGCTCGCTGTGCGCCAGGTCCAGTCGCTCTCTTATCAGGCTCAGCAAGGCGGAGTGCTTCATGGGAATCCGTTTCGTGAGAATCCGTTTCCAAGCATTCAAGCACCCGGCAGCTGCGATTGTTCCGCCGCGGCCGCGTCGGAACTTTGCGCGCTGTCGATAGCTTGGAATCGTGACGACACCGAAGTCGCAGCGCTGTCAGTACACCTGCGCAGGTGGGTTCTCGTGAAATTTCCGACAGGAGGTTGCGCCGATGCCGCGGCGTCGGTGCGCCGATTTGCAGGAGAGCCGCGGCGGGCGCGGCGCAGGAGGTGAGGGTGGCAAGCGCAGTGTCTATCGGCTCCGGCTCGCTCTGGTCGGCGACAGCGCAGATGCCGAGCGGTGCTGCCGTGCTGGACCGCGATCTGAACGTCGACGTGTGCGTCGTGGGCGGCGGCATTGCCGGGCTGACTACGGCCTACCTGCTGGCGCGCACCGGCGTACAGGTGGCGCTGCTCGAAGCTCGTGAGCTCGGTGCTGGAGAGACCGGTCACACCACGGCACATATTGCCATGCCGGACGAGCACTACTGGCGCATCGAGCAATCGTACGATGCCGACACTGCGCGCCTGGTTGCCGAGAGTTTCGCCGGTGCGATCGACCTGATCGAACGGATCGTGCAGACCGAGAACATCGATTGCGATTTCGAGCGGCTCGACGGCTATCTCATCTCGTGTGCCCGGCAGCCAGAAGCTGCGCTGCAACGCGAATACGCAGCCGCACGGCGCGCGGGTGTGGAAGTCGAGCGGGTTGCACACCTGCCGTTCGGGCACTTCCCGCCGCAGGCCAGCCTGCATTTTCCAATGCAGGCGCAGTTCCATCCGTTGCGCTACCTCGCGGCGCTGGCGCGCGCTGTCGAGGACGCCAGTGGTGTCATCTATACCCACGCGCCCGTCACGTCCATCGAGGAAGATCCGGGCGGAGTCACGGTGCACACGGACAAGTACACGGTCCGCGCCACGGCCGCTGTGGTTGCGACCAATACACCGATCAACGATCGCGTCGCGATCCATGCCAAGCAGACCGCATGGCAAAGTTACGTGGTGGCAGCGAGCGTCCCGGAGGGGATGCTGCCGCACATCCTGCTGTGGGACGACGCCGATCCGTATCACTACGTGCGCCTGGCTCGCAGTCCGCAGGGATACGAGCTGTTGATCGTCGGCGGCGAAGATCACAAAAGCGGCCAGGAGTCCGACCCGGAGCGCTGCTATCGCGCACTCGAGGACTGGTTGCGTGAGCACTTCCCCATGGCCGGTCCGATCGAATACCGCTGGTCCGGCCAGGTGATGGAGCCGCTCGACGGTCTCGCCTACCTGGGCCGCAACCCGGGCGACCGCGAGATCTACCTGATCACCGGCGATTCCGGCGACGGCATCACCCACGCCACCGTTGGGGCCGCGCTGGTAGCGGATCTGATCGCCAAGCGGCCGAACCGCTGGGAGGCTGTCTACAGCCCGTCTCGCAAGCCGTTGAAACAGGCGCTGCAGTTCGTGCGCGATCAGTCGAACATCGCCAGCCGGTACGCGGATTGGCTCTCTGCCGGCGATGCTGCGTCTGCGGCAGCGCTCCAGCCGGGCGAGGGCGCGCTGCTGCGCTCGGGGCTGAAGAAGCTGGCCGTCTATCGGGACGAGAACGGCGAGCTGCACGCCTGTTCGGCCGTCTGTCCGCACCTGAGCTGCATCGTTCAGTGGAATAGCGTGGAGAAGACCTGGGACTGTCCGTGTCACGGATCGCGCTTCGACGTCGACGGCCAGGTGTTGCACGGGCCTGCGGTTTCCGGTCTTGCCGCGTTCGAGCCCGGAACTCCGCAGCAGCGACGCGCATTGCGCTGATTGATCCCTCGACGACTTTCCGGTGGGCCGAACGTTGCGATCGACAGCAGCGTTCGCGCCTCGTTGCCACATCCAGCTTCAAGGAGAGCAGTCATGGCCAGAACGACTTCACGAAGATCCAGATCCGCGCGCGCCGGACGATCGACTACGACGCGTTCCAACTCAGCCAGCGACGCGGTCGCCTTGCTCAAGCGCGACCACCGCACGGTCGAGAAGCTGTTTCGAGAGTTCGAGTCTGCCGACGGCAGTGAGCAGCTGGCCGGGCACGTCTGCGATCTGGTGACGGTGCACGCCCAGATCGAGGAAGAGATTCTCTACCCGGCAGCCCGCGAAGCGTTCGCGGACGATGAAGAGGACAGCGAGCTGGTGCACGAGGCGGCCGTGGAGCACGCCACCGCCAAGGAGCTGATCCGCAAGATCCAGGGCATGAGCGAGGCGGACGAGGAGTTCAAGGCGACGGTGAAGGTGCTGAGCGAGTACATCAAGCACCACGTCAAGGAAGAGGAAGGCGAGCTGTTTCCGAAGCTGAAGAAGGCCGACGTGGATCTCAAGGAAATGGGCCAGCAGCTGTCCCAGCGCAAGATGCAGCTGATGCGGCAGATGGGCCTGGAAGAGGAACAGCCGGGACGCCGCCGTGCCCCGACACGCATGCGTGCTTCACGTCCGGCACATCGGGGGCGTTCATCGGTGCACGTTCCGGCACGTTCCGTCAGACATTGATGGATCGTGCGCCGATGCAGGCAGGCCATCGATGCCCGTGGGATCCGATGCCCATGGGGATCGAGGCCGGTGGGTGGCGGTGGATCGGCTATTCGGGCTGATCCACCGAGGGAGTCGATGCGTTCAGGGCGACGGCGAGCGCCGCATCGCCGCTCACCAGGTCTTTCCATGCCAGCACCGTGCCTTTCCGGTGGCCCTTCACCGTGAGCTTGAGCTCCTCCGGCGTCAGGGTGAGCACGTAGGCCGTGCCCTGAATCTCGATTTCGCGTTTCAACGGCCGATCCAGTTTGGTCATTACCCGACTCCACGTTGGCGCGCCGGCATTGCTGCGCTTCAAGCAACAAGTCGGCGCGGGCCTGCGGCGCCGCGGAGCGCGACGTCGCGGCCCCGGGTCGTGGCCCGGGGCGTCAGGTCGACAACGAGCGGCTCATCCTGAAAGTTCGGATCGACGGTCTTTTTGGGCCGCAATGTCGCTGTCTCGCGCCGTCGGGCACCCGCTGGGGCAGGCGGCTGCGTACCGTACGTACGCAATTCCAGTCACGCTGCCAGGTAATGCGCCGCCAGAAGAACGGCATGCCGTCTGCACCGACCAGTGATCGGCGCCAGGGCGCGCGGCCGGAGAATCAGCTGACCCCATGCAGGTGATCCCAGGTCGAAGCATGTTGCCGGCATGTATGATCGGTGCATCCGGACGCCTGCTGTGTCGAGTGACGTCAGGCCCGGAACGTCGACATGGCCGCAGGCCGTACACTTGAGGACTCGATCCTTGCATTGGGGAGATTCACGGCGTGAGCACCAGCCTGTCCTCTGAGCCGGCTGCCGTCCGGCGGTCCATCCCGCCGTCGATGCTGGCGACTCTCGCCGACTGGCTAGGACCGCGCTTCTCTACCGCTGCCGCCATTCGCGAGCATCACGGCCGCGACGAATCGCCGCTGGAGTCCATGCTGCCGGACGCCGTCGTTTTCGCCGAAAGCACGGCGGAAGTGGTGCGCGTCATGCAGCTCGCCCATGAGCATGCCGTGCCGGTGATTCCGTACGGTACCGGCACCTCGCTCGAAGGACACGTGCTAGCGGTGCAGGGCGGCATCAGCATCGATGTCTCGCGCATGAATCGTGTGCTGCGCGTCGATGCCGGCGACATGACGGCAACCGTCGAAGCCGGCGTCACCCGCAATGCCTTGAACGAAGCGTTGCGACACGAAGGCCTGTTCTTCCCGATCGATCCGGGTGCCGATGCTTCGCTGGGTGGCATGAGCGCAACGCGAGCGAGTGGCACCAACGCGGTTCGCTACGGCACCATGCGCGAGAACGTGCTTGGGCTGACGGTTGTGACCGCGACCGGTGAGATCGTGCACACCGGCACCCGCGCCCGAAAATCTTCCAGCGGCTACGACCTGACCCGTCTGTTCGTCGGCAGCGAGGGCACGCTGGGCGTTATCACGGAAGTGACGCTGCGGCTGCATCCGCAGCCGCAAGCCGTGAGCGCCGCTGTCTGCCACTTCCCGAGCATCGAGGCGGCGGTGCTGGCGACCATTCATATCATCCAGCAGGGCATTGCGATCGCGCGCTGCGAACTGCTCGATGAAACGACCGTGATGGCGGTGAACCGGCACAGCCATCTCGGCCTGCAGGAGCGGCCGATGTTGCTGATGGAATTCCACGGCACCGAGGCCAGTGTCCGCGAGCAGGCGGAGGCGGTGCAGGAAATCGCGCGCGATGTGGGCGGCGAGGATTTCCAGTGGGCGACGACGCCCGAGGAACGCACTCGCCTGTGGAAGGCGCGGCACAATGCTTTCTTCGCATTGCTGCAACTCAAACCGGGCGCACGCTCGGTGACGACGGACGTGTGCGTGCCGATCTCGCGCCTCGCGGATTGCATCGTGGCGACGCAGGCGGACTTGCGCTCGATCGACATTCCCGCCGGTATTCTCGGTCATGTCGGTGACGGCAATTTCCATGTCGCGATGCTGGTGGATCCGGCGAAGCCCGAGGAACGGGCCACGGCCGAGGCAGTGAACGATCGACTCACCAGCCGCGCGCTGTCCATGGAAGGGACGTGTACCGGCGAGCATGGCATCGGCTTACACAAGATGCGATTCTTCCTGCAGGAACACGATTCGACGGCCGTCGCGCTCATGCGCGAGGTGAAGCGCGCTTTCGATCCGAAGAACATTCTCAATCCGGGCAAGATTTTCCATCTCTCATGAAAGGTCCCGTCATTCCCCCGTTCTATGCCGGCGAGATCGGTCGCCGCGGTGCTGCCCGCTTGCGTACCGGCCTGCCGGTGCTGCCGATGCACTTCGGCCAGCCGACCGCCGGCGCGCCGAAGCCCGCCATCGAAGTGGCGCATCGGATTCTCGACAGCGATTCGCTCGGCTACTGGGAATCGGTGCCGTTGCGCGAGCGCCTGGCCGAGCACTATGCGGAAACGTATGGAGTGCAGATCCATCCAGATCGCATCCTGCTGACGGCAGGGGCGAGCGCTGCGCTGGTGGCGGCTTTCACTGCATTGTTTCGCCCAGGCGATCGCATCGCACTGGTGCGGCCGGGCTATCCGGCCTATCGCAACACGCTGAGCGCTCTCGGGCTGGTGCCCGTGGAGATCGATTGCACGCGCGAGCCCGGCTATCGGCCGACGCCGCAGATGCTCGCAGCCCTGGATCCGGCGCCGGCCGGATTCGTGCTGGCCAGCCCCGCGAATCCGACCGGTGCGATGGTGGACGAAGAGGAACTCGCCGCATTCGCTCGCGTCTGCCGCGAGCGCGGCATTCAGCTCATTTCCGATGAGATCTATCACGGCATCACTTTTCGCGGCCGTGCTGCGAGCGCGCTCGAATGCGAGCCGCACGCAGTGGTCATCAACAGTTTCTCGAAGCTCTATCGCATGCCGGGATGGCGGCTTGGATGGATGATCGTGCCGCAGGAGTACGCCGCGCCGATCAGCTCCTATCTCATCAACATGTTCCTGACGCCCTCGACGCTCTCGCAGCATGCGGCGCTCGCCGCGATGGCCGAGCGCGAAGATCTGGAGCGCTGGGTTCAGGTCTATGCCCGCAATCGCACGCGCCTGATCGAAGGCTTGTCGGAAATGGGCATCCGCGGCATCGCTCCGCCCGACGGCGCATTCTATTTATATGCGGACATCGGGCATCTGACGCAGGACAGCCTGCAGTTCTGCCTGCGCGCCATCGACGAAATCGGTGTCGGGCTCGCGCCGGGCATCGATTTCGACGTCCAGGACGGCCATCGCTTCGTCCGCTTCTCCTACGCCATCTCGCCGCAGGAGGTCGAGCGCGCCATCGAGCTGCTCGGAGGCTGGCTGCCGGGGTATCGGTCGTAAGGCGAGAGGCAGGCGTAGTGCGGCGATCGATTCATGTGGTCGCTCGAAGCCGAGCATGAATTTTCTGTACCGATCGCATTCCGCGCGGTCCGCGTGCAGTTGAGGCGACGTAGTCGTTTCCCGGAGATCGATCTGCCGCAAGTTGCGATCCGCCGGCGGAGTCACCATCATGCGACTCTCGAATGCATGCGGAGATTCCCATGGTTGGCGGCGTAAATGCGGTGGTGCTCATCCAGGCGGAAGTCGACCTGATCAAGGAGCTGGCGCAGCAGCTGGCAGAGCTGCCCGGCGTTGCCGAGGTCTTCTCGGTAGCGGGACAGTACGATCTGGTGGCGCTGGTGCGGGTCAACGAGAACGAGCAGCTGGCCGACGTCATCAGCGAGAGGATGCGCAAGCTCCCCGGCATCCGCATGACCGAAACGCTGATCGCCTTTCGCGTCTACACCAAGGCGGAGATCGCCGGCGCTTTCGACCTCGGCAGCTGAGCGGCGCACGATGACCGGCGAACACGGCGGGAAACATCACGGCTCCGCACAAAGCGCAACGCCTCGATTGATCCGTTACGAAAACGGCATTACCGCTGTCGACGCGCAGTACGTGCGAGTTGGACTGGCCGCCGTGCACATCATCGAGCACAACGGCAAAGCGGCCTTCGTCGACACCGGCGCGAATTACTCCGTTCCGTACCTGCTCGCGGCGCTGCAGGAGCTCGATCTTGCGCCCGCAGCGGTGGAGTATGTCTTTCTGACCCACGTGCACCTGGATCACGCAGGCGGCGCCGGGCAATTGATGCGTGCCTTGCCGAATGCACGCGCCGTGCTGCATCCGCGCGGAGCGCCGCACATGATCGATCCGACGAAGCTCATCGCCGGCTCGATAGCCGTGTACGGCGAAGCAGAGTTTCAGCGGCTCTACGGCGAGCTCGTGCCGATCGCCGCGGATCGCGTGGTGGTGACGGAGGATGGGCAGCAGCTCAGCCTTGCAGGCCGCGTCTTCGAGTTTCTGCACACACCCGGCCATGCCCTGCATCATCAGGCGATCATGGACGTCGCGAGCCGCGGCATCTTTTCCGGCGATACGTTCGGACTCTCGTATCGCGAGTTCGACACGACGCGCGGACCGTTCATCGTGCCCACGACCACGCCGAGCCAGTTCGATCCCGACCAGCTCATCGCTTCCATCGACCGCCTGCTAGGCCGCGCGCCGGACGCCATCTACCTGACTCACTATGGCCGGGTTCGCGACGTCCCTCGGCTGGCTGCCCAACTGAAATCGCAGATCGGACAGTTCGTCGAGATCGCGCGCCGCCATGCCGGGGAGAGCGACGCCTACGAGCGGATCCAGGCCGACATGCGCAGCCTGTGGTTGCGGCTGTTGCGCGAGCACGGCTGCACGCTGCCCGAGGCGCAGATCGACGAGCTGCTCGGCGGCGATCTCGGGCTGAACACCCAGGGCCTGGTGTCCTGGCTGAAAAGGACGGCTTGAGCGACAGCGACAGGTCTCCGCTCGGGCAAACCCTGGCGGATTCGCAAGCGCCGGCAAAGAAACCCATGCGTAAGTTTTTTGATGTGATAGGATGCGCGCCCGCGCTGGCGGCAGGGCGTCCATCCAACGTCCTCTCGAGTCCTCCCGCGGCGGTCCTGGGAAGGGGATCCATGTCTAAAATCCCTTCCGCATCAGGAAATTAGGTCGCGGTCTCGCCGCTGCCTAGGGTTGCGCCCGTAGCTCAGTTGGATAGAGCGTCTGGCTACGAACCAGAAGGTCGGAGGTTCGAATCCTTCCGGGCGCGCCATCTCCTCAAGCACTTAACGCACTCTGGCGACGCCGCAGCCATGTGGTTGCGGGAGATTTGCGGGAGTTCTCCTCGTCGCAGACCTTTTCCGCCGCCGCGATCAGGTTGCCCAGCTCAGCCTGGGAGTAGTGCGTGGTGATCCGCCCACTCTTGTGGCCGAGCAAGTCCTGCCGATCCTCGAACGACACGCCCGCCGCGCGCAGCCGGCGACCGAACGTGTGCTTGAGGTCATGGACTCGAACTTTCCTGAACCCCTCTGGCGCCGGCTCGCCATTCCGTTCCGCCCATTTGTCGGCGGCGTGTTCGCGAGCCGTCTTCCACGCGGTGCCATACATCTTCGCCAACGGTTGCGGCTCGCCCTTCAGGGGCGTGCGTGCGAACACGTGAGTTCGATGTAGCCCGCGCTGGCTCTCCACGATGGACTTCGCCACCCGATTGAGCACTACAAGACGCTCCTCGCCGTTCTTGACGTGGTCGCTCGGGATGATGAAGACCGACGTGTCGAGTTCCGGCACCTTCACCTCATAGTCCCAGCGGAGCCGACAGACCTCCTGCTCGCGGCAACCCGTGTTCACCTTGTACAGCGCCATGCGCGCCAGGTAATCGGGCAGCTCCTGAAACAAGAGCGACTGCTCCTCCTGCGTGAGTGGATACGGCGAGCGAGAGTCTTTGACCGGAAACAGCTTGATCTTCGGCGCTGTCTCCAGCCACGTGAGCCCCTTCTCGTCGATCCACTCCGATGACGCGAGATTCAAGATCCTGCGCACGACCGCGAGCGCCATGTTCACTGTCTTGGTCTTCACGCCATCCGCTTTGCGCTTCGCGATGAAGTCCTGCAGCGTGCCCATGTGCACCTGTCGAAGATCGAGTTCCCCGATCATCGGAACGAGCATCTTCAACTGCATCGCATCGTCACCGATGCTTTTCTTGTGCGCGTAGTCCTGCAGATATTTCGTCGCAGCCGCACGGAACGTTCGACTTGGGCGAAGCCCGTGGAGCATTGCTTCGCGAATTTCATTCAGCCGCTTGGCGAGATGCTCCTCTGCTTTCGCGAGGCTACTTGTTCCAGTGCTTTCGCAAATGCGGATTCCTCGGTACTGCTTGTCGATGTGCCAGATCCCGCCGCGATTGGTGAGACCTGACGTTGCTCGGTTACCCATGGCTTTCTCCTTTCGAATTGAGCCGCGGGACGCCCGTTGCGGTCCTTATAGTGATCCGCCCAGGAGTCCAGATCAACGCGGTCGAAAGCAACGCCTTGGGCGCCGATGGGAATGACAGTGACATGCGGACGCACGTCGCTGTTGAAGCGGTTCTTGTCCATGCCGAGATATCTCGGCGCATCGCGCAGCCGAAGGAAGCGCGGTTGGAACAGTGGCTGCGATCCGTGTGGCGAAGACACAAGCGACCCCGATGAACTGTGCGGTTGCGACCGCTTAGGGACGAGTTGTCACGTGAGACGAATCGTGGGCGATTGAAGCAAGAAAGTCAGTGGGAAATTTCGCGGAAAATTCGGCCGAAACTTATCCAGCATCTTCGGCAGAAATGAGCAACGAGAAACCGCCCCGCGCAGCTTCTTCGGGTATCGCCGGAAAAATCGGCGAAACTCGAAGGGCGGCTGATTATTGCTGCATCAACGCCGCTATTTCACCGGGCGTGGGTGAATGTAGCTCTGTGTTGAGATGGTCGCAAGTTATGGATTTCTATTGAGAATTGTGATGATGATCGGGTCGCCGCTTGCCGGGCTGGCAAGCGGGAAGCGGCGCCCGACAGTGCTAACGACACCGCCGGACGCCTGACCACCCACCCAACCCCGAGAGGTTGAGCAAATGGCTAAGGCACATTCTAGCCGTGGGCGGCCGTCGCGCCGCACCCGGATCAATTCCTCGACGCTGACCACCAATCCCAAGCCGCCGCGCAAGGCACACATCGATCCGCCCGATTTCGACGAGATGCTCGGGCGATTCTCCGAAGCGCTGGCTCTCACCGAGGCCGCGCACGACGTTCTCGAATGCGCACAGGACGACAGTGTGCGCATCGGTCCCGGTGTGCTGACGCTTCAGCGTGGCATCGAAGAGCTGCGCAGCGTCTACAACGAGTTCGATATGGCAATTCCGGCGTTGGCGGGAGGTGCGACATGAGCTGCAACACTTCTGCAACGCCGGTCGATGAGCTGGGCGCGCAGGCGCTTGCCCACGATGCGCCTGTCCGTGGTTCGATTGATCTCGAAGATTTTGTCGAGGCGATTGAAGAAGAGCGCCTGCGGCTCATGCGGACGCACGCAGTTGCGCGGACCGCTGCGCTATTGCTCCATGAGAAGTTCATCTTGGAGCGGGGCGAGCCGGACATTGGGTTTGTGCTTGATGTGGTCGTCGAGATGTTGGAGCGCGTGATCGGCGGACTGGATCGCGTCACGCTCGACACTCTTTGAGTGTGTTGATGGCGCGCCGCGGGAGTTACATCGCCCGCGGCCAGCCTCGGGCCACGAAGATGAGACCGGGAATCATGAGTCGTTCCGTGCTTGCGAGAGACGGATGGCGTGTCGCGGCAGCCGTGGTGCGCACCTTGTTTTGGCTTGCATGGCAGGCGGTGCGGCTGCCAATCTTTTCGCTTCTCGTGGTCTTTGAGCCGATTGCCCGGCTCGTGTTCTCCGGGCTCTCGCTGCTGGCTATTCTGACTGCGTTCTTGTTCGAGGCTTCCAGCGCGTCTCCCAGATTTCCGTTCTGGGGAATGATTGCTTTCTCGGTAGGTTGCGCCTTGGCGCTGACGGGCTACTACGCGTTGCTGCGGCTGTTCGCAGGTCGTCGCCTGCGATGATCGCTGACGCAGGGCGGGCTGTCTTCGCACCCTACCGAGGGTGCGGTAGCGGCGAGGGCGGATTCTGAATAAACCCGCAATACAGTTGTTCTCCATCGCGGCCGGTGACTTTCAGCTTCGAGCGGGCAGCCTAAACTTCGTCCGTATCAGGCTATGCGAGGGCTCGATATGCGCGGGCGACCAACTTTCTCCGACGATCCACTTCTCACTTTCAGCAAGCTCGGCGCAGCGTGGCTATTGAACACGGATCCGCGCATGCAGCTGAAGGGGTTCGCCCAGCAGCTCTGCAAGGCGATCAGCTGTGATTGCGGAGCCGGCGAAGCGCAAGATCTGCGGGAGCTGATTGCTGGGAATCGCATCATTCCCGATGCTTGCCTCATAGATAGGGAACAGAGGGCTGTGTATCTATTCGAGATCGAGGATACACATCCGCTGAAGCCGGAGAAGCTTAGGAAGCTGAGCGCGATCTGGTTCCGGCTCGATTGTTTGGACTGGGAGCTGCGGGTCTTCTTGGTGGATCGCTACGTGGCAGGTTGGCGAACGCTTCCGATGGCAGACGTCTGGCATAGTCTTTCGTCACCAGATCCACGGAAGTCGGACGCTGAGCGTCGGCGTCAGCAAGTGAGCGGGACCATCGACTGGGAGGCAACGCATGAGGCTGCAAGTCGCGCCGCCATTAACATGCCGGCGAGCAAACGCGCCGGCCACCGAAGGCTTCGGTCGGTCAAGTCGCGATAGAGTGTCCTTATCGTCGGCATCCGTAGGGCATGGCCCTTCGCTGCCCTGCGGTCGGCGGGTTGGTGGTTTGCCTAGAGACCTTTAAAGGACTATATTCAGTCCTCAATTCAAGAGGCATCCATGCGCTATTCCACCCAGATCAAGCCCATCAGCTACTTGAAGGCGAACGCCGCGGACGTCCTTGAAGAGCTGAATGAGCAACGCAAGCCGCTCGTCATTACGCAGAACGGTGAGGCCAAAGCGGTGCTGCAAGACGTGGCCAGTTATGAGGAAACGCAGGAGACGCTGGCGCTTCTAAAGATCCTGGCGCTCGGCAACAAGCAGATTGAGCAAGGCAAGGTGAAGGCGGTTGGCGATGTCGTGAAGCGGCTGCGTGCCCAGAAGATGGGTGACTGATGCGTTTTGAAGTGCTCCTCACGGAAGACGCGGAGCAAGATCTTGAAGATCTCTATGCGTACATCGCGAAATTCGATTCGCCGAAGAATGCAGATCACGTCCTTGATCGGCTGCTTGAGATAACTGAGGGCTTGGCGGCTTCGCCTGAACGAGGCTCCCAGCCGAAAGAGCTCCGATCTCTCGGAATCCAAGAGTATCGTCAGGTGTTCTTCAAGCCCTATCGGGTGATCTATCGCGTGCTCGACAAGAAAGTGGTCATTTATGTGATTGCCGACGGTCGCCGCGATATGCAGAGCCTGCTTTCACGTCGGCTGCTCGGTGGTTAGCCGCATTCTGCGTAAAGATTGCGGAGGCGAGCTGTTCTGGCAAAGGAGGTGTCATGCGACCGCAGACAGCACGAGAGCTGTGGGGTGTCTTGGTCGAGGTGTTGCCCGGCTTCGCCAAAGATTGCCCAGCTGAAGAAATCGAGTCGGACGCGACGATGCACTCTGTGATGCGCGATTTCACGCCATACTTCAGCGGCAGTCTTGAGCGATTCTCGGAGAAGCAACTAAGGTCGTTGGGTTCCTTTCTCAATGAAGCGGTTTCTGTAGACAACGATCTGGAGAGTGCCGTGGGCACATGCTTCTTAGAGCATCTGCATCAGGTTCGAAGCTACAAAGCATGGGCTCAATTTCTGTCTACAATCGCAAAGAGAAAAACGCGTGCCTGACAACCGCGTAGCTCGCAGTTTGCGTTCGGTTCCCGTGAGTCGATTCGGTGGACGCGGTATGTACAGATTTAACATCCATCGCGTGCTGACAATCGTTTTCTGTGTGGCTGCCTCGATGGTCCGCTCTGCGGAGAACGGTGACATGCCAAGGGAGATTCTGCCTCTGGCAGCGGAGCCGGAATTCGAGTTTCTCGAATACTCCGATCTTCCTCGGAATGTTCAGATGGTCGTAAAGATGTCGACTCAGGACGTTTGGGGTGCGTTCATGCGCAGATACCCTGCTGCGCACAAGGACTCACTCACGTTGAGGATATATGGCGAGAACGTCATCAAGAGCGGTGAACTGTATTTCCGACGTGTATCCCTTTTTCTCGAGGACAGTGAGAACAGAGGTCCTCACGGTGCATGTGGCCAGCCTGCTGCAATCTGGTTTACACCGAAAGGTGAGGTCCGGGAAATCTACGTAAATGAACCGGCCTGTCCTGTATGAAGCAAGGCCGGATCGTACGACCCGGCACCGAAATGTGTCCAGGAAGCGCATGGCGGCACCGGTACGCCAGCAATGGCCGAGAGTGCCCTGCAGAGATGCAGGCCGAGGATTACGAGTCGGTTCGCGCTCGTGAGAGACAGATGGTGTGTCGCGGCAGCTAGGTTGACGACGATCGCTGGCGCATCAGTCACCCGGCATTCCGTCTCCGTGCCGGTTCAGTCACTGATGCCTTCCCGCCCTTCGATGTTCATCAAGGTCGCGGTCAGGAGGGCAATCAGCCTTTCCTGTCCGTTGTTGTCGGCGAATACTTCTGTTTGAGCGAGCGTCAGGGTTCGGCCGGCTTTAACTACCCGACCACGAGCGAGAATGCGGTCACCTACGGCAGGCGCCAGTAGATTGATCTTGAACTCAGTGGTCAACACGCCGTGACCAGGTGGCATCAGGGTCAGCGCAGCATACCCCGCGGCCGTGTCAGCGATGGCGCTCACCGCGCCGGCGTGAACGAATCCATGCTGCTGCGAAATTGCCGGGTTGGGACGTAGCTCGATCTCAACGAGGCCGGGCGAAACATCTCCGAGAATCGCCCCCAAGGTACTCATGAGCCCTTGCTTGGCGAAGCTGGATCGAATCCGCTCTTCATAGTCAGTGCTTCCCGGATCAAGCGGCATGCTTGGCATCACTCGTGGACCTCGCGCGAAGACAGCCTCGATTCTACTGGAGTCCCCTCGACTGCCCTTTACTTAAGTTACCCGGATTGGATATGTATGGCCGCTCATCCTGCTTACCGGGATCGCATGGCCGAGAAAAAACTACACTTCGATCGAGAGGGGCTCTCCGCCTTCCTCGACGAGGCATTTCCAGCAGCTGCCCGGCCGTCGTTCGGTCAGATTGAGTTCGTGAATCTCGGTCATGTGCGGATGATGCTGGAGCCACGTCCCGAGATGATGCGGCCCGGCGATATTCTCTCCGGCCCCACGCTCATGGCGCTGATCGACGGAGCTGCTTACGCCGTGGTTCTGGCCCATGTTGGGCCGGTAGCAATGGCGGTGACGCATACGCTCAACGTTACTTTCCTGCGAGCGTGTCATTTCGAGACGGTGGTCGCGGATGCGCGGTTGCTGAAGCTGGGTCGGCGTTTGGCCACGATCGACGTTCGCTTGTGGCAGGGCTCGGATGACCATCTCGTGGCGCAGTCGACGGTTGGATATGCCTTGCCGTAGTAGAGGTGGCGAGGCGGGACGACGGAGTTCGGCAGTTAGTAGGCCGAAATACCCGAATCAGAAGCGCCTTACTGCATAATCCGGTCCCTCGGTCCATTTCGCCTCCTAAGGAAGCCGACCATGCGCAGAGCTGCCGTGGCCATCACAGTTTGCACCCTGGCGTCGTTGCTGGCGTGCGGCGGTCCCGCCGTGGCCGGAGATTCGACGCTCGACAAGAACGCCAAGGAGTTCGGCCGTGAAGTGGGTGGAGCTGCGCGCAAAGTCGGCCAGGAAGCGAAAAAAGTCGGCAAGGCCATAGGCCACGCCGCGAAAGATGGCGCTCAGGCCGTGAAGAAAGGCAGCAAGGAATTCGCCCGGGCGGTGAAAGGCGAGGCAACGTAAAGCGAGCCGGCGGACTGACGCGCGGATGGTTCGACGCTTTGTCGCTGTACGCCGGTTCCATCGTATCGCCGGGAAACCGGCGATACTCGGGCATATGCGCGCCATGCTAGCGAGGGCCTGACGGGCTTACGACACGGAGCGGCGCAACGCCGTCAGCGCCCACCAACCGGCATAAGTACAGGGCCCTCGGCTCCAGTCTAGAAATAACGCTCGGTCCAAGAACTACGAACACGCTCCAGGAAACAAGGAGCACGCTACCCGCGGATTGGCGCTCGACGCGTGCGATCTGTGAGTTTCGGCCGAATTTTCCGCGAAACGCAGGATAGGCGAGCGGCCGCTCTTGTTTAACACTGTGGCACATGGCTGCTGCCACACATCTCATCGCGGCTCGCGTCTCATCCGAGACGAAGGCGCAGTTTCGTTCGCTCGCCGAACGGCAGCAGATGACGGAGTCGGCGCTGCTGAAGCGGATGGTCGATCTGGCCGTGCGCAGCGTTGACCAGAGCGACGCTCACGTTCTGCGCCCCACCCACCGACAGCTACGAGGCGCACGCCTGTACGTTCGCCTGCACCCGGACGACCAGCTACTGCTGAGCGAACGGGCGGCGGCTCGGCAGCTGGCGGCTGCCACCTACGTCTCCGTCTTGGTGCGCGCACACCTTCGAACGCTCTCGCCGCTCCCGCAGCCAGAGCTGATGGCGCTGAAGCGCTCTGTGGCCGAGCTCGGCGCCGTCGGCCGAAACATCAATCAACTGGCTCGATTGGCTCATCAGGGTGCCAGGTCAACCGGGCCGAGTCGCGAGGAGCTGTGGTCGATACTCAAGGTGTGTGAAGCGATGCGCGATCACATCAAGGGGCTGATCGAAGCCAACACCCGCTCCTGGGAGATTGGGCATGCGAACGTTCCGTCTTGAGCGCTCCGGGGCTCCGCTCCTGGACATCGCGAGCTACGCCCGATCGGGTTCCCATGAGCAGATTCACCTGTCACCGGCGGAGGTGGAGCACATCCGCAGGACCGTCACGGGTGTGCCGGAAGTCATGGTCAAGGTAATCGGCGGCGGAGGCGCGGCCGACAGTGGCGGAGTCCGCCGTCACCTGGAGTACATCGACCGTCACGGGGAGTTGGCTATCGAGATGGATGACGGCGAGCAGTTGCAAGGTCCGGGGGTGGCGCTGCGCTTGGTTAGGGACTGGGATCTGGACCTAGAACAGAATCGAAAGTGGCCAGGCTTGACCGCAGTCGACCGCCGCCCGGCACCGAAGCTGGTGCATAGGCTCATCTTCTCTATGCCGGCCGGTACGCCTCCGAAGAAGGTCCTATCGGCAGTTCGGGACTTCGCGCGGGATGAGTTTGGCCTTAAGCACCGCTACGCGATGGTGCTGCACACTGATGAACCGCACCCGCACGTGCACGTGGTGGTCAAGGCGGTCAGTGAGGACGGTCAGCGGTTGAATATTCGCAAGGTGACACTTCGAGCCTGGCGGCAAGAATTCGCTCGGAATATGAGAGAGCACGGGATTGCGGCCAACGCCACTGAGCGGGCAGTGCGCGGAGAGCCGAGAACAGGAAAGACGGACAGCATCTACCGTGCCGCGCTTCGCGGCGCATCGACGCACATGCGCGAGAGGATGGAAGAAGCTGCCACATATCCTGCGGTAAGGAAGGCTCCCTTTGACCCTGGCAAAGCGAAGCTGATCGATACACGCCGCCGCATCGAGCAAGGGTGGCGAGCCGTGGCTCGGCTGCTAGACGGGCAGGGAGAGCGACATCTTGCAGAGAACGTTGTTCGATTCATCGAGGCTAGCCGCCGATCAGTTGTGAGGCTTGCAGTGCACGCTGGTGGCCCAGCGATCGCAGTGAGTTTCGCCCGCCACCGAACTAGCCATGCGATCGCGGGACTCCTGCGGGACTCAGCCCCACTTCGTCCACTCCCATCGCGCTCACTCAAGCCTTTTGCAACGGACGCCCGCGAGCGCTGTTAAAACAATCAACCACTTACAATCGGCGAAACTTCATTCCTTCCCACTCCCCAAACTACGAACCAGAAGGTCGGAGGTTCGAATCCTTCCGGGCGCGCCAGTCCTCCCTCAGGGCTGGGAACCTCCCAGGGCAACGAACAGCTGCGCGGTGTCAGCGAGCCGCTGTGCCTGGGCGCGCACGTAGCCGAGCCGCGCCTGCTGATAAAGGCGCTCGCTGTCGAGCACCTGCAGGACGTTGGCAAATCCTTCGCTGAGGCTCTCGCGCGTGAGCTCGAGATTCTGCTGGGCCACGTTCAGCGCCTTTTCCTGCGCCGCCATCTGTTCGCTGCTGTGCTGGGCGGCATCAAGCGCGTCAGCCACCTGGGCGAATGATTCCAGTACGACCTGCTGATAACGCGCCGCCTGTACTGAAAGGGCTGCGACCGCTGCCCGTTTCTCCGCCCGCAAACGGCCGCCATCGAACAGTGGGGCCGTGAGATCGCTGATCAGGCTCCAGGCACTGTTTTTGGAATCGAACAGCGTGCTCGCTTCGACCGACTCCTGGCTGAAGCCGGCCGTCAGCGTGATGCGAGGATAGAGATTCGCCGTGGCTACTCCGACAGCAGCCGTCGCAGCGTGCAGTTGCGATTCGGCCGCGAGGATATCGGGGCGCCGATGGACGAGATCCGACGGCAAGGACACGGGAACCTGCGGTGGCAGCGTGAAGTTTGCGAGATGGAACTGAGTGGCGCCGAGAGCGGCCGGCGGCTGCCCCATCAGCACCGCCAGGGCGTTGCGGGCCGCACTGAGCTCCTTCTTGATGGGCGGCAGCAGGGTCTCGTCGTTCGCCAGCTGGCTTTGTGCGATGAGCACGTCCACCTTGTTGAGCGAGCCTACTTCGAAGGCAGCCTGGATCATTTCGACGTTCTTGCGGTCGTCGGCCAGCAGTTCCTGCATCGTGTCGATCTCGGCCTGGCGGGCCGCGACAGCCAACGCCTGCAGCACGACATTGCCCGCCACCGCGATCTGCGTGGCCTGGCTTTGCTGCAGCTGATAGTCGGCGAGCGCTGCCTGCTGCTCTATCGATCGCTTGATCCCGCCTGTGTAATCCAGTGTGTAGCTGACGGCTGGGCCGAATGCGTAGTAGGTGAATGGCGCGGGCTTGGGAAACGTGCCGAGAAAGCGCGATCCCAGCTTCTGGCGACCGATGGAAGCGTCGAGATCGAGTTGCGGATAACGTGCACCGGTGCGCGCCTCCACCAAGGCCTGTGCCTGTTGGACACTCGCGCGTGCTGCGGCGATCTTCTGGTTGTTGGTGAGCGCCTGTTCGACCGCGCTGTTCAGTGCCGGAGACTGAAACAGCGTCCACCAGTCCGTAGGAGCGGTGGCGCCGGACAGCAGTTGCTGCGACGGCACTCCATCGCCCCCCACGGTCGCGGGCAACGCCTTCTCGCCGTAATGATCGACCGCGGGCGCGGCTGGTCGTTGAAATTCCGGGCCGACCGCACATGCGCTCAGCGCCAGCATCAAAGTTCCGACTGTCGCTGCACGCAGTGCGCGTGAGGGCCTGAACACTCTGCTCATGGATTCACCATCGTAAGTAGCGTCATTCGGCGGCAATGGGCGCTCCGCCCTGTGGAGCGCCCGGCTTGCGAAACACGAATACCAGCGCGATCGCCAACACGCTCAGCACCAGCATGAGTTTGAAGTCATTGTTGTAGGCGATCATCGTCGCCTGTGCCGATACGCGCTCGTTGATGGCCGCCAGCACTGCGGTTCCGGCATTTTCGGAGGTGCCATGAACGCCGTATGCGGTCACGTGCTCGGCAAGTCGCGCGTGCATGATCTGTGAGTTGCGGATGAACAGTGCCTGCACGGCAGCGATGCCGATGCTGCTGCCGATATTCCGCAATAGATTGAAGACGGCCGTGCCCTCGGTACGGAAGTGCGGCGCCAGGCTCGCAAACGTCACCGTCGCCAGTGGCACGTAAGCCAGTCCCATGCCCACCCCCTGGACGAAACCCGACCAGGCGATCAGCCGGTCCGGCATGCCGATGTAGAACCCGCACATCTGCCACAGGGACACTGCCGTCACCGCAAGACCGATGGCGATGACGCCGCGGGCATCGAGCAGGCGCAGCAGGCGTCCGAGAATCAGCATGGCGGCAAGCGTTCCGAGACCGCGCGGCGCCGTCAGCAATCCTGCCGTCATGACCGGGTAACCCAGCAGATCCTGCAGCATCGGCGGCATCAGCGCCAGCGTTGCGAACAGCAGGACACCGACGATGACGATGAAGGCACTGCCCGTCGCGAAGTTGCGATCCTTGAAGATGCGCAGATCGACGAACGGCTCGCGGGCAGTGGCGCTGTGAACCGCGAACAGGTACATCGCGATGATGGCGGTCAACGCCTCGACCCGGATCTCGGTGGAGCTGAACCAATCCAGCAGCTGCCCGCGGTCGAGCATGAGCTGCAAGGCCCCGATACCGATTGCGAGCGTAGTGAAGCCGAAGAAATCGAAAGCGCTGCGTCTGAGGTGGGTCTCGGACAGGAAGCTGCTAAGCCCCAGGAAGGAAGCGACACCGATGGGGACGTTGATGTAGAACACCCAGCGCCAGCTGTAGTTGTCCGTCAGCCACGCGCCCAGCGCGGGACCCAGAATCGGCCCGACCGTCACGCCCATCACCCACACCGACATCGCTCGCGCATGCCGTTCCGGTGGATTGATATCGAGGAGAATGGCCTGGGACAAGGGCACCAGCGCCGCGCCGGACAGTCCCTGCACCAGCCGGAACGCAACGATCTGCGGCAGGCTTTGCGCGAGACCGCAAAGCACCGACGCGATGGTGAAGCCGGCGATGGATGCGAGAAAGACTTTCTTGCGACCGAAGCGGCCGGACAGCCAGCCCGTCAGCGGAGTCATGATGGCGACCGCCACGATGTAGGACGTCAGCACCCAGGTCATCTGCTCCTGGGTGGCTGCGATGCTGCCCTGGATGTGGGGCAGGGCGACGTTCGCAATCGTCGTGTCGAGAGACTGCATCGTGGTCGCCAGCATCACGGACACGGTAATCAGCCCGTGATACGCGACCTTCGCTGGTGAATGCTCGCTGGACACGATGCTCAACGGCTGGCAGTCACGACGCTGCTTTCGCCGCCGAACAGATGCCGGCGATACTGGGTGTCGACTTCGACCTGTGCGCTCAAGCCGGATTGCAGCTCGATGGCGGCATCCTGCTCATCGAGATCGAGCCGTACGGGCACGCGCTGCACCACCTTCACCCAGTTGCCGGTCGCGTTCTCGGCGGGCAGCACGGAGAACTCGTTGCCAGTCCCCGGGCTCAGGCTCGAAATGGTCGCGTGGAATTTGTGCCCGGATCGCGCATCGATCGTGACTTCCGCCGTCTGTCCCGGGCGCATGTGGGCGAGCTGCACTTCCTTGAAGTTCGCTTCGATCCAGACCTCGCTGTTCGACACCAGGGCGAACACCGGCTGCGAGGCGTTGACGTAGTCGCCCACCTGCAGCTGATCGACGCGTGTCACGACCCCATCCTGCGGAGCGAACACTGACGTGTAGGAGAGATTCAGCTGCGCGTGATCGAGCTGCGCCTGTGCAGCCATCACATACGGATGTTGAGCCAGCGGAATATCGGGATTGCCGCCCAACGCGGCCAGTGCCGCCGCAACCTGCTGTCGAGCGCCGTAGAACTGCTGTTCTGCACTCTGCCGCGCGTGAGTGGCCGCATCGAACTGCGCCTGCGAAGCGATGCCTTTGGCCAGCAGATGCTGGTGACGCCGCACTTCGCTCAGACGGTAGTTCAGCGTGTCCTGCGCGGCTGCGAGATCCGCCTTGCGTTGACGATAGGTCGCCTTCAGCTCTTCGACCTGCAGCTGCGCCTTGCCCAGTTGCGCCTGAGCCTCGGCGACTGCAATTCGATATGGCGCGTCATCGAGGCGATACAGGAGCTGACCGCGTTGCACGGACTGATTTTCATGGACGGCCACTTCCACCACGCGACCGGGAATGTTGGCGCTGATGCTCGCCTGCGCTGCGCGCACATAGGCGTCGTCGGTAGATTCGTAGCGACCACTGACCAGGTAGAAATAACCGGCCGCACCCAGGACGACCAACGGGCCCGCAATGAGCAGCGGCAGACGCAGCCGCTGGCGCAATGCGAGGGGGGCTGCCGCAGGCGCGCTGGCGGCGGCGCCCGTATCGTTGGCGGCAGCTTCAGAAACAGGTTCCTTGACCACGGCGTTCATGCGATGGGATCTCGGGATTCGGAAGAAGAAGTAGAGAGAATCAGGACCGGGCGGATCGCGGGCGTTTCGCTTTTGCGCCATTGACCGGCCGGCGCGGCGCATGCTGCTTCGAGGTCGCAAGCTTGTTCGCATCGTTCTGTGCCGGATGCTCGACGCCGAGCAGGTTCGAGTGCACTTGCTCCAGCAGGCTGATCAGCAGATTACGATCTTCGGCCTTGATGCCCGCGAGCGCTTGCGCACGGACCTGATCGCTGATTTTCCACAGCTGGTCCAGTGCCGGCTGCGCCTTGTCCTTCAGATAGAGCTGGCGGGCGCGCCGGTCCGTCGGATGTTGACGACGTTCGATCGAGCCGTCGGCTTCCATGCGATCCAGCAGGCGCACCAGGCTCATCGGGGCGATGCCGGTGAGTTCCGCCAGCTGGATCTGGCTCGCGCCGGCGTGGCGTGTCAGATAGGTCAGTACTTTGCATTCAGCCAGGCTGACGCCCGGGTGCTGCGCCTGCTGCTCGAACAGTCGCGTGTACAGCCTGCCGATGTCCTTGATCAGAAAGCCGAGATTGCGTATGCGGTCCACGGTATTCACCTCGTTCGATATAATACCAGTTGTTATTATCTTGAACGTTACGGAATCTTAAGATGCGACGCGGATCGCGTACGACCATCCGGCAGCTGTGACGGTGCGGTCTGCCGTCCGGCTGGAGCTTGACCGTAGTGCGCGCCTGAAGATGAATTGAATGAAATCAATTACTTGAAACCGCCCAACTCTCCTGCTTGCCGCTGCCCGAACTGCGAACCATGAGGGCGGGAGTGCGAGTTCCTGCGGGCGCGCCATCCCATTCAAGGGCTTGCCTCGTCTGCCTGATTGCTGCTTCCGTGAAAAGTGACCATGATCCCGGGCCGTTTTCGCGCGGTGCTGCTTTCGAATTAGCGCAGCCAATGAATGGGAATTCCCGATCCATGACATTCACCGAACTGCAGCTCCCGCCTGCACTGATCGTCGCGCTGGAAAAGCAGCAGATCAGCCAGCCCACTCCCATCCAGAGCACGGCGCTGCCGGTCCTGTTGGCCGGTCGCGATGCGTATCTGCACGCCGAAACCGGCACCGGCAAGACGCTCGCCTATCTGCTGCCCATTTTCTGTCGTCTCGACACCGGTCAGGTCGCCACTCAGGCGGTGATCGTCGCGCCGACGCACGAACTGGCGATTCAGATCCATCGTCAATGCGGCGAGCTGGCCCAGAACGCCGGCTGGCCGGTTCGTTCGCTGTTGCTGATCGGCGGTACCTCGACCGAGCGGCAGATCGAGAAGTTGAAAAAGAAGCCACATGTGGTGGTCGGTTCGCCGGGCCGTATCGCGGAGCTGCTCGGCAAGGGCAAGCTCAAGGCACAGCACGTTCGCAGCATCGTGGTCGATGAGGCGGATCGGCTGCTGAGCGAGGAAAGCACGCTTGCCATTCGCGCCATCATTCAGGCTGCGCCGCGCACTCGGCAGCTCATATTTGCCTCGGCGACGCTGGAGCGCCAGAGCATGGAGGTCGTCAAGGAGTGGGCGCCGGAATTGCTCATGCTTCAGGCAGGCGCCGCTCCGGTGAATGAGAACATCGAGCATCTCTACCTGATCTGCGAGGAGCGCGACAAGCCGGATGAGCTGCGTAAGCTATTGCACGCGCTCGTGCCGGAACGCGCCATCGTCTTCGTTCATCGCAACGATCTCGCCGAGAGGGTCGCGCTCAAACTGGCGCACCACAAAATTCCTGCCGCCGACCTGAATGCAGCGCTCTACAAGGAGGATCGCAAGCAGGCGATGGATGGTTTTCGAAAGGGAACGATTCGAGTGCTGATCGCTTCGGACATCGCTGCGCGCGGCCTGGATATCAAGGGCGTCACGCATGTTTTCAATTTCGACGTGCCCACCTTGAGCCAGGCGTATCTGCACCGGGCGGGCCGCACTGGACGTGCTGGCGCTGAAGGCGTTGCGGTCACGCTGATGACTGAGAACGAGGCGAGGCTGGTTCGGCGTTACCAGGAAGAGCTCGGCATCGACATGCAATGTGTGCGCATGCGCGAAGGCAAGGTGCTGCGTCGCGAACGCGAGATCGGATGACGGGTGACGATGGCCGGTGAGCGGCGCTATTTCAAAGCGGCCCGCTCTCGGAGTTTGTCTTTCTTGCTCTTGCGCTTCCCTTTGATCCCGCCGGTCGTTGCGCCGGGCACGGGCGCGATCGGTGCGGCTGTTTCAACTGGCTCGAACCCTGCGACGATCTCGCGTCTCAGAGTTATCTTGTGTCGCTTTTCGATCAGCCTCAAATGCGCCTCCGTGCTCGCGCTCACGAAGCTCACGGCCACACCTGATTGACCGGCGCGTCCAGTGCGGCCGATCCGATGAATGTAGTCGTCAGTGGATCGCGGCAGATCGTAGTTCACGACAGTGGGCAAGTGCATGATGTCGATGCCGCGGGCCGCAACGTCCGTTGCAACCAGAACCTGCAACTGCTCCGCTTTGAAATCTGCCAACGCGCCAGTTCGCGCGCCCTGGCTGAGTTCCCCATGAAGCGCAGCGGCGTTGATTCCTGCACGACGTAACTTGTCCGCTACGTGCTCCGTCGAGTATTTGGTGGCGACGAAGACCAGCACGCGGGACCAGCCGTGGTCCCGAATCAGGCGAAGCAGCAACTGAGTGCGACGAGGCGGGTCCACCTGGATGGCGCGCTGATCGATGTCCGGCACGGTCTCGGGTGTCGACGGAATATCGACTCGCAGCGGATCGCGCAGCAGATTCTCTGCGAATGCGTTGACGGCGGGCGGAAACGTTGCGGAGAACAGCAGGCTCTGCCGGCGCGCAGGCAGCAAGTCCAGAATCTTCGCGAGCTCGTCTGCAAAGCCGAGATCCAGCAACCGATCGGCTTCGTCGAGCACCAACGTCGTAACGGACTCCAGGCTCAATGCGTTGTGTTCCACCAGATCCAGCAGTCGACCGGGTGTCGCAACGACCATGTCGGCGCCGCCTCGCAGCGCCATCATCTGAGGATTGATGGACGGGCCGCCGAACACTACCGCCACCTTGACCGCAGGGCGCGCGTCCGAAGGAGAGCGTCGCCCGGAGGGAATCCCGCCAGAGACCGGATAGGCCAGATACCGCGCATAGCTCTCGATCGATGCGCCAATCTGCGCGGCAAGTTCACGCGTGGGCACGAGAATCAGCGAGCGAATTCGCCGCCACGTATCGCGCCGGGTTTCCAAATGCTTCTGCAGCAAGGGCAGAGCAAACGCCGCCGTCTTGCCCGAGCCGGTCTGAGCGCACGCCCAGACATCCCGCCCGCTCAGCACGCCGGGGATCACCGCACGCTGAATGGGAGTTGGCGCGGTGTAGTTTCTATCTTCGACAGCGCAAACGATCTGCGGAGATAAGCCGAGCGAGGCAAAGGTCATGGGCGCGCCCGTCATCCTATCTTCCGGATCCTGAAGGTGCGTCCCTTGATCTTGCCGGCGCGCAGCCGCTGCACCGCCTTGACGTGCGATGCCCGATCGATGGCCACGTAAGTGCGGGTGGGGAACACATCGATCTTGCCGACGGCAGCGCCGGGCAGTCCGGCGTCGCCGGTCAGTGCGCCCAGCAGATCGCCGGGGCGTAATTTATCCTGACGCCCGGCATCGATTGCCAGTGTCACGAACGGCGCGGGCCAGGGCTCGGCATCGGATCCGGAGGGCACCGTGCCCCAGGTGAGCGGCTCGCCCAATTGATCTTCGATCACATTGGCCCGATTCGATTCGCGTGGCGAACACAGGCTCAGGGCGATGCCGCGGCGACCGGCACGCCCGGTCCGGCCAATGCGGTGCAGGTGCGTGTCGGCGTCACTGGCGATATCGAAGTTGATCACCATCGCCAGATCGGCAATGTCCAGCCCGCGTGCGGCGACGTCGGAGGCAACCAGAACCGTGCAGCTCCGGTTGGCGAAGCGCACCAGCATCTCCTCGCGCTCGCGTTGATCCAGCTCGCCATGCAAAGCCAGCACCGAGAAGCCGCACTCGAACAGATCCTCAGCAACGGCGCGCACCTCGTTTCGGGTGTTGCAGAACACCACCGCGGACTCCGGCCGATACTGCAACAGCAAGGATTCAAGCGCATGGAGTTTCGACTCGGCAGCGACTTCAAAGAATGTCTGCTCGATGGGCGGCGTGTCGTCCGACTCGCTTGGGATCGTGATGTCGAGGGCTTCGCGCTGAAATTCCCGACTGATGTCTCGAATCGACTGCGGGATGGTCGCTGAGAACAGCAGCGTTTGCCGTTCGCGCGGCGTGGTCTGGACGATGGCGTCGATCGCATCCGCGAATCCCATGTCGAGCATGCGATCTGCCTCGTCGAGCACGAGTACTTTGACTGCTTGCAGCGGTAACGCCTGCTTCTCGATCAGCTCCAGAATGCGCCCCGGGGTGCCGACCACGATGTGAGGTTCGTGCGCGAGAGAAGCCAGATGCGGACGCAAGGGCACGCCGCCACAGAGGGTCAGTACCTTCACGTTCGGTATGAAGCGTGCGAGCCGCCGGATCTCGCGACTGACCTGGTCAGCAAGCTCCCGCGTCGGGCACAACACCAGGCCTTGCAGCCGCACCACGGTCGAATCGAGCGACGACAACAAGCCAAGTGCGAATGCTGCAGTCTTGCCGCTGCCGGTACGCGCCTGCGCTACCACGTCACGCCCGGACAAGATGGCTGGCAAGCTCGCCTCCTGCACCGGGGTCATTTCTGCGTAACCCGCTTCCGTCAGGGCGCGCTGCAACGGCTCGATCAACGTCAATTTGGAGAATTCGGTCATGCCGCCATGATCGCACGTGCGCCGTGCTGCGTGGGACCGTCACTCGACGTTCAGGCGTCCTGGCCACCTGTGTAGGAGTTGTCTGCCTTCGACCGGACCGGGTCGGGCAAAGGGGGCGAATGTCTGGCGCAAAGCGTATTACACTGCCGTTGCCCAGGCCGGCGTGCCTGCACCCTCCCAACCAGAGAGCACCTTGAACAAGACCCCGAATTACAAGCAGCAGAAAAAGCGTCGCGAAGAGCAGCAGAAGAAGAGAAACGAAGAAAAGCAGCGTCAGCGTACCGAGCGCAAGGACTCCTCCAACCTGCCGCCGCAGGGGTCTTGAGCGATGCCGGAGCAGGTAGAGCCCGAGGGCGTCCCGTCCGACGAACAGGTCATTGCAACGACCCGTGTCTGGCTCGAACGAGCGGTGATTGGCCTGCAGCTCTGCCCCTTCGCGGCGGCTCCGTATTCAAGCGATCGCGTGCGTTTCTGCGTCAGCACGCAGCGCTCTACCGATGGACTGCTCGAAGACCTGTGTCGTGAACTGCAGGCACTGTGGGATGCAGACCCGAGCCAGTGCGAGACCACGCTGCTCATTCACCCTCAGGTCCTGACCGATTTCCTGGATTACAACGATTTTCTCGATGTGTGTGACGCTGCGGTTGCAGAGCTGGGGCTGGAAGGCGAATTGCAAGTAGCCAGCTTCCATCCGGACTATCGGTTTGCCGACACCTCCGAGCAGGACATCACGAACTTTACCAATCGCTCGCCTTATCCGATGCTGCATCTGCTGCGCGAGGCCAGCGTCGCGCGCGCGGTGGCAAGCTTTCCGGCCATCGACGAGATTGGCCCCAGAAACATGGAGACCCTGCGTAAGCTCGGTCACGAAGGGTGGCGGCGGCTGTGGATCGATTGACAATGCCCAGGAGAGGGCCGGGAGATCGCGGGACTGCTGCAGGAGTCCATCCCGCCTTGTGATCTTCACGGCGCAGCGAATGCGCGCAGGCTTGAGCCATGCGCGCATCGCGTCCGCTCATACCTAGGCCCGTAAGTGCTCTCGGAAGAAGCTGATCGTGCGCTGCCAGGCGAGTGCCGCAGCTTCCTTGTCGAAGCGCGGTGTCGTGTCGTTGTTGAAGCCGTGTTGTGTTCCCGGATACGTGAACGCCTGATAGTCGACTTTGGCTGCCTTCAGCGCCTGCTCGTAAGCGGGCCACGCGGCGTTGATGCGTTCATCCGTTGCTGCGAAGTGAATCAACAGAGCGGCTTTGATGCTGGCAACGTCAGTCGCCGCGGGCGGGCTCCCATAGAAGGGCACGGCCGCATCCAGATCGGGGATTCTGGTCGCGAGAAAGTTCGCAATCCCGCCGCCGTAGCAGAAGCCGACGACGCCGACCTTGCCGTTGGCCTGATCCGCACCTCGCAGGTAGCCGGCTGCAGCAACGAAATCCTCACGGGTTTTTGCCTGGTCCAGTTGCTGGAACAGCTCTCGCGCCTTGTCCTCGTCGCCTGGATAGCCGCCAAGCGGGAACAGCGCATCGGGTGCAAAGGCGATGAAGTCGTCGAGCGCAATTCGTCTGGCGACGTCCTCGATATGCGGATTCAGGCCTCGATTCTCGTGAACGACCAGTACCGCCGGCAGCTTCTTCGACGCCTTCGCAGGTTTCACCAGATAGCCGCGCGTTTTACCGTAGCCGGGTGTGGCGATTTCAACGTATTCGGCGCGGATCCGCGGATCCGACGGCGCGATCTGCTGTGCCTGTGCGAACTTTGGATTCAGTGCGTCGAGCAGCGCTGCACCGCTCATCCCCGCAACCGCCAGCGCCCCGGCACGGTCGATGAAATCGCGCCGCGATAGTTGACCGTGCACGTACTTGTCGAACAGCCGGAATACCTCGGGCGGGAATTTGCGGGCATCGTTGCTCATCGTCGGTCCCCTGGGTCGGTGGTAAGCGGATCTCTTCTCGGGAGGCGGTGCCTTTCAGCGGTGCTCGCCGGTGCATTCGGCACAAAGCGCCCGGCGAACCTTTACGGCTGAAGGTAGCGCAGGTCAATCAGAAAAAGCCACGCGGCGCGCGAGCCGGCGTGCAGGCCCGGTCCACGCCGGGACACCGCGACGGACGGTGATGACGAGCCTGCAGTGACCGAGCCTTGTGAGCGCCGCCAGTCACGGCGCGTCATCGTCTCCCACGATTCCGCCTTCGCCTTCCAGCCGAGCCACCTGGCGCACGTCCTGTCGCGTGAATTTCAGCCGCACGCCCGCGCCCATGCCGTCGGATTCCTGGATGACGATCACGCCGAAATGTTCGAGGCCTCGAATCAGGGCTGCGGCGTCCTGCCGCGACTGGACCCATGCACTGCCGCTGTCCTCGATTGTGCATAGCGTGTCGACGGGCATTCCCGCGGCTGCGGCGAAATCCGACTGGCTGACGCCGGCCAGGGCCCGTGCCGCGGTGATCAAGCGTCCACTGATTCGCAGGTCCACGTTCATTTCGGCGGCATCTCCTCAAATGGTCGTCTGGTCAACAGGCACGTCGTGCGGCAGGGTCGCGGCATCTTCCGCATCGGTTTCGATGAATGAGATGCCGTGACCGATGAGCAGCGGGGACATGCGCGGAGCAGTCATGAACGCGTGTGTCCGGAACGAGCAGCGTCGATGCTCCACGGGCCGGGGCCGGCGAAGAAGAGGTAGAGAAAGACGAAGCAATAAAGGATCGCCGCGTCACCGCCATTGTTGACGGGGAAGGGATTCTGGGGAGCGTGTGCGATCCAGTAAGCGACTGCCATCGTTCCCGATGCCAGGAAGGCCGCCGGTCGCGTAAACAGGCCCAGCATGACCAGAAGACCAGCCACGCCTTCGATGATGCCCGCATAGCTTCCGGGGCCGTCCAGCGCGAGGCCGCTGCCTGCCATCGGGCCTGACGGGAACGACAGGAATTTCTGCAGACCATGCTCGAGGAAGATGAGCCCGGTCACGATGCGCAGGATGCTGAGCATGCGCGGCGCCCAGGTGCTGAGTTTCTCGTTCATTCGCATTTCTCCTTCTGATCGAATGGGTGATGCGTTGGAACGGGCGACAGTCCTGCCTCGGCGCAGGGCGCATCGGCAATTCAATCCCCGTAGCTGCCGTTCGCCATGATAGCCCCTTGATCTGTCAGCGCAACGCGACCGCAGTGTCTGCTCGACCGCGCTACACCGCAGGCGCTCCGAACCAAGTGGTCAGTGAGTCAGCAAGTCCCGTCTGGTTCAGGTCTGCCACCCACGCCACATACCCGTCCGGCCGAATCAATATGGCGGTGGGAGCCGTCACCGGTCCGAGTGCGGGAAGCTCCCACGTACCGGCGTATGCGGCGTCGATCAACCGGACCCGATCTGCCCACGCAGTGAGGTCGAAGCCGCCGGGCTCGCCGAAGTTGAGCAGCACCGGCCGAGCATCGTGCAGCAAGGTGAAGACCCGCAGCGGTCCGTTGGCGGTGATCACGTCGAGATCGGGCATGCGACGCCCGAGCAGCGGGTGTCCCTCGCCGAGATCGTAGTGAACACCCAGACCGGACATCATCGCAGCGAATCGTCGGCGAGGCTCGTCCATGCCCAGCAGCTCGGTCACGATGTCGCGCACGGCCGTCGTGCGTTCGTCAGGGCGGCGAAGCGCGACACTCGCCATCGTATTGCGCAGCACGCGGGCAGCCACCGGGTGGCGCTCGGCATGGTAGGTATCGAGAAGGTTTTCCGGTGAGGTCCGCTTGATCACCTGGGCCAGCTTCCATCCCAGGTTCACCGCATCCTGCACGCCGATGTTGAGGCCCTGTCCACCGTCCGGGGCATGCACGTGTGCAGCGTCACCGGCGAGCAGGACTCGCTTGTTCCGGTAGGTCGCGGCCTGCCGGGTCATGTCGGTGAATCTGGAGATCCAGATCGGACTGTGGACGCCGTAATCGGTCCCGCAGGCGGCGATGAGCGCCTCGCTCAGATCGCGCAGGGTGGGTTCGGTCGCGGGTCCGACATGCTGTTCGGTCACCATGACCGCGGTGGGTCCACCCTCAGCGTAGATCACCTTGCCGTCGAGAATCTTGTACTCCAGCTTGCCGAAGGAATGGATGCCAAAGGCGTTGCGATGGATGCCCAATGGCGGCTGCCCGGTCATCTCGACCTGGGCGATCAAGGCGCTGGTCGTCGGGTCCCATCCGGGGAACTCGATGCCGGCTGCCTTACGCACCAGGCTGCGTCCTCCGTCGCACCCGACGAGGTACTGCGCTCGCAACGACAGGCCATCGGATGACGCTTCGGAATCCTTGGCCGGGAACGACGCATCGAAGTTCCCTATGGGGAACAGCTCGACGTCGACACCCGTGTCGTCCTGAGTGAAGCCTGTGACTTCACGCCCGCGGTAGAACGTGACGCCTAGCTCGTCGACCCAGCCGGCGAGAATGCGCTCGATGTGGTTCTGCCACAGTCCGAGCCCGTAAGGATGTCGAGTGGGAAAGTCGCTGATGTCCAATCGGGCGCCGCCGAATCCTGCGACCTGAGCCACCTGTCCTTCCGAGAGAAACCGATCGGCGATGCCACGCTGATCGAGAATCTCGATGGTGCGTGAGTGCAATCCACCGGCACGCGAGCCGGCGAGATCCTGGTTTGCACGCCGCTCGACAATCGCGACGTCGATCCCCGCCAACGCCAGTTCGCCCGCCAGCATCAACCCTGTTGGACCTGCTCCGACGATTACCACCGCATGCTCGCTCATCACACGCATTTCGCGACTCCCATTTCGCCGATTCCGGCAGCGGGTGGCGATGCTGCAGCACGACCCGGGTCTGGCCGCAAGATCCGGGGTCCGCTATATTCTGAAGTGGGGAAGAAGAGTGGTGCGCTTTCCGCGGCATCCGATCGAAGAATCGACCGACCCAGCAGCGGCTCGGTCTCCCTATCCACGCCACCTGCTTGAGCTCTGCCGATGGCGGATTTGTCATCTCCTCAAGCACGTGCACCACGTGTCGGTGCATCGGCAGGCATCCCTGCCTGCCGACGTGTAGCCCTCAGCCGTCCGACTTCACTTCCTCTGCCCAGGTCTTCGTGCCGTTCTCACCGTTGAGGAACGGCAGCACGGTGGGAGCCAGACTCGGCGACATGAAGATTTCGTAGTGAGTCAGGTTCGGCAGGATGGCCAGGCGGTTGGGCGACATGTGCTCGCGCATCCAGCCGGCATCCTTCAGGCCGCCGCCGAGCAGCTGATAGAACTTCACGATGTGCTCGGGGCGGTACATGTCGCTGTCGCCGTAGACGAGCATCACCGGCATGCTCAGCTTCTTCACGTCTTCGGCCCAGTCGTAGCCCTTGCGCATGGCCGCGCCCATGCGATCGAGCAGCTTGGGGAAGTCCTCCGGATGCGGCGCGATCGCGATGTACGACTGATACATCGGCGTGTCCTTCATCATCTCCATCATTCCCGAGCCGACCTGTGCCTGCATCGGCAACATTTCGGGATAGAAGCCGTCCTGCGCGTAGCCGGTGGATACCAGCGCGAGCCGGCGCACCATTGCCGGGTGCTGCACGGCCAGGCGGAAGGCGACTCCGCCGCCGAGCGAGTAGCCGAGCACGTCGACCTTGTCGTAGCCGAGCTGCTTCAGGACCACGGCCATGTCATCGCCCATGTCGACGAGGTCGATGTCGCGATCGCCGAGCTCGGTGCGCCCGTGGCCCTGCAGGTCCACGCCGATCACTTGCCGATTGGCGGTCAATGCCGGCAGCACCGGCGCGAACATCTCGAATTGCCCCAGGCCACCGTGCAACAGCAGCAGCGGTTCGCCCTTGCCATGAATCTGGTAGTGATACTTGATTCCGTTGGCGGTGACATGACCGCTCTTGAGCGGCTGAGTGGTGGAGGTCGTGGCAGCAGACATGGCTTTGGCTTCCTTGGCGTGAGTGGTGATGGTTGGCAACGTGACGAGCGCGGCAGCCGCCGCGAACAGGCTGATCAAATGGCGTCTTAACATGGCGGTCTACCTTTCGTAGCGGTTGAGTCGATGCAGCTTGCGCAATTGACTCAAGGACGCGGCGGTAGGGCGGGTGCCGACAGCCGATGTCGAATTTTTTCTGGAGGCGTCACGAGTCTCCATCAGACTCCATCAGTCCCACGCCGGCGCCAAACCCTTCGGATTGGCCTCACGGCTGTTGCGATCCAGCGCGGCGATCTTCTCCATATCGTCGGCGTCCAGCTTCAGATCGCGAGCCAGCAGGTTGCTGGCCAGGTTCTCGCGCCGGGTCGAAGACGGAATCACTGCGTAGCCGAGCTGTAGTGCCCAGGCGAGCGCGACCTGCGCGACGGTGGCCTGGTGCTTGTCGGCGATCTGGATCAGCACCGGATCCTTCAGCACCTTGCCGTACGCCAGCGTCATGTACGAAGTCACGGTGATGCCCTGTTCCTTCAGGAACGCGGCCAGCTTGCGATTCTGCAGGTACGGGCTCAGCTCGATCTGGTTGGTGGCGATCTCGCCTTTGCCGACTGCGGCAATCGCCTGCCGGGTCAGCTCGATGTTGAAGTTGGAGATGCCGATCTGGCGGGTCAGGCCCAGCGCCTTGGCTTCGGCGAGTGCAGCCATGTACTCGGGCAGCTCCACGCCATTGTGCGGCGCGGGCCAGTGGATCAGGGTCAGGTCGACGTAGTCGGTGCGCAGTTTCTTCAGGCTGTCGCGCAGGCTCGGCACCAGCTTGGTCTTGGAGTAGTTGTCGGTCCAGATCTTGGTGGTGACGAACAGGTCGGCGCGCTGCACGCCGCTCGCGGCGATGGCCTGGCCGACTTCGGCCTCATTGCCGTAGATCTGCGCGGTGTCGACGGCCCGATAGCCCAGTTCCAGTGCGCTGCGCACCGAGTCGATCACGGTCTGGCCGGTCAGGCGGAAGGTGCCGACGCCAAAGGAAGGGATGCTCATGGATGACTCCTGTTACGTCAGGGAAGGAAGCGAAGCGAGGAACGAACGGACCCGGGCCTTTGTTCGAGCCGGAAGGAACGACCTCGATGGCGGCAAGTATGCGGGCTTTACATTTGCCGATTGAGCCGGGTAAAAACCAAAATCATTTGATTTCAGATCAAGAATGAAAACCACCCTGGACGAGTTGCAAGCCCTGGTCGCCGTGGTCGACGCGGGTTCGATCACGGCGGCCTCCGAGCAGCTCGGGCTGACCATCTCGGCCACCAGCCGCACCTTGACCCGGTTGGAGGAGAAGCTGTGGACCACGCTGCTGCGGCGGACTACGCGCCGGCTGGAGTTGACGGAGGAGGGGACGGCCTTTCTGCAATCCGCTCGCGCCATTCTCGCCTCGGTCGATGCGGCCGAAGAACAGATGGCCGCGCGGAGAATGCAGCCCATCGGGCGCCTGCGTGTCGATGCAGCAACGCCCTTCATGCTGCACGTCATCGTGCCGTTACTGGAAGGATTCCGGGCCCGCTATCCCGCAATCGAGCTGGAGCTGAACTCGAACGAAGGCATCATCGACCTGATCGAGAAACGGACCGACGTGGCATTCCGCATCGGCTCGCTGAAGGACTCGACCTTGCATGCGCGCCCGATCGGCACCAGTCGTCTGCGCGTGTTCGCCAGTCCCGCTTACCTGAAACGTCACGGCACGCCGACCAAACCCGCTCAGCTCGCACAGCATGCCCTGCTGGGCTTCAACCAGCCCGAGACGCTGAACGATTGGCCATTACGCGCCGCCGACGGGAATGGGGTGCACATCGAGCCGGCGATCAGCTCGTCCAGCGGCGAGACGTTGAGGCAGCTGGCCCTCGCGGGCCTCGGCATCGTCTGCCTGTCGGATTTCATGACGCAGAACGATCGGCGCAGCGGGCGACTGGTGCAGTTGTTTCCCAGGCAGACGCTGGACATACGTCAGTCGATCAATGCGGTCTACTACCGCAATACGGCGCTGGCGTCGCGCATCGCCTGCTTCGTCGATCACATGATCGAGGTGCTGGGGAAGGATCCTTTTGCAGGCCGCGATGCGGGTTCCGCATGATTCGTGCAGCGCGGTGATGTCCGAGAGGAAGGCCTTGTTCTCTGTGGGAGGATCTCGACAGCGAGTTGACCGTTTCTCCGTCGGTGCTATAGATTATTTTAATATTCAAATATCACGCTTTCTCCGGGGCACGGCAAGCAACACCACCTCCGATCCGGTCCCAGAGATTCTGGTTTGAATCCGAGTGATGACAAGAGCGATACGGCCCGTCTGCGGGGCGAAGCGGATGGGTTCACGAGAGATCAGCATGCATTCACACCAGAAGAGGCTTTGGAGTGTTTTCGCTGCCGCCGGGCTGGTTCTTGGCAGTCAGTCTGCGCACGCACAGGAGCTGGCGCCATTCTGGCAATCCGTTGACTCGACCGAGAGGGAGCAATGGTTGCCCGAGCCCATGCCGCCAGGCTTCGAGGTGGTTCCCACCGAGCTGGAGGGGCCGGTGTTCGCCACGGCTGCGGGCAAGACGCTGTACATCTGGCCTCGTGCCGGCCTGCGTAACGGCAGTGCGGGCGATCAACGCAACAGCGGCGCTTCTGCCTGCGGCGACACGATCTACAAGGAGACCGCCGGCCTGATGAGCCCTTATCCGCCCGGCCTGTTGCTGCCCGAGCCCGAGCAGCGCCGCAGCTGCGATCAGCTCTGGCCTGCGGTCCTCGCCGCGGCCGACGCCAAGCCGGTGGGCAAATGGACCTTGATCACGCGGACGAATGGCGCTCGACAATGGGCTTATGACGGTTATCCCGTTTACACCTCCGATCTGGATCGACGGCGCGGCGATGTACTGGGCGGAGTGAAGTACGACAAGGGCGGTTTCCGGGGCGAGTATGGCGCGCTCAGAGCCGCCATCGGTCCGCAGCCCGACATTCCGCCAGAATTCCAGATCGTTGCGATGTCCACGGGAAGGATGCTGGTGGCTCGCAAGGGGCTGCTGTCGGTCTATGTCAGCGATGCCGACGAGCCCGGCAAATCGAACTGCACCGAGGCCTGCTTGAACACCTGGCAGCCGGTGCCTGCTCCCGAGCTGGCCAGGGATCGAGGAGAGTGGAGCATCGTCGAGCGTTCACCCGGCATCCGGCAATGGGCCTACCGCGGCAGGCCGCTCTATATCCATCTGCCGGAGGTTGCCGCGGTGGTGAGTCAGGCCAGGATGACAGGTACGGAAGTGTCCGGCTGGCACAATGTCTACACCCAGCGGGCTCTGCCTCCTCCTCCAGGACTCACGGTCCATGATGCGGATCTGGGTCAGGTGCTGGCCGATGCCGCCGGCAAGACTCTGTACGTCTACAACTGTAACGACGATGCCATCGATCAGCAGAGCTGCAATCATCCCGACTCGCCTCAGGCCTACCGGCTGGCCGTGTGCGGCAATGGCGATCCCGAGCGCTGCATGAGCACGTTTCCGTATGTAATCGCAGCCCCAGGCGCGCGCAGCCAAAGCAGCCTCTGGACCGTCATGACCATCGACAAGAACACGGGTCATCGCGCTCAACCGGGCCAGCCCGGCGCGCTCGATGTGTGGGCCTATCGCGATCGTCCCGTATATACCTTCGGCCGCGACAATCCGGGTGACACGCGCGGCCACGGCTGGGGCGAATTCAACGGCTATCGCAATGGATACCGCGCGTTCTGGCTCAGGGACGATTACCGAACCAACGCACTGCATTGATCGGAGTCAGCATGTCAGGAAGAATTTTCGGGTCTGCGAGTGCAATCGGTGCTGCGGCATGGCTGTTGCCGGCGTTGCTGCTCGATGTCGGCACTTCCCAGGCGGCTCCTCTGCAGGAGCAGTCCAGCCTGCTGGCGCAAGGCAGGATCGGCTACGTCGTGTTCAACCGGCATTGGTCCTTGTACCAGACCGGAGACGGCAAGGCCGAATGCCCCAATGGCTTCAACGACGGCCCACGCGAGGAGTTCAAGAAGCTGTACGACGTCACCGCGAAGAAGCTGTCGGTGGTCGATACGCAGCTGCAATGGGAGGGCAACCAGTGGCATCCCTCGACCAGCAAGTATCAGCTGCCGTTCCGTGAAGTCCGCAGCAAGGTTTCCTATGGGCTGAACCTGGATGGCAAGACCGGACCTTCAGACTTCGTCGGTCCCGACGGAGAGCCGGGCATCGACAATCAGCTGTATCGGGTGCTCGGCTGCGTCGACAGTTATCGGACCGACGGCTCTCTCTACACTTTCGAGAACACCTTCCTGGTCGCGTATGCGGACGCCCGTCTGCTCATCGAGCTGTCGGACGTCGACGATCTCGAGAATGATGACGCCGTGACGGTGACCACCTATCGCGGCGTGGACAACCTGCTGGGCGGAGCCACCGGCAAGGATTACCTGCCCGGCGGGACCCAGCATGTGGAGATGCGCTGGAGCAAAGAGTATGTGCAACAGCTCAAAGGCAAGATTGTCGATGGAGTCCTGACCACGGAACCCGTCGACAGCATCAAGATTCCCTGGGGCATGACCGCCAACGTGTCTCCCTTCCAGGTGTTCCGCGGCATGCGCCTGAAGCTCAAGGTCACGCCTCGGGATGCGCAGGGCATCCTGGCCGGGTACGTGGACGTCGACGGCTGGCATCATGCTCACAACATCAACCTCTCCACCCATCATCAAAGCTACGGCCGCGCCTCTTCGCCTTCGATCGTCGCCGCCCTGAATCGCCTGGCTGATGGTTATCCGGATGAGAACGGCAGGAATACGGCCATTTCCGCCGCCGTCGATCTGAAAATGATCCAGGTCTACGTCGTGCATCCGGCCGCGTCGGACGAGCTGGTGACATCGGCACGCTGATGTGAGTGAGCCGTCGAGAATCGTCGGAGAGCTGCGGGCTTCGCATTCATGAGCGATCTATCCCCACTGCCTGACGTGCAGCCCGGCCGCTATCGCCACTACAAGGGTGGCGAATACCAGGTCATCGGCGTTGCCCGCCACAGCGAAACGCACGAGCCGCTGGTGGTCTATCGTCCGCTGTACAACCAGACGGGGCTTTGGGTACGTCCCTATACGATGTTCTTCGAGCAGGTCGAGCATGATGGTCGGCGGCAGCCGCGGTTTGCTCTGGTCGAGTCGGGCTGAAGCGTGGGTGAATGCTGGCGCCGCATCGGTTGGCCGACGCCGACCGCACGAATTGTCGGCGCGAGGCATTGTCGTTCGTCCATCGAGGACGACCCGGCGTTCACGCCGGCGGGAGCGGAGATGCTGTACTCGATACTTATATATGGGTCCGAAGAGCGGGTGGCTGGCTGGACGGCGCAGGAGGAGCAGGAAATCATGGGCCGCCATGCCGAGCTGCGGCAGGATCTCAAGGCGCAGCAGCGCCTTGGTCCCGTGGTCAGGCTGCAGCCCGAGCAGGCCAGGACGGTCCGCAAGTACCGCGAGCGGCGTTACATCACCGATGGCCCGTTTGCCGAGACGAAAGAACAGCTGATGGGCATTTACATGGTCGACTGCGCCACGTTCGAAGAGGCGGTGGCCGCCGCCGAGCGCCTGTCGTTCGAGACCGGGGTGTTCGAGATCAGGCCGGTGATCTGGTTCGATCCGGGTGAGATTCCCGCGCGCATCCCGCCGGAATAAAGAGCGCAACAATTGTCGGATGCCGGATGACGTCCCGTCCTTTGGGCGTCCTGCGGGTTTGCAGGGCGACGCACCAGAAGGAGGATGTCATGTCGTTGGAAAAGAAGGTCGCCGTCATCTACGGCGGAGGCGGGGTCATCGGGTCTGCGGTCGCGCGTCGTTTTGCGCAAGCAGGCGCAGAGGTTCATCTGGCTGGCCGCACGCAGGCCAAGCTCGACGCCGTCGTACAGCAGATCAAAGACGCCGGTGGACGCGCCGAGGCGATGCAGGTCGATGCACTCGACGAGCATGCGGTGCGTGATCACGCCGACTTCGTCGCAAAGCGTGCTGGCCGAATCGACATTGCGTTCAATGCGGTCGGCGTTTCGCACGTGCAAGGCGTTGCGCTGGCGAATCTGGCGCTCGAAGACTACTGGTGGCCGGTGCACGTCTATGCGCGCACTCATTTCATCACTGCCAAAGCCGTGGCCGCGCACATGGCGAAGCAAGGTTCGGGTGTGATCCTGACCTTGTCGACGCCGGCGGGCGTGATGCCAGGTCCGGGATTTCTCGGTCACAGCGTCGCCTGCGCCGGCATCGAAGCGCTTACCCGTCATCTTGCCGGCGAGCTCGGTGCGCAGGGCATACGAGTCGTCGGAATACGCTCACACGCCATCCCGGAAACTGTCAGCCGCGGATCGCATGCCCGCGAGGTTTTCGCCCGGGCGGCGGCGCAAGACCAGTGTTCGATCGAGGACATGCTGGCCGGGGCTGCGGCGGGCACCTTGTTGCGCCGCCTGCCGTCGCTGGAGCAGGTTGCCGGGACGGCGCTCTTTCTGGCATCCGAGCCGGCGGGAGCGATGACGGGCGCCATCGTCAACCTGACCTGCGGCATGATTCTCGACTAGCGCGCATGCGGGCAGCTGTCTGCTGATCTCGTTGGCAGGCCGTTGCCCGCTTTGGGACGATGACCATCATTGGAAGTCGCAGTAGCAATCCTGGCTACGGCGCACCGTCGTGATGACAGCCGCGGAATTTCGTCGAACGAACCTGCGACGCAAGGTAGAGTAGGGGTGCCGTGCAGACGACCCCAACGCAGTTCAACGCTACCGCAAAAGATGAAGAAGCCCAGTGTTCTCGTTGTCGATGACGATCCCGCGACGTTGCAGCTGATCTGCTCGGTTCTGGAGGCGAACGGCGTTTCCTGTTTCGCGGCAGACGGTGCGGAGCAGGCGTTGCAGCTGGCGGATGCGCACCCGGCCCTGGGGCTGATCATCACCGATATCAACATGCCGCAGATGGATGGCCTGGCTTTGGTGAGGCGCATCGGCGAGACGCCCGGACGCGCGGCGATCCCGCCGGTGGTCTTCCTGACGGCGTATCCGAGCGTGGATTTTGCGATCAGCGCGCTGCGGCTGGGCGCGACCGATTTTCTGATCAAGCCGGTGCGGCCGGTGCAGCTGCTCGCGGTCGTCAAGCGAGTGATCGGCGAGACCGCAGAGGGCGTGGACGAGCGCTCTTCGCCCATCGCGGCCGCGGACTCCAGGCCGACGAAGCAGAATGACGTCAGCGGGCGAGCGCTGCTGGGCATCGATGAGCTGCGCAACCGGCGTCGCGCCCATCCCCTGTTGAGTGAGCTGGATGACACCGCGTCCGATCTGCTCCTGGAGTTGCTGCGGGCCGAGCGAGCCTCGCGGCGTCTGTCAGTGTCCGCCTTAAGTATTTCGATCGACAACGACCGGGTGTCTTCCGCCACCGCGCTCAGACGCATCCAGAATCTGGTGCGTGCCGGTCATGTCATACGGGTTCCCGATCCGCTCGATGCGCGGCGGGAATTCGTCTCGCTGGCGCCGGAAACCCGGGTCGCGTTGGAGCTCTACTTGAAGCAGGTGGCGGAAGCCTTTACGGCGGCAGCAACTATTGCCTGAAGCGGGTTTTCCGTTCACTGCAATCTGCAGTCGATCCACAAGCCGGGAGAGCTCACTTCGGCGCGCCAAGTCGTATGCTCAGGACATGTCCCGAGACGGAGGCGAACGCTCATGACAGCGAATGCAAATCAGACGCGGCCGCAAGAGTACGGGCGCGAGACGGATGCCGTCGTGGTACGCAGCAGTGCCTTGCACAAGCAGCCGCCGGTGCTGGCGGACGAACGCGAGGCGGCACTGTTGCTGAGCGATTTCGAGGGATTGGTGTGCTATGCGGATGCGCATTGCCGCAAGCTGACGGGCGACATCACGCGCGGTCAGCCATGGACACACGTCGTTTCGCAGGAGGATCGTGACTGGGTCGAAGCGGCGTGGTCGGAAAGTCTGGTCACGCGCCTGCCGTTCTGTGCTGAATTCCGCGTCGGAGCCGCGCGTCGGCAGCATTGGGTACGTGCCCGTGGCGTGTATCGCAGGGACATGTTCGACGATGGCATGCCCGGATGGGCCGTGCATTTCACGGACTGCGGAGTTCTGCCGCTGAGTGCGGCTTCCGTCTGAGCCTACTGAGATTTGAATACGGCGGCGCAAGGAGCGCCGTTGCAGCGAGCAGTTGGACTGCGCTCACTCCGGAAAGTGCACGGCGAGCGCGTGCCGGAACATCGTCAGCTCATCCTCCAGCTGCTGGATCGCGGATTGCGCAGGAGGCGCATCCGAGCGTGAGCAGGCCTCATGCAGACGCGAGGCCAGGGCGGAGATGCGGATGGCGCCCATCATCGCCGCGCTTCCTTTCAACGTGTGCAGCGGCGTAACGCGCTCAGGGTTTCCCTGATCGCGCAGAGCCTCTATGTAGAGCGCGGCATGGGCCAGGAATCTGGCGTAGAGACTTGCGACCAGTTCGGTCTGGCCGCCCAGTGTGTCGCGCAGTTCTTCGAGCACCGTTGCATCGAGCGCGGCTACCGGCAGATCCGCAGTGTCATGTTCGATCATCACGCAGCGACGTACCTGGTCGGCTCGGTGGGTGGGCATTCGATACCATCCGTGGTCCCGCGGCAGCGTGGATCGCGGCGCCGCCGTATCTTCGGTGAGCGCAGTTCGAGCGGCAACCGTGTTTGCCGAGAAAAAGCCGGTGTGCAGTGCGTAGATGCATGCAGATTGCAGTGAGTCGTGTGTTGGTGCTGAGCACGTCCACGCGTCGCGCCGCAGCCGGTCGCAAAGTGCGAAGCACGTCACAGGTGCGAGGCGTTCGTGAAGTAGAATCGGTCGCGCCGCACGGATCTTCGCTGCGTATCGGGGGATGGATGATGATTCGATACCGACGGTGCCTGGTCGGGCTTGCCGCGCTCTGTACGTTCTCTTTGCTGCTGGCGCTGTTCTTCGGCGCAGATTCGCCAGCCCCATCGTTTGCAGCTCCGGCGCTCGCTCCCGCGGCGAGCGTTCCTGCACCGCAGGCCGTGTCGCTGCCGCCGGTGCAGGCCGCACACAAAGTTGTGCCAGGCATACGGCACGACTACATCGTGCAGGCCGCCAACATCGAACTCGCACGCAACGCAGTCGAGCGTGCCGGCGGAGTGGTCACAGGAGAGCTGGGAATCATCCGCGCCGTGGGCGCAACGCTCGACGATCGTGAGCTGCAGCTGCTGTGGAAGGATCCGGTGGCCGGGCTGCGCGTCTACGACGACGCTGCCGTCAACGCCGGCGATGCCGGAGCGCAACCCGAAACCTACTATCCCACCCAGGTGAGCGCCAACCAGCTGCACCAGGGTGGAATCACCGGCCAGGGCGTCACGGTGGCGGTGCTCGACACCGGCCTGTGGACACGCAAAGGGCCGCTGCAAAGCACGTCCGAAGGACAACCCAGGGTGCTGGCGCAGTACGACGTCATCCTGGCGCGCGAACAGCCCGGCGTGTACGAATCGCGTTGGCCGGACATGTACAGCGCCGATATCGATGATCGCAACGGCCACGGCACGCACGTTTCCTCGATCATCGGTGGCAGCGGCGTAACGGCCTCGAGCGGCTACCGGGGCGTCGCGCCCGGCGTCAATCTTGTATCGGTGCGCGTGCTGGACAGCGAGGGCGCCGGCCGCTACTTCGACGTCATCCGCGGCATTCAGTGGGTCGTGACGAATCGCCAGCACTACGGCATCCGCGTCCTCAATCTTTCACTGAGCGCGCCGCCGCGTTCGCATTACTGGGACGATCCGCTCAATCAGGCCGTGATGGCGGCCTGGGGCTCCGGCATCGTCGTGGTCGCAGCGGCCGGCAATGCCGGGCCCGAACCGATGACGATCGGCGTTCCCGGCAACGTTCCGTACGTCATCACGGTCGGCGCCGTGACCGACAATCACCAGCCGTCGCAGCCGCGCGAGTACCGGCTTGCCAACTTCTCTTCGGCCGGACCGACCTACGAGGGCTTCGTCAAGCCTGAGGTCGTGGCGATGGGGGGGCACATCCGCGCGTACGCGACTGATGACGGCACTCTGGCGCAGCGGTTTCCTCAATGGCTCGACAACAGCGACACCAGCCTGACCATCTCCGGGACTTCACAGGCCGCGGCCGTGACCAGCGGCGTAGTCGCTCTGATGCTGAGCGCGAATCCGCAGCTGACGCCCAACGACGTGAAGTGCCGTCTCATGGACAGCGCCCGTCCGGCCGTGCATCCGGAAACCGGACTGCTCGCCTATTCGGTGTTCCAGCAGGGAGCGGGGCTGGTGAACGCTTACGATGCCACCTACAGCACTGCCAGCGGCTGCGCCAATATCGGCCTCGATGTCACGCTCGATCTTGCAGGGCTGGCGCATTACGGCGGACGTGCAAACCAGGATGCGAACGGGAACTTCTACATCATGGAGGTGCAGAACAGCGCGCCGCCGCGGCCCGGTCTGCTCGGCGGACTGCTCGGAACCGTGACTTCGCTGCTGGGAGATATCCCGCTGGTGGGCACTCTGGTCAACGGCGTCGCTTCGCTGCTCGATGGCCTGCTGTGGGATGGCAGCCCGCCTTCGAGCACCGGTCATATCTGGAGCGGCGGCTACACCTGGAGCAACGGCTATACCTGGAGTAACGGCTACACGTGGAGCAACGGCTATACCTGGAGTAACGGCTACACCTGGAGCAACAACTACACCGGAGCGAGCGCCTCTTCCGGCGTCGATCCGTCCGTACAGGAATAGAGCGACGCAGCGCGGTGATGACGAAGAGCCGCACCATGCGACGGATCGCTTCCAGTTCCGCTCGGCTCATGGCGACTGGAATCGCGCTGCTCGGTTGTTGCAGCGGCGCATACGCAGCGCCGCCCGTGCCCGAGGTGCGGCCCATGTACTTCGAGCATCTGACGATGCGCGAAGGGCTGTCGCAGAGCACGGTCATGAGCATCCTCCAGGACCAGGAGGGTTATCTGTGGCTGGCGACCGAAAGTGGCCTCGACCGCTACGACGGCTACACGATCCGCGAATACCGCCGCGAGCGCGGCGATGAGCACGGACTCGCCAGCGACTACATCTGGAAAATCGCGCAGGACGCTCATGGCGATCTATGGCTTGCCACTTCCGGCGGAGGCGTAGCGCGCTGGGATCGCGAGAGCGATCGCTTTCAGCAGTTTCGTCATGACCCGGAAGATCCGGATTCGCTCGCCAGCGATACGGTGCGCACGCTGCTGATCGATGCACAGGGGCGCGTCTGGATCGGCACCGATCAGCGCGGCCTGGATCTGCTCGATCCGAAGACCGGCCGCGTGCGTCATTTCCTTCATCGCGAAGGCGATCCGGACTCGCTGGCCGCGGATGCCGTGTTCGCCCTCTACCAGGATCGCGCCGGGCGCATCTGGGTCGGCACGGACGCCGGATTGAGTCGCTACGATCCTGCGACCGATCGCTTCGTCAACCAGGGGCCCTCCGGCGTCTGGTCGCTGAGCGATCAGCGTATCCGCGCCATCTGCGAGGATCACAACGGCGCGTTGTGGATCGGTACGCTCGACGGCGGACTCAATCGCCTCGACCCGCAGACCGGCGCAGTCAAATCCTTCCGTCACGATCCGCGCAATACCCATTCGCTGAGCCACGATCGCGTGCTCGCCATCCTCGAAGACGATGCGCAGCGACTGTGGGTGGCGACCTCTGCCGGGCTCAACCTGTTCGATGCAGGCGCGGAGCGTTTCGTGCGTTACGGACGCGATGCGGACGATCCACAAAGCCTGCGCGATGACGACATCATGTCGCTTTATCAGGACCGCGGCGGCGTACTTTGGGTTGGCACGCGCGCGGGCGGAGCTAGTCACTGGAATCCCAACAGCTGGGCGCTTGGTCACTACACCAGTCCCCTGGTGCGCAACACGGCCGTGAACGCTTTCGCCGATGATGGCGCCGGCACCGTATGGGTCGGCACCTGGGACGGGCTGGTTCAGATCGACACCCGTACCCGGCGCGAGATTCGTTACAACCATGCGAGCAGCGGCTTGCGGCTGGCCGACGATCGGGTCATGACGCTGCTGCACGATAGCGACGGTGCGTTGTGGATCGGAACCATGACGGGCGGCTTGCAGCGCTACGAGCGCGAACGTGGCACGGTCCGTTCCTATCAGCACGCTGCCGGCGACCCTGCGACGCTGCCCGCAAATGGCGTCATGGCGCTGTACCAGGATCGTCAAGGTGACGTGTGGGCCGGAACATTCGGAGGCGGGCTCGCGCGCATCGATCATGCAACCGGCCGAGTCACGAGTTATCCGTACGGCCGCAACGATGCCGATGCACTCAGCAGCCCACGCGCCAGCGCAATCGTCGAAGATCAGCACGGCAATCTGTGGATCGGCACGATCGCCGGCGGCCTCAACCTGTGGGAGCGGCGCACCGGACGCTTCTACCACTATGGTCGCGACGATCGCGATCCAAGCAGCCTCAGCGACGACACCGTCTATGCGCTGCACGTGGATGCAGGTGGCCAGCTGTGGATCGGCACTGCCGGCGGCGGGCTCGATCGATTGATTGGCAGCTCCACAGAGCCGCTGGCCGTGCGCTTCGAGAGCCAGTCCGACGTCAAGGACATGCCGAGCCAGGTGATCTACGGGATCGAATCCGATGCTGCGGGCCGGCTCTGGTTGAGCACGAACAACGGCCTGGCGCGGCTGGATCCGCGCGATCGCTCGATCAGCCTGGTCCACCAGGCGCACGGCCTGCAGGCCGACGAGTTCAATTTCAATGCGCACTATCGCGGCACGGACGGCACTCTGTACTTCGGCGGTAACAACGGCTTCAACGCTTTCATCCCGGAACAGGCGACCGCAGATGCGCCGCCGCCGCGCATGGTGCTCACGTCCGTCTCGATCCTCGACCGCAAGCTGGCGCCTCGCGATCTGCCGGGGCCGCAACGGCCGCTGGCGCTGGGTTACGACGACAAGCTGGTCACGTTCGTGTTCTCGGCGCTGGATTTTACGTCGCCGGCCAACAACCGCTATCGCTATCGCCTGGACGGCTTCGACACGAACTGGATCGATGCCGGCAACCAGCGTCGCGCCACCTATACCAACCTGGATCCGGGCGACTACGTTTTCAGGGTGCGCGGTGCGAATGGCGATGGAGCCTGGAGCGAGGCGGATCTGACCGTTCCGGTGCATGTCGCCGCAGCTCCATGGAACAGTACGGTAGCGCGCAGCGCGTATGCGGCTGTTGCGTTGCTGATGCTTGCCTATGTCTGGCGCTCGCAGCGCAGGCGTCGCCAGCGCGCAGTTCAGTACAGGCGTGAACTGGAGAGTATGGTTCGCAGTCGCACTCATGAGCTGGAGGAGCGCAACGAGCAGCTGCGGGTGCTGGCGCGCGCCAAGAGCGATTTCGTCGCTCGCATGAGCCACGAGCTGCGCACGCCGATGAACGCCGTACTCGGCATGAGCGAGCTGCTGCTCGACACCCGGCTGGAGACCGGACAGCGCCGCTTCGTCGACGGCATCCATCGATCGGCCGATTCGTTGCTCACCATCGTCGATGACGTGCTCGATTTCTCCAAGATCGAGGCCGGCCGCCTGCAGATCAATCCGGCGACCTGCGATCTGCCGGAGCTGGTGGAGCAGACGGCCGAGATGCTCGCCTCGCGTGCGGCTGCGAAAGGGATCGAGTTGCTGTGCGACACCCCGCCGCAGCCCATGCCGCGAGTCTGCGCCGACCCGGTGAGACTGCGCCAGGTGCTGGTCAACCTGGGCGGCAATGCGGTGAAGTTCACCGAACGTGGCGAGGTGACGCTGCGGCTCGTATTGCTGGCGAGCGGCGAGGCGGCCGTGCGCGTGCGCATCGAGGTTATCGATACCGGCATCGGCATCGAGGCGCAGAGCCAGCCGCGGATCTTCGATGAATTCTTCCAGGAGGATGCGTCGGCCACCCGTCGTTTCGGCGGCACGGGCCTGGGACTGCCCATCGCGCGTCAGCTGGTCGAGCTGATGGGCGGTCGATTGGAACTGGTCAGCGCGCCGGGTAGCGGTTCGAGCTTCTCGTTCGAGCTGACGCTGGCGCTGGCCGAGCCTTCCGTGCCAGTGCCGCAGCCTCTGTCCGATCTCGAAGGTCTGCGGGTTCTGGTCGTGGACGACAACGAAGCTGCGCGTGCGCTCGTCGTCGGCGCGTTGCGGGCATGGGGCGCACAGGCACTTGCCGTAAGTTCGATACCGCAGGCGCTGCAGGAGTTGAGCGCGGGCACATATAGCGCTGTCGTGATCGATGAAGGTCTGCCGGCCGGCGGCGCGACGGCCCTATCGAGAGCCATCGCCGCGGATCACAAAGCGCGGCCGCGCATCATCCGGCTCACCAGTTTCGTCGATCTTGCGTCCGGGCAGCCTGCCGAGGACCGGCAGTTCGATGCGGAGCTCACCAAGCCGTTGCGGGTGATGCAACTGCATCATGCATTGATGGGCCGCTTCGAGCGGACGCTGCAGGAGACCGCCGAGCAGGCCGTGCAACTGCAGGTTCGCATGCTGCCGCGGCTGCGGGGTCAGGTGCTGGTCGTCGAAGACCAGCCGCTCAATCGAGAGGTCGCGCGCGGCATGCTCGAAGCGCTCGGGCTGACGGTCGATGAAGCGGCCGATGGCAGGCAGGCGCTCGACAAGCTGGCTGCAGCTCGTTTCGACGTGGTGCTGATGGATTGCCAGATGCCGCTGCTGGACGGATTCTCGACCACTGTCGAGTGGCGCCGCCGCGAAGGCAACGGCCGGCGCACGCCGATCATCGCATTGACCGCCGACACGACGAGCGCCGGGCGCGAGGCATGTCATGCCGCGGGCATGGACGACTACCTGGGCAAACCATTCTCACGCGCGAGTCTGCATGCCTCGCTCGCCCGATGGCTGGATGAGGAGAGCCAGGAGCAGGTACACGGCACAGTCGAGGACAACCTCTCTTCACAGGTGCCCGCAGAACGACTGGCGTGATGCTTTCGGATGCCTGCGTGGCATTTCGCGGTCATCGCTCGCAGGTTCGAGTCCCGCCGATCGCGCCAATGCGATCGACGGTTCCGATCACTCGACGATGAGCAGCACCACGCGCCGGTTCTGTGCACGTCCAGCCTCGGTCGAGTTGTCCGCAAGCGGCTTGCTCTCGCCGTAGCTGTGCGCCGTGAGCGTGTTCGTCACGCCGTTATCGACGAAGTATCGGCGTACTGCCTCGGCGCGACGCTGCGCCAGTGCCAGGTTGTAAGCGTCTGGCCCCCGACTGTCGGTGTGGCCGGCCACCTCGACATTCACCTCCGGATTCTTCCGCAGGATCTCCGCAGCCTCGGCAAGGCTTGCCAGTGCTGCAGGACTCAGGCGAGCCGAATCGTAGTCGAATCGCACGACCGGCAACCGGATCTCTTCCTTGATTGCACAGCCGCGGGCATCGACTCGCGTGCCGCGTGGTGTATCGGGGCAGGCATCGACGCTGTTCACTACGCCATCGAAGTCGCTATCGAGCTCGCAGCCGTCGGCGCCGACGGTTCTGCCTGCCGGAGTGCCCGGGCAGCGATCGTTGCCATCGACGATGCCGTCATGATCTTCGTCAGCGGGAGCTGCCGGCACGGCTTGCATCGCGCTGGGCGTCGAGGCTCGCGAGCCGAAGGCGTACTGCAATCCGAGGCCGAGGAAGTAGTCGATCCGGCTGCCGCCATTCGCATCGTCATAGCGTGCGCGAGCGTCGAGTCGTAGCGACAGCGCGCGCCCGTCGTCTTTCGATCTGCGGAACGTCGTGAGCAGACCGGCGCCCGCATCTGCATACGCATTCGTGGATGATCTGCCGAGTGTCCGATCCTTCTCCTGCGCGCCGAGGCCTACCAGCAGGTAGGGAGAAAGCACCGCTTCGCGCCGGAACACGCGCAGCGCATTGACGCCGAGCGCATTCATCGTCAGGTCGTTGCCCTGCTCGCCATCGAAGCGCCCGCGAAACAGGTTCAGTTCGATATTCCAGTTCGGGTGCAGCGCGTATCCGGCCGCCAGCGTGAATGCCGGGTCGTCGTCGACCGCGCGATCGCTGTCGGTGCGGACGGCTTGCACGATCGGTGCGATGTAGAAGCCCGGTCCAGGCTGACGGGAGTCCGATGCCTGCGTGTCCTGAGCGGCGCACGGCGCAATCTGCGCGCCAAGCGCACCAACCGCGAGCAGCAATCGAATGGCGAGAGCCGTCCCGCTCGGGCGGCGAATTCTTTTGACGCAGATCACGATTGCGTACGCAGCCTCTGCTCCTTGAAGAGGCGCGCACTCTAGCGGAGCCCAGGCCGGCGCGGCCATGCATGGGCCGGTCGAATGGATGCAATTTGCAGTGAATGCGTTTCGCGCTCACACATCGACGCGATTGAGAGTCACTCTCACAGGTCGTAATTCCAGCTGGCTGCCCAGGGTTCGAGCTGCGGCACGAACGATTGCAAGTGAGTCCGGTAGGGCGCATGGCGATCGATCGCCCGCTCGCTCAGCGCCTGCGTTACCTGAGCGTAGCTGGGAGTTGCGGCGTAGCGGCGGTTGTCGTGGAAGTCGAGACAGGCAGACTCGAAGGGTAGCTCCAGGTAATCGAGCAGGCGGCGTACTTCCTGTTCGGGACGGCGCACGAAATCCTCGTATCTCAGTGTGCAGTCGACTGGGTCAAACTCGCGGCGGTAATGCTGTGTCAGATCCGACATGGCGCACAGCTGGTGCACGATGGTTTCGATCCGGTATCCGCAGTTGAAGCCGTGCGTGAGCTGGTGCGACAGCATCGACACGCAGGTGTCGGCGGGATGGCGCAGGACACGCACGATCCTGGCGTGCGGAAAGGCCATGCGGATGAGCGGCAGCCACATCTCGTTGAAGGGCATCTTGTCGACGAAGAATCGCTTCCCGTGTTCCAGCAGCCCGCGCGCCTCCGCACGTGCGTAGTAATAGTCACGCAGCAGATACGCGAGGTGGTGCCAGTCGGCAGTGCACGCCTGCGCGAGATTCTCAGGGAACGCTGGCCTTGCGAGCAGTCGATCGATCAGCTGCGGCCACTCGCCGACGAACGTGAGCTCGCCGGCGGCGCGAATGGCGGAGTGACTGGCCAGCACTCGCTCGATCAGGGTCGTCCCTGAGCGTGGGAATCCAAGTATGAATATCGGCTGTGCGACATCGCGCCGCACCGATGCGCGTGGCAGCAGCTCGATGTTCTGCCGCACGAAATACCGCTTCAAGCGGGTGAACGATGCCTCCACCGCGGCTGGCTGGTATTCGGCCGCGCTGGTCTGTGCCGCGAGCTTCGCCTTACCTTCTTCCCAGTCTCGCCACGCCTCGGCATGACGCCCCAGTCGGTCGTAGAGGCGTCCGCGTTCGAGCTGAGCGTCACCACTGAGTTCCGGTGCTGCCTCCAGAATTGCAAGCGCCTCCTGATGCTGGCCTTTGCGGACGAGATAGGTCACACGCAGAAGCTCCACGTGCTGTGCGGAGGAGGCGGCCGCGGCGCGATCCAACAGCTCGTCGGCGCGCTGCAAGTTGCCCTGCAGCTCATGAAGCCTGGACCACTGGGCCAGCACCTGCAGTTTTCCCGGCATGATCTCGTCGGCGCGCGCGAAGTGCGGTTCGGCCTCGTCCGCACGTCCTTGTCGGGTCAGGTTGATCGCCAGATTCGCCAGGCATTCTGCGTGCGCGGGTTCGAGTTCGAGTGCACGTCGAAAATGCCATTCGCCCGAGGACAGATCGTTCGATTCGGAAAGCACGATGCCGAGCAACGCGTGCACCTGCGCGTCATGCGGGCTCGCAAGCAAGGCGCCTTGTGCCGACTGGTATGCAGCAGACAGATCGCGTCGCGCCAGAGCTTCACGTGCCCGCTGCAGTGCTGAATCGAATGCTCCGTTCATGGCTCGTTATCGTGCACGGCCAGCCGACGATTGTGAAATCTTGTGACGTAACAGGATTGCAATGTCTTCCGTCACGTGCCGCGGTGCCGATAGCTGCAGTTTGAATCCGATCGCGCCGTGAGCGGCGGCGGCCCTTGTTAGATTGACCTTGGGGCTGTCCCGGCTTCGAGGATGACTTTTAGCGCGGGCACGGGCCGGCTCCTGCGCGCCCGCAGTTATCGGCGGCGGCATCCGTTCGCATCGAAGCAAACAGTTGAGATTTGCGCCGCGTCGTCTAGGAGATCGAAGTGAATCGTATCTATCGCGTCCTGTGGTCCAAGGCCCGTAATACCTGGGTGGTTGCTTCGGAACTGGCGAGCAGCCAAGGCAAGGGCCGCACTGTCAAGGTCGCGGTTTCGGGTACGCCGATGGACGCACGCGAGCACGGACTCTCGACGCGGACCGGGTTGCTGCGCATGGCGATCCTCGCGGCATTGCTGGGCACACAAACACTGGCATTCGCCGCTGATCGCTATTGGGACGCGAACCGCACGGACGTGGGCCTGGGCGGCACCGGCGATTGGGATGTGACGAATACCTTCTGGGATACCGCCGGAGACGGCGTGTCCGGTCCGTATGTTCTCTGGGACAACGCCGCGCTCGACCGGGCGATCTTCACCGGCACCGCCGGCACGGTGACGCTCACCGCGCCGATGACGGTCGCGGGGCTCGATTTCCTGGTCCACAACTACATCCTGAGCGGCAGCACGCTGACGCTCGCCGGCGTCAACCCGATCATCAACAACCCCGGCAACACCACCATCGATTCGGTGCTCGCCGGTACCGGCGGGCTGACGAAAACCGGTGCGGGCGGCTTGCACTTGAACGGCGCCAATACGTTCTCCGGTGACATCAATCTCAATCTAGGCAGCCTCTATGCGGCCGACGATGCGGCGCTCGGCGCCGCCGGCAACAACGTCACGACCGCCGCCGGCGCCCTGGTCCGGCTGTCGATCGGCGGTACGGTGGATACCAATCGCGCGGTGACGATCGGCACCGGCGGTACGCTCATCATCGAAGGCGCTCGCGGCGGCTCGGCGCTGATCTCCGGCGACGGCAATGTCCAAGTCGCCGTCGGCACCACGATGAGCAACGATGCCAACACCTACACTGGCACGACCACGTTCTACGCCTGCAACGGCGTCTGCACGACCTCCTTCACGTCGATTGCGGACATCGGCATGCCGAGCTCGCTGGGCGCACCGACCACCGCGACGAACGGCCTGATCCGCTGGAATCAACAGAGTCAGTACGGGGACAACCTGATCTATCTGGGCTCCGGCAACAGCTCGAATCGCGATTGGCTGATCGCAGGCAGTGGCGCCCAGGTCCGCAACCGGGGCAGCGGTACACTGAGCCTGACCGGCAACATCACGATCAATACGGGAGTGTCCGGCGGGATGCCCGTGGGCGGGACCACGTTCGTTGCCGAGAATGCCGATATCGGTTTGCTGGGGCAGATCGACGGTAACGCCAACCTGACTTTGAACGGCATCGCCGGACGCACCATCTCCCTGAGCGGCGCGAACAGCTACACCGGCGCTACAGGCATCGCCAACATCACGGTGGCGGCGTCGGTCCTCGCGAACGCCGGGACGAACAGCTCCTTCGGCGCTGGCTCGAACATCAACCTGACCAACGGCACGGTCAGCTACACTGGCGCCGGCGCCAGCAGCGATCGCACCTGGCTCAGCCAGGGAGCATCATCGATCCGCAACGACGGCACCGGCTCGCTGGTGCTCTCCGGACCGCTTTCATTCAATGCTGCTGCTCCTCTGGACAGCCTGTTGCTCGGCGGCAGTCATGTCGGCACGAATACTTTTTCCGGCGTGATCTCCGGTGTCGGCGATCTCATCGGCAATGGCGCAGGCACTTGGTTGCTGGACGGCATCAACACCCGCAGCGGCCGCCTTACCGTGCAAAGTGGCACGCTGCGCGCCGGCAATGCGCAGGCCTTCGGTACTACGACCGGCGTTACGGTCAACGCTGGCACGCTCGATCTCAACGGCTTCGATTTCGAGGTGCAGTCGCTGGCTGGCAGCGGCGGCACGGTGGCGCTCGGCGGCGCCACGCTGACGTTGAATGCCGCCAGCGGCAATACCGACTATGCCGGCAACATCACCGACGGCAGTCTCACCAAGATCGGCGTGAGCACGCAGACGCTCTCTGGCGCGAACACCTACACGGGCGCTACTACCATCAGCGGCGGGACCCTGGGACTGAACTTCGCCGCGGCGGGCGGGCCGACCAGCGACATCATCTCCAATCTCTCGGCGCTGACCATGAACGGCGGCAGTTTGACAATGACCGGCGCTGCTGGGGAGAACAACACGCAGAGCTTCAATGGTCTGAACATCATCAGCGGCACCAGCAACATCAGCGCGGTCTCGGGTGCCGGCGGCAGCGTCACGCTCAATCTCGGCGCCATCAATCGCAGCGGCGGCCTGATCGATTTCGACCTGCCCGGCAGCGGCTTCATCACCACCAGCAATCTCACGCTCGGCGGCTGGGCCACGGTCAACAACGGCGCCAATTACGCCAAGGTCGTTGGCGGCAACATCATGGCGCTGGCGCCCGAAGACTATGTGGTGCAGGACAATCCGTCGCTGTGGCAGGACGACCAGATCATCACCGACAGCACCGGTTTCACCACCAGTGCGGTGGATAGCCCCGACGGCACGCTGCAACTCGGTGGCCTGCGCTACACCGCTGCGAAGGCCACGACGCTGAATATCGCAAGTGGCGACACGCTCGGCGTCGACGGCAACATCCTGGTGGCGCCGAGCGTCAGCAGCTTCAACCAGCTCATCACCGGCGGCTCGCTCACTGGTCCGCTCGGCGGCGGCCCGCTCGGCATCCAGCAGAACAGCACCGGCACCTTCACCATCGCCTCGCAGATCGTCGACAACGGCGGCAGCGCCACCGGCTTCACCAAGGCGGGCACCGGCAAAGTCGTGCTCTCCAACGCTGCCAACACCTACACCGGCCCGACGGTGATCAGCCAGGGCACGCTCGCGGTCGGCACCATCGCCAATGGCGGTGCGGCGAGCAGCATCGGTGCTTCCTCGGCGGATCCGTCGAATCTGGTGATCGAAGGCGGCATCCTCGATTACACCGGCGGCAGCGCGACCACCGACCGCGGCTTCACCATCGTGCGCGGCGGAGCGAGTCCCAGCCAGATCAACGTTAGCGGCGCCACGAACCTGACGTTCACCGGCAAGGTCACCAGCCCCGATGACGCCGATTTCACCAAGATCGGGACCGGGACGCTGACGCTCGCGAACGCAGCCAGCGACTACATAGGCGTTACCACCGTGGCCGGCGGTACGCTCTCCGTCAATACGCTTGCCAATGGTGGTCTTGCCAGTGGTATCGGCAGTTCCAGCAGCGCTTCCCGCAATCTCGTCCTCGCCGGAGGTACGTTGCAGTACACCGGTGGTAGCGTGAGCAGCGATCGCGGCTTCACGCTCGGCACCGGCAATGGCGGTATCGACGTCAGCAATGCCGGCACGACACTGAACCTGAGCGGCGTCGCAGTCGGCACCGGCGCCTTGCGCAAGGAAGGCGCCGGCACACTGGTCCTCAGCGGCACGAATGCCTATACGGGCGGTACCGTTGTGAATGCCGGCACACTGCGTGCGGGTTCGGCTTTCGCATTCGGACCTGCCACCAATTACATGACTGTCTTGAGCGGCACCACGCTCGAGCTTGGCGGATTCGATATCGGTGTCGGTGCGCTGATCGGCAACGGCACGGTCGACCTGGGCGCCAACACGCTGACATCGGCGCAAGGCCCCGGAGTCTTCAACGGCAGACTGACCGGCAGCGGCGGATTCACGCGCGGGGCAGGCAGCTACACCCAGGCTCTGAGCGGCTGCAACAATGACTACACCGGCGCCACCACGATCAACGGTTCGTTGAGCGTCGATTGCATCGCCGACGGTGGTATTGCGAGCAGCATCGGCGCATCGACCAGCGACGCGTCCAATCTGGCTTTCAACGGCGGTACCCTCGCTTATACGGGTGGCAGTGTCGCGACGGATAGAGGCTTCACGCTCGCCAGCGGTAACGGCACGATCAATGTGTCGGAAGCCGCGACTACGCTGGAGTTCGAAGGCCTGGTCGCCGGCGGCGGCACTCTCGTGAAGAGCGGCGCCGGCACGCTGGTGCTGTCTGGAAACAATACGTACTCGGGTGTCACCTTCGCGAATGGCGGTATCCTGCGAGCAGGATCGAATACCGCGTTCGGTACCGGTGGCATCAGGATGGACGTCGCCGGGGCGACTCTGGACCTGGCTGGATTCGATACCACCGTTGCCTATCTCCACGAGCAAGCCAGTGTTTCGGGCGACACGACTCGCACCGTTGCGCTGGGTGGCGCGACGCTGACGATCGACGGCAACGGCGGCTTCTTCTCCGGAACCATCACAGGCAACGGCAACCTCATCAAGAGCACCGGCGGCACCCAGACGCTCACCGGTTGTAACAACAGCTACACCGGCACGACCAGCATCATCGGCAGCGTCCTGGCGGTGAGCTGCCTGGACAACGGTGGCAGCAGCAGCTCCATCGGCAACTCCAGCGCGGCAGCCGGCAATCTCTATCTCAACAACGGCACCTTGAGCTACATCGGCACTGGCAGCTCCACCGACCGGCAATTCACGGTGGGCGCGAGCGGCGCCACGCTGACCGCTTCCGGCACCGGTGCCGTCAATTTCACGAACACCGCTGCAATAGCGCTCGAAGACACGACGGCACGCACGCTGACGCTCAGGGGCACCAACAGCGACGACAACACGCTGGCGGCACAGATCGTCGACAGCAGCGTCGGTATCACCCGATTGACCAAGCTCGATGCCGGCACCTGGGTGTTGGCTAATCCGGGCAACACCTATACCGGCATCACGACCATCAGCGGCGGCGTGCTCGCCGTGAGCAAGCTCACCGACGGACTGCAGGCGAGCAGCATCGGCGCCTCCTCCAACGCGGCGGGCAACCTCGTGATCGGTAATGGCTCGACGCTGCGCTACGTGGGCAGCGGCGACACGACCGATCGCCTGTTCACGCTGGCCCCGGGCGTCACATTCATCGAGTCCTCCGGCAGCGGCGCAATCAACTTCAACAACACCGCGGCAGTCACGCTTTCAGGAGCCAACGCCGCGCGCACGATTGCGCTCGGCGGCACCAACACCGGCAACAACACGCTCGGCGGTACCATCGGCGACAGCGGCGCCGGCAAGACGACGCTGGCCAAGAACGACAGCGGCACCTGGGTGCTCACCGGCGACAACACCTATACCGGCAACACCGTCATCAACGACGGCAACCTGGTCATCGGCAACGGCGGCACCAGCGGCAATGCCGGGGCCGGCAACGTCATCGTCGACTCGGCGACCTCGACGCTGTCGATCAATCGCAGCGATACGTTCGACTTCAACGGCACCCTGAGTGGTCCCGGTGCTCTCGCACAAATCGGCGGCGGCACGACCCGACTCACTGCGGCTGGCAACAGTATCGGTGCGACGACGGTCAGTGCCGGCACATTGCAGGTGGCGGCGGGTGCCGATCTCACGAGCGCTACGGTGGCGATGAACGGCTCATCCACGTTGGACGTGGCAGGCACGCTGCAAGGCTCCAGCGGCGCGGCGGCCGTGTTCACCGGTGATGCCGGCGCCAGCACGATCAACATCGAAGCGGGCGGCACGCTGTTAGCGAGCGGCGACCTGGGCGTCGGCAGCGATAGCGTCAACGTGACGGGCGCACTGAACACGGGCACCGGCACGCTGAGCCTGGGTGCAGGTGACGACACATTCACCCTGAACGACGGTGCCATCGTCACTGGTGGTGGCATCGATGCAGGCAGCGCGTCCACGGCGGACACGCTGCAGGTGAACAACGCTACCGGGCTCGCCTTCAATGCGGTCGGCTTCAGCGGCTTCGAACGGCTGGTCAAGCAGAACACCGGCTTGCTGGCCCTGGCGGGCGCGCAGGCCTACAGCGCCGGGACAGAAATCATGGGCGGCACGCTGGACATCGACGGCACGCTCGATACCGGCTCGATCTCCATGGCGGACGGCACGACGCTGAATGTCGACGGAACGGTGCAGGCGGCGGGCTCAGCTCCGACCGCAATCAGCGGCAGCGCTGGCACCAACACGGTGCTGGTGAACGCGGACGCGACGCTGAATGCGAACGGCGATCTCGGTGACGGCAGCGATGTCGTGACGGTGGCCGGAACGCTCGATACCGGCGCCAGCACGCTGAGCCTGGGGGCGGGCGACGACACGTTCACACTCAGCGACGGGGCGGTCATCTCGGGTGCAGGCATCGACGGCGGTGCGGCGACCACCGCCGACGTGCTGGTGCTCGACAATGCCGCAGCGCTGACCTTCGACGGCGGCATGACGGCCGGTTTCGAGCAGCTCATCAAGCAGAACGCCGGCACGGCGACGATGACCGGCAGCCAGACGTTTGCGGACACGACAATCCAGGGCGGTACGCTCGATGTCGACGGTACGCTCGCGACGGATACGCTCGGCCTCGCTGATGGCACTGCGCTGAACGTGGACGGCGCCGTGCGCGGCGCAGGCGCGACGCAAGCGGTGATGACCGGCAGTGCGGGTGTGAATACGGTGACCGTGGGTGCAGGCGGCAGCTTGCTCGCTGCGGGCGATCTGGGTGATGGCGCCGACGTGGTGGCTTTGAGCGGCACGCTGGACACAGGTGCCGGCTCGCTGTTGCTCGGCGATGGCGACGACACGCTGACCTTGAACGATGGTGCCCTGATCGGCGGCACAGGCGTCGATGCCGCAGCTGGTGCGAACGATCGGCTGATGCTGAACAACACCTCGGCCTTGACCTTCGACGGCGGCACGACGGCGGGCTTCGAAGCGCTGGTGAAACAGAATGCCGGCGTGGCGACGATGACCGGCACCCAGGGCTTCAGTGTTGGCACGAGTGTCGATGGCGGCACGCTCGACATCGACGGTACGCTCGAGACGCCGAGCATTGCGCTGGCCGACGGCACCACCCTCAACGTCGACGGCACCGTGCAGGCGACCGGTGGCACACAGACAGCTCTGACCGGCAGCGCGGGCATCAACACCGTCTCGGTGAGTGCGGGTGCGACGCTGCTCGCGAACGGCGATCTGGGCGGCGGCAACGACGTGCTCGACATCGAAGGTACGCTCGATGTCGGCGCCGGCGTCCTCTCGCTGGGCGACGGCGATGACGTGTTCGTCGTACACGACGGCACCAACGTCATCGGTACCGTGGACGGTGGAGCGGGCCTCGACACGCGCGCCTACGACATCAACCTCACCGCCGATGTCGGCGCGCTGCTTGGTTTCGAAGGTCTGACGAAGACGGGCACCGGCACGCTGAACGTCAACGGTCCCGGCACGACGAGCTTGCAGGAGGTCGAAGTACTGGGCGGCACGTTGAACGTTGCCGCGGGCGGCGCGATCGCGAATGTTCAGAGCACGACGGTAGGCAGCGGTGCGACGCTGAACGTCGAAGGAACCTACGCGGGCAGCACCGGCAACGACACGTTCACCGTTGCCGGCACTGTAGGTGGCGCCGGCAGCATCGATCTCGGTACTGGCGATGACGTGCTGACACTTCAGGACGGCGCGGCGTTGAACATTGCGATCGACGCAGGCGGTGAGACGGCCGGTGATCGGGTCATGCTCGACAACGCCTCGGCGCTCACCTTCGACGGCACCAACGTCGCAGGTTTCGAAGAGCTGGTGAAGCAGAACACCGGCACAGCGACACTGGCCGGCACGCACACGTATGACGATGTTGTGATCAATAGCGGCATTCTGGATGTGGACGGCACGTTGCAGAGCGCAGCGATCTCGCTGGCGGACGGCGCGACGCTCACCGTCGACGGTACGGTGCAGGCGGCTGGTGGCACGCAGAGCGCCATTACGGGCACGGCCGGCGTCAACACTGTTGTCGTAAACGACGGCGGCACTCTGCTCGCCACTGGCGATCTCGGCGACGGCAACGACGTGCTCGATGTTGCCGGTACGCTGAATACGGGTGGCGGCGTGTTTTCCCTGGGAGCGGGAGACGACACGTTCGTGGTGCACAACACCACGCAGGTCATTGGCACGCTGGATGGCGGCGCCGGCAACGACCTGCTCAATGTGAACGTCGACGCCGGCAGCCTGGTGCCGCTGGGCAGCACCACCGGCTTCGAATCGCTCGGCAAGTCCGGTCTCGGCACGCTGCAGATCAACGGCGCTTCCGACTTCATCGACGTGCGGGTGCAGGCCGGTCTGCTGGATATCGACGCGAGTGGCAGCATCACGGCCCAGACGGTCGATGTCAGCAGCGGTGCGACCTTGAACGTCGATGGCGCGCTGAACTTCACGTCCGGTGCCGACGACTTCACGGTCGCCGGTACGGTGAGCGGTGCCGGCGTCATCGACATGCTCGATGGCGACGACACGCTGACCGTTCTAGATGGTGCCGATCTGAGCGGGCTGGCCACTGCCATCGACGGCGGCATTGGCAACGACACGCTGGCAGCGAACATTGCTACCAGCGCCACGCTCGGCGGCGCCACCGGCTTCGAGACACTGAGCAAGGAGGGCGTGGGCACGTTGCACATTGCAGGCCCGGCCAGTTCATCGTTCGACGCGGTCGACGTGCTCGGTGGATCTCTCGATGTGGCCGCGGGCGCGAGCGTAGCCGGCGTGACGGCGACGACCGTGGCTTCGGGCGCGACACTGAACGTGGACGGCAGCTATGCCGGCAGTGCCAGCAACGACACGTTCACGCTCGCTGGTGCCGTAAGCGGTTCCGGAACGATCGATCTGGGCGCGGGCGACGATGTGCTCACGATTCGAGATGGCGCGACGCTCGGTCTGGCGATCGATGGCGGTGGCGAGACCGCGGGTGACCGCGTGGTGCTCGACAACGCCGCCGCATTCACGCTCGATGGCGCGGACATCAGCGGCTTCGAGCAACTGACCAAACAGAACACGGGCACCGCGACCCTGACTGGAACACAGGTCTACGACAGCGTGGCCGTCGACGGCGGCACGCTCGATGTCGATGGGACGCTCGAAACCGCCACGGCGAACCTGGCGGACGGCACCACGTTGAACGTGGACGGAACCATGCAGGCGGCCGGCGGCACGCAGTCCGTCATCACCGGCAGCAGCGGCGTCAACACCGTGGTCGTCAGCACCGGTGCGACCCTGGCTGCTACCGGCGACCTCGGCGACGGCAGCGATATGCTCGATGTCGGCGGCACGCTCGACGTGGGCGGCGGCGCTTTCAACCTCGGTGCGGGCGACGACACGTTCATGATCCGTGACGGTACCAACGTCATCGGCACCGTGGTCGGCGGAGGCGGATTCGACACGCGCATCTATGACATTACTGGGACAGCCAATGTCGGCGCGTTGCAGGAGTTCGAAGGACTTACCAAGCGCAATACGGGCACGCTCAACATCAACGGCCCGGGCGTCACGACCGATCTGCTCGATGTTGCTGTCGAGGGCGGCGTGCTCAACGTCGCTGCTGCGGGCAGTGTCGTGGGCGTGCAGACGACGACGGTGTCGTCCGGCGCGACGGTGAATGTCGACGGCGCGTATACCGGCAGTGCTGGCAACGACACGTTCACGGTGGCCGGTACGGTCAGCGGCGCGGGCAGCATCGATCTGGGCGATGGCGATGACGTGCTGACCTTGCAGGACGGTGCGGTGCTGAGCACGGTCATCGACGGCGGCAACGCGGTCGGCAGCGATCGGGTCGTACTCGATAATGCGTCCGACTTTACATTCGACGGCGCGAACGTCAGCGGCTTCGAGGACCTGGTCAAGCAGAACACCGGCACCGCGACGCTGGTCGGATCCCACAGCTACGGCAGCACGGCCATCGATGGCGGCACGCTCGACGTCGACGGTATGCTCGAGACGGCTACGGTCGCGCTGGCGGACGGCGCCACGTTGAATATCGATGGTACCGTGCAGGCAGCTGGCGCAGCACAGACAGCGATCACCGGCGACGTTGGCGTCAATTCGATAGTGGTGGGCGCGGGCAGTACGCTGCTTGCGACCGGCGATCTGGGCGACGGCAACGACGTGTTCGACGTCGCCGGCACCTTCGACACCGGCGGCGGCACGTTCTATCTCGGCGCTGGCGACGATACCTTCGTCGTGCACGACAACACCGTGGTCAACGGCGTCATCGACGGCGGTGCTGGTCTCGACACGCGCGTGTACGACATCAACCTGACGGCTGACCTGGGCGCGCTCACGAATTTCGAGGGCCTTACCAAGACCGGCAGCGGCGTGCTCAGTATCCACGGTCCCGGCAGCTCGGACCTGCAGGAAGTCGAAGTCCTGGGCGGCACGCTGAACATCGCCAGCACCGGCGGCATCGTCGGTGTCACCAGTGCGACTGTCGGCGCCGGCACGACCCTGAACGTCAATGGCGTGTTGGAGTTCACCGCGGGCGCCGATACGCTTTCGGTTGCAGGCACCGTGACGGGTCTGTCGTCCATCGACATGCTCGACGGCGACGATCAGCTGACGCTGTCCGACGGCGCCGATCTGAGCGCGCTGGCAAGCCCGCTCGATGGCGGTGCCGGCAACGACCTGCTGATCGCGGACATTGCAACGACAGCGACTCTCGGTGGCGTGACGGGCTTCGAGAACCTGACCAAGCAGGGCGCCGGTTCGCTGAATGTCGCCGCACCGGCGGTGACGACGTTCGATACGGTGCTGGTCCAGGATGGCATCCTCGATGTTGCGGCCGGCGCGACCGTCGAAGCACACACGGCGAGCGTGGAGCAGGGTGCGACGTTGAATGCCGACGGCGACTTCCTGTTCACCGCCGGCGGCGACACCTTCACCGTAGCGGGCATCGTGACGGGCCTGGGCTCGATCGACATGCTCGACGGCGACGATCAGCTCACGCTGCTCGACGGCGCCGACCTGAGCGGACTGGCAACGTCGCTCGACGGCGGAGCAGGCACGGACACGCTGACCGCGAACATTGCGACGCAGGCCACGCTGGGTGGCGCGAGCGGATTCGAGACGCTGATCAAGGAAGGCGTCGGTGTGGTCACGATCGCCGGCCCGGCCGGATCGATGTTCGATACCGTGCTGGTGCGCGCAGGCGAGCTGAACGTAGCGGCTGGCGCAGTGGTCGATCCGCAGACGACGGTCGTCGATGCGGGCGCGACCATGACGGTCGACGGTACCTACAACGGCACGGTCGGTGCGGACACGTTCACGCTGTCGGGCACGCTTGCTGGCAGCGGCAATGTCGATCTGCTAGATGGCGACGACGTGCTCACGATCAACACCGGCGCGGACGTCACGTACACCGGTGTGTTCGATGCGAACACGCAGGCAACCGCCGATCGTTTCGTGCTCGCCGGCGCTGGCGACGATACGCTCGACGCGGGTCTGATCGGCACCGTGTTCCAGAACTTCGAGGAGTTCAGCAAGGAAGGCACGGGCACCTGGCGGTTGGCCGGCACGGGCAGCAACGACTGGAAGATCGCCGAAGGCACGTTGATCGGCGACAGTCAGAGCTTCGGTGGCAACCTGGACAATGCCGCGACGGTGGTCTTCGACCAGGCGACCGACGGTTCGTACGATCACGTCGTCTCGGGCGACGGCACGCTCATCAAGCGCAACGCCGGGACGCTGGCGCTGAGCGCAACTCACACGTTCACCGGCGAGACGCAGGTTGCGGCCGGCACCTTGCAGGTCGATGGCGTACTGCCGGGCGCGGTGACGGTAGCTTCCGGCGCAACGCTCTCAGGTGTCGGCACCGTGGGTCGCGTGAGTGCGCTCGCAGGCGGATTTGTCGCACCGGGTACGCCGGCGCTGCCGTTCGGGACTCTGACGATCGCGGGCGACTACGCTGGTGGCAGCGCAGTCAGGATCAACACGGTGCTCGGCAGCGATGATTCCGAAACCGGCCGACTGCACATCCAGGGCAACGTCAGCGGCACCAGCCGTGTGCTGGTCGAGCGCTGGAGCGGCAACGGCGCCAGAACTCGTGGCGACGGTATCGAAATCATCAAGGTGGACGGCAGCAGCGCTGCCGACAGCTTCGAGCTCGGGCAGACGGTGCAGGCCGGTGCCTACCAGTACCTGCTGTACCAGGGCGGCAGCGCCGATGCCAACGACTGGTATCTGCGCTCCGAGCTCATCGATCCGAACAATCCGCCCGACGGCGAGGAGCCGCCGACGCCGGCGTTCCGTCCCGGGGTGCCGGGCTACGTCCTGGGCCATCAGGCGAACCTCGAATACGGCTATACCGCGCTCGGCAATCTGCGCGCGCGTGTTGGCGACCAGGGCCGTGTGTCCGTGACCGGCGAGGTGGAAACTCCGTCCACTGATGCCTGGATGCGGGTGTATGCCCACGAGCTGGACGTTTCCGGAAAGCAGTTCGCGGCGCAGGATCTGCAGATGACGACCGTGCAGTTCGGCACGGATCTCTATGCGCACGCTTCAGGGAAGAGCAACACGCATTTCGGCGTGATGGCGAGCGTGGGCGAGAGCCGCGCGACGCTGTTCGATGCCGCACGTGCCATCGGCGGATTGTCGACGCTCGCAGGCGAGATGGAGACCGATGCGAAGGGTGCGGGTCTGTACTGGACGCGTTTCGGAGCACACGGCGGCTACTTCGATCTCTCGGGACAGCTGCTCCACTACAGCAACCGCTACCGCGATCTGTCGCTCACGACTGCGGACCAGAACGGCTGGAGCGGCACCGTGGCAGCCGAGATCGGCGCCGTGTACGCCCTCGGCGGAAGCGGCTGGCTGATCGAGCCGCAGCTGCAACTCGGATACCAGCGGCTCGAGCTCGATGGCTTCCGGGACGACGTGTCGAATGTCGACTCGGTCGAGGACGACGGGCTGCGTGCCCGTGCGGCCGTGCAGGTGCTGCGGGCTCCGGCGAACTGGCTCGGCATGAGCGACGCCTCGCCTTACATCGGTCTCGGTGTGCAGCATGATTCGCGCGATGCGAGTGCTGTGACGATCGGCGGCACCACGCTCAACGACGAGATCCCGGACACCACCGGCGATGTCAGCCTCGGTTTCACCGGCAGTGTGAAGTCGGGCGTCGAGCTGCATATGGACGTGCGCTATCAGAAGTCGACGCAAGGCGAGAGGGACGGCCTGCGGGCGAACTTCGGTTTCCGCATGAGCTTCTGAATCGACAAGCGTTCGACAGGACCCGCCCAGCCGGAGCGGGCGGGTCCTGTCGCGGCGATTCGGTAGCCTGCGCCGCAAGAGGTTCAGGCAAAAGCTGCATGGCCTCGTCAGCATCCTTACTCTCGCTGCGTAATCTCGTTCAGGCATGCCCCTACTCGTGGCGACGACGCGGCTCGCGCGTGCCGAGGCATCGTGATCGACGTCAAACATTCGTCACGCTCACGTTGTCAGTCTCGCAGCGTGATGGAACCATCGCTGCCGTCTGATTGAGCAACGGACTGCCCGCGCGGAGCAGATTCAAAAGCTGCGGCAGGATCGCCAGGGCTCCGTTGCACCCACTCCAATCTGGAAATGCCGGTCGCGCAGCGATCGGTGCGGAGGATCTTTAGTGAAGCGTGTTGCAACCACGACCGCCTTTGGGGCGGCGCTGTTCTCGTGCGCGTCTTTTGCAGCGCCCGGATTTCACGATGCCGGACCGACCCTGACGGACGGCGGCGCGTCCAGTGCATGGACTTCTCTGTATGCCACGCGCAATCCTGCCGGTGGCGAGTTCGCGATCGCACCCGAGTCGACGGTCCGCATGGGAGTGCTCAGCTCCATCGGCGTCGGCGCGGAGATCGGTCCGGTCGACAATTTTGCCGACGAGATCGACGATCTGATCGACGAACTGGATCGCGACGATATCTCCCTGTCCGAGGGCACCGCGCTCGCCAATCGTTTCAACGCGATCCTCGGCTCGATGGGCCGCGACGGTTACGCGAAACTGCACGGCGGCGTGCATGTGCCGCTGTTCCCCATCCTGTTCCGCAGCGACCTGGGCGTGTTCACCTTCGATGCGAACTTCGCGGTCCAGGCGCGACTGGGTTTCCTCGATTCCCCCGTCACCTACAACCAGGTTGCCGAGACACTGGAGACTGCGTCGGCCGCCTACGTGAAAGGTGCCAAGCTCGGCGAGCTCGCGGTGGGCTTCAGCCGTCCGGTGTGGAGCAGCGAAGGTGGCCAGCTGGTGCTCGGTGGCAGCATGCGTTATCTGCATGCGGCGCTCAGCAAGCAGGTCGTGGCGCTGCAGGCAGTCGAGGATGGCGATGACGTCGGCGACGTGCTCTCCGATGCCTACGACGCGAACGAGAAGACTTCGAGCCGGGTCACCGCAGATATCGGTGCCATCTACAGCCGCGCCAACTACCGCGTCGGCCTGACGGTCGCGAACCTGACCGAGCCGAAGTTCGACTATGGCCCGATCGGAGTCAATTGCGGCGTATTGGCCGGCAGCGCCCAGTACAACTGCTACACGGCCGCCTACTACAGCGATCGCATCGCGTTGAACGAGACCTGGACGCTGGAGCGTCTGGCAACACTCGAAGGCGCGCTGTCGTTCGCCGGTGGCGCGGGCAGTCTCTCTGCAAGCGTCGATCTCAACGACGTCCACGATCCGGTGGGCGATCTGAGCCAGGGAATGTTCGTCGCCGTGGGCTACAAGACCGAAACGCCCTGGTTGCCCGACGTGCGGCTGGGATACCGCAAGAACCTGGCCGGCAGCAAGCTGAGCAGCGCCTCCGCCGGTGTCACTTTCTTCCGCCGCGTGCACCTGGATGTTGCCTGCGGCCTGGATTCCACCAAGGTCGACGGCAGCTCGGTTCCGCGGACCTTCGCGATCAATCTCGGTTTCGAGATGAGCTACTGACCTCGGGCGGCGAGCGGAGAAAAACAGATCATGACGATGCAGAAGAACATTCTTACGAGTGCGCTGGCGACGGTCAGCGTGATGTGCCTCGCAGCGTGCAGTGGCGACAGCAAGGGCACGCAGGACGTGGGTAGCGGCAGCAACGCACCGGCTGGCGTGTCCAGCCGTGTGCTTTCAGCGCGCGCCGTCGACGGCTATCTGGCCGCGGCCACGGTGTACGTCGATCAGAACGAAAACGGCGAGCTGGACGCTTTCGAGCCGCGCGCCCTGACGGACAACGATGGCTTCTTCTCCTATAACCATCGCACCGACACGGATTACTGTGCTGTCGACGCGGCACCTGCGCTCGCGAAATACTGTCTGCGGGCGAATATCGCGGCGGACGCCGAGGTGCTCATTCGTGTAGCCGGCGGCTACGACACCATCACCGGTGTGCCGTTCAAGGGTGCGCTGAGCCTGCGTTCCAGCAAGCTCGACAGCAAGGAGCTGCGACTCGTGACTCCGCAGACCAGCATGGTGGCGGATGCGGGACTCACGACTCAGGAAAAGCTGCAGGCGCTGACCCAGGCCGGACTGCTCGACGGCTCGCTGGATGACGACCACATCGGCGACCTGCTCGGTGGGCAGGGCACGCGGGCTCAGCTGGTCACCCAGCTGGTTCGCCTCTTCGGCGAGGCGGCCGAGGTGACGACCGGTCATGCTTTCGAGGATGTGCGCACCGACATCTGGTACAGCGGCTACGTCGCTGTGGCGAGCAAGATGATCGACGCGCAGTTGTCCGGAGGCTCGGGCCGCTTCGATGAGATGTTCTCGTCTTCCGGCGCATCGCTCGAGCTGTTGCGCAGCATGGTCCACTCGCAGCTGTATCCGGGGCAGACCATGCCCGCGGGCTACACGTTGCCGTACGAGGCCGCCGCGGATTCGCTGTTGCAGTCGATGACCGAGCTGACCGCGCTGAGCGAGCAGCTGGCTACGGTTCTGCAGAACGAGGTAACGATCTCGCCTGAGCACCTGACCGCCGTGCAGCGTCTGCAAACCCTGGTCACCGAGCGCATCTCCACTGATCCCGCCGATCCCGAGCTGGCCGATCTGCTCGCCTGGGCCCACAACCAGCTGGGGCAGGGCAATGGACTTGGCACCGATCTGACGGCGTTGGGAGACGCGGACATCGACCTGAGTGCGCTGATCGAACCGAGCTTCGATTTCGATCCGGCCTCCAACTCGATCAGCGCTAGCGCGAAGATTCCGGCGGAAGCGGCCAGTGCCTTCGCATCGCTGGTCAACACGGGGTTCGGTGTCAACGTGAACCGCGGCGACGAGCAGGGCGCGGCGCTGATCTTCATTGGCGGCGAGAGCGGCGCGCGTTCGGGCAAGCTCGATGTGTGCATCCGCTATCGCGACAGCGACGGCGATTTCGACACCGGCAGCAGCAGCGATCTGGATGGTGCAATGCTGGTCAAGGGCGACTGGAGTCTGTTGAACGATCACACCCTGATCCTGAGCCTGGATGTGATGGGCGGCGTGCGCTCGCTGCTGCTGAAGAGCGTGGGCGTCGACGGCCTGGATCGGCAGTATCGCTTCGATTTCGGCGGCGACCTGTCCGAGTGGAGCGGCTCGGCGCCCACCGGCTTCGGCGTGGGCTCGGTGCCTGCCGACGATGCGCAGTGTCGGACCGCGTTGCTCGACAAGTACGGCTCGGTGAGCGGATTCTGAAGCTCCCCTGAGCCATCGTCCCTGAGATGACCGAAGAGCCCTGGCAGCAACCGGGGCTCTTTGGTATCAGGGTCTCAAGCAGTCCGCTTGGGCCGACGCACCGCTCTTACTTTCCCGCTGGTGCCGCCGCCGCAGAAGAACTGATCGCGGCCGTCGGACTCCAGTCCCGAGATGCCCGCTCCGGGCGGCATTTCCAGCTGCTCCAATACTTCGCCGGTTTGCGGATCGATATGCCGCAGCTCGCTCTCGTCGCCTTCCCAGGTGGCGTGCCAGAGCTCGCCGTCGACCCAGGTCACGCCGGTGACGAAGCGGTTGGACTCGATGGTGCGCAGCACCGCTCCGGTCTCGGGATCGACCTGGTGGATCTTGCGCTCACGGTACTCTCCCACCCAGAGCGTGCCTTCCGCCCAGGCGAGTCCTGAATCACCGCCGCTGCCTGGCGCCGGGATCGTGGCGAGCACGCGGCCGGTCTGCGGATCGATCTTCTGGATGCGTGACTCCGCGATCTGGAACAGGTGCCGGCCGTCGAAGGCCGTTCCTGCATGTGCGGCGACATCGATCGAGCGCAGAGTCTTGCCGTTGGCCGGATCCAGGACGTTCAACTTGTTGCCGGAGGCAAACCAGACGTTGTGGCCGTCATAGGTGACGCCATGCACGGCGTCGACCTCTGGAAAGGGACCGTACTCGCGGACGATCTTGGCTGCTGTCGGTTTCATGTGCGCCTCCTGATTTCGTGGATCGAAAATGGCCGGCGGCGTTGCCGGCAAAGACCCGATGTCCGTCAGGCTACTCGATCGGCAGTGGGGCAGGGAGTAACAAGGTGGTCGCGAATCCCGGAGCAGGCGGAGTCATCCAGCGACGTGCCCGCCCGCGACCGAACGACTGTACTTTGTCCGATGCGGCGAGCGAGTCCAGCGCTCGCTGCACGGTGCGCTGACTGGCACCCAGCGCAAGCGCCAGGGCCGAGCTCGACCATGATTCGCCGTCGGCGAGAAAGGCCAGCACTGCCGCATGTTCCTCTTCGACAGGTCGCGCCAGCACGACGACTTCGCGTGCGCGGTGCGGCGCAAGCACGAATCCCGACGGCGTCGCGTTCACGTCGGCCAACGTCCGAAGCATCCTGCGAAGTCGCCCGACTTCGACTCGCAGGCGCGCGCGATGCGACTCATCGGCGTGCTTGGTACGGAACGCTCGCGCGATCAGCGTGCCTCTCGGCACATCTTCGGGCCACGCTTCGGCCAGCACACGGATGAGCGTGAACAGCACCGGTCGTTTGGCGAGCGAGATGTTCTTGTCCCTGTGACGCACGGCGTGGCGGCAGGCGTCCACGACGAACGCTTTTGACGCCAGCAGGTTCTCGACCTCGCCGAGCGGAAGCAGTTTTTCATCGCCGCGCGCAATCAGGCGTGCCGCAGGCGTATTCAAAGTGGCGGATGCGCTTTCGACTTCCGCCATCAGCGAGGGGATGCCTGCGCGGCGTGCGGCTCGTTCGGCCCGAGCAATCGCGGCGCGTGCCGTGCTTGTCCGAAGGCGTCGCATCGCGATCCCTGCGACGATCAGCTCGTGGACGGCTCTCGAGGTGGGCGGAAAAGGCGCCGGATCGAGATCGGTGAGCACGCGTTCGGCTTCGTCGAGACGTCCGATCAGCAGCAGGCGCCTGATCCCAAGATACCGTGCATGCGCCGCGTTCACCCGGTCGCCGTGCTCTTCGAGCGTTGCCCGTGCCGCGTCCAGCGCCTTCGCGGGCCAACCCAGGTCGCGGGAAACCAGTGCGATCTCGGCCTCGGCAACGACACACCTGGCGCGGGCCACGGCTTCTTTCGGGCCGAAGGCGCGTGCCGCACTTCTCAGAAGCGATTTCGCTCGAAGGAAATCGCCGAGCTGCGCCATGGCAATGCCGCGAAGCGCCAGCGCCGGCGGGTCATCGCGCAAAGCAATCCGGTTCAGCGCGCCGAGGGGGTCGCCCGCCGCGAGCGCGTGTGCTGCCGCCGTGATCAGCGAGTCCATCCAAATCCCGTCACATTTGTCACTCCCGCCCGGCCGATTCCCGGCGCTAACTTTATCCCACGGCCGACCACCGTGCTTCGCGTCAGGAAAGAGCGATCGGGCGGACTCGCCCGGCCAAGGGCACGGCCCGTCGATGACGGTATCGAACGACGCAACACCTCAACGGAGACAGACGATGACTACACACACGACCGGAACACGCAAAGACTGGCTGGCGGCGCGGCTCGATCTGCTCGAAGCGGAGAAGGAGCTGACGCGACGCAGCGACGAGCTGGCGCGGCGACGCCAGGAGCTGCCGTGGGTTCGCATCGACAAGCAGTATCGATTCGACACCGACGCCGGCAAGGCCTCGCTGCCGGATCTTTTCCAGGGACGCTCGCAGCTGCTGGTCTACCATTTCATGTTCGGCGCCGACTACAAAGGCGGCTGTCCGTCCTGCTCGGCGATCGCCGACGGGTTCAACGGCTTTGCCGTGCATCTTGCCAACCATGACGTGACGCTTGCGGCAGTATCCCGCGCGCCGCTCGCGACGCTGCAGGCATACAAGCAGCGATTGGGGTGGACCTTCCCCTGGGCGTCCTCGCTCGATAGCGACTTCAACTTCGACTTCAATGTCTCGCTCACCGAAGAGCAGCAGCGTGTCGGGGCCGAATACAACTACCGACGCGAGCCGGCGTGGGCGGAAGCCGGGATCGGCGACGCGCTGACGAAACAAGGCGAAGGCCCCGTCGCGCAGATTGCGGCGACAACCGGAACCGACGTCGCCACGTATACACGCGAGCGGCCGGGCATGAGCTCATTCGCGCTCGAGGACGGCATCGTCTATCACACCTATTCCACCTATGCGCGCGGACTGGATGGTCTGTGGGGCATGTACCAATGGCTCGATCGCGCTCCCAAGGGACGCAACGAGACCGGAATCTGGTGGCGCCGTCACGACGAGTACGGCAAGCGCTGAGAGCCGCATCGTGAATGCCATGGGCACCATCGTCGAGCGGGAAATCCCACGCAGGGTGGGCGAGGCGGCTGCTCGGCGGACCTTCTTCGGTGGCTGCGCGCTGCTGTTCGTGCTCAGCTCGACGCTGACGATCATCTGGTGCGGGTCCATGTCCGCCATGGATGGAATGCCGATGCCCGGCGGCTGGACCATGTCGATGGCGTGGATGCGAATGCCGGGGCAGACGTGGCTGGACGCTGCTGCCACGTTTGTCGGTATGTGGGCGTTGATGATGGCCGCGATGATGCTGCCATCGCTGACACCCATGCTGTGGCGCTATCGCCAGGCGGTCGCCGGAGCGGGCGAACCGCACCTCGGTCGGCTGACGGCGTTGGTGGGCGCGGCCTATTTCCTGGTATGGGCCGCATTGGGAGCGATCACGTTTCCGCTGGGCGTTGCGTTGACGACGGCCGAGATGCGGCTGCCGGCGTTGGCGCTCGGAGTGCCGATCGCGACCGGTGTCGTCATCGTGATCGCCGGTGCGCTTCAGTTCAGCGCGTGGAAGTCACGCCAGCTGGCTTGCTGTCGGACAGCGCCGGGGCCCGGCCGGATATTGCCGGCGGATGCCGTCACTGCCTGGCGGCACGGCCTGCGTCTTGGCCTGCATTGCTGTTACTGCTGTGCCAACCTGACCGCGATCCTCCTGGTCATCGGCGTCATGGATCTGCGCGCAATGGCTGTGGTGGCGGCAGCCATAACGCTGGAACGTCTCGCGCCAGACGGGGAGCGCGCCGCGCGGGCTCTGGGGGTCGCAATGGTCGGGCTGGGGCTACTCGTAACCGCGCGGGCAATCTGGGTCGGATGACACGTGCCGCCGATGGCCATCACGGTTCCGGACGATCGCCGGGACCGGGTTTCGCAGCGCGTCATCGTGCGACCCGCCGGCCCGCCCGCACGGCCGCAGCGATGCTCCCGGGTCATATCCAGATCGAATGCCTTCAGAGCATTTCGGTTGAATTACGGTAACAGCCTCGGTGGTATCTTGCCCGGCACCATCCCAACCCAAACACCAACGGGAGACCCTCGAAATGAGCTTGCAGATTGGCGACACCGCACCGGATTTCCAGGCCGTCACCACCGCCGGATCGATCCAGTTCCATGGCTGGCTCGGCTCGAATTGGGGCGTGCTGTTCTCGCACCCCAAGGATTTCACCCCGGTGTGCACCACGGAGCTGGGCTATACCGAGCGGCTGCGCCCCGAGTTCGAAAAGCGTGGGGTCAAGGTGATCGGCTTGTCGGTCGACCCGGTGGGCGATCACGAGCGCTGGGCTGACGACATCGAAGCGACGCAGGGCGCGCGTCCGCGTTTCCCGATCATCGCCGACGCCGACCGCCAGGTCGCGAACCTGTACGGCATGCTGCACCCGAAGGCCGACAGCACCCACACCGTGCGCTCGGTGTTCATCATCGACCCGAACAAGAAGATCCGCGCCACCATCACCTACCCGGCCAGCACCGGCCGCAACTTCGACGAGATCGTGCGCGTGATCGATTCGCTGCAGCTCACCGACAAGCACAAGGTGGCGACCCCGGTGAACTGGCAGGTCGGCCAGGACGTGATCATCGTGCCGTCGGTGTCCAACGACGACGCCCGCAAGCTGTTCCCGGGCGGCTGGGACGAGAAGCGGCCGTACCTGCGTCTGGTCAAGCAGCCGTCCTGACCCCATGCCGGCGCTTGCTGTGAGTAGTCCTTTGCCATCCGTTGCGGACGGTCGATCGCACGAGCTCGCTCCCTGGGCGTCGGCGCCCTTTGATCCGGCGCTGGCCGAGGAGGCGCGACGCCTCATCGGCCGGCTCGATGCCGGCCAACGCCTGTGGTTGAGCGGTTATCTCGCGGGCAGTCTTGGCGCAGCCGTCGCCAAGGCTGCGCCCGCCGCGCCCGCTCAGCCGCTGGTCACCATTCTTTACGGTTCGCACAGCGGCAACGGCGAGCAACTCGCCAAGCGCATCGGCGAAACCCTGTCGAGCCGCGGCCTGAGCTTCGTCTGCCTGGACATGCTCGACTGCCGCAAGAACCACTTGCAGGAAGCGCAGCATCTGCTGGTCGTGGTCAGCACGCACGGCGAGGGCGAGCCGCCCGACAGCGCCAAGCCGCTGTACGAGCTGTTGCATAGTCGCAAGGCGCCGCGGCTGGAACGCGTGCGCTATTCGGTCCTGGCGCTGGGCGATTCCAGTTACGCCTTCTACTGCGAAACCGGCCGGCGCTTCGATGCGCAGCTGGAGCAGCTGGGCGCGCAGCGGTTGCATGACCGCGTCGAGTGCGACGTCGATTTCCAGGAGCCCGCCGGTCGCTGGATGGATGCCGTGGTCGGGAGCATTGCGCGTGAGCATGCTTCGAGCGCTTCTGCCGAGAGCGTGTCGCTGAGTGCCGCGCTGGCGCCTGCCAGTGCCACGATTGCCACGGCGTACACCCGCAAGAATCCGTTCCAGGCCGAGGTGCTGGTCAATCAGCGCCTGACCACCCGCAATTCGACCAAGGACGTGCGTCACATCGAGCTGTCCATCGAAGGTTCGGGCATTCATTACGAGCCGGGCGATGCGCTGGGCGTGGTGCCGCGCAACGCCGAGGAAGACGTCGGAGAGCTGCTCGAGCGCCTGCCTTTCGATGCCGAAGCCACAGTCGAGGTGGGATCGCAGCCCTTGGCGCTGCGCGAGGCGTTGTCGCAGCATTTCGATATCGGCCTGCTGACCCGCCCGCTCATCGAACGTTACGGTGCGGCGACGCAAGACGCCGAGCTGATCCGCCTGACTTCGGCGGGACAGGAAGAGGACTTGCAGCGTTATCTGCGCGGCCGTCATCTGATCGATCTCTTGCAGGAGCATCCGCCGGCCGGTCTCGACGTCGCGGCTTTCGCGCAGACACTGCGTCCGCTGGCGCCGCGCCTGTACTCGATTGCTTCCAGCCTGCGCGCAACCCCGGGCGAGGTTCATCTCACGGTGAGCCATGTCGCCTATCAATCGCACGGGCGTGAACGGCACGGCGTGGTGTCGCGTTCGCTGTCCCTGCTGACGGATGAAGGCGCCACGGCACCGGTCTATCTGCAGCGCAACCCGGCTTTCCATCTGCCGGCCGATCCGAATGCGCCCATTCTCATGATCGGCCCGGGAACCGGCGTGGCGCCGTTCCGTGCCTTCCTCGCCGAGCGCGAGGCGCAGGGGCTCCAGGGACGCACCTGGCTGTTCTTCGGCGACCGTTCGTTCTGGAGCGACTTCCTGTACCAGGCCGAGTGGCTGGAATGGCGCAAGAGCGGCGTGCTCGAACGTATCGACGTGGCGTTCTCGCGCGACGCAGCGCAGAAGGTCTATGTCCAGCAGCGGATCCGCGAGCGCGGCCGCGAGGTGTATGACTGGCTGGAGAACGGCGCACATATATATGTGTGCGGCGACGCCCAGGCCATGGCGCCCGACGTGGAGCGGGCCTTGCTCGAATTGATCCAGGAGCATCGTGCGGTTTCGGCCGAGCAGGCCGAGGAGTACCTGATGCAGCTGCAGCGGGATCGCCGCTATCGGAAGGATGTGTATTGATGCAGACCCCGCCCCGCAAGGACCTGTCGCGTTCCCTCGACGAGCTGCATCCGAACGAGCGCCTCAAGCATGAAAGCCGCTATCTGCGCGGCACGCTGGTGCAGGGGCTGGCGGATCCGGTCACGGGTTCGATCAGTGCCGACGATACGCAGCTGACCAAGTTCTTCGGCTTCTACCAGCAGGACGACCGCGAAGTGCGCGAGGAGCGCCGGCTTGCGCACCTGGAGCCGCTGTACCAGTTCATGGTTCGCGTGCGCCTGCCGGGCGGCGTCTGCACGACTGCCCAATGGCTGGCGCTCGACGCACAGGCTCGCGCCACTGCCAACGGCACGCTGCGGCTGACCACGCGCCAGACTTTTCAGTTCCACGGGGTGCTGAAGCCGAATCTTCGGAAGCACGTGCAAGGCATCGTCGCTGCCGGACTCGACACGATCGCGGCCTGCGGCGATGTCAATCGCAACGTGATCTGCACCGCCAATCCCCTGATGTCGCCGGCCCATGCCGAGGCGACTGCAACAGCCCACCGCCTGTCGGCGCATCTGATGCCGCGCACCGGGGCCTATCGCGAGATTCTGCTGGAGCAGCCGCCCGCCGAGTTGCCTGCGAACGAAGAGACGCTCTACGGTGCGACTTACTTGCCGAGAAAATTCAAGATCGCCATCGCGATCCCGCCGCAGAACGACGTGGATGTGTACGCGCACGACCTCGGGTTCATCGCCATCGTCGAGAACGAGCGCATCGTCGGCTACAACGTGCTGGTCGGCGGCGGCATGGGCATGACCCACAAGATTGCGACCACCTTCCCGAGGCTGGGCACGCTGGTCGGTTTCTGCCGCGCCGAAGACGTCATTGCCGTGGCCGAGCACACCATGTGCATTCAGCGCGACCACGGCGATCGCGGCGACCGTGCCCGCGCGCGCTTCAAGTACACCATCGAAGATCTCGGCGCCGAATGGTTCTGCCGTGAGCTGGCCACGAGACTGGGCAAGCCCCTGGAAGCGCCGCGTCCGTTCCATTTCGAGTCTTCGGGCGATCGCTACGGCTGGCAGCAGGGCAGCGACGGCCGCTGGCACTACACGCTGTTCATCGAGAACGGCCGTGTGTCGGACACGAAGGAACGCACCCTGATGAGCGGCCTGCGCGAGATCGCGGCGGCTCACGACGGCATATTTGCGCTGACCACCAACCAGAACGTCACCATCGCCGGCGTGCCCGAAGCGCAGCGGCCGGTCATCGACGCTCTGCTGCACAAGCATCGCATCGCCAACGAAGTCGGCAGCACCGGCTTGCGGCGCAATTCGATGGCCTGCGTCGCCTTTCCCACCTGCGGTCTGGCGATGGCGGAAAGCGAGCGCTACCTGCCGACCCTGGTCGATCGCATCGATGTCCTCCTGCGCGAGGCGGGCCTGGAGCAGGATGCGATTTCCATCCGCTCCAGCGGCTGCCCGAACGGCTGCTCGCGGCCCTACCTGGCCGAGATCGCGCTGGTCGGCAAGGCGCCGGGCAAGTACAACCTGTACCTCGGCGCCAGCGCCAACGGCGACCGACTGAACTCGCTGTACCGCGAGAACATCGGCGAGGAACAGATCCTGGAGGCGCTGCGACCATTGTTCGCGAGCTTCGCGGCGCAGCGACAACCGGCCGAGTCTTTCGGCGACTTCGTCATTCGCAGCGGTGCCGTCAAGGCGATGCTGGCCGGTCGCGATTTCCAGCGGTAGGCGTTCGCCGACGACTATCTATTCGATTGCGCATGGGTTATACCTCACGTCGTGAACGATCACTCATGACGCATCGAATGCTCCTGCCGCGCTTCCACCTCTCCGCCAGATCAGTGCGCCGCCCGGGCATCGCCGTCGCTTGCCTTCCCGTCGCAACCACCGGCGATACGGCCTGGCTTGCTTGAGCCCGGTCTCTCAGCCGCAGCGCGCGCTGAGCCCGGGATATTTCCAACGATGAGATCGCGCGGCTTGGCCTGCGCAACGTGCCGCTACGAATGAGCCGGCAGAACCCCGCCGGTGGTTCGCCTGGTTGCATCGAGCGGCTTTCCAACCTGCCCTATGGAGTGACGGGGTGCTCCAGGAATACGCCATCGAACGCACTTGCTCGCATCGAGCCGAGAAATTCCAGCTCGCGTTTGCGCGCACCGCCATGCAATTGCTGGGTCGCCACGAAGATCTCGCCTTCGAGGCGACGCGCGCGGGCCTGACGATACTGGCCGAGACGGAACTATCGCTCGAGCGTCCCTTGACCAAGCTCCACGACCTGTACGCGGACGCGTTGTCTGTCGGTCCGCCGCTCATACGCTATCGCCGTGGTGCGGTGGTCGAGGAGCCGTATATGGGACTGCGTGTGCTGTGTCCGCCGACGCAGCTCGATGCGGTCAAGCGCGACCTGCTGACGCGTGGGGCTTCGATTCTGGATTCGGAGGTGAACAACAGGTTCGGCGTCGTGCGCGCCAGTGCCGCGTTGGCGCGCCTGATCGGTTATCCGAGACGAGTCAGGGATCTGACGTCCGAGCACGTGCAGCTGGTGATGTGGCTGAGCCACTACGCACAAGTGGAACCGACGCTGCCGGGCGGCGACGCGGCCTGAAATTCAGGACCGGAAGATCTGCTGCGCCTTCTCGCTGATCGCGAGCACGGCGGGGTGCTTGATCTTGCGCTCCATGGAGATGGCATAGAACTCGGCGCGCACCTTGCGTGCCGGGCCCAGAACCGCCAGCCCTGAGTCTCTCTTGAACTGCTCCAGAAGCACGTTGGGTACGGGCGCGACGCCGTGGCCGGCTCGTGCGAACGCGCGCAGCAGGGCGTAATCCTCGAACTCGCCCACCACGTAGGGCCGCACGCCGTGCCGATCGAGCCATTGATCGAGCGCGCGGCGAATTGCCGTGTCCTCGGTCGGCAGCAACACGTTGGCGCCATCGAGCGATTTGGGAAAGCCGGCTCGAAGCTCGCGAGCCAGTGCCGGTGCTGCCATCCAGGATTCATCGCAGCTCCCCAGCGGATGGTTGTAGGCGCGCAGGTTGCGGCTTGGCGTGGCCGGCGAATCGGAGATCACGACGTCGAGTTCGTGAACCTGCAATTCGTCCAGCAGGTATTCGAGCGTGCCTTCGCGACAGATCAGCTGCACCGCGTGCTCGATGTCGAGTGCCGCCTCCAGCAATCGCTGCACGATCTCCTTGGGCACGACGTCGTCGACGCCGATCGCCAGGCGCATAGGCTTGCGCGTCGGTCGCTGCGCCAGCGCATTCAGCAGATCGCCGCCCAGGCCAAAAATTTCTTCGGCATAGCTGTACACCAGCCGTCCCATCTCCGTGGGCACCAGCGTGCGCCCGGACTTCATCAGCAGCTTCTCGCCGACGCGCTCCTCGAAAGTGCGTAGCTGTGCGCTGACAGTCGGCGCCGACAAATGCAGTTCCGCGCACGCCTTGGTGAGGCTGCCGCTGCGGACGACCGCCCAGAAATACAACAAATGCTGGTAATTGAGCCGCGGTACGGGGAGCGCCATGACACTTCCACAGGATCTAAGTATTGGGTCGAATAATTCTAATGGATCTAAGGACGCCCGCATCGTAAAACATTCCGGCGCAAGATTGCCCTTGCTGCGCCTCGAGTGACCGCCGGCGCCCGCCGCGCCGATTGATCAGGAGAATCGCGATGGAAACCCGAATCGTGTTGAGTCGGCCCGACCTTCTATGGCTGCGCACGCTGCTGGGGGCACATGCCCGCACGGCTGCCGTCGATCGCGAGCATCTGCTGTATCTGCAGGACGAGCTGGATCGGGCCGTCGTGGTCGAGGTCGAGTCGCTGCCGGCGGACGTGGTCGCACTGGCTTCCTGCGTCACGGTGCTGGACCTCGAGTCCGGCGTACACAGCGAATACACGCTGGTGCTGCCTTCGCAGGCCGACGTGGCCGAGGGCCGGATTTCCGTGCTTGCGCCGCTCGGCACGACGCTGCTCGGCTATCGGGTGGGCGACGAGGTGGAATGGCGCATGCCCGGTGGTTTGCGTCGTCTGCGCATCGAGGCTGTGAAGCAGTCGCAGCATCTCGATGACGGACCCCCCGGCAAGCGGCTTGCGGCTTAGTGCGGAGGGGCGCGCCAATGAGAAAGAGATTGTTGTGCGCGACGGATCTGACCGCGAGATCCGACGACGCGGTGTTGCGCACCGCGATGCTCGCCCAGCAGCTGGATGCAGAAGTGCTGTTCGTGCACGCCGTGGACGACTCCCAGTCCGGACGCATGATCCGCATGAAGGTCAACCGTGCCCAGGTGCGGCTGCTGTCGCAAGGCGAGCGTGCCATGAAGCATGCGCCACAGGATGCGCAGGTAGCTGTGCGGCTGGGTAAGCCGCTGCAGGTGATCGCTGCGGCCGCGCGTGAATGGAACCCGGATCTGATCGTCATGGCCTTGCCGCAGCGGCGTCGGCTGGACGCCGTCATTGGAACGACGGCCGAGCGCGTGATTCGCGCCACGCATCGTCCGGTGCTGGTGGTGAGCGGCTCCGCGGCGACGACGTACGACAGCGTCGTGCTGGCCACCGATCTTTCGGCGACCTCGCTGCACGTGGCGCGCACCGTGGCGAACATGGGCATGCTCGACAATGCCTATGCCTGGTTCGTGCACGCCTTCGATCCGCCTTACTACGGCATGCTCGACAGCGAAGCCACCGTGGAGAAGCAGATCGAGGAGCACAAGCGGCGCTGGCGCAACGTGGTGATGCGGGATCTGGTCGAGGACCTGACGGAACTCGGCATCGATCCGGACAAGGTGAGCGCTTCGGCGCAGGCCGCCCGTCCGTTCGACGTGATCACGCAGGCGATACAGCAGACCCGGCCGCAGTTGCTGGTGATCGGCGTCAGCCGCTGGTTCATGCTCAAGCGCATCCTGTTCGGCAGTGTCGCCGACCAGGTGTTCCGCAAGATCGATTGCGACGTGCTGGCGATCTCTCCGCCGGCGGCGCCTCGCAAGAGCTGGCTGCGCGCGGCATGACCAGGATCGCATTTGCACCTCGGGTCAAAGGTGGCCCGAGGCCTCGCCTCATGGCGCCGAGCGACCAGCCGAAGCTGCGGGTGCTGTGTGCCACGGATCTGTGGACGCGCTCGGATTTCGCGTTGCAGCGGACGCTGTCGCTGGTGGCGGCGTCCGACGCGCAGTCCCTGCTGTTGCACGTGGTCGATGGAGAGAAGCCGTTGCGACTCGCGGGCCGCATGGCCGATCGGGCCCACAACGCGCTTGCCTGGCGAGTGCGGCAGTGGGGCCCGCTCGTCGAGCCGCCCGACATCTCGGTACGCATCGGCCGGCCGCATCGCCTGGTTGCGCAAGTTGCGCACGACTGGTCTGCCGACCTGATCGTGCTGGGCGCCTATCGGCCGCGTACGGCTGACTGGCTGCTGGGCACCACCGCGGAACGTCTGGCGGCCAGCGCCCGGTGTGCGGTTCTCGTCGTCAACGCCGATCCGGCGACGGCCTATTCCGACATCACCTTTGCAGCTGCGTCCATCGATTCCGCCAGGTCGCTGGCGCAGATCGTGTCGCACCTGGGCATCGCACACCCGGTGCAGCCGCAGTACCGAACGCTGGCGCACGTCAACTTCGAGTCGGTCGCGCGGGCTCTGCTCGGCACTGGATCCGATCTCATCGTGACGGACCTCGATCGTTTGCCGCTGGCGACACGGCTGCTGCGGCGGAATCTGACCAATGCACTGGTCCGCAGGGCGCGTTGCGATGTGTTGATTGCGTCGACCGGGCCGGAGCCGGGCCGCAAGCCGGGCGAGCAGGGCATCGGCGCATGCCTGAGCACCGCGGCGGAGCCGGTGCTGTAGGCGATTTCTTGAACCCCTTGAACATGGAGATCCCGGCAAATGACACAACAAGCGCAGCGCGCACGGCGAGCGGAAACCAGCGCTCGCAAGGTGCTCAACTTCGACCTGCTGCGGCAGGACGCCGTGGCGCGGCGTTCGGCCAATGAAAAACAGTCGCTCGATTTCTTCACCGAGCGCGACGGGCTGCGCTTTGCCGGCGCACACCTCATCGTCGATCTGCACGGCGCGCGCCGGCTGAACGAGCTCGAGCACATCGAAACCACGCTGCGGCGTTGCGTCGAAGTGGCCGGCGCCACGCTGCTGCACATTCACCTGCATCCGTTCGAGCCTAACGGCGGCGTGAGCGGGGTGGCGGTGCTGGCGGAAAGCCACATCTCCATTCACTCCTGGCCGGAAGCCGGGTACGCGGCACTGGACATTTTCATGTGCGGCAATGCCAAGCCGCAGCGCTGCATCGAGGTCCTGCTGGAGGCGTTTGCGCCGGCCCGCATCGGGGTCGAGGAAATCCTGCGCGGGTGCAGCCCGTGAGCGCCGGTCGCTGGTTCAGCGAGCTGGTCGCGCCCGGCGTCCGACTCGGCTACGAAGTGCGGCAGGAGCTGGCGCAGGACAAGACCGAATACCAGGAACTGGCGCTGATCGAGAACGAGCGCTTCGGGCGTGTGTTGATGCTCGACGGCGTGGCGCAGACGACCACGGCCGACGAGTTCATCTATCACGAGATGCTCGCCCACGTTCCGCTGCTGGCGCACGGCCATGCAGCGGAAGTGCTGATCGTTGGCGGCGGCGATTGCGGCCTGGCCGAAGAGGTGCTGAAGCATCCGACGGTGCGCAGCGTGACGCAGGTCGAGATCGATGCGCAGGTCGTGGAGTTCTCGCGCCGGCATCTCGCGGAGCTCAATGCACCGGTCTTCGCCGACGAGCGTTTTCATCTGCGAATCGCCGACGGTGCGGCGTTCGTGGCGGAGTCGCCGCAGCAGTTCGATGTCGTGCTGATCGACTCGACCGATCCCACGGGTGCAGCGCAGGTTCTTTTCTCGCGCGAGTTCTACGCGAGCGTGCGTCGTCGGTTACGGCCCGGCGGTGTCGTCGTGGTGCAGGCGGGTGTGCCGTTCCTGCAGCCACAGCACTTCGCGGGTACCCTGCAGAATCTTGCCGGCACGTTCCCGATCTCCAGCTGCTATCTGCTGGCGGCGCCGAGCTACTTCGGCGGTCATCTCGCGCTCGGCTGGGCAAGCGAAAGCCTTGCGCCGCAAGGTGTGGCTGTATCGTTGCTGCGCGAGCGTCATGCCGCGGCGGGAATCAAGACGCGGTACTACACGCCGGAAGTGCATCAGGCGGCATTCGCCTTGCCGGCTTATATACAAGAGCTGATTGGCAAACGCTGATGGGCTGAGTGCATCACGCACTCAGCGGGGGGCGTGGCGCAGCGTCAGGCGTGAATGCCCAGGCGCTCCAGCTGCTCGAACAGCTGCGGCTCGTCGAACGGCTTGCCGATCACGCGCACCCACGGATCGTCGCGGAACTCGGTCTCGTACTGCGAAGCGTCGAAGCCGGTGCACACCACGATCGGCAGGTTCGAGTCGCGTGCGCGCAGTTCGTAGGCCAACTCCTGACCGTCCATGTCCGGCAGACCCACGTCGATGATGGCGGCGCAGAAGGATCCCGAAGAGAACACGCGCAGAGCCTCGACGCCGGCCGTTACGTAGATCGCATCCAGGCCGACGTCCTGCAGGGCGTTGCGCGCCGACATCGCTACCAATTCTTCGTCCTCGACGATGAGGACCGTGCTTCGAACCGCTGTCGCCGTTGTCATGACGTTTCTTACGACATGGAAGGAAGATGAGGAAGGAACCGATGTTGTGCCACTTCGGTGCGGGTGGCGTCAACCGTACAAACGGCGGACTGCGTGACCGCACTCGCTGCGCATCAGCATCGCTTGCAGTGCGTCGATCACAGGTTGTCAGTTGCACGGGTCCAACGCAATCGAGAATTCGCGCTGATTACAAAGGCATAACGATTGATGCTATCCGGGAACGCGCGCACGGTCGGCGCGACGCTGTCGGGAGATCGACTGCATCGAGCCACCAGATATCGAGAACAAAAAGATCCACGTGCGATGCATTGTGCCGTCGCTGAAAACCGACAGCGGCGAGTTGCGGCAATTTTTTGCGCTGCTGAAATGCGATCAGTGCGAATACGCCGTCCGCGGGATGGCCTCGCGGATCGTCTTTTCGTCGCTGTGGATCAGGTCCTTCGATATCTGCGCTACCAGCAAGGCCTGGCAGGGTATGGAGAGCTCCTGTCGCAACAGTCCCAGCATGCGTGGACCGGCAATGATCACCAGGCGATCGAACGCCCGTTGCGTGCGTTCCTGGTCCACCTGTCGCGCCACCGTGCGAGCAAATCTCACGGTCCGCTCGCGCTCGGCGCTGCGCTCTCCGTCGAGGCCGTGTCGCCGACCGAAGCCGCCGAAACCGCGGCCTTCGCGATCGCTTTCCATGTCCTTGTCCTTCATCCCGGCGCGCTCGTCGCGCATCAATCCTTCCGACAGCAGCGGCAGGTTGGGCCGCAGCGAGGTGAAGAACTCGGCTTCGACTTCATCGGCGACCAGCACTCTGACATTCATGATCGGCCTCCTGTGCGCTTGCATGTGCGATGCAATGAAAACGGCTGCGGCCCGCGTCGGCTTCCCGCAGAGCGTTCTGCGGGCGGTCCGGCAGTGATATCTCCATAACTCGCCAGCAGGCGGTGGATATCCCTCGGAACATTGAGGTGGCGGCGGCATTGTTCGCTTGCTCGAGCGCCATTTCTTCCATCCTCATTCGAAGGAGAGCGAGATGACCACAGCCAGCGGACACACTTCGGCCATTCGCGCCAAGAGAGTCATCGGCACCACCGTGAAAGACAGCGCCGGCGAGAAGCTCGGCCAGGTCGAGGACGTGATGCTGGACAAGCAGTCCAACCACATCATGTTCGGTGTCATGAGCTTCGGCGGCGTGCTGGGCATCGGCGAGAAATACCATCCCGTGCCCTGGAGCGCGCTCAACTATGACAAGGACGAGGGCGCGTATATCGTGAACATGACCAAGGAGCAGCTGAAAGCGGCGCCGGCGGATTCCATCGAGGAACTGACCCGCGACGACGGCATCGCGTATCGCGATCGCGCCTACGACTACTACAAGGCGAAACGCTACTGGTAACCGGAACTCTCGTCACGTGAAGCGGGGCGCGTTGCGCCGTTTCGCGTGACGAGTCGATTCCGACGGCGGCTGAGGTCCGTCGATCCGGCACCGCGGCCGGAATTTTTGCAGCGAGCCGGTGCGCAGAGCGTCGCGGCGGCGCATGAATTGCGGCCGGCAGAGCCTGACCTGCGGCCGGAGACAGCCTGCGGGGTGGCAATCGGGCAGGCTCCTGTTGCAGCATTGGAGTGGAGAGAACAACAGCAACAGGGAGTCGCCCGGGCATGATGAGATCGATCGTGGGCCTCGCCGCCATGCTGGCCGCGATGTCGCCGGCGCTTGCCGCCGAACCTTACCCCTCCACCTACCAGGCCGTTGCCGGCCCTCCTGTGCTGATCCGCGGTGCCACCGTGCTGACCGGCACTGGCGAGCGCATCGACGATGGCGATGTGCTGCTTGCGAACGGGCGCATCGAGGCGATCGGTCGCGACCTGCAAGCGCCCGCCGGCGCAACCGTGATCGAG
>Ga0182738_1000154_pt1 | contig 107785 bp, 91 predicted proteins | sample eDN5th30CBELigMG_FD_128876 | JGI IMG/M metagenome (GOLD analysis project Ga0182738, IMG submission 128876) | Enriched Miracle-Growth compost microbial communities from Emeryville, California, USA - eDNA 5th pass 30_C BE-Lig MG (version 2)... ... | reverse complement strand
TATCGACGGAATCGTTTGGCACCTCGATGTCGGCTCATCTCATCCTGGGGCTGGAGCAGGTCCCAAGGGTATGGCTGTTCGCCATTTAAAGAGGTACGTGAGCTGGGTTCAGAACGTCGCGAGACAGTTCGGTCCCTATCTGCCGTAGGCGTCGGAGAATTGAGAAGAGCTGTCCCTAGTACGAGAGGACCGGGATGGACGTACCTCTGGTGGACCTGTTGTCACGCCAGTGGCACAGCAGGGTAGCTATGTACGGACGGGATAACCGCTGAAGGCATCTAAGCGGGAAACCCACCTCGAGACGAGTTCTCCCTTGAGAGTCGTGGAAGACCACCACGTTGATAGGCCGGGTGTGGAAGTGCAGCAATGCATGCAGCTTACCGGTACTAATAGCTCGATCGACTTGATTGCTCTCATTAAGCAATGCTCATCGATAATGCCTCACGCCGCATGGCGCGCTCGTCGCGCGCCGCGGTTTTGGCAGGGCGGCGCTTGCGCCGGGACGCATTATGCGAAGCACGTCTTCGCATGATGTGACCTACGGACCTCATGGTCCGAAGTGCGCAGCGTAAAACGCTGCCCTCGATGGGCGTAGGAACACAGACAAGACCAGAACAGAAGTCATCTCACTTTTCCGCCGACCTGGTGATTATGGCGGAGTGGCTGCACCCGATCCCATCCCGAACTCGGCCGTGAAACGCTCCAGCGCCAATGGTACTGCGTCTTAAGACGTGGGAGAGTAGGTCGTCGCCAGGTCTGCAGAAAAGTGAGACGCTTCGGTATCGAAGTCATCAGAAGTCATCATCCCCTCTTTCAATGTTCATACGAAAACCGCCCGGGCTCACGCTCGGGCGGTTTTTGTTTGTGCCGCTAGCTTGTATTCGGTCGTCAGGACGCCCGGCCTTTTATCGCCGCGTAGAGTCCCACCAGTCCGAGTGCGCGGTTGCGCGCCGAGATGCCGAGCTGCGTGCGCGGCACCAGGATCGATGCCAGCAACGATAAGCTGCGCTGCTTTGAGGCGACGAGAGTGCCGTGTCGGGCCTGATAGCTGCGGAAGGCGGTCCGGTAATCGGCCGGACTCTCGGCCAGGGCCGCCGCCAATGCGTGAGCGCCGGCAATGGCGAGCGTGGAGCCATCTCCGAACAGCGACACGCAGGAGGAGGCGTCGCCCAGCAGCGTGATCCGGCCACGCGACCAATTCGCCAGATCGACCCGGCTCACGGAGTCGAAATAGAGCTCGCCTGTCGCGCGCACCGCGGCAAGGATCTCCGGCACGCGCCAGCCGATGCCGGCAAACGTCGTATCGAGGATGCTCTTGTGCTGTGCATCGCTCGCCGGATCGAAATCGCTCAGCTCCGGATGCCAGAAGAGCAGCAGCACCAGCGGGCTTTCGCGCGAGGGATGCAGCGCAACGCATTTGCCAGGTGCGTTGAGCATGATCATCTCGCGTCCGGAATCGACGCCCGGCGGCAACGGCAGGGTAGCGACGTAAAGCCCGGCGTGGCGCACGAAGTCCGTTTCCGGGCCGAAGGCGAGGCGCCGGACGTTGGAATGGAGGCCGTCGGCGCCGACGACGATGTCGAAGCGCCGCGGCTGGCCATGCTCGAAGGTCACCTCCACACCGCGTCCATCGTCGTTCAACAATGCGATCGAGTCCCCGAAGATGAACTCGGCGCGATTACCCGCGGCCTCGTGCAGGATCATCGCCAGGTCGCCGCGCGGCAGCTCGATGTCCTTGGGCGCGATCGACCGCCTCAGGGCTTCGAGATCGACATGGGCGGCCCTTCGCCCCGTCCGCTCGAGGAACGTCAGGCCGGAGATACGCGTGCTGGCTTCCCGCAGCCGCGGCACGATGCCCATGCGCTCGGCCACATCCGCAGCCGGGCCGCGCACATCGACCGGCGCGCCGCTGGAACGCAGCGCGCCGCTGCGCTCGACGACGGTCGCCGAATGGCCATGGTGCGCCAACCAGTAGGCCAGCGTGCAACCCGCGATGCCGGCTCCCGAGATGAGAATGTTCAGTCGCGGCACGGGTGCGCCCTCATTCGTTGTGGGGGCCCCGAAAAACATCGCGCCCTATCGGGTGCCTTGCGGCGACCCGCAGAATCTCGAAAAGCCGCGTCCACGTAGTAGCGGAAGAACAGAACCGGATGCTCGGCGGCAAACCCGCCAGCGCCAAACGTACTGCGTCTTGAGACGGGAAAGTAGGTCGCCGCCAGGTCTGCCGAAGAGTGAGACGCTGCGAGGTCGCAAGCAGTCATCAGAAATCCCTCTTGCGATATCGCATTCGAACGCCGCCCGTGGCTGACCGCCCGGGCGGCGTTTGCGTTTGCCCACTCACCATCGGGTTACGCGCTCCGGCTGGCTGGAGCTCGCAAAGGCGGATCCCCCGGCCGGCACCGGAGGCTGCACTGCATCGCTGCGACGATCAGCGCATTGGAGGCGAGCCATAGGCGTTGATGTCCCCGACCTCCTCGTTCAAAATCCCATCAGTGAATAACTTTGAACGGGAGGAATGAATGGGCGATCGCATCGTGCTGAGGGTGGGCGAAAGTCTGGTCGCCGGCGGGCCGCCGGGCACCGCCGCCGAGCCTGAGGTCGCAATCGGCGAGATGGACGGGCCGTTCGGAACCGCATTCGCCAATCTGCTCGGCAACCAGGTGGTCGGTCACTCGCGCGTTCTGGCGCTGCTCAACACGGACGTCATGGTGCGGCCGCCGACGCTGTGCGTCAGCAAGGTCACCGTGTCCAACGAGCGCTACACGAACATCCTCATGGGCACCGTGCAGTATGCGACCGCGATGGGCGTGCTCGACAGCGTCCGTTCCGGCGACATTCCCAAAGCCAAGTGCGACGAGCTCGGCATCATCGTGTCGGTCTGGCTCAACCCCGGCATCGTCGATGTGAAGGACCTCGATCACAAGATCCTGTTCGACATCCATCGCAAGGCGACGGCGCAGGCCATCCACAAGGCGATGACACACCAGCCGTCGATCGACTGGCTGCTCGAGAACCAGGACAAGATCGTTCACAAGTACTTCGAGAAGGGTCTCAAGGGCGAGATCTAAGTCTCGAACCTGCAGCCGGCGGGCCGGGCATCCCAGGCGCTCACGCCCGCTGGCTGCGGAGCATCTTCAGCAGGCGACGCGTCCGCGCGCGGGCGATCTCATGCGTGATCTGCAGCCCGGTGAGCCCACCGGTGAAATTGCAGCGCAGGATGTAGTAGCGGAAAAAGAGCACCGGATACTCGAGCGGCAGGCGCGCCAATATTTTCCAGCGGGGCTTCTTCAGCTCCTTCGCCTGCAGGTTCGTGTAGCTCTCCAGCTTGTCGCGCACGTGCCTGATGGACCGCCACGAGTAGTGCAGCGCCGTGCCGCGGAGCTGGCCGACCGGAAAATCCTTCGTGTCGACCGTGTCGTGCACGCGGCTTTGGCGGAAACGCACGACGCGGCGGTCATACAGCCGAACATAATTGTGATAGTCGGCCCATACGCGCGGCCGCTCGTGCCCCGGATAAACCGTTACCTGGCGGAAGCGATAGGCGGGTAGCAGGCCGGCCGGCGCCTGCATGAGGGCGGCGATTTCGCGCGCCAGCTCCGGCGTCACCACCTCGTCGGCGTCGAGGTTGAGGATCCAGTCGTTCGACGCGCAATCCTCGGCGTAACGCTTTTGCGGGCCGTAGCCGTCCCAGGCGTGAAAGAAGACCTTGGCGCCGAGCGCCTCGCACTTCGCCACCGTGTCGTCGGTCGATCCGGAATCGACGATGACGACCTCGTCGACGAAGCCGCGTACCGCCAGAATGCAGCGCTCTATGCGGTCACCCTCGTCCTGGGTGATGATGCAGCAGCTCAGTGCCATGTGCTTCGTGCCATGTGCAGGCGCTCGCCCTAGCGTTCCTGCCCGCCGGCGAGCGATGGCAGGCGCTTGGCGATGGATCGCTTCATGCGCTGAAGGAATGTCGTCGCCCGGCGCGGCTGGAATGGATCGTGCGCGTGGCGGTCATCGCCGATGTGGTCGGCAATGCCCGGCACGACCATGGCGATGCGCATGCCGCGCTGCTTGAGGAAATAGCTCAGGTTCTCCTCGGTCACGAACTTGGCGAAGGGGCCGACCTCGCGCCACAGCGCGTGGCGCGCCACCGAGGGATTGAACGAGTAGGAGAACCACTTCGGGTGCGCATCGACATCCCAGACCAAGTAGTCGATGCCGCCGTGCTGCTCCTTCTTGGCGCCCTTGTCAAAGCGCGGGTCATAGACGCGGTGCGCGACGCAGACGACGGAGATGTCGGGGCGCGCTTCCATGAACTGCGTGACGCTGTCGAGATCGATGCTGCGCGTGAAGCCCCAGTCATCCTCGAGGTGAACGACGTACGGCGTCTCGATTCCCGCATAGTGCGCATCGATGGATCGCATCTGGCCCAGCTTCGGCAGGTTCGCTCGCATTTCGACCAGCGGCTGCGATTGCGCGAATGCCTGCGCCGCGGCGCTGTTCTCTGAATCCTCCGCAACGATGATGCGGTCGACCGCGAAGTGACGCGCAAAAGAGCCGACCGTATCGCCGAGCAGGTCGAAGCGTCCGCAGCTCGTCAGGACAGTGGTGAACTTCCGAGGGTCGACTTTGTACGCCATGGGTCCCGCACGCGGCCGGGCCATGCGGCCCCGCACCACGCCTAGTGGGTCAATTGGGAGATGGCAAGCGCGGCGAGCGACAGGGCCGCCACCCACAAGGCTACCCGGCCCCAGCGGGTCTGGCGCGCCCTCTCGGCGGCGATGTTACGTACGGTTTCGTCATCGAGACGCAGGCCGTCCCGCGCCATGTCGCCAAGGGCAATGGCGGTGTGCTGCGCCTGGGTCAGCAGCGCCGGCAGGTCGGCCAGCACCTTGCCGATGGCCGAGGCGCCCTCGCCCGCCTCCCGCAGCCTTCCCGCCGGACCCAGGTGCTGCTCGATCCAGGCTTTCGCTACAGGCTCCGCCGCGATCCACATGTTGAGATCCGGGTCGAGTCCCCGCGCCACGCCTTCCACCACCACCATCGTCTTTTGCAGCAGGATCAGCTCCGGCCGCGTCTGCATGTCGAACACGTCCGTGTAGGCGAAGAGCTGGCCGAGCAGATCGGCCATCGAGATCTCGTCGGCGGTGCGCCCGTGGATGGGCTCGCCGATGGCCCGCAGCGCCTGGGCGAATACCTCGACAGGATGGTGCGGGGGAACGTAACCGGCCCAGAAGTGCACCTCGGCGGCGCGCTTGTAGTCGCGCGTGATGAGCCCGTGGAGAATCTCGGCGAGGAAGCGGCGCTCCTTGTGGCCGAGGCGCCCCATGATGCCGAAGTCGACCGCCACCAGACGCCCGGCCTGGTCGACGAACAGATTTCCCTGGTGCATGTCGGCGTGGAAGAAGCCATCGCGCATGGCCTGTTTCAGGAACGAGCGCATCACCGTCAGGCCGAGCGCCTTGCGGTCGATGCCGGCCTCGGCGATCGCAGCCCCGTTGGAGAGCTTGATGCCGTCGATCCATTCGACCGTCAGCACGCGCCGCGCGGTGCGCTTCCAGTCGACCTGCGGCACGCGGAAGTCGTCGTCGCCAGCGGTGTTTTCAGCCATCTCGGAGATGGCCGCCGCCTCGAGCCGCAGATCCATCTCCAGCTCGGTCGAATGCTTCAGGGTGTCGACGACGGCCGTCGGTTTGAGGCGCCGCACCGGCGGATGCCAGCGCTCGATCTGCCGGGCGGCGAAATAGTAGCTTTCGAGATCGCGCCGGAAACGCTTCTCGACGCCGGGACGCAGGATCTTCACCGCCACGTCGCGCCGCGTTCCGTCCGCCTCGACGACGGCTGCCCGGTGCACCTGGGCGATAGACGCGGCCGCAACGGGGGGACCGAACTCGGCGAAATGATCCTCGAGGCGTCCGCCGAGCGCCTCCTCGACCGCGCGGCGGCCCTCGGCCATGGAAAACGGCGGCAGGCTGTCCTGCAGCATCGCCAGCTCGCCGGCGAGCTCCGGGCCGATCACGTCGGCACGCGTGGCGAGGAACTGGCCGAGCTTGATGTAGCTGGGGCCAAGGCTGGTGATGGCGCCGGCGAGGCGCTTCTGGCGCGGCTCACCGGCACGTCCGGAGGCGGCGATCCAGCGGATGGGTGCGGTCAGGGCGCGCGCGATGCGCAGCGGCACGGGCACGGGCGTGCCTGCGGGCACGAAGCGGACGCCGTGCTGCGCCAGGACGAGACCGGCTTTCGCCAGCCGCAGGCTGTTGGTAATCGCTCCGGCCATCGGCGCGGCTGGGCCTTTCGCTTGGTGCCTTCGGTTCGCCGATCGGCTGGCGGCAGATTGCGCCGAAGTCCGGCCGGGTCAAGGATCATATGCGCCAACGGTTTCGATGCTGCGACCGTCGCCGGGGAGCTGCAACTCATGTCGCGGTGCAGCGGAGCGAACGACGGCAAAGTCGTGCGCCGGCTAAATTTTTCCCGGTCGATAGCGGCGCCATCGCATATCATGGCGAGACAAATCGACGCCTCCCACGGCGTTGCGGGCCGGTCCCGCAGCAGCCGGCGCGGGCGGCCCCCACGGAGACTGCGTCTTGCCGACCGGCATCCTGATCGTCGACGACCATCCGCTGTTCGTGGAGGCCCTGGAGCTGGTGATCCAGAGCACCTTCCCCGAGGCGAAGGTCTCCAAGGCGACGTCCATCGAGACGGCACGCGCGGCTCTGGACGAAGCCGGGCCGTTCGACCTCATGTTGCTCGACCTATCGATGCCGGACACGCGCGGGCTGGAAGGCGTTATCGAGCTGCGCACCCGCTATCCCAAGCTGCCCATCGTCGTCGTCTCGGCATTGGAGGATCCGCGCATCATCCACGAGGTGATGCAGCGCGGGGTTGCCGGCTTCATCTCCAAGTCGACGCGCGGCGGGGAGCTGGGCCGCGCGTTGCGCGCGGTGATGGACGGCGAGGTCGTGGTGCCGAAGGATTACCAGCCGCCGGTCGCCAACGCCACGACGGGCGCGTCGGACCTTGCGGCGCGCATCGCATCCCTGACGCCGCAGCAGGTGCGGGTGCTGCAGATGCTGCGGCAGGGGCTGCTTAACAAGCAGATCGCCTACGACCTCGGAGTGGGTGAGACGACCGTCAAGGCGCATGTCTCGGAGATCCTGCGCAAGCTCAAGGTCGCGTCGCGGACGCAGGCCGTCATCGAGGCCGCGAAGATCGACTTCGACTCCATCCTCGGCGATCAGCGCGAGGACTAGCCGCGCGGCTCATCACGCCGGCGACGGCTGTACGGCGCGTGACAGCAGATGCACCATCAGCGCGCGCAGCTCGGCCGGCTTCACGGGCTTCAGCAGCAGCTCGCACGCCATCTCGTGCGCGGCGTCGGCAACTTCGGATGCGCGGTCGGCGGTGATGACGATGGCCGGGATGGCGCTGCCGTGCTGGGAGCGCAACGCACGCACGGCGTCGAGGCCGTTGGCGCCCGCGTCGAGGTGATAGTCGGCGAGAATGATGTCGGGGCGGAAGCTCGCGGCCTGACCTAAGGCCATGTCGGCCACGCCGCGCGCCGGCATCACCGTGCATTGCCAGCGCTCGAGCAGCGTCCGCATGGCCTCGAGCACGCTCGGGTCGTTGTCGATGACCGCGATCCTGGCTCCGTCGAGTCCGATGGCCGGGATACTCCGCGGCGGCAATGCCGGAGCCGTGTTCACGACGCCACCGGCCGCCAGCGGCGCGGTCACCGAGAAGCGGGTGCCGCGGCCCGGGCGCGAGCAAAGCTCTAGCGGATGCCCGAGCGACTCGGCCATGCGCTGCACGATCGACAGCCCGAGACCGAAGCCGCCGATCGCGGGCCGGCCTGTTGCCGAGCCGCGCTGGAATTCCTCGAAGATGGTTTCGCGGTCGGCCTCGCCGATGCCGTGCCCGGTGTCCCAGACCTCGATGCGCACCGCGCCCGAACGCCTGCGCGCGCTCAGCAGGATGCCGCCCTTCTCCGTGTACTGCACGGCATTCGCGAGCAGGTTCTGCAGGATGCGGCGCAGCATCAGCGGATCGGAGACGACGGCGAGACCGCTGCCGCGGGTCGTCAGCGAGATGCCTCTCGCACGCGCCTGCGGCTCGATGTCGAGGGACAGCGAGGCGAACAGATCGTCGAGCGAGATCGCGCGCAGCGCGGGCGTCGTGACGCCGGCTTCCAGCTTGGATATGTCGAGTATCGACTTCAGCAGCTCCTCGATGGTCGCGAGGGCATGCTCGATGCGCTCGGCTACCACGCGCTGCGGTCCGGCGCTGTTGACCTCCGCCAGCGCGCCGGCCGAAAGGCGCGCCGCATGCAGCGGCTGCAGCAGATCGTGTCCGACGGCGGTGAAGAAGCGCGTCTTGAAGCGGTTGGCTCGCTCGGAGGCGTCACGGGCGGCCAGCAGCTCGTCGTTGGTGCGCTCCAGCCGCGCCAGGGCGTGGGTCAGCTCCTCGGTGCGCAGCCGCACCTGGCTTTCGAGTGTGATCGCCGTCTGGAACAGCGAATAGGCATTGGCCTGCTGGTCCATCGAGCGCTCGACGCGCTGCATCAGCGCCGTGTTGATCTTCTGCAGCTTCGCGAGGCGCCGCTCCAGCTCGTCGAGATCGGCGCTCGCCGGCCGGCGCTCAAAACGCGTCTCCACGGTCAGGCTCCCGCCGGCCGCAGCCCGAAGGCGATGCCGGTCAGCGTCTGATTGAGATGCATGGCGTTATACTGCTCGCCGTAGGTGTGGAAGCCGGTGACGGCATACCGCTTGTAAAGCTCGTCGAGCTGGTGGCGGATCTGGCGCGACTCCGCATCGAGGCGGCGCAGGACGCAATCGAAGCCGACGACGAGATCGATGCCGCCGAGCGCTGCATCGAGCTCCTGCAAGGTCAGCTCCGTGGCGCTCAGGATGTCGCGCGGCCGGGCGACGGTGAACACCAGTCCCTCGTCGATGGCGCAGAAGAACGACAGGCTCCCATCCGTATTCATGTTGCGGATGGAGCGGCAGTAATAGTCGCCGCCGACCTTCACCACGAGCGGGTAGGATGCGAAGCTGAACGGGCCCAGCTCGTCGGGCTGCAGGCCGATGGCCGCCGCATACTCGCGCGCCGCCGGCTCCGCGTTCAGCTCATGCACGATGCGGTTCTCGGTGTCGGCAGCGGTGACCACGAGCTTGATGCCCGTCGGCTCGAAGTTCTGCGTCTTGAACACGCGGAACGGAAAGTCGCTTTCGATCATCATCAGCACGGCGGCGCGCTGCGCCACGCGGCCATTGTGGATCATCACCGTGCGGCTGAAGCAGATGCCGTCCCCCGCCGACCCGCCGAGCAGCTCGATGTCGTCGAGCTCCCAATGGATGGCGGCGACGATATTCTCCTCGGCGTTGGAGAGACCGTCGACGAGCAGCAGCGCGAAGACGTTGTCGCGCTGCAGCCGCCCGGAGCCCGACCAGACTTTCGATTTCAGCCGGCGCGCCGCCTCGGTCGCCCGCTCGACACCGAAATGGTCGATCGCCGTGATGAGCTCGCTGTGCACGCGGAAGCCGTGGCGCGGAAATGCGATGAGTACCAGCCCGCCCTGCATCATGCCGTCCGGGCCGATCTCTCCCGCCGTCGAGCAGCCGGAGACTGGAATGCCGGGGAAGGCCTCTTCCAGGCCCCGCGCCAGCGTCTCCCCGTCGTGCTCGATGCTGAAGAAGGCGACGATATGCTGGTAGTCGCCGCCGGCGAGCGCCTCGCGCGTCTCCTGCACGGCCCCGGCGGTCGCCGGCAGGGCGCTAGCCGCAACGCGGATGCCGCAGTTGCTCAGCCTCGTCTTTGCCCTGGCCAATTTCGCTTCCTCCGCCGCGCCTTCGTGCCGTGCGCGACCTGACGACAGCGTGCCACACGCCAAAAGCTTCGGCAAATCGGGGGCTTCTATCGCTCGGACGGCTATCAGCCGGTCAGCAGCGGATCGTTGGGCAGCAGCGGGCGAGAGAAGCGCACACCCGCCGACGAGCCGTTGCACCAGGCGACGACGCCGGTGAAGCGCCGGCCGCTCGGCAGCTCGATCTCCACCACCGTCTTGGGAACGAGGTGGGGTACGCGCTCGAGACCGAAGCCGCCCGGCGAGACGTCGCGCACGAACGCCTGCGATGAGATCTCATTGTAGGTGAGCTGGCACGGCTGGCAGACGGTGCGGCGGGCCGATTGGCGCCGCTGCGGCAGGTCCGGCAGGACGATCTCGCCCTCGGCGTCGAGGCATGGCGAGCCGCCCATGATGACCTCCTGCAGGAGGTTGTTGAGCAGCTTGGAGTTGCTCGTGTACTGCGCCGGTAGCTGCTGCAGCTCGGTGTGAAGCTGCCGCACGGCGAGCAGCGCATGCTGGCAGGAGCGCCGCCACGCAGCCGACAGGCCAAGCAGATGCAACGCAATGGCGCGGTTCTCGCCGATATGGTTGGCGTCCGCAAAGTAGCGGTCGAGGGCGATGCGGGCGGGCGCGAGGTCGTCGAAGAACTGGGTGACGAGCCGCACCGTGTCCTCGTTGAGATCGGTCTCCAGCATGCCATTGCGCAGCACGGAGATGATCGCCGGCTCGCCCGGGACGTACGGCTTCAGCGCCGCCTCGCTGCGCGGCGCGTTCTCGTTGCGGAAGGCGTTGATGGCGCTGGCGATGGTGGCGGTCAGCAGCGCCCCCGAGTGCACCTCGCAGACGAGCGCCTCGAGCATCGGCAGGCTGGAATCGGGAAACTGCGTGCGCTCGCGCTCGTCGTGGCGAAACGCGCCGCCCGCGGCGAAGCCCATGCGGCCAAGTCTGCGAAATTGCGGCACAGCCGACTCTCGGCGCTGTTGATGCTCCCGCACCCTAGGCGCTCAAGGTCTAACACGCCGTTATTCTCAAGCGTCCTAAATCGTAAATTGCGGTAACGTAAACGCCCGTCTCAGCGGGTCAGGACGATGAAGTCGGTGGCGTCCTCGCTCATCTCGTAGCTGCGCGGCTGGTCGGAGATGATCAGCGAGCCTCCCACCCACAGCAGCTCCGCGATGCGCTCGCGGGCGCCGTCGGGCAGCTCGATGCGCTCGAGCGCGCCAGCGGCCGTCTCCGGCTGCACATCGGCCTCCGACGCCTCGGCGTCGTCGTCTTTGTCCTTGCCGCGGCCGCGACGTGGGGCGCTGTCGGCCCTTTCGGCAGGCATGGAGATCGCGGTCCAGCGCAGCGAGGCGCCATCGGGAGCCGCCTCGACGGCTGAGTAGACATGGGTTCCCAGGGGGCGCTCCGGGTCGCGGATGGTGATCGGCGCCTCCCAGACCTCTTTCCAGTTCTGGCGGATGAAGATGCGGCCTTCCTTGCGGCTGATGAGCACGGAAACCTGCTCGCGCCGCCGGTCTGCCTCCTCGACGAGGTCGGACGCGGCCTCGGCGGCCTCGACGGCGTGCTTGTAGGTCTCGACGGCGGCGAAGGCGGCGGGCGACTTGGCCGCCTCGGCGGCGCGCGCCTCGGCCAGCGCCTTTTGCGCCTGGGCGACCGCCGTCTCGGCTGCAGCCTTGTCCGCTGCGCCGCCGGCTGCCGTGTTGTCGGCCGCCGGCGCGGCGATGGCAGCTAGCCTGTCCTCGGCCGCCTTGAGAGCGTCCTGCGCCTTCGCCACGTCCTCGGCGGCCTGCCGCGCTTCGGCACCGGCGGCCTGGGCCGCGGCAAGCGCGTTCTTGGCGGCGAGCTCGGCCGCTGCCTTGTCGGCAACCGCCCGCTGCTTCAGCGCCGCGGCATAGGCGATGGGGTTCAGCATTTTCGGCGCGCCCGCGGCAGGGGCGGCGCCTTCACCGGCGGGAACAGCCGCGGTGTCCATGCTCGCCAGCTCGACGGCGGCGCCGTTGGCCTGGTGTTCGGGCGACGCGGGGATAGCCGGTGCCTCGTGCATCTTCGGAACCGGCAGCGCGGCATGCGCAAAGGCGACCGGCTGAACGTCGCGCGGCGTCACCACCACGCGGGCGCCCATCCTCGTCATGCCATAGAGCTGCGGCGCGAAGCCGGCGGGGAGGCGGATGCAACCGTGCGAGGCGGGATAGCCCGGTACGACACCGGCGTGCAGGGCAACGCCCGACCACGTGATACGCTGCATCCACGGCATCGGTGCGCTGCTGTAGATGTTCGAGCGATGCCAGCGCTCCTTGCCGATGACGCTGAACACACCCGTAGGCGTGCGGTGTCCGGCCTGGCCGGTGGAGACGCGCGTGCGCGTGACGACGCCGTTCGCGTCGTAGACCGTCGCGTGCTGGTCGGCGAGCGAAACGACGATCGAGACAGGCTGCTGCAGGCTCTTCTTCTCGGCTTCCTTCTTGCCGTCCTTGCCGACGGGTTTCGCCGCCGTTTCGGTGCGCGGCGCCGCCGGCCGCTTCTTGGCATAGCGGCGCTGGTGCGAGGGCTGATAGGTGAAGAAATTGCCGAAGCTCTGCTGCGCGGCCGCAGGCTGCGCGACGGCGAGTATGTCGGCCAGAAGCAAGGCGGGAAGCGCCACCGCCGAAATCGTCGCGGTGACGCGAGACATGGGGCTCTGCACGGCTTGGAAGCTCCGAATCTCTGTCAATCGGCAATGCGCAAATCTATACCGCAGCAGTCATTTACGTGCGCGGACGATTTGCGCCCGCCGCAGCATATCCGGCGACGTGTTGCATCCCGGTTGCTCGCATTGCGCGTGCATCGCCGTTAACGCCGGCCGAGCTTGGTGCGGCACGTCAAGCCATTGCAGCGCACGGCATTTTCTGACACGGCATGGGCCACGTTTCGGCCCGGGTGACGGCTTGAGCGGCGCCGGGCAACCGGCGGGCACACGGCCGACCGCAGAACAAAAGAGAAGTGTGAGAGATGAGCACACCTGAGCGCGATGGTCGTGTCGCGGTCCGCCCGGTCGCGGCCGGCGGCGCGGCCGGGGGAATGTCGAAAGTCGAGTTCATTGTCCTCACCGCGACGATGATGGCGCTTACGGCGCTGTCGGTCGACGTGATGCTGCCGGCGCTGCCGCAGATCGGCGACGCGCTGGGCGTCGACGATGCCAACGACCGGCAGACGATCATCGTCACCTATATGCTCGGGTTCTCCATCGGGCAGCTCGCCTACGGCCGCCTTTCCGATCGCTACGGCCGCAAGCCGGTGCTGATGGTGGGCATGGCGATTTTCATCGCTGGCTCGCTGGTCGCCGCCATGACCTCCGATTTCATCGTCATGCTGCTCGCCCGCTCGGTGCAGGGGCTCGGAGCAGCCGCGCCGCGCGTCATCGCCATCGCCCTGGTGCGCGACCGCTACGTCGGCCGCGAGATGGCGCGCGTGATGTCGTTCGCCATGGCTGTGTTCATCATCATTCCAGTGCTGGCGCCTTCGGTCGGGCAGGGGCTCATGCAAGTCGGCGACTGGCGGCTGGTGTTCGACCTGCTCTGCGTCGCCGGACTTGTCGTGGCCCTGTGGTCCGGGCTGCGCCTGCCGGAGACCGTGCCGCGCAACCACGGCGAGCCGTTGCCGCTCGGCGCTGCGGTGCGCTATGCGCTCGAGACGCGGGCCACCATCGGCTATGCGGTGGCCGGCGGGCTCGTGTTCGGATGCGTGCTGAGCTACGTGGGCAGCGCCCAGCAGGTCTTCGTCGACGTGTATGCGCTCGGCGGACGGTTTCCCCTCGCCTTCGGCGCCACCGCATTCATGATCGCCGTCGCCTCGCTCACCAACGCGATGCTGGTGGAGCGCTTCGGCATGCGGCGTCTGTCGCAGGGTGCGCTGGTCGGCTTCATCGCCATATCGGCGCTGCTCGTCGCCGCGGTGCCGGCGGGGGAGGCCGGTTTCTGGGTGTTCATCGGCCTGATGATGCCGCTGTTCTTCCTGTTCGGCGTCATCGCGCCGAACTTCAACACTCTGGCGATGGAGCCGCAGGGCGACAACGCGGGCATGGCCGCGTCCGTGGTCGGGTTCGTGTCGACCGGCATCGCAGCGCTGGCCGGCGGTGTCATCGGGCATCTGTTCAACGGCACGGTGATACCGCTGGCGCTGGGCTTTCTGGTGCTCGGCGTGCTGGCGCTGCTGGTGGTCATCTGGATCGAAGGCTGGCGCGGCCTGTTCCACCCGGGCCAGGGCGGGTAGGGTCGCGGCGACGGCGGCGGCGCGATGTACGCCCCGCCACCGCCCGCGGTCTAGCCGTGTCCGATGTGGCGCGGGGCGACTTTCAGCTCGTCGATCAGCGCCTGGGTCTCGGCGGCGCGCGGCTTCGAAAGCGGCGCCAGGATGCGGTACATCACCGGCGTCAGGAACAGCGTGAAGATGGTCGCCAGGCCCAGGCCACCGATGATGATCCAGCCGAGCGCGAGACGCGACTCCGCGCCGGCGCCGCTCGCCCAGATCAGCGGCAGGGCGCCCAGCACCGCCGCCGACATGGTCATCATGACGGGACGCAGGCGCGTGGAGCAGGCCTCGCGGATCGCCTCATCGACGCTGGCGCCTTCATCGCGCCGAATGTTGGCGAACTCGACGATGAGGATGCCGTTCTTGGCCATGACGCCGACGAGCAGCACGAGGCCGATCTGACTGTAGACGTTGAGCGTTCCGCCCGACAGCGCGATGGCGATGGCCGCGCAGGCAAGCCCGAACGGCACCGTGAAGATGATGACGAGCGCGCTCGTCAGGCTCTCGAACTGCGCCGCGAGGACGAGGAACACGACAAGGAAGGCGATGGCGAACACGAACATCGTGTTCTGCGTCGTCTCCGCCAGCGTCTTCGCCTCGCCGAGCAGCGTGATCGACATATCCTTGTCGAGCACCGTCGGGGCGATCGCCTGCATCTTCTTCACGGCATCGCCGAGCACGACGCCGTCGTTGAGGTTGGCGGTAATGCCGACGGCGCGCTGACGATCCTCGCGCGCCAGCGTCGGGGCGATGGCCACCTCCTTGATGGTCACCAGCGAGGACAGTGTAATGAAGCTGCCGTCTGCCGTCTTGACGAACAGGTTCTGCAGGTCGGAGGGATCGTTGATCGGCCGCCCGCCCGCCTTGAGCTGGATCTCGACGATGTCGTCCTCGATGAACAGGTCGGCCGCCTTCTGGTAGTCGATCATCGCATTGATAAGGCTGGTGATGGTTTCGATCGGCACGCCGAGCTTGGTCGACGCCTCGCGGTTGATGCGCACCGAGAGCTGCGGCTGCGTGGTGTCGTAGTCGGTGCGCACGCTGCGGAACTCGGGCAGGCCCTGCAGCGCGTTGATCATCTTCAGCGCCGTCGCGGCGAGGCGGTCGTAGCTCGGACCGACGATGGCGAAACGCAGGCCCTGTCCGCCGCCGCGGATGCCGAGGCTGTTGGCGCCCTGCAGCGAGATCTGCAGGCCGGCGATGTCGCCCATCTTCTTCTGCAGCTCGGCTTGGATCTCCTGCTGCGTGCGCTTGCGATCGTGCCAGTCGGCCAGCGAGGCGATGATCATGGCGCGGTTGGCGCCGCCGTTGCCGATGGAACTCAGGACGTGCGTTACCTCGCCCGACTCCCGGTAGGGCGCGAGGATATCCTCCACGCGGCTCGCCAGCTTCGCCATGTAGTCGAGGTTGGCGCCCTGCTGCGCCTGCATGCGGACGCGGATGACGCCGCGGTCCTCGGTGGGCGTGATCTCCTGCTTCAGGGCCATGAAGGTTATGAGGCCGACGACGCCGAAGGCGAGGCAGGCCAGCACCACCAGCCAGTGCAGGCGCAGGGCGATCTCGACGATGCCCATGTAGAGCTTGCTCAGCCCGTTGCCGATGCGCCCCATGAGCGAGTTGGGATCGTGGCCCTCCTCGCCGGTACCGAGCTTGGAGGCGAGCATCGGGCAGACGGTGAGCGCCACGGCGGCGGAGATGGACACCGAGAACGCCAGCACGAAGCCGAACTCGGAGAACAGGCTGCCGACGATGCCCGGCATGAAGGAGACGGGAATGAACACCGCCGCGAGCGTCGCCGTGGTCGCCAGCACTGCGAATACGATCTGCTTGGTGCCCAGCACGGCGGCGGCGCGCGGGCCGGCACCCATGACGCGATGGCGGGCGATGTTCTCGATGACGACGATGGCGTCGTCGACGACGAGGCCGGTGGCGACGACGAGCGCCAGCAGCGTGATGACGTTGATGGAGAAGCCGGCGGCCCACACGGCCGCCAGCGTGCCGATCAGCGATACGGGGATGGAGATGGCCGGCGCCACGGTGGCGCGGAACGAGCGCAGGAAGGCCAGGATGATGAGAATGACGATGACGTTGGCGAGCAGGAGGCTGATGACGACCTCGCGCACCGATTCGCGGATGAACACGGCGTCGTCGGACGTGATGGTCAGCTCGACGCCGGCCGGCAGCGTCTTGCGCAGCTCCTCGACCGCCGCCTTGACGCCGTTCGAGATGTCGATGGTGTTGGCCTGCGCCTGGCGGATGATGTCGACGCCGATCGACGTCTTGCCGTTGAGGCGGGTGAGCGACGTCGCCTCCTGGAAGCCCCAGCGGACGAAGGCGACGTCCTTCACCTTGGTCTGCGCGTTGATTTCCAGTTCGCCGACATCCTCTGGGGTGGCGACCGGCGCCTCGGCGCGCACCAGCAACTGCTGCGTGGCGTTCTCCAGCGCGCCCGAGGGCGTGGTGACGGCCGCCTTGGAGATAGCGCTGCTGAGGTCGGCGAGGCTGATGCCGCGGGCGGCGAGCGCCGTCTGGTTGACGCGCACCTCGATGGTCCTGGCTCGCAGGCCGTAGGAGTTGGCCGCCGCGACGCCCTCGACGGCCGCCAGCTTGTCCTCGATGACGTGCTCGACGAGGTCCGTCAGCTCGCCCTCGGAAAGTTTCTCGGCCGAGACCGAGAGCTGCATGATGGGCGAGGCGTCGGCGTCGGCTTTGACGACCTTCGGCTCGTCCTCCATGTCCTTCGGCAGCTGATTGACGACGCCGGAAACCGCGTCGCGCACGTCCATTGCCGCCGTGTCGAGATTGGTGCGCGAGGAGAACTCGATGGTGATGCGCGCCGAGCCGTACGAGGAGTTCGACGAGATGCCGGTGACGCCCTGCACGCGCGACACGGCGCTCTCGATGACCGCGGTGATCTGCGAGTCGATGCTTTCGGGCGTCGCCCCCTCGTACGTGGCGCGAACCGTCACCACCGGCCGGTCGACGTCGGGCAGCTCGCGCACCTCGATGCCCTGGTAGGCGGCGAAGCCGGCGATGATGATGAGCAGGTTGAGCACCAGCGCCAGGATCGGGCGGCGCACGAAGATGCCGACCCAGCCGCCGTCGTCGACGCTTTGCTGCTCGGGCGCCTCGGCCGCCGATTCGGATTTCTGTTCCACGCTGGTTCCCCCGGGGTGTGCTTGTCGCTGCCGGCTCAGGAGCCTTCCTGCAGGCGGACGGTCTGTCCGTCGCGCAGGAAGCTGCCGCCTTCGACGACGATCTTGTCACCGGCCTTCAGCTCGGCATCGACGTTCACCCGGTCGGCTTCACGGGCGAGGATGGCGACGTTGACGCGCTCGACGGTGTTCTTGTCGGTGAGGCGCCACACGAAGGCGCCCTGGCGGTCCCACTGGATCGCCAGCGCCGGCACGACCGGCCGGTCCTCGCCGGGAAGCCGGATGGAGATGGAGAAGGTCGAGCCCGGGATGAGCTTGTAGTCGGGGTTGGGAATCTTGCCGCGCACACTCAAGGTGCGGGTTAAGGGGTCGATGCGCGTGCCGACCGCCTGCAGCTTGCCGTCGTATGGCTCGCCGGCGCGGGTGACGAGCGTGGCGCGGACGGGTAGGCCGACCTTCATGGCCCCGGCGACGGCCTCAGGCACCGTGAATTCGATGAGCAGCGTCGCCCGGTCGTCGAGCGAGGCGATGGGCGAGCCGATGGCGAGATAGTCGCCGACGTCGAGGTTCGACAGGCCCATGATGCCCTTGAACGGCGCCTTGATCGTCATGCGGTCGAGGTCTTCCTTGGCGCGGCGCAGGGCGGCGTCGGCCACCTTGAGTGCCGTATCCGCCTGGGCGACGGCAACGCGTGTCACGGTGCCCTCGTTGAGCTGCTTGTAGCGCGCGACGGTGTCGGCCGCCTCCTGGCGCTGGGCGGACGCGGTCTCCACGGCGATCGCCTCCGGATCGGCATTGAGCTGGATGAGCGGCTGGTTCGCCTCGACGAGCTGGCCGCCCTCGAACAGCACCTTGTCGATGACGCCGGCGACCCGGGTCGTGAGATTGACCTGCTGGCGGGCGCGGGCGGAGCCCACGGCGGCGACACGCTCGTTGATGCGGGCGACCTGCACATCCGTTGCCGTGACCGTGGTCAGCGCGTTGGCGCCGCGGCCTCCGCCCTTACCGGCACGCTGCGCCGCGGCATCGGCCGTCGACAGGGCTAGGGCGGCAGAGACTGCCAGCACCATGCCGAGGACCGAGGACGGCAGGCTGACGCTATGCTTCCGGGAATGGGCGCGGGCGCGCATCGGAATGTTCCCCCATGGAGATTCTGAGCCGGACGAGCGGTAACGCCACGCCATAGCATTTCTTAGCCGGAACTGCTGCAGCCGGCCAAATCCGTCGCGCAGCGTTAAATCCGGCGCGAGAGAGCCGGTTCCGCCGCTTGTCGCAGGTCGGTATGGGAGGAGGGCGCGTGCCAGCCGGCGCGATTGCGTTGGCGAGCATGGTGACCCTCGCACGACGCGCACTGCACCCTCGGGCTTCGCTCACGCTTAGGCGCCCGAGAGCAACGGCCGCATTTCACTACAGGGTATGTAGTTTAGCGGGCTCAGCCGTTTGAAAATCAAATCATTCACAGCGTCCCTTGGTGTGGTCATCCGCGGTATATTGAGAAATTACTTTGGCGCTCCTTTAAACGTTGTCTGGAGTGCGCTGCGTTTGTTTAGCTCTATTGTGCGGACGGAACGCCACGATGACGTGGGCGATCCTCAGCAAGGCGTGGCGCGCGCTTCCGTTCGCCGCTAAACGGCGACGGTTATGAAGCCCCGCTCCTGCAGGCGCTGCGCAAGCGCCTCGAGAACCGTCGGGTCCTCTATCGTGACAGGCATCGTCCACGGGTCCCCATCGGCGATTTTGCGCAATGTGCCACGCAGGATTTTTCCCGACCGCGTCTTCGGCAACTGACGAACGACCAGAAGCGTCTTGAAGGCGGCAACCGGTCCGACATATTCGCGGACGAGCCTGACGACCTCCTGCTCTACCTCTTGCTCCGGCCGTTCAGCGCCTGCACTGAGGACAGCAAGGCCGATCGGGACCTGCCCTTTCAAGTTGTCTTTCACGCCGATGACAGCGACTTCGGCAATTTGCGGGTGCTTGGAGATTGCCTCTTCGAGCTGCCCGGTGCTGAGACGATGACCCGCGACGTTGATGACATCATCTGTGCGCGCCATCACATGTACGTAGCCATCCTGGTCGCGATACCCCGCGTCGAGCGTGGTGTAGTAGCCAGGAAAGTCCGAGAGATAGAGGTCGCGAAATCGGTCGTCGGCATTCCACAATGTCACGAGGCAACCCGGAGGCAGCGGCAAGCGGATCGCCAGCGTTCCGCTCTCGTCGGGACCTAGCGGCCGGCCGGTCTCGTTGAGAACCTCGATCTCATAGCCGGGCATCGGCACGGTGCAGGAGCCGGCCTTGACTGGAAGCAGTTCGAGCCCGGCGGGATTGCCGCAGATTGGCGAGCCGGTCTCGGTCTGCCACCAATGGTCCAGCACAGGAATGTTCAGAAGGCTCTCAGTCCACCTGATCGTCTCCGGGTCTGCACGCTCTCCGGCAAGGAACAGGAAGCGAAGAGAGCTGAGATCATGACCTTCGAGCTTTGCACCCTGCGGATCTTCGCGCCGTATTGCGCGAATTGCGGTCGGCGCAGTGAAAAGCGCGGTGACGCGGTGTTGGGAAATCACGCGCCAGTAGGCGCCGGCGTCCGGGGTTCCGACCGGCTTGCCCTCATAAAGGACGGTCGTGCAGCCGTGTAGCAGCGGGGCGTAGACGATGTAGGAATGCCCGACGACCCATCCGACGTCGGAAGCCGCCCAGAACACTTCGCCCGGTCGGATCCCGTAGTGGTTCCACATCGACCACTTGAGGGCGACCATGTGTCCGCCGCAGTCACGCACGACTCCCTTCGGCTTTCCGGTCGTTCCTGACGTGTAGAGAATGTAGAGCGGGTCTGTTGCTTTAACCGCAACCGGATCCGCGACGCGGTTGCGATCTCTGGCGTCACCCATGGTCGCCACCCAGTCCAGGTCGCGCTCGGGCTTCATCTCTGCACGACAGACGTCGCGCTGCAGGATCAGGCAGGCGGCCGGTTTATGTTCCGAGCGATCTATCGCATCGTCGAGAAGTGGCTTGTAGGGAACGATGCGGGAGCCTTCGATGCCGGCAGAGGCGGACAGGATGGCGACCGGTTTGCAGTCGTCAATTCGCGCCGACAACTCTTTGGCCGCGAAGCCCCCGAAGACGACGGAGTGCACGGCGCCTATTCTCGCGCACGCCAGCATGCCGATCACCGTTTCGGGTACCATCGGCATGTAGATGACGACGCGGTCGCCCGGCTTCACGCCAAGGTCGACCAGAACACCCGCGAGCGTGGCAACCTCGGCCTGAAGCTCGGAATATGTAAGTTGCCGAGCGGTGCCGGTGACCGGGCTATCGTAGATGAGAGCGGTTCGCGCGCCATGGCCCTCATCTATGTGCCGATCCAGGCAATTGTAGCTGACGTTGCACTCGGCGTCCGGGAACCATCGGCCATAGACGCCGAGACCTGCATCGAAGGCTTGCCGCCACGGCTGCGACCATACGAGCTCGCCGGCCGCACGTTCCCAGAACGCCTCGGGATTGTCTCTCCACTCATTGTATTCGCTCTTGTACGCCATGCTTTCCCCCCATCGAGCGTCTCTGAGTGCGCGCCTCACGAGACGCTGTCAGCGCAGGCTTCGCCCCGCCAGCGGCTGGCGGTCTCTATCGAGTTCTTGGTCGACCCAGGGACACGGTCAAGCAATGTGTTTTTAAGCAGCTAGATTACTTCGCGTGATGGCACATTCCCCTCGAGGCGGCGCGGTTGACGGCGAGAAAGCGGCGCAAAAAAAAGGCGGAACTGCCGAGGCAGCTCCGCCAGTCCGTCTAGGAGCAGAGGAAGCGCGTGGTGTCCGCAGAAAGGCGAGCCGCTTGGCACGGGTCGCCTTCAGAAGTCCATGATCCAGTCAACCTGTGGCGTGAATTCGTGGCGTCGCGAGCCAGCTGCGTTGACGGTGTTGCCCATCAGGCAGGCGATGGTCATCGGACCGACGCCTCCCGGCACGGGCGTGATGGCCCAGGCGACATCGGATACCTCGTCGAAGGCGACATCGCCGACAATGCGTGACCGACCCGCCGTGCCGGTCGTGATGTGATTTATCCCGACGTCGATGACGATGGCCCCCGGCTTTACCCAACCGCGCCTTACAAACTCCGGGTGCCCGACAGCGCTGACCAGTATGTCCGCGCGGCGGCACAGCGATGAGAGATCCTGGGTCGCGGAGTGGGCCATCGTGACAGTCGCATTCGCCGTATTCAGCAGGTGTGCCATCGGCTTTCCGACGATATTGGATCGGCCGATCACGACCGCCTCCATGCCGGTGATGTCTCGCGCGACGGATTGTATGAGTTTCATGCAGCCTTGCGGCGTGCATGGCCGCATTCCACGGGCCCCGCTATAGAATTCGCCGACGTTGAAGGGATGGATTCCATCGACGTCCTTGCGGGGATCGATGGCAGCGATCGCTTCGCTGGCGTTGAGGTGGGCGGGCAGCGGAAGCTGAACAAGAATGCCGTCTATAGACGGATCGCCATTGAGATCGGCGATGCAGTGGAGCAGCTCGCGCATCGTGACGTCTTGATCCAAGTGCATCAGCCGCGAGGCGATGCCGATGCTGTCGGCCATTTTGGTCTTGTTGCGGACATAGACCGCACTCGATGCATCGTTGCCCACCAGAATGACGGCGAGCCCAGGCGGACTGCCGTTGAGCTCCGAGAGACGATCGACATCGGAGCGCAGCCCGGCTGCCAGTTTTGCTGCCTGCGCAGCTCCGTCGATCAATTGCGCTACCATGTCGGGTGCCTCAGTCAGTCAGGGAAGACGACGGTGGTCTTGCCGTTTAGAAAAAGGCGATCTTCGACGAAATATCGAAGGCCACGAGCCAGCACTTGCCGCTCCACATCGCGACCCTTGCGTATGAGGTCGTCGGGCGTGTCGGCGTGCGAGATGCGGATGACGTCCTGCTCTACGATGGGCCCTTCGTCGAGGTCGGAGGTGACGAAGTGCGCGGTGGCGCCAATGAGCTTTACGCCGCGTTCGTGAGCTTGATGATAGGGCTTGGCCCCCTTGAAGCCCGGCAGAAACGAGTGGTGCACGTTCATGCAACGGCCGCTGAGGGCGCGGCACAGATTGTCGGAGAGCACCTGCATGTAGCGGGCGAGCACGACCATGTCGGTGCCCGTGCGCGCTACGATGTCGAGGAGCTTGCTCTCCTGCTCCTCTTTATTCTTCGGTGTCACGGGCAAGTAGTGAAAGTCGATGTCTTGCGAGTCGAGGTGCCCGAAGGATTCGCGCGGATGATTCGACACTATGCCGGTGATCGACATGGCCAATTCGCCGATGCGGGTTCGGTAGAGGAGATCGACCAGGCAATGATCGAACTTCGACACCATGATCAGAATTTTTTTGCGCTCGGCTACGGGACGCAGCGCCCAATCGCATCCGAATTGCTCGACGATCGGCAAAAACGCGGCGCGCCAGGCGTTGATTTGCTGAGCTTCGGCGTCGGCGATGAATTCGACGCGCATGAAGAAACGGCAGCTCGGCTGATCGTCAAACTGGCGGGCATCAAGGATGTCCGCTCCGCGCTCGAACAGGAATTTGGATACAGCGGCGACGATTCCCGGGCGGTTGCGGCAACTCAGGGTCAGTCGGTAGGTCTGCTTTGACATGCGCCTCTGCCTGGCTTTCGGAGGCGCTCGACGCGCTCGCCGTATTATAGTACAGCGGTATTAGTATAGCCGTACGATAAAAGCAAAGGCATCGATTTTCAACTTTAGTACGAGGCGCAGACAGGGATAAACGGCGCGCGACGAGGATCATGGGACCGCCGCCCGGACCATCAAAAGTTCTGGCGGAACGCACCTGGTGGACAATGTCGAACGATCGTAGAGACGCGACCCCAGAAGCGGCCATAACAGGCGGCGAGGTTCGGGCTTAGCGCGGACGGAAACAGGCATGCCAAAACTTGGTATGGGCGAGATCAGGCGCCGGCAATTGATCGACGCGACGTACGTCGTGCTCCATCGCGAAGGCATGGATAATCTGACGCTCAAGAAGATCGCTGACGAAGCCGGGATTGTTACAAGTCAGATTACTCACTACTTCGGAACGAAAGAAGCGCTCCTCAACGCCACCATGGCGGATATGGTCATCGGACTTCTTCGCGAGGTTCGTACGCGGAGAGTGTCTGCAACGACCGCATTGGAAGAGCTGTCGGCAATTGTGCATGGAAACCTCGCCGCATCGCAGACATCGGAAGCGGCGGTTTCCGTATGGCTCTATTTCTGGAGCCGTGTTCCGTTCGACGCCGAATTCAAGCGATTGCAGATCATTTGCGACTACCAGCTCAGGAAATATGTTCTGAGCTCACTCAAAGACGTGGTTCCGCGCAGCGTAGCATTGGGGACCGCTGAGACGATCATTTCCCTCGCCTACGGGATGTGGCTGCGCCACGCCTATGTGGGGCAGCAGCATGATAGCCGCGAGCTGTGTGCCGTGACGTTCGGTCTCGTCAAATCACAGGTCGAGATGGCGAGGCGGGATGGCCGTCTGAAAGGGACGCCCGATTTGGAGCGGCTGACGGCCATCCGCGAGCGTCAAACTCCCAAAGTGTCGGCGGTGTGACGCGCTAACAGGAGCTGTCTCGTCTTAAGTGGAGCCGCCGGTCCTCAAACGAGCCTGATGGCGAAGATTTTGCGGATGCGTTCCTCCGTGCGCCACAGGCCGACGAATCCTCGCTCGATGTGAAAGCTGTCGCCTGCCGAGAACGTCCAGGTCGGCCCCGCGTCCTGAGTTATCGAGGCCTTGCCTTCGAACAGGTGGACGATTTCGTCGGCGGCATAGGTGGCTTTATAGGTCCCCGGCATGGCTTCCCAGAACCCGATCAGGAATTTGCCATCGTCGCTCTTGCGCTCGATCCAGGTTTTCATGCTCGGCGTTCCCTCCACAGGAACCCAACCGTCGAGATCGGCGGTGATGGGATCGCCGGTGGGCGCGAAGTTTTTTCCGAACGATACAAGCGTCATTTCTCTACTCTCGAATGATCATCGCGCCGTTGCGGCGACCGCAAGGGAATAAAAGGGGCCGGAAACGCCGACGTCTCCGGCCAGTCGTCGTACGCGAGCAAGGGTCAGCCGCGTACTGGTGGCTGGGTCCTGAGGCGCAGGGGATCGTAGAACGGCATCCGCACCACGGTCGCTGTGAGGGTCTTGTCCCCGTCCTTGATTTCGACCTGCGATCCGAGGCCGGTATGCTGCGGGGCGATCTGCGCCATGGCCAGCGACTTGGCGAGGTGCTGGCTGAAGACGGTGCTGGTAACGACACCGATGTCCTTGCCGCCGGCATAGATGCGGGCGCCTGGCGCGACAGCCTCGTCGGAGTCCACCTCGAGGCCGGTGATCAACGACCGCTCCTTGCCCTTGCTGGCGACGAGCGCTGCTTTGCCGCGAAAATCGGGCTTATCGAGATCGACGGTCCAGTCCGCCCGCACTTCCCATGGAGTCGTGTCCTCGTGCGGCATGTCGTTCGGGAAGAAGAGCAGACCTGCTTCCACCCTGACGATGTCGAGGCAAGTCCAGGAGACCGGGATCACCCCCTGTGACTTGCCGGCGTCCAAGATCGAGTCCCAGAGAAATGGCGCATCGGCGGCCGAGCAAAAGACCTCATAACCCCGCTCGCCGGAGTAGCCGCCGCGCGCGATCGAGACGTCGCGGCCGAACAGCGTGGTCTTCTGGTGATGGAAATAGTCGAGTGACTCGAGCTTCATCGGCGTATGCGGCGCCAACACTTCCAGTGCAACCGGACCCTGCAGTGAGAGCACGTGGGCGTCATTGTCGGGCTCGGCATTGGCATCGAACCTTCCGATGTGCTCGGCGACGGCGTCTTTGAACGCTCCGCAGCCATGGGAGACGCGATACTGGTTCGGACCATCGACGTAGATGAGAACGTCGTCGATCAGGCCACCGTTGTCGTTGACGATATTCGAAATGTGCGAATCGCCAGGCTTGGCTTTCGAGATATCGGTGGTGAGGATGTAGTTGAGAAGGTCGCAAGCCTGAGGGCCGGACACATTCACGATATTGAGCGCGGACACGTCGATCAGAGCACCGCGGTAGCGCGTCGCCGCCACTTCGTCGTACGGATCGCTGGAATAATTCTGCGCCAATGCCATGCCGTTCCACGACAGCACTGTTAGATCGGCACCGAGCGCGCAATGGCGGTCGTGGAGGGCGGACTGACGAGGCAGCATCGACATGGCTTTCTTTCCCGTTTGACTATTCAGTGAGGATGTTTGCGGGCTCTATGCGTCTCGCTCAGTCCGGAGCGCCGCCGGGCGATGTCGGCAGACCATCGTCGTACTTGGAGAGCCATTCGATGGTGGTGTCGCGATAGCGCGTGATGCCCTTGTAATCGACGAGCTCTTGCGGCAGCGACTTCAAGACGCGATGCATGCGCCGTCCCCATTTCGGCACGGTCACCAGTTCGCTCATCTTGATGAGGTAGCCGCGGATCGAGAAGAGAACCGCATTCGAGCGCGGCAAGCGCCAAAGTGCCTGCAACTCGACACGCAAGTGAACCTTGTCGCCGACATTCTCCGGCGTGACGGTGGCGCGATCTGCGCCCCACTTCGTGTAGTTCTCCGGGCTCGTATCGAGGCGAGGGTTGACCGTCATCGTCCAGTTCAGACGGCGGGCAGGCTGCCCTATCTGCAGGTTGAGAAGAAACTTCAGCGCACGATCGAAGACGCGCATGTCGTGGGCGAGCGGAACCGGACCATGCCACTCCATGAAGTTCATGCCGACGTCGAAATCGAGCGACCAGTCGGCCTGGGTGGTGACAATGCCCGCGTCCATCCAGAGCTGTCCGTCGCGCTGATCCTGCAGCGAGAAGTCGCCCTGGCACTGGCGTCCGATGAACTCCATGGGCTCGCAAGGAAGCGTCCCGACGTCACCGAATGTGAACTTTTGGTCGATGCCCAGGGGGCGGTTGATCCAGTGCCAGCGGCTGCCTTCGGCCGTGAGTGAGAACCATTGCGGATAGTCGCGCGCCATGGACGTCATGAGCAGCTCGAGGAAGTCCCACTGCGCCAGCATCATGTGCGGCAGCGCCTGGCAGCGCAGAGGATCCTCCTTGAGCACGATGGCGCGATCTTCCATCTCCGCGACGTAGTGCTCGTTGATGTCGATCGGAAACTCGTAGACGGAGCCGGCGGGGCCTTTGGTGTGGGGCTCGATGTTCACCGAGTACATGTATTTGTCTTCCCAGAACGGGAACGGAAAGCGCCGGATCGAATGAGGACTGTTGAAGAACGTGTAGTCGTCCCGAAACGTCTCTTTCTTGAATTCCCGGTTCATCGCGTGCTCCTGGGTGGGCCCGAGGTCACAGATCGAGCGTGATGCGTGAGCCCTTGAGGCGAGATACGCAGATCATGATCTTGTTGCCGGCCTGCTTTTCTTCGTCGCTCAAGTAGTGATCGAAGTGGAGAATGCTCCCATCGCAGCTCGCCACCGAGGTCTCGCATTGACCGCATGCCCCGCCGCGGCAGAGGTAAGGCGGCGTCAGTCCGGCATCTTCGAGCGACTGCAAGATGCTCTCGTCTTCCTTGACGTGGATCGTACGGCCCGACTTGAGCAGCTTCACATCGAAAGGATGTCCGCCGCTCGGAGCTGCGAAGTGCTCGGCGTGCAAATGTTGAGTTGGCCAGCCGGCGTCTCTCGCCTGGCGCATCACGTCCTCGATCATCGCTTGCGGACCGCAGATATAAAGATGCGTCCCGAGCGGCTGTTGAGGGAGGAGCCGCTCGATATCGATGCGGCGTGCGCGCGCGCTCTCGTAGTGATGGAGCCGGCTTCCGTATGCCTCCTTGAGCGCGTCCAGATAGGCGCCCGAGGCATGTGTGCGGGTGCAGTAGTGCAGCTCGAATGGCGCGCCGAGTTCCGACAGTTGCGCCGCCATCGACATGATCGGCGTGATGCCGATGCCGCCGGCGATCAGCAAATGCTTGCGCGCACGCAAATCGAGCGAAAAAAGGCTGACCGGCGGGCTGATGGTGATCTGGGCGCCCTCGTGCAACTGCTCGTGCACGAAGCGCGATCCGCCGCGCGAGTTTTCCGCCTTGAGAACGGCGATCTCGTACCATGAGGTGTCGTGCAGCGGGCCTGCCAGCGAATAGGGGTTCTTGATGGTTCTTGAGCCCGCGCGCAGATGGACCAGGACATGAGACCCCGCCGAAAACGCCGGCAGCGGCAGGCCATCGGTTCGCATCAAGCGAACGCTTTTGATGCGGTCCGCCACCATCTCGATGCGCGCAACGCGAACGGGAATCTCGACGTGGGTCATTTGAAGATCTCGACGATCTCGGGCAATTCGCCGGGAGCTTCGGCGTCGACGCACACCCCCTGGAAAGCCGCAAGCCGCCTCGAGTAGTGGTCGCGCACGAGAAGGTTCGCATGACAGTGGGCGCACTGGATGATGTTGGTACGCGCGTTGTCGGTGAAGCCCTTGCAGTGCACGCATTGCACGCGGCGGGCTAGCGTTCCGCGGTGCTCCGTCATGACCGATTGCGGATCCATTCCCAATTCCTGGGCGATTTGCACGGTCAGTCCGATCAGCGTCTCGCTGCCGGCAGCGTATATCCGCGTTCCCATGCGCGAGGCCTTGAGCACGGCCCTCAGACGCTGCATGGCGGTGCCGAGCGTCGGCATCCGATGGACGACATCGACAGGAAGCTGATCGAGCCGTGCCGCGTACTCGCTCTTCCCCGCGGCGGCGTCCGCGAAGACAATGGTCATGCGGCCGCTGAGCTGCGCGCCGTGCGCGGCGAAGAGATCCAGCACAGCCTGCGCGCCTTCGCCGTCGATGGCGAATACGTGCTCGCGGCAGTGACGGTCCGGCGCAAACCCCGGGTATAGGGGCCTGCTTTTAATGCCGGCAACGAGCATTCCGGATCCTCCAGTTTGAGCGACGCTTCGACCGTTCGCGATCGCTGCATCCCGCGACCCGCAACGCGCTGCGATTCCTTTTGCAGCGCGTTGCTCGGTAGGCGTCCGAACAGTGCCTGCCGCCGACGAAGTGCCAGGGCAAGGCCGCCGCTGAGCGGCATCCACGAAGGCGTGGGTGACGGAGCAACAGACCTATGGAAGGAGGTTGACGCCCACCGAGAACACGAAACGGGAGCTGGCCAGCGGGTCGTCGATGGTGGTGTCCCAGTAGCGGAAGTCCATGAAGAACTTTTCGACGTCGAGCTTTAGGCCGGCATTCCAGTACGTGTACGATTGCTGCCCGACCCAGTATCCCGTCGGGTAGTATTCATTGGTGCCGGAGTGGGAGTAGCCGATGAGCCCGCTTACCGTCGGCGTGAAAACGCCGATTTGTTTGAGCTGATAGGAAGCGGTGGCTTCATACGAGACGTTTTCCGTCGCGGCATATCCCTGATCGGGAGTGAGCCATACGAGCGCGCCGAGGGTCAGATTGTTGACGGGCGTAACGGACGCACCGATTTTGAACTCGGCATAGGCAATATCGGATGTCGATCCGAACTGGCCTTTGTCCTTGTTTCCGTACATGTAGTAGTTGGCGGAAACGTCCCAGCTAACCGGGCCAGTGACAGGCCGAAAGCCCAGATAGACGTCCTGCTCCCAATTGCCGTAAGGATAATAGTCAATTGTGCTGGTCCAAAAGGCCAGGTACACGATGCCGTAATTTATTTCATTGTAGAGATTTACGGTCGGATCGTTGTCGGTGTAGGAAATGCCGCGAAACATGTAATCGCTTGCGGCCGTCATGGTGACGGCATAGCCGAGCTTTCTATCCTCAGCCTGCGCGGCGCTATTGGTTGCAGCAAAGGAAATCATCAGGGCAATTCCTGCCGCCGCTGATTCCTTGAGCGCTGTTTTAAATCCGGCCATAAAAGTCCCTCCCGTTTTCGGTGAAATGAAGCCGCATCCAAATCCCCCTTTGAATGCGACGACTGATCGTTTCTTTTGTTCCATTTTCTCTTCCGGTGCCGTCCGGTCAAGAAATGTGTTTTGGGTCAGTTAGATAACCAGACGTGATGGACGGCGATATTTGCGGCACACGTGCAATCAAATCGCGCATCCCGTCTGGAAAATGGACGGGTGTATCGAGCGGATTGTTCAACCTGCGATCTGCCGCCGAGTTGTCCGCTCACGCAGGGACCGAGAGGACCTCGAATCTGGTGAGATCAGGATCGAAGTTCACGTCGCCGGCTTCGATGGCCTGGAACCACGTAGCCGAGCGTTGCATCCCACCGAAGGGATAGACATGGACCTTGCGCACGCCGCATTCCGGATCGCTGGACTTGTATTCGGCGAGCTCCATGAGCAGCTTGTCCGGGGCGCGGGTTGTCATGAGCTTGCTCACGTTTTTGGCCTGCTTCGTCAGCACGCGCAGCGATGGGCCAACGCCGCACGCTTTGGCATGCGAAAGCAGAGTTTTCAGCGTGGCCAGGCCGGGGATCCCGACATGAACCGGAAGTCTGTTGCCGGCTTTGCGAATACGCTTGTCCCAGGAGATGACGGCTTCGGCCTCGAACACGAACTGGGTGCATAGATAAAACGAGATATTGCTCTGCCTGGCGTAGTTGTTTTTCCACGCCAATGCGCGCTCGAGCTCCAGGTCGGAAATGTCGGGACTTCCCTCCGGATGCCCGGCCAATCCCAATGTGCGAAATCCGTATTTCTCGAACAGGCCCGTTGCGAGCAATTGCATGGAATTGTCGAAGGCGCCGACTGGATGGTTTAGGCCGCCGGCCAACACCACGGCATCCTCTGCGCCGGCTTCCTCGCTCAGCCGCTGCAGTTTGTCTTCGAGGTCTGCCGCATCGGCGACGGCGCGGGCGCAGACGTGCGGCACGGGTCGAAACCCTTCCTGCTTCAGTCGGCGCGCGGTCGCGACGGTGCCATCGAACGGAGAGCCGGGCAGAAAGGTGACGGCGACCGAGCGTCCGGGCCGCAGGAAGTCCCTGAAATCGGCGATCTTGGCAGCGGCACCTGGCGTGGTCTCGATCGAATGATCCGCCACGAGATCGGACAACTGCGCTCGCAACGGCGCCTTATCGACGGTGCTGTAAGTGCGAGCGGGCGAATTGGTGTGCATTGTGGATCCTGGTCATCCGCGGCGAGAGGAAGCTCGGCAAGAGTCCGCCAACCGTCCCGCAAGAGCGGGCGCGATAAAGTCGCTTCTGACGATTGGCGGACTGGTCTCGGGAACGCGCTATGTTCGCCGCGTTACGAGGCCTTCTTCACGAAGGGCAGCGTGGTCACTTCGGCATTCATCTTGCCGTAGGGCGTCTCGATGGTGACGCGGTCGCCCTTCTTGATGTTGATGTCGACCACGGCGATGGCGGCGCTTCTGTCGAGTGCAAAGGAGTGCGCGGCCCAGCGAACCAGACCCTTGCGACCCTTCTGGTCCTGCAGGTCCCAGAACCACTCGAGACGCGGAACCTCGCCGTCGATCAACAGGCCCACCGAGTGCCGCTTGACGCCGTCCTGCTTGATCTTCGTGAGTGCGGCCTTGCCGACGAAGTCGGCGGGCTTTTCGAGGTGCACGAATTTCGACGCCACGTCCTCGAACGGGTTGATGTCGCTGCCCATGTAGTAGTTGAAGTCGGTCACGCCACGCTCGACGGCGCGGGACCAGATCGGACCGGTGATCTTCAAGCCGTACGGCTCGCCGGCCTTGACGATCGCGTCCCACACGGCAGGTCCGTTGACAGTGCTCTCGAACGGAAGGACCTCGTAGCCGAAGCCGCCGCTCCACCCTGTGCGGGAGACGACTGCATCGTAGCCGGCAACCTTCGTCACTACGCACTTGTAGTTGCCGAGTTTGCTGAGGTCGGCTTCGGTGATGGGGTCGAGCACCTCACGGGCAAGCGGTCCCTGGACCTGAACCGGTGCGATGTCGGGCTCGGTGACATCTACTTTCCAGTTGCTGCCCATCGCGATGCCGCGTGCCCAGAACGTCAGGTCGGCGTTGCCGTGCGACAGCCAGATGGTGTCCTCGTACGGACGGAAGCAGACCGGATCCGCCATGAGCAGGCCGCTGTCGTGACAGATGAGGGCGTACATGCAGTCGCCCACTGCCATGCTCGACATGTCGCGGCACGACAGATAATCGAAGAACGCGAGTGCGTCGGGTCCCTTGATCTGGGTCTGCCGCTCCAAGCCGACGTCCCAGAGGGTCACGTCCTCGAGCAGCGCAGCGTAGTCCTCGTAAGGCATCCGGCTGTAGCGAACCGGGAAGTGCATGTTGTTGTAGACCGACCACTCCAAGCATTCCGCGTCGACGGTCTTCTGCCAGTACGGGGTCCGCCGGTTGAGCATGTATGCCCGCTGCCGCTCCTCCGGATAAAGAGGCCGGCGGTCGAAATGCTCGGTGAGGCGCAGGATCTTCCCGTTCTCCATTTCGACAACGGCAAGAAAGCGGAAGTCGGTCCGAACGGGGGCTCCGTCGATCTTGCCGCCGGCGCCGATGACTGCGGCTTCGAATGCGCCCTCGAAATAGCCGGTGTTGCCCTTCTCGACGGAGTTCAGAACTCTCGTGACGACGTCCTTCTGCGAGTGGGAGAGCACGCGGACCTGTTTCTCGACGGCGGCGCGACCGACGGCCGGCTTCGCGATAATCGGCACGTCGAACATGCCGTCTTCGGCAAAGAGCTTGCCGACGGACTCGGAATCACCCTTTGCCCAGGCCTTGCAGAAAGCGTCGAACGCGGCGGATGGTGTCATGTTAGTCTCCGGAAACGTACTGCACGTGGGTGTTGAGTTAGAGGATCGTCTTGTCCGACCAGAGCCGGTGATGACGCGCATCGAAATACAGCGTCACTCGCTTCAGCTTGCCGTTGTTTGTCTCGGCCACGATCCCGAGGGGATGCGTCTCTTCTTTTCCAGCCCTGCTGACCTTGAGCGCGCCTTCGGCAATCGCCAGCGATCCCTTCTCGATGGGGCTGTGCAGCTCGAACGTCGCGTTGGAAATCGTTTTGAACGCTTCCGTATGGGCGCTGACGATTTCGGATACGCCAAGGAGCCTGCAGGGCTTCACCATCGGCAGCTCCAGCAGCGTCTCTTCGGAGATTGCGCCACGGATAAAGTCGAGATCCTTCTCCGCGAACGCCCCCGCGTACGCGAGAAGAGCCTCCGACGAGCTTGCGAATTTCGGTGCGCCGGACTTGCCGCGGTAACTCTGAACCACAGCGCTCGTGTCCACGATCCCTCTGTCAGACATCTTGCCTCCCTTCCAATCGAACCTTGTCACACAACCCAAAACCTGTTGTTATGGGTTGGACGGTAGGAACAATGGAAATGCCGGTCAAACGATGATTTGACAGCAACTTGGATCAGAAATTGTTATGCCTAGTATCCGACAGCAGCTCCCACCGCTCGACGCCCTGGTGATGTTCGACGCCGCCGCGCGGCACATGAGCTTCACGCTCGCAGCCGACGAGCTCAACATCACTCAGGCGGCCGTGAGCCGTCAGATTCGCTTGCTCGAGGAAGACCTCGGCATTCGCCTGTTCGTCAGGGCGCACCGCAACGTCGAGTTGACGCCCGAGGGCCGCGCCTTTCAGCACAGCGTGCATTCGGCACTCCTGCACCTTTGCGATGCGACGAATGAAATTCGCCACATACCGCAAGCCAACATCGTGGTCGCGGTCGACCAGGCCATTGCGGGCTTGTGGCTCACCCCACGGATATCCGAGTTCTTTTCGCTTTACCCGGACGTCTCCATCAGGATCATCGCTTCCGACAGCCAATCGGAGTGTCTGGAAGAGCGCGTCGACGTCGCCATCCTGCACGGCGACGGATACTGGCCCGGCTTCAAGCCGCGCCTGTTGTTCCGCGAAGAGATATTCCCGGTCTGCAGCCCGGCCTTCATTGCGAAGTTCGGGGACATCGCGTCGCCGCGCGCGCTCGTCGATCTGCCGCTGATCGAGCATGAGGACGAAAGATGGGATTGGATGAACTGGCGCGTGTGGTTGACGGCCAACAACATCGAGCTGCCGCACAAGCACCATAAGCTCTTGATCAACAACTACGCCTTCATGATCCGTGCGGCCGAGGCCGGTCACGGCGTCGCGCTCGGCTGGAGATGCCTCGTCGACGAGTCGCTGCAAAGCGGCCGTCTGGTGCGCCCGATGAAGCAGACGCTGACGACCAAGCTCGGCTATTATCTGCTTGTCCGGGACCAGAGCCAGACGAATGCGACAGTCGAGGCGTTTGCCGACTGGGTGTTTGAAATTCAGCGCTCGTCGATGACCGTCGAAGTGGACGACGAGCCGATAGAGAAGTCCCGCCGCAAGCGCTAGCTGCCGTCAGCTGGAGCGGCCCGTCCGCGCCGTCCCGGCCGGGACGACCGTCGCCCGATGCGCCGTCGAATGATCATCGCTACCGCCGGACATTCCGTTGGCCAGCAGTGCTTCGAGACGCGCAGTCGCCGGCGTCCCCTGCAATCCCAGCTCGCGCAATATGGCCATGCTGGCGGAGGCCGGCGGCGGCGCGAGCTCGGCTTCAAGCTCTTCGAGATGGCTAAACCAAAGAGATACGCTATTGGTCTGGAAGTCCATTGTAGCGCCTACCTTCAGTGCAGCTTCGGGCTCGAGGAGCTGGTGACCAGCGCGATGCCGGCGATGATCAGGAGAATTCCAATCTGAGCTTTCATGTCGATCGGGTCGTCGAAGACGATGGTGCCAACGATTGCGACGAGAATTATGCCGAGCCCGCACCAGACCGCGTAAGCCACCCCCAGCGGAATCCTTCCGAGAGCCAGCGACAGAAGGTAGAAGGCAACCGCATAGCTCGCGACGGCGATCAAGGATGGCAGCGGGCGCGTGAACGAGCTCGATATCTTGAGTGCGGCGGTGCCGAGCACCTCGGCGCCGATAGATATTGCAAGATAGATCCAGTGCATCGCCATAGTTGCTCTTCGTCCATTCAAACGGTCGGTACAGCTATCGCTACGTTAGCGGTCGCGAGGCAAGCACTGCGCGAAACTTAAGGATTGGCTGCGAACAGCGGCAATAGTGCCTCCTGGCATCATTGCTGACGCCGGCTACTTCCGCTAGGCAGCAGCGGAAAAGTCCACCGAACGCAAGTATGCATATCAGCGACCTTCTATTGGCCGAAACCTCGCGTCTTCATCCGAAGATTGTCGACATGTCTTTGGGCCGGATAGAGCGACTGCTTTCCCGGATGGGTTCTCCGCATAAGAGCCTCCCTCCGGTCGTGCATGTGGCAGGGACAAACGGGAAGGGGTCTGTCGTTGCCTTCCTGAAAGCCATCCTCGAAGCGGCAGGAAAGCGCGTTCACGTCTATACATCGCCGCACCTCGTGTCGTTCCACGAACGCATCCAGCTCGCGCGGCCATACGGGCGGGCAAGGCAGGTGACCGAGGACGAGCTGGTCGACATTCTGTCGCGAACGCTGTCGATAAACGCCGGGCAGTCGATCACCCAGTTCGAGGCCACGACGGCAGCGACATTCATGGCGTTCGCGGAAAGGTCGGCAGATTTCGCTCTCGTCGAAGTGGGGCTTGGCGGGCGGCTCGACGCGACCAACGTCATCAGCGACCCCGCATTGTCGATCATCACGTCGATTTCGGTAGATCACGCTGAAATTCTCGGTGCCTCGCCAATGGACATCGCGCGTGAGAAGGCGGGAATCATGAAGCGCGGGAGGCCGTGCATCGTCGGCGAGCATGACAGCGCCGTAGGGGACGTGCTCCGCGAGGAAGCTGCACGAGCGGGAGCAAAGCTCATAGCGTGGGGCGAGCATTTCGCCGCCGGCGCGGAAGGGGACCGGTTTGTAATGCGATCCTCCACTGGTGTGACGGAGCTACCGCGTCCTCGGCTTCTGGGGCAGCATCAAATCAGCAACGCGGCGCTTGCCGTGAGGGCCGCGCAGGAGCTGCTCGGGAGCACCCTGACGACCGAAGCCGTCGCCGCGGGGCTTGCCGATGTGAGCTGGCCCGCAAGAATGCAGCGGTTGACTGCCGGCCCCTTGGCGAGCCGCCTTGGCGCCGGCTCGGAGTTGTGGCTCGACGGCGGGCATAATCCTGCAGCCGGCGCCTCGATCGCAGCAACGCTCTGCGAGCTCGACGCGACTTCGCGTAAAACCGTCTACCTCGTATTGGGAATGCTCGCTTCCAAGGACGCCGCGGGATTTCTTGCGCCGTTTCGCAACCTGGCCGCGCGCCTCGTCGCGGTGCCTATTCCGGAACCGGCTATAACCTCCTATGCACCGGCAGCGCTCGTGCAAGCCGGAGAGGAGATCGGCGTGGCCGGAGCGTGCGCCGCCTCGCTGGAGGACGCGCTCGATGCTATCGAGGCGCTCGATCCTAACCCTAAACGGGTTCTGATTTGCGGGTCCCTGTACCTGGCAGGAGCTGCGCTCAGGTTGCAGAAAAGCAAGCCGCAGGCCGAAGTACTTCTAACCGCGTGCTAGGTCTGGTAGGTCTTTGTCACTCGGCAGGAGGTGGCAAAGAGTGCAAGCGGACTCGGCGTTCGATCGGCGTTTGACCTTCGTGGCAAGCTCGCTTGGCGATCGCACTTTCCACCATCACCTGCTCGATCTCGTCGGCGAAGCCATCCCTCACGAAAGCGGTTGGGTCGTGCGCTACGACCCCATATCGCCGCCGCACATCCTGCATACGAAAAGGGTCCCGCGTGAGGTGGTCCGGGACTACCTCGATTCCAAATGTGCGGCCGAGGATCCCTACCTCCATTCTTGGCGGCGCAACGCTGATCCGCGCATAGAAACGCTCACCGACTCTCTGAGCGCGCACTACACGAAATTCAAGAACCGCGCTGCCATTTCGGACGAGCTGGTGTTCTATCTGCCCTCCGAGGGGCGCGCCTGCCTCTCGCTGTTCCTCGAACGCCATACGGGAAGGTTCCGCGCCTCCGATCTGCAGCGCGCTACGAGCTTGTTCCCGGCGGTGCTGGCGTTACACGAGGCGCATATCAAGCTGGTCATGGCGCAGATCGTCGCCAAGGCGGGCTTTGGCTCCGCCTCGGAATTGGCCATCTTGATCGCCGATCGGAATCGCTCACCGGTCTACGCGAGCAGCGCCTGGCAATACATGCAAAGCTTCGCGCCCGACTTGAGCCTCGATGCGAAGGATTTCAGCCGTGTCGGCGGCATGACGCTGCGGGTCATCCCCCTCGATGACTGGAATCCGATTGCGCCCAGCGGCTTTCTGCTCTTCTTTCCCGACCAGGCGTTTGTCGAGGCCAAGATCGGCGAGGCGCGCGCTTCCGAGATCATCGACAGATGCACGCCGCGCGAGCGCAATATTCTGCTGTTGACGCTGGAAGGCTATTCCACCGGCGCCATAGCGCAGACCCTTGGTTTGACGAAGGGCTACATAAAGAACTGCCGGCTGCGCGTGTACAGGAAATTGAGCGTCAATTCCGAGCGCCAGATGATCGCCGCGCTCGCGCCATTCCGCAAGCAGTTGAGAATCGCCGGGGCGGATTGAAGCGAAGGGCGCCTCGATGATTGGCGGCCCCAGAGAGCCGGGTTCAATGCCCCGAGCGAGACGCAGGTTTCAACCTGACCCGGCTATTGCGCACCCAGCTTTGAATAATTCTGTCGGCGATCATCGCTATGATGGCGATGCTGAGGCCCGCCGTCAGCGCAGCTCCGGTATCGGCTCGGGTTAGAGCGTTGTAGATCGACTGGCCGAGATCGCGGGTTCCCACCAAGGCAGCGATCACGAGCATCGACAGCGCATACATGATGGTCTGGTTGACGCCCAGCATGATGGTCGGCCACGCCACGGGCAGCTCCACCTGGAGCCGCAATTGCCGGGTGTTGCACCCCAAGGCCGTGCCGGCTTCGACGATCTGCGGTGGAACTTCCCGGAACGCATGCTCGGTGTAGCGTATCATCGGAACAATGCTGTAGGCGATGACCGCGACCAGAGCCGAAAAATCCCCGACCGCGAAAAGGAAGACGACGGGGATCAGATAAACGAACTGCGGAATTGTCTGCAGGGTATCGTTGATGGGCCGTACAAATGCCGAGAGCCGGTCGCTCTTGGCCGCCAGCATGCCTATCGCGCCGCCGACGACGAACGAGAACGCCACTGCCGCACCGGAGAGATAGACGGAGAGCATCGCAGCAGGCCACATCCCGGTCAGGAGGATGAAGGACATGCCGATGATGCATGACGTCATCACGCCTACGCCGCCGGCTTGATATGCAACGAGGCTGACGACCATGAAGGTGACCGCCCAAGGCAGATCAGCCAGGCCGAAGAATATCACCGTGGTGACGATCAGCAGGAGGACGCTAAATCGCCAGGAGATCGCCTGCTGGATGAGGAGCGCCAGGCACGCGACGGCCGCCCAGAACGCGACCTTATACTCGAGCGGCCAGCCTGCTCCGGCGGATTCCAGAAGCCGCACGAAGCCGATCTTGATCGGCAGCAGAAAGTAAAAATTGGCTGCCGATTTGAATGCGGAAAAGATCCATCCGTAGTTCTGCACGACGTAGTCGAGCGTGGCGTTGATTTCCGAGGCGGGATAGACGCGCCATTCGCCCGGCCATTGCTGGAGCGCGGGAACTGCACTTCCCAACAGGAAGATCGCCAGCAGTATCGCCGAGGCTCCGAGCAGCCGCAGGTACAGCGGGCCGGCAGCCGGATCGCCGCGAGTCCGGCGCGCGCGATTGGCAAAGCCGCACGAGATGCGATCGAGTATCATCGCGATGAGCGCGATGACGAGTCCGGAGATCAGGCTCTGCCCGAACTGCGCCTTGCGCATCGTCGACAGGACTTCCCACCCGATATCGTTAAACCCGCCGATGACTGCCGCTATGATGACCATCGACAGGGTGGCCATGATGGTCTGGTTGAGACCGACCATGATCTGCGGACGGGCCGCCGGAAGCTCGACCAGCCAAAAGCACTGCCGCCGTGTCGCTCCCGACATGATGGCGGATTCGATCAGGGTCGGCGGAACAGCACAGAGCCCATGCATCACGTTGCGAACCATGGGCGGCGTCGCGAAGATTGCGCTCGCGATCAAGCCCGCCACCGGGCCAAACCCGAAGAGCACGAGCAGAGGTACGAGATAGGCAAACGCGGGGACCGTCTGCATCAGGTCGAGAGACGGTTCGATCGCGCGCCTGAAGCGCGGCGAGCGGTATCCCAGCACACCGATCGCAAAACCGAGGATGCCTGCCAGCGGCGCTGCAATGCCTACAAGAGCAAGCGTACTCATACTTTGCTGCCAGTAGCCCGTCAGCACCATGTAGAACAGCGACAGCGCAGTGAAGAGGGCGAGGCGTCTGCCGCCGGCCACAAAAGCGACCCAGGAGAACAGCGCGAGCGTGACCGACCAGGGCAAGGTGTGCAGCACCGTCTGCAGCACCTCGAGCGGTCCTGTCAGCAGAGCCGATATGCCGCTGAACACCCAGCCGAACGTCGCTTCAATCCAGGAAACGACCTGCCGTATGCCGTCCGTGACCGGCTTCTGCAGGAGCGTCTGGTTGTTGCTCAACCAGGTCGACTGACCCTGGAAGTAGATGACCAGTACGCTCGCCAATCCAACGATTGCCCACGGGACGAAAGCGCGATCGAAGGTCTTGGAAATCTGCGATCGAGGTGCGCGTTGGCTGACCTGCAACATCTCAATTCAGTTCCCACTTATCCTTGTCGGCACTCTGCGCGAGAACCTCGAATACCCTTGCAGGTCGGAGCTGCCCCAGCATTTCTCCGGCGGCGTTTTTCAGGCCGATGCCCTGCGGGTTCGTTGCGAAATGCCCGAGGATTTCCAGCAGCGGAGTCGCGAGATCATCGAGCTCGATCGCGGGAAGTGCGCCGTCATAGGGCTCCAAGAGGTCGCCTGCCGAGACGACGTGCGAGAGCGGAACATCCGCGGTGAATTTCCGGACGTAGTCGCTCAGCGGACGCAAGACGATCTCAGACGGGCTCCCGACCTGAATGATGCGACCATCCTTCATGATGGCGATGCGGTCTGCCAGGCGCAGCGCCTCGAGGAAGTCGTGCGTTATGAAGACGATCGTTTTCCGCAACATCGTCTGCAGCCGCAGAAACTCATTCTGCATCTGCTTGCGGATCAGAGGATCGAGCGCGGAAAACGGCTCGTCGAGGAACCAGAGCTGCGGCTCGACGGCCAACGAGCGCGCGATACCCACCCGCTGCTGCTGTCCGCCCGAAAGCTCCGAAGGGTAAGCATGCTCACGCCCCTCGAGGCCCACCAGCTCGATCACCTCGTGCACGCGCGCGCTGCGTACGCGATTGCTGACACCTTGCAGACGGAGCGGAAACCCAATGTTCTCGGCCACGGTAAGATGAGGGAGGAGCCCGAAGCTCTGGAAGACCATTCCCATTTTGTGGCGGCGAATATCGACAAGCTGCTTCCTGCTGGCCTGCAGCAGGTCCTCGCCATCGAGGATGACCTGGCCATGGTCGGGCTCGACCAGGCGCGACAGGCAGCGCACAACCGTCGACTTGCCGGATCCCGAGAGACCCATGATGACGAAGATCTCGCCGACGTGGACGTCGAACGACACATCCGCTGCGGCAATAACGTTGCCGGCGTCGCGCAAGCCCTGGATAAAAGAATCCCCGGCGGGCACATCGCGCAAACGCGTTGTGAGATTTGCGGCGCCCGGTCCGTAGACCTTCCAGAGGTTGCGGCAGGATATCTTGGCGCGCCGCGGCGTTTGCAGCGCAGTCGATGCGGCCCCAGGCGAATACATGGCCTCTAACTCCCAACTCCCCGTGCCGACGTGCAGCCGGCGGTCCGAAAAAAAGACGCGGCAAGCCGGGCCTGCCGCGTCGCACTCGGCTATCTCGGACTCACTCCTGGAGAGCGGCCTTCACCCAGGGTTGCCACTTGGCCTCGTTCTTTCCGACCCACTCGCTCACGACGGTATCGAGCTTGCGACCCTCGACATCGACCGCGTACATCATCGCGATCTGGTCATCGACATTCATGGTGTAGTTCTTGAGGAAGCGGAAGGCAGCCGGCCATTTGCCCTCAAAGCCGGACCAGGCAATCTTGATGATTTCGGTGACGGGCAAACCGCAATCGCCGACTTCGTTGGGGTTCTCTCCCCACGACGGGTTATCGAGGCAAGCCGCGTCGTACGCAGGCAGATCTACGAATTCGATCTTCATCTCGTTGTGCAGCCAGTGCGGTGTCCAGAACATCGCGATGAGCGGTGTCTTCTTGAGTACGGACGCCTTCAGCTCCGACACCAGCGCGCCTTCGCTTCCGGCAGGCACCGCTTGAAAGGGTAGCCCCAGGCCCTTGATGATGCGCGCGCTGTGCTGTCCCCAATCCGGCGGGTAATCCAGGATACGCCCGTCAGGCAGAGTTTCGGCGGTTGCGAGAGCGCTCTTGCATTTGTCGGAGAGCAGCGCCTTCCAGTCGGGCAGCCCCGGACAGATCTCTTTCATGTGCTCGGGGTAGGCCCAGCCTTCCCGGGCTGCGAGGCCGAGCGGACCGATCTCGATGACCTTTCCCGTCGCTTTGGCGTTGGGCCAGCTGTCGCCGATGTTGCTCAGCCAGATTTCGAGCGCCGCCGAGAGCTTACCCTCCCCCAGAGCAATAAGCTGCGGCACGTACCCGGCCGTCACGTACTCGACCTTATAGCCCATGCGGGTCAAGATCTCGCCTGCGACCTTGGTCGTAATGTGCTGCCCGGACCATTCGTTGAGAGCAAGCTTAATGGGGTCAGTGGATTCCGGAACAGAGCCGGCAAACGTTGGCACAACCTGAGAGATGAGCAGTGCGGAAGCCGCCAAGCCTGCCCTTAGCGACACGAGTAAACGTCCCACGCGCGAGTCCTCCATTGTTTCCCCTCGTCGTCTCGGCCTTATGTCGGTCCGATTACTGATCGTCATTTCATCGGCGTGGACTTCCCTGGTCAAGCAACATGTTCTGGGCCCTAGGCATAACGTCTTGTGATGGAGGCGGAGGTCTCGGCTCCGCCGTCGCGGGGTCGCCGTCGGCGATCGCCGATGCGTTTAGGTTGGCGTCGACGTCGGCACCGATGAGCGGACGGAGAGCGTTCGTTCGCGACGACAGCGCGCGCCGCGTGCTTCGTCTCAGGACGGAGTAAAATCGTCGAGGGATCGTTGGCGAGGCGGGTTCGATCGGCTTGTGCGAGCTGTGAGACGCGCTGCCGGCCGGCTCAGGTCCTCAGAGCGCAGAGCATGGCGATGATGACTCGGTCGGCACGATCACCGCCTCGAAACATTCCGCAAGGCAAGGAACAGAACTACTCGGTCGCAAAACGCCTGCTCGCATCACCCTACACTGCCCCAAGTGGTGGAGACACCGACTCCAGCGAGCGGCGCTCGGCGTCGGTACCCCAGCGAGCGGCGATTGCGCCGGCCATCACCATCAACGCCGCCCCGAGCAAGTAGCCGGTCAAGACGCTCGATCGCGAGCCGGTTTCGATCAGCAGGCCCATGAGCCATGGACCGATGACGCCGCCGATACCGGTTCCCGCCGCGTAGAAGAACGCGATGGCAAGCGCGCGCACCTCGAGCGGAAACGTCTCGCTGACGGTGAGATAGGCTGCACTCGCCGCAGCCGAGGCGAAGAAGAAGACAATCATCCAAGCGACCGTGATCGCGGTCGCCGATAGCTGGTCGCTGGCGAAGAGCCAGCCGGTGATCGCCAGCAGGACGCCCGCCGTGATGTAGGTGAACGCCAGCATCTTTCTGCGCCCGACGGTGTCGAAGAGGCGGCCGAGCAGAACCGGGCCAAGGAAGTTGCCGGCAGCGAATGGGAGGATGTACCAGCCGACGTCGCTTGCCTCGACATTGTAGAAGTCGATCAAAATGAGCGCATAGGTAAAGAAGATCGCATTGTAGAAAAACGCTTGAGCCGTCATCAGGCTCAGGCCAACGGCGGTGCGGATGCGATGCGTCCTGAACAGCGTCGCGGCCACCTCGCGCAGGGGCGTATGCGTGCGCGCCCGTAGGCTGATCTTGGCATAGGGGCCAGCGGAGAGCTGATGGCCGCCTCTGACGAGGCCCGCCTCGATCACGGCGAGGATGTCTTCGGCCTGTTGCCGCCGCCCGTGCGTCACGAGCCAGCGCGGGCTTTCCGGAATCCACATGCGCAAAAAGAAGATGACGAAGCCCAACGCGGCGCCGATCAAAAACGCCAAGCGCCATCCGGTGTCGAGACCGAAGAGGCCGGGCTCGAGCAAGACGATGGATCCAAGCGCGCCGATGGCCGCGCCAACCCAGAAACTGCCGTTGATGACGAGGTCGGTCCATCCGCGAACGCGCGCAGGAATCAGCTCCTGGATCGTGGAGTTGATCGCCGAGTATTCTCCCCCGATCCCCGCGCCGGTTAGAAAGCGAAATAGCATGAAGCTGGAGGCGTTCCAGGCCAGGGCGGTGGCGCAGGTGGCGACCATGTAGACGGCTAGCGTGAGGAAAAAGAGCTTTTTGCGGCCGAGCCGGTCCGTCAGCCAGCCGAAAAACAACGCTCCGAGTACGGCGCCGGCGATGTAGGCGCTGCCGGCCAGTCCCACATCGGTGTTGCTGAGCTGTAGCGCCGGGCTTTGCTTGAGGGCACCGGCGACCGCGCCCGCCAGCGTGACCTCCAGCCCGTCGAGGATCCACGTAATGCCGAGCGCCGCGACGACCAGGGTATGAAACCTGCCCCATGGAAGGCGATCCAGACGGGCGGGAATGTCTGTTGCGCAGTCGTTGCAGCTCTCGCGGGGCAGGCCGCGTTGCGGGACTTCCTGGCGACCGAAGGTTGCGACCTCGCTCAACCACTTTTCTCGCTTTGGGTCACGCCGACTGCCCGGCCCAGTTTGAACCGAATATCAACGGCCCTTCAGTCTTTCCGTTCCTTTGGCCACGGAACTGGCATGCATCATTGCGTGTTCGCCCTCTGGGCTGCTGCGAGGGTAAGCCCCTTAGCGAAATCCGGCATGTCAAAAGACGCATTGAAATCCGCCAACCTGGAAATGGCGCCCGAGCCCGTTGTCGTCCCCCTGCACGTGGCGACGGCGCGCGTGGTGATTGCCAATGTAACGCCCCAAGTGGGCGAAGGGGCGTATCCCGCCAAGGCCGCGGTGGGGGACGTGTTCGTCGTCGAATGCGATCTCTTAACCGACGGGCACGAGCAAACCGCCGCGGTCGTTCGCTACCGGGAGCCGGGACAGCGAGGTTGGTGCGAGGTGGAGATGCGCCCGCTCGGCAACGATCGCTGGCAAGCGCAGTTCAAGCTCGATAAGCGAGGAACGTACGCCTACACGGTCTCGGCGTGGCGCGATGATTTCGCCACCTGGCTCATGCACGCCCGCGCGAAGGCGCAGGCTGGCCAGGATCTCAGTGTCGATTTCGAGGTTGCCAGCCTGCTGCTGCGAGCCGCCGCCGAAAAAGCGTCCGGCGAGGCGCGTCAGGCGCTCACGCGGCTGCGCAGCGTATTCGATGCCACGGGCGTAGATCCGGCCGGCATTGTCGGCCGCCTGGAGCTGATGGAGTCGCCGACGACGCGCGAGCTGTTGCGATCTGCGGGGCCGCGCCCGTTCGAGGCAACATACGAGAAGCAACTGTCGGTCGTTGTCGAGCGGCAGGCGGCGGCGTTCAGCGCCTGGTACGAGCTGACCCCTCGCTCGCAGTCCGGCGATGCAAAACGCCACGGAACGTTCAAGGACGTCATCGCGCGGCTGCCGTACGTGCGCGACATGGGTTTCGACGTTCTCTACCTCACGCCCATCCACCCGATCGGGCTGACGAACAGGAAGGGCCGCAACAATGCGCTCGTGGCCGAGAGCGGCGAGCCGGGCAGCCCCTACGCCATCGGCTCGCCCCTGGGCGGGCATGACGCCATCCATCCGGAGCTGGGTGATTTCGACGACTTTGCCGAGCTGGTGGAGGCCGCCGGCGAGCACGGTCTCGAAATAGCTCTCGACTTTGCCATCCAGTGCTCTCCCGACCATCCGTGGATCAAAGAGCACCCCGAATGGTTCGACTGGCTGCCCGACGGCAGCATCCGCTATGCAGAGAACCCGCCGAAGAAGTACGAGGACATCGTCAACGTTCACTTCTACGGCGATGCCTTCCCCTCGCTATGGCTGGCCTTGCGCGACGTCGTGCTGTTTTGGGTCGAGCGCGGAGTCAAGATCTTCCGCGTCGACAATCCGCATACGAAGCCGTTTCCGTTCTGGGAGTGGCTCATCCGCGAAGTGCAGCGGCGCGATCCCGATGTGATCTTCCTCGCGGAGGCTTTCACGCGCCCGAAGATCATGGAGCACCTCGCGCGCATCGGCTTCACGCAGAGCTACTCGTACTTCACTTGGCGCAATACGAAAGAGGAGCTGACCGGTTATCTGACCGAGCTGACCCACGGGCCGGCGCGCCACTTCATGCGTCCGAACTTCTTCGTCAACACCCCGGATATCAACCCCTACTATCTTCAATCGAGCGGGCGCGCGGGTTTTCGCGCTCGGCTGATATTGGCCGCCACGCTCGGAGGAAACTACGGCGTCTATAGCGGCTTTGAGCTCTGCGAGGCGGCGGCGATCCCCGGCAAGGAGGAGTACGCAGACTCCGAGAAGTATCAGCTGAAGGCGTGGAATTGGGACGATCCGGCGAACATTCGCGACGACATCCGGCGCATCAACGCGCTGCGGCGCGCCTCGCCAGCCCTGCAGCAGTTCGCCAACGTGAAGTTCTACAACGCCTGGAACGACAGCATCCTCTACTACGGCAAAACGACGGCTGACCTTTCCGACTTCCTCCTGTTCGCCGTCAACCTCGACCCGCACAGTGCGCAGGGCGCACATTTCGAGGTCCCGCTATGGGAGTTCGGGCTTGACGATAGCGCGTCCATCGAGGCCGAGGACCTTCTCACGGGCCACCGCTTCAGCTGGACGGGGAAGGTGCAGCACATGCGGCTCGACCCGAACAATAATCCGTACATGGCATGGCGCTTGTTCCGGCCGGGAGGCGAGGCATGAGCGGCGTCGCCCTGCGCCAGAGCATTACGGACCGAAGCGAAGCGGTCTATGCCGAGCTGAGCAAGACTTTCTCGCCGATCGATCGTGGCGATCCGGAGTGGTATCGCGACGCGGTCATCTACCAACTGCATATCAAAGCCTTCTACGACGCCAACGGAGATGGAATCGGCGACTTTGCCGGCCTGCACGAGAAGCTGGATTACATCCAGCAGTTGGGCGTTACCGCCATCTGGCTGCTGCCGTTCTATCCCTCACCGCTGCGCGATGACGGCTATGACATCGCCGACTATACCGCCGTCCACCCTTCGTACGGCAATCTCGACGAGTTCAAGCGCTTCGTCGACGCGGCGCACGAGCGCGGCATTCGCATTATCACCGAGCTTGTCATCAACCACACCTCCGACGCTCATCCCTGGTTTCAGCGCGCGCGCACCGCGCCGCCGGATTCGCCCGAGCGCAACTTTTACGTCTGGAGCGACAGCGAGGAACGCCTGCAGGGCACGCGTATCATCTTCGTTGACACCGAGACGTCGAATTGGACTTGGGAAAAGACCGCGGGCGCTTACTACTGGCACCGCTTCTATTCGCACCAGCCGGACCTGAATTTCGAAAATCCGCTCGTGTTCGATGAAGTCGTCGCCGCGATGCGCTTCTGGCTCGACCTCGGCGTAGACGGATTGCGGCTCGACGCGGTCCCCTACCTGTGCGAGCGCGAGGGCACCAACAACGAGAATTTGCCCGAGACGCACGAGGTGCTGCGGCGCATCCGTGCCGACATCGACGCCAACTACCCCGACCGCATGCTGCTCGCCGAGGCCAACCAGTGGCCGGAGGACACCCGGCCTTACTTCGGCGAAGGCGATGAATGCCACATGGCGTTCCACTTCCCGCTGATGCCGCGCATGTACATGGCGCTGGCGCAGGAGGATCGCCACCCGATCACCGACATTCTGCGTCAGACGCCGGATATCCCCGAAGGCTGCCAGTGGGCGCTGTTCCTGCGCAACCACGACGAGCTCACGCTCGAGATGGTCACCGACGAGGAGCGCGACTACCTCTGGAAGACTTATGCCGTCGATCCGCGCGCGCGCATCAACCTCGGCATCAGGCGGCGCCTTGCCTCGTTGATGGACAACGACCGGCGCAAGATCGAGCTGATGAATGTGCTGCTGCTGTCGATGCGCGGCACCCCCGTGCTGTATTACGGCGACGAGATCGGCATGGGGATAATTTCTACCTCGGCGACCGTGACGGGGTGCGCACGCCGATGCAGTGGTCGATCGATCGTAACGCCGGATTTTCCCGCGCCGATCCCCAGCGTCTCTACCTGCCGCTGCTCATGGACCCGATCTATGGCTACCAGGCGGTCAATGTGGAGTCGCAGCAGAGCGACGCCTCATCGCTGCTGAACTGGACGCGGCGCATGGTGGCTGTGCGAAAGAACCATCGCGCCTTCGGACGTGGCTCGCTGGAGTTCGTCTACCCGAGCAATCGGCGCATCCTTGCCTTCCTGCGCGAGTTCGAAGGCGAGACCATTCTGTGCGTCGCCAATCTCAGTCGATCCGCGCAGGCCGCCGAGCTGGATCTCAGCCGCTTCCAGGGCGCGGTGCCGATCGAGCTTACCGGCGGCTCCTCGTTTCCCCAGATCGGCGGCGCGCCATATCTCCTCACGTTGCCGGCGTACGGCTATTTCTGGTTCGTGCTCGCCGACAAGGAGCGCCTGCCGCGCTGGTATGTGCCCCCGCCCGAGCCGCTGCCCGAGCTGATCACTATCGTCATCGGCGACAGTTGGTTGAGCATGCTGGCAACGCGAGAAGGACGCCATCTCGAGCATAGCGTGCTGAAGCGATACCTCGAACGGCAGCGCTGGTTTGCGTCCAAGGACACGCGCATCGAGAACGTTTCGCTGCGGCCGCTCGCCTCTCTGAGCGGCACGGACGTCGACCACATGCTATCGATCGCATCGGTGCGCACCGCCGATGGGGTGTCGCAGGACTACTTTTTCCCATTCACTCTTCGCTGGCAGGAAAAGGTGGCCGACGCCAAACGACCATTCGCCTTGGCGAAGATGCGCCGCGGTGCGCGCATGGGAACCCTGTTCGACGGTGCCAACGACGAAGACTTCATAAGGACCATGATCGTGCACATGCGGTCGGCGCGTACCGTCACCGTGCGCGGCGGCGAATTGCGCTTTCTGCCCACGAGCGCGTTGCCAGAGGCTCCCCCGGAAGAGGTCGTCAAGCCGCTCGTTGCGGAGCAAAGCAATGCCTCGGCCGCGGTGGGTGAGGCCGTGCTGATCAAGTTCTATCGCCGGGTCGAGAAGGGTGCGCATCCCGAAATCGAGATGGCGCGCTACCTATCCGAGACGGTCGGCTTCAAGAACACGCCGCGCCTCCTGGGGCACATCGAGTTCGCCGACGAGGGTGAGGAGCCGGAGGTTCTGGCCGGCGCGCTGCAGTTCATCAGCAACCAGGGAGACGCCTGGCACGTCGTTACCGAGGCGCTGGCCAAGACGCTGGAGGAGTACGGTCTCAACGCCGGCCAGGAGTTGCCCAAGTTCGCCTTCCCGATCGACATCGGCAAGAAGCTCGGGAGGCGCACGGCCGACCTGCACATCGCGCTCGCCACTCCGTCGAGCGACCCGGCCTTCGCGCCGGAAGCGATCACCGCCCCGGACATCGCGCGCTGGGTGTCGGAGACGCGCACGGATGCAAACGCGGCGCTGCACGCGCTGGAAAACTTCGACGCTGGCCAGTTGTCGGCGGGCGTCGCGCAGTGCATCGAGACGCTGCTGGCGCGCAGGGAGAAGGTCTTCTCCGCACTCGATTTGTTTAGCGAGCTGGCGCCGTCCGGCAACAAGACGCGCATACATGGCGACTATCACCTTGGCCAGATCCTTGTCGTTCAGAACGACCTTGTGATCGTCGATTTCGAAGGCGAGCCCGCGCGCCCCCTCGCGCAGCGGAGGGCCAAGAGCTCGCCGCTCAACGACCTCGCCGGGGCGCTTCGATCGCTCGACTATGCCGCGTGGACGGCGCTCGATCGCGTCAGCGCCGAGGGCGTGGTGGCGAGCGAGCTGCTGGGTCCATTGGCGCTGCGCTGGCGCGACCGGCAGGTCAAAGACTGCATCAATTCCTACCGCAAGATCGTCAGGCCCGCCGGCGCCTACCCGGAGAACGACCAGACGGCTGACGGCTTGCTGAAGCTGTTCCTGCTCCGCAAGGCGCTTTACGAGCTGCGCTATGAGATGGGCAGTCGGCCGCACTGGCTCTCTATCCCGACGCGCGGGATCATCGAGCTTCTCGATCAGATCGGAGCAGGCCCATGAGCAGCCGATCCGGCACCGTGATCGCCGCGTCTCATCCCGACGCAGCCGGTGTGATGGCCATCGTCGGCGGGCGGCATGGCGATCCGTTCAGCGTGCTCGGCCCGCACGTGCAGCCGGGAGGGCGGCTGGGCATCAGCACATTCGCGCCCGATGCCGACGAAGTGGAGGTTGTCGACGCGGCTACCGGCGAGACTGCCGTAAAGCTCGAAAGAATTCATCGCGAGGGCTTTTTCTTCGGCGTTGTCGATCGCTCCTTGCCCGGCGGCTATCGGCTTCGCAAACGGCGTGGGGCGCACGCATGGGAAACGGCGGATCCCTATGCCTTCGGAGCGACGCTCGGCGATGTCGACGTCTATCTGCTTGGCGAAGGCACCCACCTGCGCGCTTACGATAAGCTTGGCGCGCATGCGGCGACGATGGATGGCGTCAAGGGCGTACGCTTTGCCGTATGGGCGCCGAATGCGAGCCGGGTGAGCGTCGTTGGTCACTTCAACGGCTGGGACGGCCGGCGGCATCCAATGCGCAAGCATCCCGGCATCGGGGTGTGGGATCTGTTCATACCCGATTTGGCAGAGGGCGACCTTTACAAGTACGAGCTGCTCGATGCCCGTGGCCAGGTGCTGCCGCTGAAGGCCGATCCCGTCGGACAATCGCACGAGCTGCCGCCTGCGACAGCCTCCCGCGTTCCCCGCTCGGCAGCGCTCACGTGGAACGACGGCGCGTGGCTCGACGCGCGCAACAAGGCCCAGTCGCTTTCGGCGCCGATCTCGATCTACGAGGTGCACCTCGGCTCCTGGCGGCGCGGCGACCACGACAGCTTCCTCGACTACGACCGGCTGGGCGACGACCTCGTTCCTTACGTCAAGGACATGGGCTTCACCCACGTCGAGTTTCTACCCGTCTCCGAGTTTCCTTTTGGCGGCTCGTGGGGCTACCAGCCGACGGGGCTGTTCGCACCCACGGCGCGCTTCGGTTCGCCCGAAGCGTTCGCCCGCCTCGTCGACCGTCTGCACGAAGCAGGCATCGGCGTGCTGCTCGATTGGGTGCCCGGCCATTTTCCCAACGATGCACATGGCCTGGCGCGCTTCGATGGAACCGCTCTCTACGAGCACGAGGATCCTCGGCGCGGATTCCACAAGGACTGGAACACGCTGATCTACAACTACGGTCGGCGCGAGGTTGCCAATTTCCTCGAGAGCAACGCGCACTACTGGCTGGAGAAATTCCATATCGACGGCCTGCGCGTCGACGCCGTCGCCTCGATGCTCTACCTCGACTACAGCCGCCAGCCCGGCGAGTGGGAGCCGAACCGCTACGGCGGGCGCGAGAACCTCGAGGCGATCGATTTCCTGCGCCGCATGAACACGACCGTTTATCGCGACCACCCTGGCATCGTCACCATCGCCGAAGAGTCGACCGCCTGGCCGCAGGTCTCGCGCCCCGTCGACGGCGGCGGCCTGGGCTTCGGCTACAAGTGGAACATGGGATGGATGCACGACACGCTCAAATACATCGAGCAGGACCCCATCCATCGCCGCTATCACCACGACAAGCTGACGTTCGGCCTGCTGTACGCGTGGGACGAGAACTTTATCCTGCCGATCAGCCACGACGAGGTGGTGCACGGTAAGCGCTCGCTGCTCGGCAAGATGCCCGGCGACCGCTGGAAGAAGTTTGCCAATCTGCGCGCCTATCTCGGCTTCATGTGGACGCATCCCGGCAAGAAGCTGCTGTTCATGGGCTGCGAGTTCGCGCAGGAGCGGGAGTGGTCGCACGACCATTCGCTCGACTGGCATCTGCTCGCCGATCCGGCGCACCGCGGCATTCAAAGCCTCGTTCGCGATCTCAACACGGCTTACCGCACGATACCGGCGTTGCACGAGCGCGACTGCGACCCGCGAGGTTTTGAGTGGATCGACGGTGGCAATGCCAATGACAGCGTGCTCGCTTATCTGCGCAAGGGCGGCGACGGCACGCCACCCGTGTTGGTCGTAGCCAACTTCACGCCCGTCGTGCGTCAGGATTTCCGCGTCGGTGTGCTGAGCGGTGGCAGGTGGGTCGAGCGCCTCAATACCGACGCTGCCGCATACGGCGGATCGAACGTGGTGAACGGAACGCGTACGGCGGAGAGCGTCCCCATGCATGGCCGCGGTCAATCGCTGTCGATGACGTTGCCGCCGCTCGCCGTGTCGATCTGGGTACTGGAAGATCGGTCATGAGCCGCGCGCGCTTCCGAGTGACGGAAGGCTCGCCGCGCAACCTCGGTCCAACGGCCGACGCCGAAGGCGTCAATTTCGCGCTCTACGCGCCGAACGCGGAGCGCATCGAGTTGTGCCTGTTCGAAGCCGATGGCAAGCGCGAGATCGGCCGGATCGCGCTTCCCGAGTTCACCGACGAGGTTTGGCACGGCTATGTGCACGGCATCGCCGCCGGGCAGCTCTACGGCTATCGCGTGCACGGGCCTTATGAGCCGGCGGAGGGCCACCGATTCAATCCGCACAAACTGCTCATCGACCCATACGCGCGGCTGCTGCGCGGAGAGCTGCAGTGGAACCCGGCACATTTCGGCTATGGCATCGGCGACGACGAGGACGCCGATCTGACATTCAACGATGCGGACAGCGCGCCGTTCACGCCGAAGTGTGTCGTGAGCGAGCCGGCATCGGCGCGCAAGTCGCTTTTTGCGGCCCGGCGTCGCGAATGGACGCCGCCCGAATGGCTGGACACGGTAATCTACGAGGCGCACGTCAAGGGGCTGACGCAGCTCAATCCGCGCGTCAACCACCGGCAGCGGGGAACCATTGCCGGGCTCGGCAGCCCGCATGTCATCGAGCATCTAACCAAGCTTGGCGTGACCAGCCTCGAGCTGATGCCGATCCATGCCTTCTACGATGACAACTATCTGGTCGAAAAAGACCTGCGCAACTACTGGGGCTACAGCACCCTGTCGTTCTTCGCGCCCGCCAACCGATATCTGTCGTCGGGTGATCTCAACGAGATCCGCACCGCCATCGGCCGTCTGCACGACGCCGGCATCGAGGTGATCCTCGACGTCGTCTACAATCACACGGCCGAGGGCAATCACCTCGGGCCGACCCTATCGTTTCGCGGCATCGACAACGCGGCCTATTACAAGCTCGCCGATGAACCGCGCTTCTACTTCGACACCACCGGCTGCGGAAATACGCTTAACGTCGGCAATCCGCGCGTCTTGCAGCTCGTCACGGATTCTCTGCGCTACTGGGTGCAGGAGTTCGGCGTCGACGGCTTCCGCTTCGACCTCGCCACAACGCTTGCCCGCGACCACCGCAACTTCTCGCCGGCGAGCAACTTCATTGCCGCGTTGCGCCAGGACCCTGTCCTCTCGCGCGTCAAGCTGATCGCTGAAGCCTGGGACCTGGGAGAGGACGGCTACCAGGTAGGTAACTTTCCGCCCGGATGGAGCGAGTGGAACGGCCGCTACCGAGACGACGCGCGCGGTTTCTGGCGCGGCGACGAAGGCTACCTGCCGGCGATTGCCGGCGGCCTCCTTGGATCGGCCGCGCTGTTCGACAACGGAGGAAGGCGCCCCTGGGCCAGCGTGAACTTCGTCACCGCCCACGACGGCTTCACGCTCGCCGATCTCTATTCCTTCAACGCCAAGCACAACGAAGCGAACGAGGAGGGCAACGCCGATGGGCATGACGACAACCGTAGCTGGAACTGCGGCGTAGAAGGGCCGACCGACGACCCCGCGGTGCTCGATCTCCGAGACCGCATGCGCCGCAACCAGATGGCCACGCTTCTCCTCTCGCAGGGCACGCCCATGATCCTGATGGGCGATGAGCAGGGCCGCACGCAGCAGGGCAACAACAACGCTTACTGCCAGGACAACGAGCTGACGTGGATGCGCTGGCAGGACCTTGGCCCGCGCGAAGAGGCGTTTCGCGAGTTCGTCGCCGGCCTGCTCCGCGTGCGGCGCTCGCGGCCATTGCTGAATCAGGCCAAGTTCCTTCACGGCGAGGAGACTGCCGGGGTCCGCAACGTCACGTGGCTGCGCGCCGACGGTAAGGAAATGTCTCCGGACGATTGGCTGAACGGCATCAATTGCAGCGTCGCGCTGATGCTGCGCGCCCGGCACGGCAAGCCGCTTCTCATGTTCCTCAACGCCTACCATGAGGGCGTCTCGTTCAGGCTGCCGCAGTCGCCGACCGGAGCCTGGCGGGTGATCGTCGACACCGAGCACGGCACGATCGAGCCGCGCAATGCGACGGTCGGCGATGAAGGCGAGGTCATCATCTCGGGCCGTTCGCTGCTGCTCTACGAAGGAGCACGGCGTTGACGGGCTTTCTGTTTCCGACGACGTGGGGGGCGAATGTCCTGCCGGCGGGCGGCGCCAAGTTCCGCCTCTGGGCACCCGGTAAGGACGGCGTGGCGCTCATCGCCACTCGGGAGCGGCGGCCGCTGCCCATGCGTCGCGGCGACGAGGGTTGGTTCGAGCTCGAGACCGATGCCGTTCCGATCGACGGCGAGTACGCATTCAAGATCGATGGCAGGGCCGTGCCCGATCCGGCGGCGCGGGCGCAAAGCGGCGACGTGCATGGGCCATCGAGACTGATCGATCCACGGGGCTACGTCTGGCGTACCGTCGATTGGCGCGGGCGGCCCTGGGAAGAGGCCGTCATCTATGAGCTGCACGTGGGGACGTTTACGACCGGCGGGACGTTCGCCGGCGTCGAGGAAAAGCTCGATCATCTCGCCGCGCTCGGGGTGACGGCGATCGAGCTGATGCCCGTGGCGCAGTTCGGCGGCAAGCGTGGATGGGGCTACGACGGTGTGCTGCTCTACGCGCCGCACGTGGCCTACGGCGGAGCGGAGGGCCTTAAGTCGCTCGTCGATGCCGCGCACGCACGTGGCCTCATGGTGCTGCTCGACGTCGTCTACAATCACTTCGGTCCGGACGGAAACTACCTACACCTCTACGCGCCTGACTTCTTTCACCCCGAGCGCCAGACGCCCTGGGGCGCGGCGATCGCCTATGAAAAGGCGCCCGTGCGGCGCTTCTTCATCGAGAACGCACTCTATTGGCTGCAGGAGTTTCGCCTCGACGGCCTGCGGCTCGACGCCATCGATCAGATCGACGATCCCGGCCGGACGCATATCCTCGCAGAGCTGGCCGCCGAGGTGCGCCGGACCATCAGCGATCGGCACATCCACCTCACGACCGAGGATGAGCGCAACGTCGTAGGCCTCCACCGGCGCGATGCGGAGGGGCGTGCGCGTCTCTATACCGGGGAATGGAACGACGACTTTCACCACGCCGCGCACGTGGTCGCGACCGGCGAGCTGGAAGGCTATTACACAGACTACGCCACCGACGTGTCCGATCTCTCCCGCGCGCTGGCCGAAGGCTATGTGTATCAGGGGCAGCCCTCGCGCTTCCAGAATGGAAAGCCACGGGGTGAGCCCTGCGCCGCGTTGCCGCCCGGCGCATTCGTCGACTTCCTGCAGAACCATGACCAGATCGGCAATCGCGCATTCGGCGAGCGGCTGACGACCCTCACCGACGGGAAGACGCTTGAATTGCTCACCGCCATTCTGCTGCTAGGCCCGCAAACCCCGTTGATGTTCATGGGCGAGGAGTGGGGCGAGGAGCGGCCGTTCTTCTACTTTACGGATTTCACCGGCGATCTTGCCGCCGCTGTACGGGACGGGCGGCGCGCCGAATTCAAGAAGTGGCCGCAGTTCTCCGACCCCGCCAATCGCCAGAAGATTCCTGACCCCAATGCGCCGGCGACAGCCGAGGCCTCACGCATCGATTGGCAGGCGTCACTGGCACCGGCGGGCTCGCGCCGGCTCGCCCTGGTCCGCAGGCTGCTCGATATTCGCGCCGCGGAGCTTGTGCCGCATCTGGGTGGCACCAAAGGCGGTCTCGCCAGCCACTCCGTGTTGAGCCCGCGCGCCTTCGAAGTCACCTGGCGGCTGGGAGCCGGAACGACGTTACGGCTCGCGGCGAATTTCGGCGAAGAGGCGGTGGCGTATGCTGGCCTCACCGGCGATGCGGCGCGAATGATCTATGAATCGTCAGGCGGTGTTGCGGCGCAGGCGATGCAGGGGACATTGCCGGCGGCATCCGTTCTGTTTGCTGTGAAGGAAGCTGCGGCATGACCAATTCCCTTGCCGAGCTTGCCGAGCGCGCCGGTATCGAAAGCGCTTACATCAGCGAGAGCGGCGAGCATCGCGTGATCCCCGATGACGTGAAGGTCGCCCTGCTCGACGCGATGGAGCTGGATGCCGCCAGCCAGGCGCCAGCCGAGCCGGCTATGCGGAGACATGATGCGCCGTCGGCCTGCTTCATCCCCGAGTGGCTGCAGCGCGGGCGCGCCTGGGGTATCTCTGTCCAGCTCTATGGCGTGCGCTCGCGGCGCAATGCCGGCATCGGCGATTTCGAGGATCTGGCCCAGCTCGCCGAGATGTTTTCCGCCTGGGGCGCGGATTTCGTCGGCGTCAATCCGCTGCACGCTCTCTTTTCGGCGGACCCCGAGCGCGCCAGCCCGTACTCGCCGTCGAGCCGGCGCTATCTCAATCCAAACTACATCGCCGTCGACCGCTTCGTGCGCGAAGCCGACGTCGCCGCCTACGAAGCGAGGTTGAACGCGCTGCGCAAGGCCGAGCTCGTCGACTACGCCGGTGTCGCGGCGCTGAAGCGCGCCGTGCTCGCGGCGGCGTTTGCGCACCGCGCGGACGAGGCCGCGTTCGCGGCGTTCTGCGACAAAGAGGGCGAGGCCCTGCATCGGTTTGCAATCTTCGAGGCGCTCGGAGAGCACTTCTCGAGCCAGGGGCTCGGCGCGGGGTGGCATGGCTGGCCGGAGATGATGCGCGATCCCGGCTCGGCGGACGTGGCCGAATTCGCCGAGCTGAATGGCGACCGCGTTCGTTTTCACAAGTGGCTGCAATGGATTTGCGCCAAGCAGCTGGAAGACGCGCAGCGCCGTGCTCTCGCAGCCGGGATGCGCATCGGCATCTATCTCGATCTCGCCGTCGGCGTCTCTCCGGATGGCGCCGCGGCGTGGTCGGATCGCGCGCTTTTCGCCACCCGCGCTCGCATCGGTGCGCCGCCGGACCTGTTCAACCATCTAGGGCAGGATTGGGGTTTGGCGCCAATGAAGCCCGCCATGCTCGCGGCGCGCTCTTTGGCCCCGTTCGAGAGCGAAGTGTCGGGAGCAATGGACGTTGCCGGTGCGGTACGCCTCGACCATGTCATGGGGCTCCGTAGACTCTATTGGGTTCCGGCAGGGACGGGCGCTCGCGGCGGCGGCTATGTGCGCTACCCCCTCGGTGCGCTGCTCGAAGTCTTGGCAAGCTGTTCGCAGGCGAAGCGCTGCATCGTCATCGGCGAAGATCTCGGCACCGTTCCGCCGGACTTCCGTGGCCGGATGCGCCAGCACGCCATCCTCGGCTACCGCGTCTTCTACTTCGAGCGCGGACATGAGGGCCGGTTCAATGCGCCGCAGGATTATCCGGCCGAAGCCTTGGCGTGCATCGCGACGCATGATCTGCCGCCCCTGCGTGGCTGGTGGGCCGAGCGCGACATCGACGCGCGCGTCGTGTGCGGCATCTATGACAGCGCCGAAGCTGCAGCAGCAGCGCGTACCGATCGCACCCGGGACCGCGCAAGGATGATCGATGCGCTTCGCGCGAGCGGCGTTCTCGACGACGCTGGCGAAATCAATCTCGGCACCGCGCCTCTGCCGGAGGATGTGCTCGTCGCCGCACACCTCTATGTGGCGCGAACGCCTTCCTGGCTGGTGGCGCTGCAGCTCGAAGACCTCGCTGGCGCGATAGACATGGTTAACCTGCCCGGCACCGATCAGCAGCACGCGAACTGGCGACGCAAGCTGCCCGTTCTGCTGGAGGAGCTGCCGACACTGGAAACGCTCCGAAAGACGGTGGAGGCGGTCGCAAGCGAGCGGCCGCGCCAATAAATGGGCGAACACTCATCCGTAGAATTTCGATCTGGAGGCGTGCCTCGGGCGACCTATCGCCTGCAGCTCCGCAACGGCATGACCTTCGCTCGCGCGGCTGAGCTTGCGCCCTATTTGGCCGGGCTCGGCATCTCGCACATCTATCTGTCGCCGATCTTCACGGCCGTGCCGGGTTCGACGCACGGGTATGACGGGATCGACTTCAACGAAATCGAGCCCGAGCTCGGCGGCTACGATGGCTTTGCAGCGCTGGCGGAGGCGATGCACGGCGCGGGGATTGGCGTCATCCTCGACATCGTTCCCAACCACATGGGTGCGAGCCCGCTCAATCAATGGTGGCTCAGCGTGCTCGAGTGGGGAGCGGCGAGCCCTTGCGCTGATCACTTCGACGTCGATTGGGCGGCGCCCAAGCTCATCATTCCCCGCCTCGGCGACCACTATGGCACGGTCATAAAGTCCGGCGGCCTGCGGCTGAGCGTCGATGCGTCTGCCGGAGATATCTCGCTCGCGTATGGCGATATGCAACTGCCGCTCAACCCGCCCAGCTACGCGGGCATTCTGATGGCGGCCGGCGAGGGTCGATTGGGCGCGTTGGCACTGCGTTTCGCGGGCTCTTCGCCAGCGGGCGTTGGGGAGCTTAAAGCCGAGCTGTCGGCCGCGCTCCGCGAGGCCGAGACGGCAGCAAGGATCGCCGGCGCCGTCGAAGCGATCTCCGGCGATTGGCGGCAGGTACATAAGCTGCACGAGCAGCAGGTTTGGCGGTTGGCGCACTGGCGGACCGCGCGCGAGAACCTGACCTACCGGCGCTTCTTCGAAATTGCCGAGCTGGTCGGCGTCAAGGTCGAGCAGCCGAACGTGTTCGACGACGTCCATCGAACGGTGCTGCGCCTCGTCAAGGATGGTCTTGTCGACGGTCTGCGCATCGACCACATCGACGGTCTGGCGGATCCGCGGGCGTATCTCGATCGCCTAAGCGCGGCCTTAGGGCGGAAGCCATTTTACATCATCGTCGAGAAAATCCTCGGTGCGAACGAGAAGCTGCGCGAGGACTGGCCGGTGGCGGGCACCACCGGCTATGAATTCATCAACGAGCTGTCCAGACTGCTGATCGACGACCGGTGCCGTGCACCCCTGGACGAGGCGTATGCGCGCTTTATCGGTGTCGAACGTGATCTTGCCGCCGAGGTCGTGGCGGTGAAGCGGCGCACGCTCAACCGCAATCTCGCCGGCGAGCTCGACTATCTGACGGGCGTCGCCGCTGCACTTGCCGCCGACGACATCATGACCCGCGATCTCGGCGCCGATACCATCCGGCGCGCCATTGTCGAGCTGGCATCGAGCATGCCGGTCTATCGCACGTACGTCGATGCCTCCGGCGCGGGCGCGGAAGACGTCGAGGTCATCTCGGCCGCTGCGGATCTCGCCAACACGCGGCGTGAGGTGGAGGACGAGGCCGCCTATGAATTTCTGCAGCAGCTTCTTTGCCTCGACGTCGGCGCTACCGAGCGGCGCGCCGCAGCGCTGATGTTTGCGACCCGCTTCCAGCAGACGTCAGGGCCCCTCACGGCGAAGGCGTTCGAGGATACGCTGTTCTATCGATACAACCGGCTGATCGCGGTCAATGAGGTTGGCGGCGATCTCGATCCTCTTGGCGGCTCGGTCGAGGACTTTCACCGCGCCATGACAGCTCGCCAGCAACGTGCGTCGTCGGCTCTGTCCGCAACGGCAACGCACGACACGAAACGCGGCGAGGATGCGCGTGCCCGGATCTATGCCATAGCGGACGCGCCGGAGGCATGGGCTGAGGCTGTCGACCGCTGGTCGTCGATGAATGCCGAGCTGCGAGTCGCCACGGCATCGGGCACGACCCCCGACGCCGACACCGAGTGGATGTTCTATCAGGCGCTGCTCGGCGCCTGGCCGGTCGCGCTCGATCCGCTTCAGGACGACGGTTTGGCCGAGCTGGCGCATCGGATGTCGGCGTTCATGCGCAAGGCAGCGCGCGAGGCCAAGCTGCACACGACTTGGACCCAGCCGGCCGAGGAATATGAACGGGCGGTCCAGGCATTCGTCGATGGAGCTCTGTCGCCGGTCGCATCGGCGGCGTTCCTGCAGGATTTCCACGCGACCGTGCAGCCGTTTCTGCGCGCCGGCGTCGTGAACAGCCTGACGCAGCTTTGCATGAAGCTTTTCGCGCCGGGCGTGCCGGACATCTACCAGGGGACAGAGACCTGGGATCTGGCGCTGGTGGACCCCGACAACCGGCGCCCGCCGAGATTCGTCGACCATATGGCGCTGACCAAGGCAGAGGCGACACCGGCCGAGCTGATCGACGGATGGCCGACAGGTGCGGTGAAGCTCCACCTCCTGCGCAGCGGGCTCGCATTGCGCCGCAGACTCGGCGAGGGCTTGCGCCAGGCGCCGTACGTGCCGCTCGACGTCGAGGGGCCGCTGCAGCGCCATGTCGTCGCATTTGCGCGCAACGTCGACGGCAAGATGGTAGTTGTCATCGGCACGCGCCTCTCGCTGCCCTTGCTCGGCGAAGTTCCGCGCATACCTGCAGATCAGTGGCGCGGGACGCGCGTATTGCTGAGCGGAGATTGCGGTGCCGACTACAGCGATATTGTCAGCGGCCGGGCCATAAGGGTTGCTAACGGCGCAATCGAATTGAGCGAGGTGCTGCGCGATCTGCCCATCGCAATACTCGAGCCGCAATAAGGAATGCACGCCTGATGCAGGAGCATAGCGAACGGCGGACTGTCGATGATCTCCAGCGCGAGCTGCTGCACGAGCTGACGCGCAATGTAGGCGTGTCGCAATGCGACTCCACGCGGCGCGAGTGGCTTCGCGCAACGGCATTGACAATTCGTGGCCGCGTTATCGATCGCTTCCATGCCATGAATGCCAGGCTTCGCCACAGCGGCCAAAAGCAGGTGTGCTACCTGTCGATGGAGTTTCTCGTCGCGCGCCAGCTCGAAAGTGCGCTGATGGCAACGGGGCTGAGGGAGGATTGTGCAGCGGCCCTGGCTCGGTCTGGCGTGTCGCTCGACGAGTTGATCGCACTCGAAGCCGAGCCGGCATTGGGCAACGGCGGATTAGGTCGCCTGGCGGCCTGTTTCCTCGAATCCATGGCCTGTCGTGGCGTCGTCGGCTTCGGCTACGGCATCCGCTACGAATTCGGCATGTTCCGCCAGGAGATCGCTGACGGCTGGCAGGTCGAGCAACCGGACGATTGGCTGACGCACAGCAACGCCTGGGAGCTGGAGCGTCCCGAGCCCGCCTTCACCATCGGCTTCGGGGGCCACGTCGAGCATCGCGATCAGAGGGCGATCTGGCATCCGGCCGAGAGCGTGATCGCGGTAGCGCACGATCTCCTCGTTCCGGGCTATCGCAACGATACGGTCAATACGCTGCGCCTATGGGGTGCGCGCCCGGTCACGGCGCTCGATCTCGGCAGTTTCAACCGAGGCAATTACCTCGAGGCGCTGGCCCCGAAGATCCGCTCGAAGACGGTGACGCGGCTCCTCTACCCCGACGACAGCACTCCCGAGGGGAGAGAGCTGCGGCTGCGCCAGGAGCATTTCTTCGCCTCCGCCTCGGTGCAGGATCTGATCGCCAGATTTCTGCGCGAGCACGGCGACTGGGATCTCCTTCCCGACAAGGTGGCGATCCATCTCAACGATACGCATCCGGCGCTGGCGCCGGCGGAGCTGATGCGGCTGCTCGTAGATGTTCACCAGCTTCCCTGGGAGCGTGCGTTGCAGCTTACGTCGGCGGTCTTCAGCTATACGAACCACACGCTGATGCCGGAGGCCCTGGAAGTCTGGCAAGCGGATCTTATGCGTCGCATCGCGCCACGCCATTTGGAGATCATCGAGGAAATCGATCGGCGGCTCGTTCGCGAGACGCGCCGTCGCCCCGACGTGCAGGTCGATCAGGTCGCCGTCGTGACCGGCGAGCCATCCCCGTCGGTGAACATGGGCCGCTTGTCGGTTCTGATGAGCCACAAGGTCAATGGCGTCTCGAAGCTGCACAGCCGGCTGGTCCGCGAGAGCCTGTTTCCCGAGTACGACAAGCTGTTTCCCGGTCGCTTCTGCAATATCACGAACGGCATATCGCCTCGGCTGTGGCTCTACCAGTCGAACCCGGAGCTGTGCGCCCTGATCGACCGGCGGATCGGCGAGCAATGGCGCGAGCCGCTCGATCTGAGCGGATTGCTGGATCTTCTAGGCGACCCTGAGTTTTGCAGCGAATTTGCCGCGGTGAAGCTTGCCAACAAGCAACGCCTGGCACGGGCGATCGAGCTCGCCAGCGGCACCCAGATCGATCCGACGTCGATGGTCGACGTGCAGGCCAAACGTATTCACGAGTACAAGCGCCAGCTTCTCAACATTCTCGGCGTGATCGCGCGCTGGAACGCGATGAAGTCCGATCCGGAAGGCGATTGGCCCTCCCGGGTGGTCATCATCGCCGGCAAGGCGGCCTCGAGCTATTGGCTGGCCAAGCTCATCATCAAGCTGGCGCACGATGTCGGCCATCGCATCAATAACGATCCGGAGACCGCAGACAGGCTCAAGCTGATTTTCCTCGCCAACTATAACGTCTCGCTGGCCGAGCAGATCATGCCCGCCGCGGATCTCTCCCAGCAGATCTCGCTCGCCGGCACGGAGGCGTCCGGCACCGGCAACATGAAGATGGCGCTCAATGGTGCTTTGACACTGTGCACGCGCGACGGCGCGAACATAGAGATTGGCGATGCCGTCGGCTGGGACGGGCTCTTTCCGTTCGGGCTCGAAGTGGGCGACGTGGCACGGCTCAAGAGGGAGGGCTACGTTCCCATAGATGCGATCAATCAGGATGATCGGCTGCGGACCGTGCTGGAGCAAATCGCACGCGGTGATTTCTCGCCGGGCGACCCGCACAGGTTCGAGCCGATCGTCGACTCTTTGCTCAATCGCGGCGATCGCTTCATGGTGCTCGCCGACTTCGCGGATTACTGGCGGGCGCAACGCGAGGTGGATGCGCTTTGGCGCAAGCCCGACGCCTGGACGCAGCGGGCGGTCAGGAGCGTCGCGGGTATGGGACGCTTTTCTGCCGACCGTGCCATCGATGAATACGCTGCCGATATCTGGGCCTGCCGGGACCGTTAAGCGCGTCGCGCTTTCGCGCGGTGCCCGGAGCATCGCCAGCTAAGGAAACCCTCCTCCCAAGGGGTGGCGGAAGTGCTGATCGTCCGCAGCGGCGCGGTACGCGCGGACATTATCGGACGGGGCACGCTGCGCAACCGGCCGCTCTGCGGGCGAGCGGTCTGCGGGCGAGCGGAGTTTGAGGGCGCCCTGCGGTTCATCGCTGAGCACCACCATGAAGTCAGTGCCCGTACCCGTCTCCTTGAACGGCGGCTCGTCGGTCACGATCAAGGTAGAACCCGGCCACATCCCTCGCTCTATGAGCTTTGCGGCGGCATCGGGAATTGAGACGCGATCCAGCGCGCCACGAACGTCGCCACCCTCGAGCGTGACCGCCATCCAGCCGCGATCGCCGCCGGAGCGCTCTGTCGCGTAGAGAGCGTGCGTGCCTATGGACTGATCTGGCTCTCGCACCTCGACCGGTAAGTCCAAGACGGGCTCGAAGCCCTGCCGGACATAGATGCGCCGTGTGGCAAGGCTGACCAAAATCGAAGTCGGCCAAGCTCTGAGCCGCGCCAAGTTCGCTCGCTCCTCGGCAGCTTGCCGTTCACCCGCAGCAGCGTTGGCGGCGGTCTGCGCGGCAATGGCGGCGGCTATTTTAGCAGCCGTCTCCCCGCGCAGCCTCTCTACCTCCGCTTCTAGCGTCACCTTGGCGGGACTGTCCGTTGCGGAGCCGCTTCTGGCCACGGCCGCGCCGAGGCGCTTCACGGCTGCAGCCTTGGCGGCGTCAGCTTGGCGCGCGTCGGCAGCCGCTGCAGCCGCACGCTGCGCTGCCGCGGCCGCCTCTTCGCGCAGCTTGCCTGCCATCTCGCGCGCAGCATCCGATGTTCCTGCGGGAGCGGCATCTCTGCCAGCTTCCTCCAACGCGCTCAGCACCGGATGGCTTATGGGCTTTGCGGTCGCTCCCCTCGGAGCAACGACCACGCGTGTGCCAACCGACGTGGTCTCGAACAGGTTCTCCGCAAAGCCGTACGGTAGACGAATGCAGCCATGCGAAGCGCGATAGCCCGGAAGCGCGCCCGCGTGCAGCGCTATGCCCGACCACGTTAGACGCTGCATGAACGGCATCTCGGCGTCGTACAAGTTCGAGGCGTGATCCCGTTCCTTCTGGAGGATGCTGAAAATACCGGCCGGCGTTTCATACTCTTCCTGCCCGGTGGAGACCGAGGCTTTCAGGATTGGCCCGTCGGAATCGTAGACCGTGATCTTCTGTTCTTTGAGGCTGACGACTGCGACGACAGGAATGCCCGCAGGGCGATCGGTAGCAGCCGGCGCCGATTGGGCCGCCTGGGCCATCAAGCTCGCGATGCCGAGGAAAGCTACGAGAGCCGCGAGGCGTTTTGCACTCCGATGCTCCACTTCGGTCCTTCCACATTCACGTAGGGGCGCAGATTGGGACGACGAGTGCCGGCGAGAGCCGCCATCCTCGCCGCTTGAGAAGGGCTCAAGATGCCTTTCGGCCTCTCCTGGCGGGGTTCGTCCGCTAACGGCTGTTGTCGTCTCGAAGTTCCAAAAGAGAGCGCCTCAACGGCGACACGTCTTGCAGCAGATGTTCGCCGCCGTGGCGGCGCAGCCGAACGCGCTCACGGCGTCGCTCAACCCCGAGCGCTGGGATCTGCCGGCCGCATAACTTCGAAAGGGCTGAACCTTCCTTGGCATAGCTCATTAACAGCGAGCCGGGGCCTCGCAGGTGCGAGGCATGCTTCAAAGGAGGATAAAATGAAAATGATCGCCGCGGCGGCGCTTGCCATCATGGTAGCGAGCCCCGCCTTTGCCCAAGACGCCGCCCCTTCCCGCATGAAGAACGAGCCGCCTGCGCCGGCCGAGCATTCCTCGACCGCCCCCAAGGGAGATGCGATGACGAGCGGCCAGATTTCGGCGTCCAAGCTCCTCAACGAGACGGTGATGAACGAGGCGAACGAGTCCATCGGCGACGTAAACGAGGTGCTGATTTCGTCCGACGGCAAGGTAGCAGCCGTGATTGTCGGCGTGGGCGGCTTCCTCGGCATGGGCGAAAAGGACGTCGCGCTTCCCTTCGAAAACCTGAAGTTTGCGATGGACAAAGACAACGACCTCGTCGTGACGAGCAACGTGACCAAGGAGAGCCTGCAGGCGGCTCCCACCTACGACAACTCCGCAAACCGCTAAAGGCTACGCCCAGCGGAACGACCGCTGGACGCTAACCGAATATTGCCGAGCTTGTGGTGAACGCCTTCGCGGGAGCAACCAACCGCGGAGGCGATCGTTGTCGTTGGCGGCTTCAGCAGGAGCACCAGGGCGATATGCTGTTTGAAACCATCATCGGATCCACCGCCGCGCTCTTCACCTCGTTGTCGTACGTCCCTCAGGTGCGCAAGACGTGGGGCACCGGCGAGACTGGAGACATCTCTCTCCGGATGCTTCTCATGCTGGCGGCCGGGCTGGCGCTGTGGCTCGCCTACGGTCTGCTCAAGGCGGACTGGGTCATCGCGGCGGCCAATGGCGTATCGCTGGGGCTCGTGACGGTCGTGCTGTTCTTCAAGCTCCGCGCCAAGGCCGCGGCACGAAGCACGAATGCCGGCCTGCGTGGATCGGGGATGGCCTAGAGCGGAGTTGCCAGATTATCCCTTGCGCCACTGCCCGTATTGTTACTTCTACGCGGGGATGAGCGAGCGCCGAAGCATAGCCATAAACCTCCGACTGTCGGCAGAGGAGGCGCGAGCGATCGACGATGTGCGATCGGAACGGGATCCCATGCTCACGCGGGTCGCCGCCGTGCGCCTTCTGATTGCCGAGGCGCTGGCGGCGCGGCGTGCCTGTAAGCCCAGGAGTTGAGCGCAAAGCCCGGTCGGCCGCCTGGCGTAAGCAGCTCTGATCGGGCGGAGCCGGCTCGGCGCCGATTTACGCTGGACACGGGGCGGCACACTCCTCGTGAACAGTGTGCGCTATGAAACGGCGGGCGCGGTTGCTGCAACCTTAAGGCCCGCTTTCGCCCAATTTTGCTACGGCGCCTTCCCGGGTCTGGGGAAGAGGTGTAGCCTGACGCGGTGGAACGAAATTGATTTCGCGCGGTTGGTCCTTGCTTCCGGAGAAAAAATCGCCCCAGCAGGCGCATCACAACGGAATGGCACCATGAATGTTCGCGACGTTGTCCGTATGGCGAACCAGATCACCGATTTCTTCGCCGCCTACCCCAAAGCGGAGGCGCTCGACGCCATCGCAAAGCACATCCATGCGACGTGGGACCCGCGCCTGCGAAATGCGTTGAAGGCGCACATGGACACCGGCGGGGCCGGATTGAAGCCGCTCTGCATCGAGTCGATGAGCGTATACTTCAAAGGTCCGAAAAGCCCGAACGCGCGGCACGTGAACCCGACCAGCTCGGATGCGCCGAGGGGCGCAGAGCCGAGCTTTGCGATCGGTGGCGGCGACGGCGGCTAATGGTCAGATGACCCCTGCCGGATGCACGCACGCGTATACAAGGCCTACCTTACGCGACCCGTTAGGGTTACATGGGAAGGCAAAGCCAAGCGCCTAAGCATGTATGGGGTGCCGTCGCTGAGCACGCCGTCTGCCAGGAGCGACACGTCGTTGTCGTCGAGCCGTCTACGCACGTCGTGTGGACAGGGCCTTTGCCGACGCGACCCTTCCCGTAGATGATGTTTGCAAGACCGTGCGTCGCAAAGACCTCGGCGATATCATGGGTCACAGCTTCGCCGAGCGACTCGACCTTGATGCAATTAGCCTGTGCCGTCGCCGAAAGTGCGCAGATCGCCGCCGCGGCGGCCAAGCCCAGTTTCAAAGAGCGCATTTGCCCCTCCGGAGAATGGTTTATCCCGCTCCCGAAACTAGTTGAGCGCGTAGCCCTCGACAACGGAATCGGCGTGCGACAAGCCGGATTATCCCGCAAGCAGCCTGAAGCGTGCCGCATTTGCCACGCATCCTCTCGCCTCCCGTCGCCACCGTTTGCGCAATCGGCCATGAGTGCCGGTTGGCAACCAGCGACGAAGAACCTGCCGAAGCTACCCCTCCGACCAGCCTTTGGATTGCGTCTTCCAGAACAGGAATGCGAAGGCCGGCGTCCCGACCGCGCTGGTCAGAAGGCCGATCGGTATCTCTTGCTCGGTCAGGCTGCGTGCGATGTCGTCCATGGCCAGCAGATAGATGCCGCCCAGAAACGCCGACGCGGGCAACAGCTTTGTGTGGTCGGGACCGACGAGCATCCTGGCGAGGTGCGGTACGATCAGCCCGACCCAGCCGACGCCGCCGCTCACCGAAACCTGCGCGGCGACGATCAGCGCGACGAGCGCTATGATGGTCCAGCGCAGGCGCCAGACGCTCACACCGAGCGCGCCGGCATCGACATCGCCGAGCGAGAGCAGATTGAGACGCCAGCGCAGCGCGAAAAGAAGCGTCCCGGCGAAGAGCATCACTACCGCCACGACCGCAACCTTCGCATAGGTCGCGCCGACGAAGCTGCCCAGCAGCCAGTAGAGAATGGAAGGCAGCTGCACCGACGGATCGGCGAGCGTTTGCAGCAGGCCGACGAGCGCGGAGCAGAAACCGCCGATAATGACGCCGGAGAGCACCAGTGCGAGCGTCGATCCGCGGCCGGCAATCACCGCCAGCCCCGCTGCGGCGATGAGCGCGAGCAATCCGAAGGCGAACGACATGGCGACGATGCCCGCCATCGACCAGGCGAGCATGATGGCCGCGACGCCGCCAAGCGCGGCGCCCGATGTCACCCCGGCAACCTCCGGTCCGACCAGCGGGTTGCGGAACACGCCCTGCATCGCGGCGCCGGCGATCCCCAGCCCCATGCCGCACAGGGTCACGAGCAGAATGCGCGGCAGGCGCACGATCTTCACCACGATCCAGGACTTGTCCGCGTAATCCGCCTCGCCGCCGATCGGCGACGTCGTCGCAAGGATGCGCACGACCTCGGTGAACGGTACGGGGTAACGGCCCAGCGTCAGGGAATAGAGAACCAGCAGCACGAGCGCGCCGAACAGCAGCAGCGGCAAGGTCTCGTCGGGTATCGAACGCCCGTGTGCGAACGCAAGACGTCTGTCGGACAAGAACGCTCCCCGAAGCTCGCGGCGCTGAGCGCCAAATCTATGTGGCCCAGAATGCGTTAGGCCAATGGAGCCACACCTGCAACGGGCTCAGCGCCTTGTCTTGCGCTCCCGCTGCGGGGCGACGGGGTGATTGATGTGCGACCATTGCGGTATCGGCGCCGGCAACGACGTGTCCTCTCCGACGAGCCGTTCGAACGCAAGGAACTGTCTGGCGAGCGCCTTGTTCGCCGTAGCCTCCATCTCGCGAAAACGCTGAGCGACCTTGCGACCCAGCGGCGTGACCTGAGCGCCCCCCGTGCGTCCCCCCGGCCCGATGACGACGAGCGGCTGCTCGCCGAACATCCTGTTCATCTCCTTCACGGTTTTCCAGACCTCGCGGTAGGTGATGCCCATGGCGCGTGCCGCTCCCGACATCGAGCCGAAGCGGTCGATGCCTTCCAGTATCGCGGTCCGGCTCGGCCCCAGCTTGCCACCCGACGGCAGCTCGATGCGCATGAACAGGTACGTCGTCACGATCGCCTCCCCGGGTGCCTTGCGATCTTTTATCGCCGCGCTCGCACGCTTGTCGAGGCAAACGCCTTTATACCTTTCTGACATGAAGAGGACGGCATCTGTGCCGGTTTGGCCGCAGCATCAGACGATCGTCGCTTGTCGAGCTTTATGCAATTGACGACATAAAGAGAGCGCTATATTCGGGGATATATAGTGCATCGAGGCTGCGAGACGGGGGTCTCGCGCCCGTGAGTAAGTAGAGTGGGGTATTGCGTGTTGAGACGTCGCGTTGCGCTCGCTGGGGGAGCGCGTGAGTTCGGTCGAGTCGAAAGTCCCACGGGCACGATCGCAGGCTTGCCAAAGCCGCCAGTTGCCCGACCGCGCGCGCAGCGCGCCGATCTCGTTCCGGCCGGCCTTGCCATTGCCGCGGCGCTCTCTCTCATTCCCGCAGCGGCCGTCGCGCAGAGCGCCGACAAGCAGGGAGCCGATGCGACGACACCGCTCCCGCCGGTGACGGTCGAGTCCAAACCGCCAGCCAAAAAAGCCAAGCACGCGAAGGTGCAAAAGTCGGGACAGGGCGCGGCCGCCACTGCCGCCGCCGCGACTCCCACCGTTCAACCGCACCCCGTCGACGTCAACCTCGATCCGCAGGTGCTGCAGCAGGACGGAACCGCGGCGCAGGGCTACGCGGCGAAGTACCTTTCCGGCGTCGGCCCGCTCGGTGGTCGCTCGCAGCTCGACACGCCCTACAACACCAATGTCGTCCCGCGGGAGCTGATCGAGAACCTGCAGGTCAACAACATGACCGAGCTGGCCAAGGTCTCGCCCTTCCTGCAGCCGTATGTCGCCGAGAGCAACGGAACCGGCAGTGGTTTCACGATCCGCGGCTTCGGCACCGGCTCCCTCGGTCAAAGCAGCGGCGTGCTGTCGCTGCAGGACGGCATCCGGACGCCATCGGGTCTTATCCAGGATCCGGAGGACAAGGAGCGCGTAGAGGTCATCACCGGGGTGACAGGGTTCCTATACGGGCAGAATTCCCCCGCCGGCAGCATCAACTACGTGCAGAAGCGGCCGACGGCTTCGCCGTACTCGAGCCTCACCCTCGGCAACTACGGTAACGGCCTCGCCTACGTGCATGGCGATTTTGGCGGCCCGCTCGACAGCGATGGCAAGGTCGCGTATCGGGCCAACATCGTAGCGCAGGACGGGAACACCTACGTCGACGGCGAGACCCGCGAGCGGTTTCTTGCCTCCCTGTCGGCAGACGTCCGACCCACCGACAACACGCTGCTGGAGATGAACGTCGCCTACCGGCATTCGGATATGGAGGGCCTGCAGTCGTCGTGGGGCATTTTCACGACCGGCGGGGTGCCAAAGGCGCCCGATCCGACATTGGCGTGGGGCGAGCCGTGGACCTACAGCCGGTCGGAGACATTCCAGAGCTCAGCCAAGTTCACCTGGGACATCACGCCTAATCTCAGGTCGCGGTCGGGGCTGATGTACATCTACGACCATCTCGACTGGTCGAATGTCGAGAACGACATCTACGACGGCGGCGACTACGACCAGATCGTCTACGCGTCGGACAACTTCGTGAAGCCCGTCCTCTCCGGCTATCAGTATTTCGACCTGACCTTCGATACCATGTCGGTGAAGCACAAGCTCACCGCCGGCTTCAGCGCCTACAAGCAGAAATGGTACGTCCCGCATAACTGGCTGACGCAGGATTACATCTACCTGTCGTGGTTCGGGAATATCAACGACGGGCCGAGCCATATCGGTCCGCAGCCGATCTACACCGAGAGCAACGAGGAGTCGCTCATCCGGCAGAAGAACGGCGGGCTGAATTTCGTCATCGGCGACGACATCAAGCTCAACGAGCAGTGGTCGGTGCTCGCCGGCGTCACCCACGCCACCATCATGCAGACGACCTACCAACCGCTGACGGGAGCGGCGCAGAGCTACGACAAGAGCAAGGTCGCGCCGGCAGCCACCCTGATCTACAAGCCGGTTCCCTGGCTGTCTCTCTACGGCTCCTATCTCGAGGGCCTGGATCAGGGCGCGACGGCACCCAACGGCACGGTGAATGCCGGCACCGTCATGCCGCCCACCGAGTCGACAAGCTACGAAGCGGGCATCAAGGCCGAGTTCGGCAAGATGCTGCTCACCCTCAGCGTCTTTGATACCGAGCGCGGCTTCGCTTACACGCAGATCGATCCCGTCACCAAGGTGCGCACCTTCGTGCAGGACGGCATCGAGGTGCACAAGGGCGTCGAGTTGAGCGTCTCGGGGAAGGTCACCAAAGACCTCACCGTGTTCGGCGGTGTCACCACCATGAAGCCCGAGGTGACCGACGCAGAGGATGCCAACCTCAACGGCGCGCGGCCGTGGGAAGTCTCCGACACCATGGCCAAGCTTTATGCCGAGTACGCTCTTCCCTTCGTTCCAGGCCTGACGCTGACCGGAGGCATCAACTACGTGAGCAAGATGCAGATCTATTCGTTCCCGTACCCGTCCAACGACCTCTTCGTCCCGGGCTATACGACCGGCGATCTCGGGCTGCGGTATGAGACCGTCGTCAACGGCACGCCGACGACCCTGCGTCTGAACGTCAACAACTTTACCGATGAGTACTACTGGCTCACCGACGGTTATCTCGGCGCGCCGCGCACGGTGGCGTTCTCGGCACAGGCGAAGTTCTAGCGGCTGAAAGCATGGATAGGGACGGGGCAGCGCACGGCGCTCGCGATTCCGATCGCCGGCATCTTTTGCATGCGGCGGCGCTGGGGGCGTTCATGCTGCTGCCGGTCATTGCCGTAATCATGGCGCTGGTCGAGCCACGCGTCCTGACACGCAGAGCGAGCGGTGCGGTGCGCGATATGACAGGCGCTCCCGTTCCGCTTGCCGGTTCGGCCAAGCGCGCGCTGATCTTTCCACCGGTCCTGCCGGCCTATCTCACGGTGGATGAGGGCTCCGGACATCTTGCGGCAGCCGTCACCTATCAAAGGACCGATATTCAAAGCGGACTGTTGCGCTACGTCTACCCCGCGGCGGTCCAGCTGCCGAATGCGGCAACGCTGGGCTACAACACCGCGATTCCGGGCGATCCGGAACAGATCGTGGCGCTCGACGCGGACGCGGTGTTCTCTTGGGCGCATTTCTCGGGCTCGCTCGCGAAGATCGGAACTCCTGTCGTGCGCTTGCGCCTCGATCCCCGCGCGAACGATGGGAACTCGACGGCCGTCTGGCGCCTCATCGGATCGGTGAGCGGCAAGCAAAGCCGCGTCGAGTGGCTGGCCGAGCGTTACGCGCGCGAGCGCGAGAGAGTCCTGGCATCGCTGCGCGACATCACCCGCCGTCCGCGCGTGCTGTACGTCTATCAAACGCAGCCGCTCATCGTCGCCTTCGGCGGCACGACCGAGGACCGAATGCTCACCGCGGTGCGCGCCACGAACGTCGCCGGAGCGCTTTCGGGACCGGCGCTGAGCATCGAGGAGCTGCTCCTGCTCGCGCCCGACATCATCATCGTTGCGGGCAACGGGCCGGGGAATGAGATTCAGACGCTCTACGACGATCCTGCCCTCGGCGAGCTGCCGGCGGTCAGGACACGGCAGATCTATCGCCAACCGACGGGCGGTGCGCGCATGGCCGGACTGGTCGAGGAGCCGCTGATGCTGCAGTGGCTGGCCGAGGTGCTGCATCCCGGCGAGGTTCCTGCGAGCTTTCGTCGCGACCTCAAAGCCACGTATGCGGCCGTCTACGGCGTCGCCCTGTCCGACGACGCGATCGATGCCACGCTCCACGTCGACCAGCACGCTGGCGCGTCCGGCTTCGAGCGCTTCTTGGCACCCACCAGAACCAGTGCGCGGGGAAATTAGGATGGCCAGGGAAGTTCGCCTGACAGGCATCGTGCTGCACGCCAATGCCGCGCCATGCTTCCATCACTGCCGCTACTGCCAGCTACGCACATCGAAGCCGCGCGCTGTGAGCTTCAGCGGCTTCGAAAAGCTGGTGAATCGTTTCCTCGATTGGCGCATCGTCTCGGGCCGCCCGGAGTTCGAGGTATGGCCCTGGTACGGCAACAGCCACGAGCACGACGAGGAGATGCTCCTCGGCCTGCGATCCATCGGTCGACGGCTGGGCTATGAATCCGACGTCGTGCTTCTGGGTGGCGTTGCGCATCGGTCGATGCCCGAGATGCGTGCGTGGCTGCAGGAGCGGCGGGCGGCCGGCATCGACACCGTCGTGGCAACGTTCAGCGGCGATCGAGAAAAGCACGACTACTGGAACAACAAGGAGGGCAATTGGCAGTTCCAGCTCGACACGCTGCACCTTGCGGCGGACATGGGCTTTCGTCTTCAGGAGCGCGTGCTGCTGCTGCGCGACAATCTCCCCTCGCTGGAGCGGCTGTTCGATGCGCTCGATACCGTCGAGGCCGCCGAGCGCAACCGGTGGGCCATCCCGCTTTTCTACAGCGGCCGGGCTAAGCGTCTGGAGTCCCAGCGGCTGACCGAGGGTGACTTTGCCGCTTTGCCGAAGCGTATCCGCGACAGTCTGCGTGGGGATCACGAAAAGTGGCGGTCCGAGCGGCGCTGGGTCGAGCTCGTGCGCGAGGAAGGCGAGCCGGGGCCGGAAGAGATCTCGCCCATGCTGCGCGTTACCGAGGAGAACCTCGCCTGGGCCGAGCCTCTGTCCTGCGACGAGATTATCGCCGCTCTGGAAGAGCGCTGGCGCGCGGCCTATGCCGCAATGCCCTCGCGCCGCGAGCTGTGCGATGGCTATAGCGACCCGCAGGGCGACAAGGTCTACATGTTTCTCGGCCAGATGGAGCATCTCTGGCTCGACCGCTACCTTGCCAAGAACCCGGCCGGCTTCGACATCCGCTCGACGCACTTTTTCTGATCGTTGCGGTTTTGCCTGACGCGCCCTGCACGTGCCCGTGCGACAAGTCCAAGGTCGATCCGCGGGGCGACAGCGCGCCTGCGGGCGCAGACTAACGGACCCGGGAACTAGCCCTTCAGCAGCTCGCGGATCTTGGCGCTCAGCGTCTCGACCGTGAACGGCTTATTGAGCATCTGCATGCCCGCTCCGAGAAATTCGCCGCGCAGGGTCGCCTTCTCGGTATAGCCGCTGATGAACAATACTTTCAGGCCCGGCCGAAGTTGCCGCCCGATTTCCGCCAGCTGGCGTCCGTTCATGTTCGGGAGCCCGACATCGGTCACGAGCAGATCGATGCGCCGGTCCGACTGCAGGCGGGGGATCGCCTCGGCAGCATCCGCGGCCTCGAAGAAGGTGTAGCCCAAGTCCTTCAGCAGCTCGGTCACGGTGAACCGCACGGACGTGTCATCCTCCACGACCAGCACCGTCTCTCCGCGCCCCGGCTCGATGGGTTGGCTTTGCTCCGCCGTCGTTTCGGCCTCCGCCAGCGCCCGCCGCAGGTACATGTGCACCGTGGTGCCGCGGCCGACCTCGCTTTCGATGCGCACATTGCCGCCGGCCTGCTTCACGAAGCCGTAGATCATCGACAAGCCGAGGCCCGTGCCCTGACCGATGGGCTTGGTGGTAAAGAAGGGCTCGAACGCCTTGGCGATGATGTCGCGCGGCATGCCGGATCCCGTGTCCGATACGGATACGACGATATGATCGCCGGCCCCGATGACACCGTCGTGCACCGGCATCGGAGCGTCCAAGTGAACGTTGCTGGTCTGGATGGTGAGTTGCCCGCCGTCCGGCATGGCGTCGCGAGAATTCAGTGCAAGATTGAGAAGGGCGCTCTCGAACTGGTTCGCATCGGTGAGCGCCGGCCAAAGCTGCGCTTCGAGGGCGAGATCGAGAGAGATGCTCTCGCCCAGCGGTCGCACCAGAATCTCGCGAATGCCCGAAATGAGCGAGTTGATGTCTTGCGCTTTGACATCCAGCGATTGCCGCCGCGCAAACGCCAGCAGGCTGTGAGTGAGGGTCGCGGCCCTGTTCGCGGAGTTGATGCCCGCCTCGATGAATTCATCGAGGCCGTCGGTGCGACCGGCCTTCAACCGGCGCTGGATAAGCCCGAGCGACGCGATGACGCCGGTCAGCATGTTGTTGAAGTCGTGCGCGATGCCTCCGGTCAGTTGCCCGACCGCTTCCATCTTGTGGGCTTGCCTCAGCTGCTCCTCGGCGCGCGCCAGCGTCACCTCGCGGTGCAGCTGCTCGGTAACGTCGCGAGCGACGCAGTAGAACAGGCCGGCCTGCGGTACGGCCGTCCAAGCCAGCGATCGATAGTCGCCCTGTCGCGTTCGCAGGCGGTTCTGAAAGGTCCGGCTGGCTCCGTCACCCGCTCTGAAAGGCAGGCGATCCTGTTCGGGATCCTCAGGATGCTGCAGCCATTGCGAAGAGCGGCCGACGATCTCGCTCGCCTGCCAGCCAAGGACGCGCGTCCACGCAGGGTTGACGCTGAGCCAGACGCCGTTCTCGTCGGCAATCGCCAGCAGATCCTTCGAAAGTTGCCAGATGCCGTCGCGCTCGCGTGTGCGTTCCTCGACACGGCTCTCGAGAGTCTCGTTCAGGTTGCGGAGATTTTCCTCGATGCTCTTGGAATTCGTAATGTCGTAGATGACGCCGCTGAAGCGAAGGCCGGCGGTATCGGCGTCGCGCAGGTACTCGCCGCGCTTCGAGAGCCACCTGACGGCCCCGGTGTCGGGGCGAATGATGCGCAGCTCCGATTGTAACTCGCGGCCGGCGGCGACGCGCGCACGATCCTCGATGAGAGGTGGATCGTCGGGATGCACTACGGAATTGATCGTGTTGACGGGCAGGTCTCGCGAGGGCTGCAGACCGAGAAGGTTGCAGAACTGCGGGGAGACGGTCGCTGTCCCGAAGCCCTCGATGTGCTCGAACGTCCCGATGCCGCCGGACGACTGAGCTATGCGCAGGCGCTCTTCGGCGTGCTTCTGCTCGGTTATGTCGAGGAGCACGCCGCTGAAGCGGATCGGCCGATCCTCGCTATCGTACTGGCAGCGGCCGCGTGCATGCACCCAGCGAACCGAATGGTTCGCCAGCAGTATCCGGAACTCCTTGGAGAAGACCTCGGCTCCGCGGAGGATGCCGCCGATGGCAAGGCGTACGCGCGGCTGGTCGTCGGGGTGGATGATCGAGAAGAATACGTCGGGACTCACGCCCCGCGCTGCTTCTTCGGCCGCGATGCCATAAAGCGCCGCAAAGCGATGATCCCCGACGATCCTGTTCTTGCCAATGTGCCATTCCCACGCGGCGGCCGCGCCGGTGAGCGAAAGGGTGAGCCGCAGCCGCTCCTTGACCTCGTCGAGTTGCTTCTGGCTCGCGCGCAATGCCGCGTCGGCAACGCCGTTCTGGCCTGCCACCTCGACGAACGTCGACACATAATACGTTGCACCGCTGCTGATGACGATCGGGACGATCGACAGCGTGTTGACCGTCGGCCTGCCCTCCTTCGTGCGGAGCACGATCTCCTGCTCGAAGCTGTTGCTGTCGGAGAAAAAGGAGACGGAGGAGCCGGTCGCCGGATCGGCATCCGGCGGGCCCAGCATGGCAACGCGTCGACCGATGAGCTCTTCCTTTGCGTAGCCGGTCAGTAGCGCAAAGGCGTCATTGACGAAAACGATCGGATCGTCCGGAGAGCGTCCCTCGCATACCATGAGCGGCAGTGGGTGATGCGCCAATACGGGCGACAGCGGGCCGGCCAAGGCCAGAAACTTGCCCGCGGCACTGGAGCCGCCCTCCCGTGTGCTGTCGCTGTTCGGTTGCTCACCCATGATGTCAGGAACGCTAGTTGCTAGCCGCCGGCCCGTTGGCCGTCTCATTCATCACGGAGGCGATGAACTCGCCGAGGAGGAGCTTCAGGACGGCCAGCGATGGGAGGTCCATCAGCATGGCGATGTAACCCCTGATGTCGAGATCGAGGATCGAGAAGTTGATATAGAGGAACAGGACGAGATTGTTGTCGGTCGAGACCTCGTCGTCGACCTGAAAGAGCCGTTCGCCCGTGCCGCGCATCACGCGCGGCAGGGACACGGTCAGCGACTGATGGAGGATGTTGGCCATGGTGGCGAGGCAACCGTTGAGGATGATATTGCCCGTCTCCGCCAACGCCTCCTCTTCCATGTCTTTGGCCTCGGCCGGCGTCACCTCGGGGCCGACGATGGCGCGGATAAGCTCCAGGCTCTTGGCCTGGGGGAAGATGAGCAGTGCGCTGCCCGAAAACGAGCCGGCGAACTCCTGGCGCACGGCCACGAGGCTGTCGCCTTCGCGCTCGGCGACCAGCGCGCCCGCCGTCTTCTGACTGACCACCTCCACCGAGGGGACGGAAAGTAGAACCTGCTGCCCGACCATCTTGCGCAGGTTCGACGCCGCACGGCTGACGCCGATATTCGCCAGCTCGGCGAGCGCGTCCCGCTCGAGGTCCGTGAGCACGATCGGACGGTGGGTGCTGTCCTCCAGCTTCATCGGCATCATGCTTTTTCGTCGCTCAATGCCTGCGCGGCTTCCGTGAGAAACTTCTGCAATCCCTCGGCCGTCACGGGCTTGGCGACGAAGGTGGCACCGACAGCCTTTGCCGACTCGATGACTTCGTTCTGCAGATTGGCGGTAATGAGGGCGATCGGCATCGAGGGCCGCGTGAGCCGCAACTGGCCGGCCAGCTCGACGCCGTTCTTCCCGGGCATGTTGAAGTCGAGTAGCGCCACATCGATCTTGATCTTGCCGATCAACTCCAGCGCCTCTTCGGCGCCGCCGGCTTCCACCCGCTGCCACTCGGGCCGCAGCGCACTGATTGCCCTGCCGGCCACGATGCGGGCCAGCTTGCTGTCGTCCACGATCAGGATTGTCGTCGTCATTATTGCTCCGATGAGCCGGCTGAAGGCGGAGTGTCGAACGGCTTGCTGGCGTCGCGCAAGCTCAGGACCGGTATCAACCATGTCCTCACAAAGGTGTCACGCGGCGATCCTAGCAGAGCCGGACGGAAGGCCAGCAAAATCTGAAAAATGGCCGCATGGAGATGGTCCACTTCCGATATATCGACGTTCCCGGTGCCGGTGGAGACGGCTGCCAAAAGCGCCTCGACGTCTTCAAGGCCGCATTGCCCTTGCAGACGAACTACGCCGTTATCCATGATGATGGTCATGCGGTAAGCTCCGCCAGATCGAGGACGAGCAGCACCCGGCCATCGCCGAGCAGCGCCGTTCCCAATAGACCGCGCATACCGGACAGCAATCCGGTCATGGGCCGCAACAACACATCCAGTCGCTCGCCAACGCCGTCCACTTCGACGCCCACGCTGTGGTTGCCGGATTTAACGATCAGCACCTTGGCCTCCGAGCCATTGCTTTCAACGCGCGGAAGCTTCAGCAGGTTGAACAAGCGCAAGAGCGGCAGGGTGCGGTCGCGCAGCACGAAGGCCTCACCGCCGCGGATCGGCACTATACGATCGCGAGGTAGTCGGTGGGTCTCGGAAACCGACTCTATCGGCACGCCAAACCGCTGCTCGCCCACCTCGACCATGACCACCGTGGAGACGAGGACGGCCTGCGGCAGGGTCATGCGAACCGTTGTGCCGGCGCCTTTCACACTCGAGACCGCGACGCGGCCCCCGAGCGCCGCTATGGCCGTGCGCACGCTATCCATGCCGACGCCTCGGCCGGAGATATCGGTGACGACGCTCGCCGTCGAAAAGCCCGGCATGAAAATCAGATCTGCCGCGGCGGCGTCATCCAGGGCATCGATGGCCTCGGCGTCCATCACGCCCCTGAATTTGGCGATCTCCCTTATTCTGGCGATGTCGAGCCCCGAGCCATCATCGCCGACAGCGATCTCGATCTGGTCGCCGTCCAGGCGCGCCTCGAGAGTGATGCGCCCGCTCGGAGGCTTACCGGCGGCCTTGCGCGTGGCGGCATCCTCGATGCCGTGATCGACCGCGTTCCTCAGTACGTGCAGCAGCGGCTCGAACAACCCGTCGACGACCGTCTTGTCGGCCTCCGCGCCGTTGTCGGAAATGTCGAGCTCGACCTCTTTGCCAAGCTTGGCTGCGGTCTCACGCATCCATCGCGGAAAGCGTCCGAACGTGCGGGCGAGCGGGATCATCCGCATACGCATGACTGTCCGGTGCATTTCTCCGGTCAGGCGCTCGAAGCCCGCGCAGTTGTTTGCCAACGCCGAAGCCAACGGAGAGCCCGAATCCGCCGCCAGCGCCGCCAGGTGTCCGAGGTTGTTCTTGGCAACGATCAGCTCGCCGACGAGATCAACCAGCGCATCGATGCGCGCGGCGTCCACGCGAACCGTGCGCTTGGACCGGTCGCCGGGCTTGTCGGCGTCAGAATCCGAAGCTGCGCTTTCCGCCGGCAGGCCGCCAAGTACGTCGGCCACGATCGTCACCTGCTCGGCGACAGGGCGGAAAATCTCGCGCACACCCTCGATCGGCGCCGAGGTCAGCGCCTCGATGACGAGGTTGCAGCTGTAAGGATCGAAGCTCTGCGCGTTCCATGGTTCGCGGCTGGTTATGCGTAGGGCGAGCAGCGGCGCGATGGAGCGCACGAACAATAGCGGATCGTCGCCTTTCAGGATGCTATCGGCGCTCGGCGCATAGCGGACGGCCGTCACGGGCGCGCCCGACGCGCGCGCCGGTCTCAGCTTATCTGCCTCGCGCGTCACGATGTCGAGGAACCACGTGTTGGACTCCGCGGCTGCAGGGGTGCCGTTGCCCTCGGTCAGCAGCGCCGCGGTGAGCGCCTCCGTGATCCTTCGTCCATCGTGCTCAGCGTCCGCTGGCAGGCGTCCCGTGCTCGCTATCGACTCGATCCAGCGCTCGCTGGCGTCTATGCATTCCAGCAGCGCATCGATCATGACGCGGTCGAGAGCAACCTTCTTGCTCCGGACCGCACCCAGTAGATCCTCGGCAGCATGCAAGGCGTTGCCCATCGGAGCGAAGTCGAAGAGCGCCACCGAGCCTTTGAGCGTATGAACGGCCCGGAAGACGGTATCGAGCAGCGCCGCATCCGCCGGGTCGCGTTCCAGCGAAACCAAGTCGTTGGACGCCTGCTCGACGAGTTCGCGGCCTTCGATCAGGAATTGTTCCAGAAGCTCGTCCATCATTGCTCCGGGCGCTGATAGACGATGGCGTCTTCAAACCGGCGCACCTCGAAGCGGTCCGAGATGCGGGCCATCGACTCGCTGTGCCCCAGGCAGATGAACCCGCCGCGGTTGAGGGCCGAGAACAGATTGTGCGAGGCGGCCAGACGCGACGCGTCGTTGAAGTAGATCAGCACGTTGCGGCAGAAGATCACGTCGAACTTCCCCTGGCGAGAGGTGGCCGTCGCGTCCATGATGTTAACCTGCGTGAACTTCACGGATTCGCGCAGGTCACCGATGATCTGCCGCCGTGACCCGACGGCTTCGAAGTAGCGCTGCACCAGCTCCGCAGGCAACCGCGACAGTGCACGCTCCCCGTAGACGCCCTCGGCAGCCTCGATGAGAACCCGGGTGTCAATATCGGAGCCGACAATTTCGATATTGTAAGCGTCGACGAGCGGCCAGTTTTCGAGCAGCCAAATAGCGAGCGAATAGGGCTCCTCGCCCGTCGAGCAGGGGACCGACCAGATGCGGATCAGGTCGCCGGGTCCACGATCTTTCACGATTTCGGGCAGGAGTGACCGGCTGAGGCAGCGAAGCTGGTTGTGTTCGCGATAGAAGTACGTCTCGTTTACCGTGAAGATATTGATCAGCTGCTCGGCCTCGGCGTCGCCGTTGCGAAGCAGCGCCAGGTACGCCGAGAAGTTCTGCAGGCCCACCGCGGCCATGCGCTCGGCCAGGCGGCGCTCGATATAGAACCGCTTGCTCTCCCCGTAGGTCAACCCCGTGCGGCTGTACAAGAACTCGCAAAGACGCGCCAAGTCCGCCGGGCTCAGAGGAGGGTCGATAGGCTTGCTCACCGCGCCCATTCCGACAGGTGCGAAGCGATCTTGTCGACCGACGCGACAAGCTCGGCGCCGCCGGATTTCACCAGCTCGCCGGGCATGCCCCATACGACGGCGGTATCTTCCGATTCCGCGATCGTGCGTCCGCCCTCGGAGCGGAGCTGAGCCATGGCCGTGGCGCCGTCGTTGCCCATGCCGGTCAGCAGGACGCCTATAAGCCGCTGCGGACCAAGCTGTTGCATGGCAGTCGTAACGAGACGGTCGACGCTGGGATGCCAGCGGTGCTCGGCCAGCGGCGGCGCCGCCGTCACCAGCGGCTGCTCCCGGCGCGTTACGACGATGATGTCGGCGTCACCCTTGCCGATATATGCGTGACCCGCGATCAGCGGCTCGGGCTGCACGACTTCACGCACGCTGAGGGCACACAGGCGATCCAGGCGACGCGCCAGGGGGCCCGTAAACGAGGCGGGCATGTGCTGGGCGATGACGATCGGCCAGGGAAAGTCCGCAGCAAGCGGAGAAAGCAATGCATCGAGAGCCGGCGGGCCGCCGGTCGAGGCGCCCACAAGGACGATGCCGTCGACGGGTCCCGCTTTGTGCAATGACGGGCTCGGCGAAGGAGGGAAAGTCGTAGCCTTTCGCTCGCCCCCGCGCACTGTCGCTGTCGCCTGCCCTTGGGCGGCCCGCATGCGGACACGCTCGGCGAGCCCCCGGGTCGTCCTCAGGCGTTGTTTGCATGCCGACCGGATCTTCTCGATCAGAACTGGCGCCAGGTCGTCGATGGCGAGAGACACCGCACCGTCGGGCTTGGGGATAAAATCGACGGCTCCAAGCTGCATGGCCTCGAACGTCTCGTCGGCGCCTTCCTCCGTAAGCGAGGAGACCATGATGACGCGGGTCGGGCGTTCCACCATGACCCGGTTGAGGCATGTCAGCCCGTCCATATTCGGCATGTGGACGTCGAGGGTCATTACGTCCGGCTGAAATTCATGCACCTTCGCCAGGCCCTCGACGCCATCGCGTGCGATCGCCACCTCGAAGTCACCTTGCGATTTGAGGATATTGGCGAGCACCCGCCGCATGAGAGCCGAGTCGTCTACGACCAGGACTTTGATCACGATGACTGCGCGGCCTCTTGCTCGGAGCTGAGCGCCGCCAGCACGTCGCGTTCAGCACGATCGAGGAGCGCTTTCGGGTCTACCAGCAGTATCATGCGACCCTCTCGCTCGATCATGGCGACGCGGTCGATCGTCTGCGCGACGTCGATACTCAGATCGGGGGCGGGGCTCAGCTCACCGGCCGACACGCTCAGGACCTCCGCCACGCCGTCAACGAGGAAGCCCGCTTGCAATCCGTTGATCGTCACGACGACGATGCGGCGCCGGGAGCCGGTGTCGCTGCCGGCAACGGAGAAGCGCTGGCGCTGGTCGATGACGGGTACAGCTTTGCCGCGCAAGTTCATAAGACCTTTGACGAATGTCGGAGCGCGCGGAACGCGGGTGAGATCGTCCGGACAACGCACGATCTCGTCCACGGATCCAATGGGAAGCCCGTATGATTCATCGCCGAGCTGAAAAACGATGAACTGCTCGAGTGCGTGAGCGGCTATCTCCGTGCCCGCCATCTGATGTGCTCCCAGGTCGGCTTGAGCCAAGACAAGCGCCACCGTCTCGGGGTCGAACAGCTTCCCCGGCGCCAGGATCGAAATGAGGCGGCGACCATCGTCGAGCCGGCAAATCGCCTCGACCTGGGCTTCACCGCGGGCGCGCGTGAGCACCGGCGGCACGGGATCGAGGGCGTCAGGGGCTACGCGTATGATCTCCTTCATGCCGTCGACGACCACCCCCACCTGGCCGCGGCCAAGGCGCATGATCACGATGCGGCCGGCCTCCGCGAGCGATTCCTCGTCGGCGAGCCCCAAAAGGACCCGCGCCGACACGATGGGGATCAGCGAGCCTCCCACCTCGGCCACGCCAACCATTGCCGCTTCGGAGCGCGGCAGGCCGGCAATGGTGCCCGGAACGGCTGCGATGCCAACGACCTCGTGGAGCGGCAGCGCATATTCCTGCCCGCCGATCTCGAACGCGAGGAAGACGAGCTTCTCCGCCACCTCCTCCTTGGGCGCGACCGTTTCCTGGATCACCTCGGTCCTGGCCCTTTGGGCAGAACGCGACTGCTTGCGAAAATTGTCACTGACCAACGTTTCCAGGTCGATGCGCTTAGCGTCGGATGCCCGGGCGAGGGTCATTACCCGGTCGACGAGGATGCCGAGGGGTCTCTGACCGTTGATCACGATCACGCGCGTCGATGGCGAGCTGGCGACCGCGTTGCCGCCGAGCATCCCGCCCAGCGACAGAATGGGTATCACCTTGCCCCGCAGGTTTGCCACGCCGAGCAGGTGCGGCGGACTGTGGGGGACACGGGTCATCGCCGGCGGCCGGATGATCTCCGTGACCTCGGTAGCGAGCAGAGCCAGGCGGTCGCCCGAGGCCTCGAACAGCAACACCTCTTCTTCGTCCTGCGCCCGCAGCTCTTCGGCCATGCTCACGACTTCGCGTTCTGCAGCTCGTCGGCCAAGCTGGCGATCTCTTCGATGGCGGCGGCCAGATCCTCCGCGCCCTGCGCTTGCTGGCGTGCGGCCGTCGCGGCTTGCGTAGCGGCACCGCTGGCCTCCTCGCTGGCAGCGGAGATTTGCTGTACGCCGCCGAGGACCTCGCGCACCGCGCGTAGAATAGTATCGGACGCGACGAGCAGCTCATCGGCTCCCTTGCGCAGTCCCGCGAGTTCCGTCTGCACGGACCCCAGGCGGTCACCGATCGCCTGGTTCTTGCGAACCTCCGTTTGCGACAGCGAAGCGGTCACCTCGAGCTCGCGCCGCACGGCGGCAATCTGGCTTTGGATGGCGACCGCCACGTCCTTGGCACGCCCGGCATTGTCCGCCGATTGACGCGACAGGTTGCGAATATCGGAAGAGACGACAGCGAAGCCGCGACCGAACTCGCGCGCGCGCGCCGCTTCCACCGAGCCGCTCACGGCCAGCATATTGGTCTGTACGGCGACGAGCGAAATGCTGTCGACGATCTTCTCGATGCGCCGGCTCGATGTTTCCAGCGTACCGAGCACCGTCCCGACCGCGATTGTCTCTTCGACCGCCGCCGAGATGGCAGCCGTGAGTTTCAATACGGCATCTCTATTGGCCGCAACCTTCGGCGACAATGCATTGATGCGCTCGCCCGCCTGCTCGGCGGCGGCACGAATCGACAACGCGGCGTTCTCGATTTGCGTCATCGCGGCACTCGATTGCTGCGTCGCAGCCGCCTGCGCCTGCGCGCCGAGGCCAATTTGATCGATGGCCGTCAGGATCTGGGTGGCGGCGCCCGACAGCTCCTGAACGGTTGCCGAGAGCTCTTCCGCGGACGAGGCGAGCTGCTCGGCGGCGGTCGCCGTCGCGCTGTCGTTCTGCAGGCTTTCAGCCAGCTGCGCCAGGGCATGAGCCGTCGACTGGCTCTGATCGAGTGCCGTGCTCTGCTGCTGCACGGCCTGCTGCGCCTCCGCTGTCGCCGACGACTGCTCTTCGGCGGCAGCAGCTACGGACTCGGCGCCACGCTGGGCTTCGCGGGCACCCGCCTCGGCCGTTTCCGTGGTCAACAGAATGACCTGCGACCCTTCGGCGATGGCGGTCATGTCCTTGCGAATGACATCGAGGTCCGCGATTACCGCGCGCCCGCTCTCGGCTTCGATTTGAGCATGATCGGCGGCTGACTTGATGCGCGCCGCGACGGCGCGAACCTCGTTGGCTATGGTCTCGGCCAAAACCTGGACTTCGCGTGCGCTCTTCTCGGATGAAGCGGCGAAGGCGCGAACTTCGTCGGCGACGACCGAGAACCCGCGTCCATGGTCGCCGGCGCGTGCCGCTTCGATGGCCGCGTTCAACGCAAGCAGGTTCGTCTGGTCGGAAACGTCGCCGACGGCGCGGGTGATTTCACCTATGTTCGCCGCCTGCGACTCGAGCGTATTGACCACCTCGACCGAACGCAGCTGGCGCTCGGAATTATCGCTGACCGCGGTCACCAGCGCCTCGATCTGCGTTCCGGCATCCAACAGCAGCGTCTGTAGAGTTTCGGTCTTGCTGCGCGACGTCGCTGCCCGTTCCCGTCCCTGCGTGAAAATGGGAGCCAATCCGTTTACGGCCGCTTGCGACTCCTGCGCCGCCCCGGCGGCTTCCTCGGCCGCCGCAGCGATTTGCTCGAGGGAGCGCCTCAGCTCCTCCGCGGCGGCGGCAGCTTCGGTGATGCCGGCTGCGAGCTCCTCGGTCGCGGCGCCGATGCGTTCGGCCGCCTTCTCTTGCTTGAGGCGGGTGCGGTCGCGTGCACGCCGCTGCGCCGCCGCCTTAGCATCGCGCCCGATGGGCGTGATCGGTGCGGGAGCAGGTTCTGGCGCTTGCGACGTGGACGGCTTCGGCTGGAGCGCAGACGTCTTGACCAAGGCCATTCGGTTACTCGCAGAAGGTTTCGTTGCAGGACGGTTGCGCCTTTTATGGCACCCCGCGATCACTCAGCATACAGCCTCCGGGTTACCGACAAGCAGCGTCAGCGCTTTGGCGGCGGCAAACTTCGTTAATATGATCACCTTGAGATGAAGGAGGGCGGGGGTACGAGGCCTTCGCAAGCGCTCCGCGCGGCGAAACTCTGCACTGAGCAGGCGGACTTGACTCACCTCGAAATCGGGCTTGGCCGCTCGCAGGTTAGGGTCCCCGGGCGCGTTTCCGGAGCTGGCTTCGCGCCGTTCGGCCACGCCGGCGTCACCGTTTCCAGCTAAGCGGTGGACGGTATTGGGGCGAGTGACAAATGCGGCTCTTATTGCTCTTCCTGCTTGCTGGAGCTTGCGCCAGCACTTTTACGACGTCGCTCAGCGCTCAGCCCGTTGAGGGTCAGCCGAGTGTAGCGCGTGACGACATCTATCGCGCATGGCAGCAGGTAACGGACACCGAGGAGAAGATCGCCCGCGGCGAGGAAGCGCTCGCGCGGGCGCCAAACGCTCTTCCGCCCCGGGTTGTCGCCGAGATATCGGGCACCCTGGGCAGCATCTACGTCAGTCGCGCGGCCGGCGTTCGTGCCGACAATCTCGAGAAAGCCGTCGAGCATCTCAAGGCCGCCCTTTCGATCTGGTCGCGCGAGGCCGACCCGGTCCCGTGGGGATCGGCCAACAACGATCTCGGCGTCGCCTATTGGCAGCGCGTGCGTGGCGCGCGCGCCGACAATCAGGAAAGCGCAATCGCTCATTTCCAGGCGGCCCAGACGGTATTCTCGCGCGAGGCGTACCCCGAACGTTGGGCGCAGCTCGCGAACAATCTCGCCATCGTCTACTGGAACCGCATCAACGGCGATCCGGACGCCAACCTGGAGCAATCGATAGCGCGTTTCGAAGACGCGCTGTCGGTGATGACGCGCGATAGCAATCCGCTGCAATGGGCGGCAGCCCAGAACAATCTCGCCAATGCCTTTGGCCGCAGGTTGAGTGGTGATCCGGCCCAGAACCGCGAGATGGCCATCAAGCATCTGGAAGCGGCGCTCACCGTGTTCTCGCGCGCCAATTCCCCCCAGCAGTGGGCTGAGGCGCAAAACAACCTGGCGGTCGCGTACCGGGCTCGCAAGGTAGGCGATGTTGAACAGAATCGCGAACAGGCGATAGCGGCGTTCGATGCCGCGCTGAGCGTCTTCACCCGCGAGGCGGCCCCGCAAGATTGGGCGCAGGCCAACCAAAACCTCGGACAGGCCTATATGGGGCGCCGATTGGGCAACCCAGCCGACAACCAGCAAAAAGCCATTGGCAGCTTCGAGGCCGCCCTCACCGTCTTCAAGCGCGAGACGGCTCCGCTCGATCACCTGCGGACCTCGCGCCTCCTCGCACACGTATTGCTTGAACGCGGCGAATGGAAACGTGCGGCCCCAGTGCACGCCAGCGCGCGCCAGACGTTTCTGCTGCTCTTCGAACAGGGCGTCTCGGACGCGGAGCGACGCGCGTTGATCGCCGATGCAGGTCCCCTGTTTGCCGAGGCTGCGTACGGTGCGATCCAGCGCGGCGAGACCGAGTCGGCCTTCGAGATCGCCGATGAGGGCCGAGCGCGGCTGTTGTCGATCGCGCTCAAGCTGCAGGGTTCCGACCTCCCGCCCGAGCGCCGGCGTCGGCTGGAAGAGCTGCGCGCCGCGATGCGTGGAGCGCAGGGAGCGGTCGATGCAGCGTTCGGGACTGAGCGCGCCGCGGCAATCGACAAGCTGGTCGCGGCCCGGCGCGCTCTGCATGCTCTCGTGGAGACGAGCCCGCGGACCAACCTGTCCTCGCTGCAGGAGGCGCGGCGTCTCGCAGCCGATGGCGCGACGGTGGTCATGCCGGTCGTCACGGACCTCGGCGGCAAGCTCCTGGTGCTGAGCGGCGGCCGGCCGGAAGCCGGTCTTGCGGTCGTCGACGTGCCAAATCTCACGACGCAGAGTTTGGCTTCTCTCCTGGTCGGTCGCGGAAGCGATGATCACGGCTGGATCGGCGCGTATTTCGCCAACTATGTGCCGGTGGACGAACGCGACGAACGGTGGGCGCAATGGATGGGCGCCATCGACCACATAGGTCCGACGCTCTGGGAGCTGTTCGGCGGCAAGCTCGATGCGGTACTCCAGGCGCGGGGCGTGAAGCCCGGTGCCCGGGTGGTCTGGCTACCGCCCGGATGGCTCGGTATCCTGCCGCTGGGGCTCACGCAGGAGCCAGCCAGCGGGCGCCGGTTCGCCGATAGCTACGAGATCGTCTATGCGCCGAGCCTGGCCGCGCTCGCCGCCACGAGCGATAAGGACGCAAAGGCGCGCCACGCCGCGCTCGCAGCCGCGGTGAACCCGACCGGGGATCTTGCAGGCACCGAGCGCGAAGGCGCACTCGTCGCCTCATACTTCGCAGCGTCCGACCGCGTTGTGCTCGAGGGGGCTGCGGCCACAGCCGACGCCGTGCTCGCCGCGCTCAAGGGGAAGACGCATTGGCACTTTGCCTCGCACGGCAGCTTCTCGTGGCTCGATGCGCGCAATTCCGGCCTCGTCATGCACGACGCGGAGCTCTTGACCGTCGGGCGGCTGCTCGACGCGGCGGGGCTTGGACATCCGCGTCTCGTCGTACTCTCTGCTTGCGAGACGGGCCTCAGCGACATCCGAAGCAGCCCTGACGAGTTTATCGGCCTGCCGGGCACATTCACCGCGCTCGGCGCCACGGGTGTCGTCGGCACACTCTGGCCCGTGTCTGACGCGGCGACGGCGCTGCTCATGGCCAAGTTCTACGAACTGCACCTCGGCGCCGGCGTCGATCCGCCGACGGCATTGCGGCAGGCGCAAAACTGGTTGCGGCATGCGACGGATGCCGATCTCAACGGCTACGCGACAGTCGCAGCCCGGTCAGGCCGCCTCGCCGGATCACATCTCGCGACGATCGAGCATGAATTGCGGTCCAGCCCGATCGGCGAGGCATCGAGGACATCCAGCAACGAGACCGGCACAAGCGCCGGTCCCGCGAACGCGCGGTTTGCGCACCCCTACTACTGGGCTGGCTTCATCTACACGGGGCAGTGAGGACCGTTCGCACAGACAAGGTGCGCGGCGGCGCCGGATGAGTGCCTCGGTGCTATCTGGCGGCCTCAAGAGGCGTACGCCGATGCTCGAGGAAAAAGCGTAGCATCTCCTCCGTGGCGTTCGGCCCGGCAGGGCTTGTGTATGAACCGGCCGGACTTCCGCCGGACCATGCGTGTCCCGCTCCGTGCAGCTCCCACAACTCCAGCACCGCACGCCCCTCTGCATCGCGCTGGACGGAGTGTGAGTATTGTCCGGAGGCGGTGCTCTTGCGGACGGACGTCTCGCGGAATTGATTGTCCGCAGTTGCCCGCGCGATCACTCTTGCCCCGTTGGAGGGGTGAACGGTTCTATCCAGATCGCCGTGAAAGACGATGGTCGGCATGAGGCGCCGGTCGGCGCGGGGAGCATCTGCACGCGCGATGCCAGCCTGGCCGCGCATGGCTGCAAAGGCGGAGGGCAAATCGCGCGCCGAGCCGCAAGCTATGCCCGAGTGCACACCAACGGCCGCGTAGAGATCCGGATAGGTTTCTCCCATGATCGCCGCCGCGGCGCCGCCTGCGGACAGTCCGGCGACATAGACGCGTTGGGGATCGATGTTGTGCTGCCGCATGATCTGCCGCGTGATGCCAGCGATGAGAGCGGGTTCACCGTGGTCACGGGCCTGGTCGCTAGACCGGAACCAATTCCAGCACTTCGAGGCGTTGGCGGCTTGCGGTTGCTCGGGGTAGACAACGAAACAACCGCGCAGTTCGGCAGCGAAGTTCATCCGCGTGCCTGCCGCGAAGTCATCCGCTGTCTGCGTGCACCCATGCAACATGACGATCAGCGGGCTTGGCTCGTCGCTTCCGCGGCTGGGGATGTAGAGCTTGAACGACCGGCTACCGGAGGCATTCGAAAAAGAGCCGCTGATGTATCGGCCGGCGCCTGGGGCAATATCGGCAGGTCGCAACTCGCGCCCAGCCCGCAGCCCCGGCAACTTGATCTTCCAGTCATTCGCCGGCGAAGCGGACGGATCCAATTGCCTTGTCGCCGCCGCGCTTCGTCCCGACGACGCATCGGAAGCGACTTCGCCGTCAATTATCGTCGACGTCAGGCGCGGGACGAGGGATGGCTGTGGCGCAGTGGCCTTCGCCATGCCGCCTCCAAGCCCCCGCTGCAGCAGCGACATGGCCTCCATCAGCCTCCCAGCCCGGGTTAGGCGCGTCGCCTCGCGCATCTGCGCCCGATCGAGAGCTTTCATGTCTGTGTTTCTCCGGATTTGAGCTTGCTCCCAGGGGAGCTGCGCGGTGCTGCGTGAGAATTACTGTTGCATTCTGTCCGCAAGAGCGGCCTTGATCTCCGCACTTGCATGCAGGGCCCCAAGGATCGTGAGGGACGAAATCGTGGCGCGGGCAAGCTTCGGCGACACGTCCGCCGCTATTGTCAGCAGACCAAGCACGCGCACATCGAGTTGCTCGCCAGCCGCCCGAACAGCTTCCAGCTGCTCGCGGGTGAAGTGACGCAAGCCAAGGTCGAGGGTTTTGCGCGTCACCGATCGTTTGACGACGTCGGCGTGGCGCTCGATCTGGTTGCGAATGGCCGTGCGAATGAAATCGGTTCTGTTGGCGTAGAAACCTTCGGTGACCAGCAGATCGATCTGCCCCAGGTCCACAAAGCCAAGGTTGATCGTGATCTTTTCGGAGTCTGCCCCGCGGGGACGCAGCTCATGAACGTTCTTCGGCATGTTCGACCATCTACTTACCATCCAGGTGGATGGTAGATGGGATCGGCGCGCTTAGATTCCAAGGGGCGCAGTGGGGAAAGACCTGCGCGTCGGCCCGTGGCCCGGTGCACCCGCGCCCAGCGATGTGTCGGCTAAGGGCTGCCGCCCTACCGGCGCGCGGCGGCGCCGGTTGAACGTCTTGCAAAACCGCCGCAACCTCTGAGCTGCGCGAACGGTTTGTCGATAGGTAGTTTCCCAATGCTGCACCGAGACCAATAGGAATGACACGGCCCGGCAAATCACCGTCGAGGTTGGTTATCGTGTTGTGCGCAATCGGATTTGCCACCGCTGCCGGCAAACCCCTGCGTGCAGCCGACATCCCTTTGCGTACCCTCGTCGAGACACTATTCAAAGCGACGCCCGGCAGCAGGCCAGACTTCGCCGGGCGCGACTTGTCAGGGCTCGACCTCAGCGATCTCGACTTCAAGGGTGCAAATCTTGCTGGAGCAAATTTGCTGGGAGCCAACCTGACGGGAGCCAATCTTACGGGCGTCAACCTCGCACGAAGCAAGTTGGATCGCGCAAAGCTCACCCGTACCAAGCTCGTGAACGCCGACCTCTCGGGGGCGAGCTTGTATCACGCTTTCGGCTCTCTCAGCTTTGCGTCTGCCGCTGGAGATGCGCCGGACTTCTCCGGCGCCGATCTGCACGGGGCGCGCATCATGGCGCGGCTGCCGCGTGCAAACATGCGGGGAGCCAACCTTGCTGAGGCCAACTTGGGTCCGCCAGACCGTGGCAACGAACTAAAAACGCCTCAGCAAACGGATCTCTCGGGCGCCGACCTCACCGGGGCTCGGCTGAGCCGCGCACGCCTTCGGCGCGTCAACCTCTCATTTGCCGACCTCAGCAACGCGGATCTAACCGGAGCGGACCTGCGAGGCTGCGACCTGTCGCGCGCCAATCTCAGCGGTGCCGACATAGCGGGTGCCGATTTCACGGACGCGCATGTGTACGATGCGAACCTTTCAGGAGTGCGTGGGCTGGATTCCGCGATCGGGTTGACTATCGCAAACGCGCCTGGCCGTGCCCGCCCGTCGCCGTAGAAAGAACGGCGCCGTGGCCGGTCACGAGCACTTCCCCATGAAACGCGCGGCGAGTGAACACCGGTCCTCCGAGGCTGCTTGGAACTAAGCGCGAACATCGGCGTTCCTTCCGGCCAGGAGGACACATGGCTGGAAATGTAAAATCAGGGCCCGAGGCCGAGCAGACGAACCGGGAGAAGGACCCCAAGGAGTGGGTCACCGGCGATGAGACCATGACCGGCGCGCAGGCCTCATACCTCAAGACGCTGTGCGAGGAAGCCGGCGAGACATTTGACGAGACGCTGAGCAAGGCCGAGGCGTCGAAGCGCATCGAGGAGCTGCAGGCCAAAACAGGCCGCGGCATCGATCACTGAAACCCCGAGGCCGCGCGCCCGGGCCCGCGCGGCAAAAGCAGACTGTTCGTATCTGGCTGCGAGTTACCTACCGCTGCTGCGGCATGGAATGGAGCGACGAGTGGCCCGAGGTTTTCAAAATGGAGTGCCCGGAGTGCGGCGTACTCGTTGAAGCAGTTGAAATCGTAAGTATGGACCGAGGTGAACGATGAGCGAGGCTTCCCGGGAACTTGAGCAGAAGACCGGCGGCGACGTGCCGACCGCTGACGAGACGATTGCTGCCACCGCCGACGAAGTGGCCGAAACCGTCAGCAGCCAGCGTCGAAATATCGAGAGTGGCATTCGTCGCGATCCGTTGCGCAGCGTATTTATTGCCGCCGGGATCGGGTTCGTCTCAGCGCTCCTGGCGAAACGTCTTTGATCGCAATGGACCTCCAGCGGGCGAGCATGTGATGAGATTATTCCACGCGGCCTTGGTTCTTCTTACCCTCCATGTGGCCGCGCTTGGCGCCGATGCTGCCGATGCTCTCGCGAAGCTCGATACGAATGGAGATCACCTCGTCGAGGAGTCGGAAGCGCAGGCCGCGGGCCGCAGGCTTTTCGCCCAGCTCGACAAGAACGGCGACGGCCTGCTGCAGCCGGAGGAGCTGAACGGGCGGCTCGGCGCGGCGGTTCTGAAAGCTGCGGATCCCGACGCCGACGGCGCGCTCAATCCGCAAGAGTACGCGGCGCTGATAACGGCACGCTACAAGAGCGCAAACGCGAATTCCGACGGTCTGGTCGATGGCGCTGAGCTCGGCTCTCTGCCGGGTCAGTTGCTCGTCATCATGGTTCTGCCGTAAGCCCGCATGGCAATTGCCATGTTGCGGTCCAGGTCTGTGGTAGTCTGCGCGGATGGCCCGGATATCGCTCACTGAAATCAGACGCCGCTACGTGCTGAACGGCAGGCCCCTCGACGTAGCCACGGAAGCTGCGTTGCGCGCCGATCCACGCGCCGGCGCGCGTGCGATCCTGCTTGCTATCGAACGCCGGCGCTTCGAGAACCGGGCCGAGGGTCAGCGGCTGCGTCACCTGCTGCGCTACGAATGGGCCCTGTGGGACAAGGGCGTTGTGCAGGTTGCCGGCGTCGACGAGGCGGGGATGAGCCCGCTCGCAGGTCCGGTGGCGGCGGGTGCCGTGGTTTTCCCACGCGGCGCGCGCATTCCGGGTGTCGATGATTCAAAGAAGCTATGCGCGGCGGAGCGCGAGCGGCTCGCCTCGGAGATCAAGCGCGCAGCGGTCGCCTGGGCGGTAGGCTTCGCCGAGGTGGCGGAAATCGACACCATCAATATCTACTGGGCAAGTCAGCTCGCGATGAAGCGTGCCGTGGCCGCGTTGTCCGTGCGGCCCGATCACGTCCTCATCGACGGACGGCGCGTCAAGGACCTGGACGTCAGCCAGCAGCCGATCATCGGCGGCGACGCCAAGAGCCTGACGATTGCGGCCGCCTCGATCCTCGCCAAGACGGCGAGGGACGCGCTCATGCGCAAGCTCGATGCCGAGCATCCCGGCTACGGGTTCGCGAAACACAAGGGCTACGGCGTGCCCGAGCACCTCAAGGCGCTCCGGTCGCTCGGCGCCTGCCCGCTGCATCGCACGTCCTTCGGCCCGGTGCGGGATATACTGGGACTTCCGCCGCTGCCGCCGTGGCCGGGAAGCAAAGAGGGCCAGCGAGAGGCCGCGAATTCATGCGCCAGGCAAGAAGGTCACAGCAGCAAAGCGCGGGGCTTCTCCTCTACCGGCTAAGCCAAGCGACGGAAGTCCTGTTAGGCCATCCCGGCGGCCCGTTCTGGTCCAAGAAAGATGACGCGGCCTGGACGATACCGAAGGGCCTGATCGGTCCGGGCGAGACGCCGCTCGCCGCAGCGTGGCGCGAGTTTGCGGAAGAAACCGGCTATCGGCCGCGGGGAAAAGCAATCGAGCTCGGCGAAGCCCTCCAGCCCGGCGGCAAGCTCGTTCACGTCTGGGCCGTCGAGGATGACTGGGACACGGCGAAGCTGCACAGCAACAGCTTCGAGATGGAGTGGCCGCCGAAATCAGGAGGGCGGCAGGCGTTCCCGGAGCTGGACCGTGCTGCATGGTTCACACTGGGCGAGGCGCACAGGAAAATCCTGAAAGGCCAGGCCGTATTCCTGGACCGGCTCGAAGCGGCGCTTGCAAGCCCGGGAAAGGTTTGAGCACCACGTGCGTCAGCCGATGGGCAGTTGCACGATCTCTGGCTCGATTTTTTCTGCCGAGATATGCAGCCGCGCAACCGTCACGGGCAGGTGGAAGCGGCGCGGCCCCGCGCTGCCGGGATTGAGGTAGAGCATTTTGTCCCTGCGCTCGATCAGAGCCTGATGCGAATGGCCGAACACCACCGCCGCCGCGTCATCGCCCGGCGGATGGAGCGCGAGATGGGACCGGTCATGGATCATGTAGAGGACACGTCCCGCGACGGAGAGAGACGCCGTTAGAGGAAGGTCTTCCGCCCACGCGTCGGTGTCGACGTTGCCGCGCACGGCGATGACCGGAGCAATCTCGCGCAGCCTGTCGAGAATATCCGGCGGCCCGATGTCGCCCGCGTGCAGAATGTAGTCTGAGCCACTCAGCGCGCGCAAAGCCTCGGGACGCAGCAGCCCATGCGTATCGGAAATTATCCCGATGACCGTCATGCCTGCGCCAGCGCTTCAAGGCGTTCGGCGAGCTTTTTGAGATTCCAGCTCCGCGCGAGTTCGGCGGCCTTGTCCCAGCTCGGCTTCTGATTGCGCAGCGGCGGCAAGGGCGCTGTCTTGTCCATCGTCGCGATGGATTTGTAGAGAAGCAGCTTCTCCTTTTGCGCAGCGAACCTTCCGGCTGCGAGCATCTTCTCGAGCGTCCCATAGCGCTCGAGAAGCGAGGCTGCGCCGACGGCACCGACGCCGGCAGCGCCCGGAATGCGGTCCGAGGCGTCGCCGCGCAGCGCTATGAAATCAGGCACCTGCTTGGGATTGACGCCATAGCGCTGCCGCACTTCGGCGGGGCCGATGCGCGCAAGCTCTCCGGCGCGGACGGGCTGGATGATCGTCGTGCGCGCGGAAGCGAGCTGGTAGCTGTCGCGGTCGCCGCTCGCGACAATGCAGGTGCCGCCAAGGCGCTCTTCGCGGGCAACGGCTGCCGCGAGAAAATCATCGGCCTCGTATCCCGGTGCCTTGGCCGAAGCGAACCCGCAGGAAGCGACGAATTTCGGAAGCATGTCCAACTGCTCGACAAGCTCGTCGTCGAAGACGCGTCCCGACTGGTACGCTTCCAGGACCTCGTGACGGTAGGTCGGTTCATCGAGCGTATCCCAGCCGACGAGCACGGCGCGCGGTTTCTCGCTCTCGTAGAACCGCAGGAGAAAGTTGGCAAAGCCTAGGATCGCGCCGGCCGGCCTGTTGCCGTCGCGCCGGATCGCTTTCGGCAGCGCATGATAGGCGCGGTGGGCAAACGAGTCGCCGTCGATAATGAGAAGCGGCTTTCGCATGCGTCACCGGTTGAAGAGCCACAGAAGGAGGCTGAGGACGATGCTGACGATGAGCGAGGTTGCGATCGGAACGTAGAGGCGGAAGTTCTGGCGCTCGATTACGATGTCGCCCGGGAGCCGCCCCAGGCCGAGCTTGCCGACCACCGGCCAGAGAAGACCGACCGCGACCAGCACGACGCCGAAGACGATGAGGGCGCGGCTCATTTTCTGCCTCGCTGTTTTTCCACTTCGCGGGTGACGTCTTCGGCGCGTTTATCCGCCGACGGCAAACGGCGCATGGGTGAGGGTGGCCGGCATGGGCTGCAGGCGCGTCGGGAGTGTTGAAGTCCGGAGCAAGGCAAGATCCAGTGCATTGGCAGGCAGCTTATTATCTCAGCACATCAGAAGCGCGCGGTTCGGAACAGCAGCATCGTGGCCAACGCCAAAGAATATCCTTACGTCTACCGCTGGAACCGGGCCGGACGCAAAGGCGCGCTGTGCAAGGTTATCGCGCGCGGCACCCTCAACAGCGCGCGTGTCGAGTTCGAGGACGGCTTCGTGATGATCACGAGCCGGAACGCGCTCAAGCGCGCCGAGCCGCCGCAGAAGGCCCGCAAGTCCACTAGGTGAGCGCCTCCGCATGCGGGCCAGTCGTGCCTTCGCTGGAACCTTCGGAGTAAGGCCACGTTTCCGCCGAGGAGGCCCAATGCGCCATCCATCGCCCAGACTTTGCGCCGGATTGATCTTCGCGTTTTTCCTGCCCGCGAGCGAGGCGGCGCAGGCAGCCGGCGTCGGCCACCGGGTAGCTGACGACGCGAAATCGCCTCCTGCGCAGCTCCCGCCCTCGACGAAAGAAGACGGCGTCATCAAGCCGAAAACCGATGTCGATCCTCAGATCGAGAAATCGCCGCCGGAGCCCCACCCCGACCCGGCCAACAAGGACGTCATCAAGCCGCCGCAGGACGGCACGGTCAAACCCAAGTGACGGCGTGCGAAGTAAGCGGGAGTAGATCCAATGCTTGAAAAACTTCCCGGGTTTGTCGGCAAGGCCCTGTCGCGCATTCGCGCCGGCATACAGGGCCTCGCGATAGAGGATCAGTCTTTGGCGACGCACGACGCTGCCGACCTCCGGCTGCGCAGCTCCACTTTCCGCGATCACGGTCCCTTGCCCGCCCGCCACACCGCGGACGGAGCGGGCGTGTCGCCGCCGCTCGCCTGGAGCAAGGTGCCCCTCGGCACGCGTTCCCTCGTCCTCGTGGTAGAGGATGCTGACAGCCCGACACCCAGGCCGCTCGTGCATGCCATCGCCGCCGTCGATCGGCGCCGGCACGAGCTGCCGGAGGGAGCGCTTTCATCGGCGAACGCGGCTGATCTGAAGCTGGGGCGTAACTCATTTCTTGGCGAGGGATACATGCCGCCAGACCCGCCGCCAGGACACGGACCCCATCGCTACGTCTTTGAGCTGTTTGCCCTCGATCACATGCCGCGCCTCGGACATCGGCCCGGGCGGAGCAAGATCAAATCGGAGATGCGGGGCCATGTGATCGGCCGCGGCGCGCTTACCGCCGTTTACGAACGGCACGCCTGACGCTCTCCGTTAAAGGGAACTTCCTCATAAGCCTTACGTTGGGGGCATTATTCCAGCCCAGCGGAGATGCGTTATGACAGGCCGGCTTGACGGGAAGGCAGCAATCGTAACCGGTGCCGGCACGGGTATCGGCGAAGCGATCGCGCACAAATTTGCCCGCGAGGGCGCAAGGGTGCTGCTCGCGGGACTTCCGGGCGATCCGGTCGAAGATGTGGTGGCCACGATCCGCAAGAGCGGCGGCCTCGCCGAGGCGTATACCGGCGACCTTGCCGAAGAGCTGAAAGCGCAGGAATGCGTGACGCGGGCTGCCGAAGCGTTCGGCAAGCTCGATATCCTGATCAACAATGCCGGCGTCTTCCCGGAGATCGCGGAATGTCAGGACCACTCGGTCGAAGCGTTCGACTACATCCTGCGCAACAACATCCGCACCGCATTCCTGATGACCAAGTTCGCGCTTCCGCTCCTGCAGCAGACGCGCGGCGTCATCATCTCGACGGGATCTGAAGCGGGCGAGGTTGGAGAGCCGACCGCGGCGCCCTATGGCGGCAGCAAGGCCTTCCTGCATGCGTTCATGCGCGGCGTCGCCTACGAGCAGGGCAAGTACGGCGTGCGCGCCAACTGCGTCTGTCCCGGACCGATCGACACGGCGTGGACCCATAAGGAGACGGGCCCCATGAACGCGCAGATGGAAAAGCAGACTCTCGCCGGCACTGTTCTCGGCCGCCGCGGAACCCCCGAAGAGATCGCCAACGTCTTTGCATTCGTAGCGTCCGACGAGGCGACCTACATGACCGGCGCGCTCGTGTTCGCGGACGGCGGCACGACCATCGCCAAAGGCGGTCCCGGTGAGCAGGCCAAGAGCTTCGTCAAGAAGCAGCCCGAGCCAACGCTCGACCTCAGGCACAGCCACGACGGGCTGAAGAACAAGCAGGTCGAAAACCGGATGTAGCCGGCGCGACCATGCCGCGACCGGCCCGGAGACAAACGACCGTCACGCGGTATTCAGACTGTAAACTCGGCCGAGGCGCGGCAGCCGGGCTCGGTCGCTTCCCATCTTGCGGAGCCTCCGAGCTGAGCCGCGAGAAGCTTCACCAGCCTGGTCCCAAGGCCGCCCGTAGCCATCTCGTGCGGGCAACCCACCCCGTTATCTGACACCGAGATTTCCAGGACGTCATCGCGCCGTTCGAGGCGTACCTGCACATGGCCCTCCCTGTCGTCCGGGAAGGCGTACTTCACCGCATTGGTCACGAGCTCGTTGACGATGAGCCCGAGCGGCAAAGCTTTTTCAGGCGGCAGAATGACCTCGGCGCAGGTCGATGAGATTCTGACCGGGCGAAGCTCCTGCAGCGTCGTTTCCAGAGAGCGGCACAGGCCCTGGAGGTATGTCCGCACATCGACCATGCCTTCGTTGCGGGAGAGCTGCAGCGAGTCGTGAATGCTCGTAATGACACGTACCCGCGCGCCGATGGAATCGAGCGCGGCGCGTGCCTCCGTCTCCGTCGTATTGCGCCCCTGCAATTCGATCATCGAGGCGATCATCGCGAATTTATTCTTCACGCGGTGGCTCATCTCCTGAAGCAGGAGATCTTTTTCGCGCTCGGCCTTGTGCGCGCGCTCGAGCGCCCGGCGCAGCCCGTCGCTGACGAATATGAGCCCTGACCCGATCGTGATGAAGGTGGTCAGACCGGCGAGATTGAAGCCGACCTGTCCCTCCCAGCGGATCAGGCTCACAATCAGGGCAGTGCTGAGCCCGAGGGCGACGAAACCGCATCCGCGGTCAAACAGCAGTGCCGCGGCGACCATGGCCGGGACGAACAGAATGAAGCCGAATTGGCCGGTCCGTTCCTGCAGGACGAGACGCACGGCGAAGGTCAGAAGAACCATCGCAAGGGTTGCCCCGTAGCGGATGAGAATGGGTTGGGGGCCGGGAAACCGGCGGAGCAGGTTTTCCATTTTAGCCCTTGCCTCCCGATGGCCGCGCGCGATGCCGCGTCGCGGCCGTTCCAGCCGCATGTAATCTCGCGCAAGCGGCCTGCGCCAGCGCCAAAAGGCAGCAAGGCCTGTCTTTCGTCTCGCTTTCCGCTGTCGGCCGCTTCCCGCGCCGGCCTATTGGTGACGACGGCTCATCGCGCGAACGCGGAACACACCGGCAAAAACGAAGTTGTCTTTGAGCAGATTAGGTTCCGAACAACGGAGCTTCCTATGCCCAAAGCGTCTCCCAGCCAGCGCAAGACCGCTGGCGGCATCATGCGCGTATTCGAGCACGGCGAACTCGAGGCCGGTCGCGGCGGCAGAAGCGGCAAGGTTAACAGCCGCAAGCAGGCCAGCGCCATGGCGCTCTCAAGATGACCGCGGTCCGCCAGCGCCGAGACTCTGTCGAAAACCATACGCGGCGGGAGCGCATGGTCGCCACGCAGATTGCGGGCCGCGGCATCCGCGACCGGCGCGTGCTTAGGGCAATGCAAAGCGTTCCTCGCGAGGTGTTCGTCGAGCCGGGAATGGAAGAGTTCGCGTACGAGGATTCCGCGCTGCCGATCGCCGAGCGGCAGACGATTTCCCAGCCCTACATCGTCGCGAGGATGGCGGAAGCGGCAGATATCGAGCCAAGCGCTCGTGTGCTGGAGGTTGGCCTCGGCTCCGGCTACGCCTCGGCGGTCCTGAGCCGCATGGCCGCAAAGGTCTACGCCATCGAGCGGCATGCGTCCCTCGCCGAGCAGGCAGCCGCGCGCTTTGAACTGCTTGGCTATCGCAACATCGAGGTCCGCGTGGGTGACGGCACCCTGGGCTGGCCGGAGCAGCAACCCTTCGATGCCATCCTCGTCGCCGCCGGCGGCCCGCGTGTGCCGCCGGCTCTCACCGCGCAGCTTCGGGTCGGCGGCCGGCTCATCATTCCCATCGAAGGGGAGGAACTCCGCCAGCGGCTGATGAAGATCACCCGCCTCGGCGAAGCGGACTACGTCGAGGAGGAATTGGCGGACGTGCAGTTTGTGCCGCTCATCGGCGCGGCGGGATGGACAGAGGATGGTCGACGGGCCGCGAGTAATCATCTTCCACGCCATGCGCGCACCCGCCATGTTCACGAGCTGATCGCGGCCGCTGCCGAGCCGCTCCCGGAGATGGACGACCCGGCCTTCGGCTCACTATTCGACCGGTTTGCGGACAGTCGCGTCGTACTGCTCGGAGAAGCGACGCACGGCACGTCGGAATTTTATCTGGCGCGCGCCGCCATCACCCGACATCTGATCGCGCACCACGGTTTTACCATCGTCGCTGTCGAGGCCGATTGGCCCGATGCGGCGACGGTTGACCGGTACGTGCGCCATCTGCCCGCCAGGCGGGCTGTGGAACAGCCTTTCCAGCGGTTCCCGACATGGATGTGGCGCAACGCCGAAGTGTCGGGTCTCTTCGAGTGGATGCGCACCTATAACGAGCGTCGGGAAAGAACCGATCGCGCCGGCTTCTACGGGCTTGACATCTACAACATGAGCGCTTCCATCGCCGCGGTTCTCGCCTATCTCGATCGCGTCGATCCGGAGGCCGCCGCCATCGCGCGCGAGCGCTACGGATGCCTCACGCCATGGCAGCGCGAACCGGCGACTTACGGGCGCGCGGTGCTGACCGAGGGCTACCGCAAGTGCGAGGCAGCGGTGATCGCCCAGTGCCGCGAGCTCCTGCGAAAGCGGATGGAGTATGCGCGCCAGGACCCCGATAGCTTCCTTGATGCCGCGCAGAATGCCCGTTTGATCACCTCGGCGGAGCGCTACTACCGCATCATGTACTACGGCGGCGCAGAATCCTGGAACCTGCGCGACACGCATATGTTCGACACGCTCACCCACGTCCTCGATGCGCGCGGGCCGCGTTCCAAGGCGGTCGTCTGGGCGCACAACTCACATATTGGCGACGCGCGAGCGACGGCCATGGGTGCGGTACGCGGCGAACTCAATATCGGGCAGCTATGCCGCGAGCGGTTCGGAGAGAAGGCCGCTTTAATCGGATTTGGCACTCATGCGGGCACCGTCGCCGCGGCGAGCGTCTGGGACGGTCCGATGGAAGTGAAGCGGATCAGGCCGTCGCACTCGGAAAGCTACGAGCGGCAATGTCACGATGCCGGCATTCCGCGATTTCTGCTGGACCTGAAGGGGGATCGCCCGGTGAGCCAGCGGCTGACCGAGCCACGGATCGAGCGTTACATCGGCGTTGTCTACCGCCCCGAGAGCGAAGTGCTCAGCCACTATGCAGAGGCCTCGTTGGCACGCCAATTCGACGCCTACGTATGGTTCGACGAGACGACAGCGGTCAGGGCTATCGACCGTCCACCGATCCCGATTACCGGTAGCTGATGCGCTGCTATTGCGAAGCGATACGGATGCCCGTGCCGAGACGGTTGAATAGAAGAACCCGGGACCGGCGCAGCCGCTCCCGGGTTTCTGCATCGTTAGTGGCGTCCGTGACCGCCGCCGTGGCCGAAGCCGCCGTGTCCACCATGACCGTGGAAGTGCCCATGGCCGACGCCGCCGCCGAAGCCGAGGACGATGCCCGGCCCGTAACCGTAGCCGTAGTCGTCGTCGTAATCGTCGTCGTAGGCTTCCGAGACGTATCGACAAACTCGCTCGCTATCTTCGATCCAGCAGCGGCGGTAATCCACCTTCTGAGCCTGCGTGCCTGCCTCGCCATGTGTGGCGGGCAACGGTGCCGCGATAGCCGCTCCGCCCATCGCCAGAATTGCCGCCGCGGCGGCGGCTACGAGGGAAATTGCTCTTGTCATAGTCATCTCCATCGACTTAGGGGAGCAAGTCGAACTCGCCAACTCGTGGGCTGTTCCGCCGATGGAGAGAGAGCGGCGCTGTGGCGCGGCGCGCGGCCGTTTTGGCTTGCAACGCGCATGCGCGAAGATGATGCGCCGTGCGGGAACGGCGGTCATTCCGCTCTTTCATCGCTGCTACCGCCGATGGCTGGTGAATGTCGCCCAGCCTAGGAACCGCAACCGGGGCGGACACGGTGCTTTGCCGGCCGAAACCGGGCAAATTTCCCGAACTTGCGGCGACTGCCTTGGCAAAGACGCGCAAAGGTGGATCATCGGCGCATGCTGCAACGATTGAAACGCCGCCCTCGAACGCCCGCCAACCTGAAGACCGCCCTCCTGGCGCGCATCGCGCTCGTCGCGGTGGTGTGCCTCACTGCGGCGGCGCTGTCCGCCGTGCACGAGGCACGGCGTGAGGAGGTGGCGCGGGCGACGGAGACGGCGGAGGTCATCGGCCGGCAGCTCGACCTGCAGTTGCTGCGCATCGCGGCCTCCATCGACCTGGAAAGCCGCTTTCCCGACTGGGATGCGGTGATCGGCGGCCTGCCGCTCGCCGGACAATGCGTCGAGCTGCGCAGCCCCGCCGGCGCGCTGATGCGCGGTCACTGCGTGGGAACGGCTGCTGCATCGCTCGCTGCGCCCGACTGGTTCGTGTGGGCATGGAAGCGCTTCTACGGTGACGGCGGCACCGTCGAACGAGGCATCGGAGAGGGCGCGGCGCGGCGCGGCACGCTGGTCGTCATCTCGAACCAGTCGGCCGTCGCCGCCCGTGCCTGGCAGCAGGCACGGCAGCTCATCCTCTTCACGGGACTGGTCACGCTGCTCCTCTCCTCGCTCGCCTATCTGGCCATCACGCGGGCCCTGTCACCGGCCGGGGAGTTGACCGACGGCCTGGAGAGGATGGCGGCCGGCAATTTCGCCCTGCGCCTTCCGGCGTTCCGCCTCAACGAGTTCGACCACATAGCCAAGGCATCGAATGCGCTGGTCGCCAAAATCGAATCCATGCTCGAAGAGCGCAGGTTGTTGACGCAGCGCCTCGTCAACTCGCAGGAAGAAGAGCGCCGCGCGCTGGCCCGCGAGCTGCACGACGAGTACGGGCAGAATCTCGCGGCAATCACGGCCCTGGCTGCCTCGATCGAGAAGTCGTTGGAAATCGCCGAGCCGGAGATCGCAGCGGAGGCGAGCAGCGTCGGGCGGATCGCCGCCAGCATGCTGCACAGCCTGCGCGGAACGCTGCGGCGGCTGCGCCCGGCGGACGTCGAGGACCTGGGGCTGGACGAGGCCTTGCGGCAGCTCGTCGGCGTGTGGAACTCGCGCCGCCGCCCCGCCACGCGCTTCGAGCTGCAACTGCCCGAAGAGATCGGACCGCTTCCCGCGGGCACCGCCATGCACGTCTTCCGCATCGCGCAAGAAGGTCTGACCAATGCGGTGCGACATGCCGAGGCGAGCCGGATCGACCTGCGCGTCGAGCACATTCTCCCCGCGGGCGCGCTCGATGGGCGCCGCATACGTCTCACCATCGAGGATGACGGCAAGGCGAGCGCTCTCGCGGCAGGCAAGATCAGCCCGGGGATGGGGCTGTCGAACATGCGCGAACGCGTCGACGCGCTCGGCGGTACCATCGACTTCCAGCTCGTCTCCGGCGGCGGCCTGCGCGTCGAGGTGACGATACCGGCGCCCGCGCCCCCGCCCGAGGTCAGGCTGTCATGATCCGCATCATGCTCGTCGACGATCACGCCGTGGTGCGCGAGGGCTATCGCCGGCTGATCGAGAAGCATGGCGGCATGCAGGTCGTCGCCGAGGCGGCCGATGGAGCGGATGCCTACGCCCAATACAAGCGACACAAACCCGACGTCGTCGTGCTCGACCTCAGCATGCCGGGAAAGGGTGGGATCGAAGTGTTGCGGCATCTGCGCCAATGGGACGAGGCGGCGAAAGTGCTCGTCTTCTCGATGCACGAGAACACCGCCTATGCCGTGCAGGCATTTCAGGCGGGAGCCAAGGGCTATATCACCAAGAGCAGCCCGCCCGCACTGCTGATCGAGGCGATACGGGATGTGGCCGCAGGGCGGCGCGCCCTCGGACCCGACTTGAGCGAAGCGCTCGCCGTCACGCACCTCGACGGCGAGCGCGGGCCGATCGACGGGTTGACGGCGCGCGAGTTCGACATATTCAGGATGCTGGCCGCAGCCAGGTCCGGCGAGGAGATCGCCAGGACGCTCAATCTCAGCGCCAAGACTGTCGCCAACTATCACTACATCATCAAGTCGAAGCTCGGCGTCGCCTCCGATGTCGAGCTCGTGCACCTTGCCCTGAAGTACAGGATCATCGATCCCGCCTGACGGCACGCTTTCCTGTCAGCCAGCTGCCACCGCTCGTCGGCATGGAACGAAACGGCTTTGCCGCGCCCATCACGCCGCGGGGAGCCAGCGCGCGCGACCCTGTGCCTCAAGCGCCGCCTCTACGTCGGCGAGACGCAGGGTGATCGTCGGCTGCATGTTGGCATCGAGGAACTGGTAGAGCGCGTCCTCGACGTTGCGATTGGAGAAGAACACGATCGTCTCCTGATCGCCGCCGCCTTCGAGGTGCGGCTCGCCGTTGGCGACGCCCTTCACATAGCTGCCGGTCGGGCGGATTTCCTTCAGCTCTCCGTTGGGGCGGTAGAACCTCAGCTCGCCCTGCAGGACCAGCGTGACGTATGGCGTCTTGTGCTGATGCAGCATGGCCTTCGAGTTCGGCGCGAACTTGAAGACCACGTCGACGATGCCGTTCTTGCGGTCGATGTCGTAGACGTAGAACCACACGTGCTCGAGCCAATCGAGCTTGCTCCAGGTAAGAATCCTGTCGTCGAATGCGTAATGCCCCATGGCCGTACCTCCTGGTCTTGGCTTCTTTCTGTCGCCGGAGGATGTGGCGGCGGCCCATGCGCCACTAGAGTGGTTCGCCCGTCGATGACGGGCGATTTGCCCGAAGGTCACGCCCAAACGGCGCCCTCTCGTGCTGACCGCCGGCCGCCTGTTCCCTCTGGAACAGCGAAGGTTCGACAAAGCGGCAAATCTTCTCACGCTGATTTCCAGCGTGGGAGCACTGACATGAAATTTCATTGGGCGGCTTTGGCGGGCGTCGTGCTGGCGTGCGGCTGCATCGGTTATCTGCGCGCCGCGGAAGGCGACGATCGGGGGATGCTCGAGGCGCAAATCACCCGCATGTTTCAGGAGCAAAAGTATGCCGAGGCGGTTCCCGTAGCGCAGCGCCTCCTGATCCTCACGGAGAAATCCTTCGGTCAGGACCACCTGGAAGTGGCCAAGGCATCGACCATTCTCGGCGGGCTGCAAGTTGTGCAAGGCCGTCCCGACGATGCGCAGCCTTTATACCAGCGCGCACTGGCCATCCGCGAGCACGCGCTCGGCAATACCGATCCCCTTGTTGCGAACACGCTTACCAGCCTTGCCGTCATTTCCGAGGCCCAGGGACATTATGGCGAGGCAAAGCCGCTTTATGAGCGCGCGGTCGCGATCAACGAAGCGCAATTCGGTGACAAGGATGCCCGGGTCGCCGATGCCGTGAACAACCTGGCGACTTTCTACCAGGTCCAAGGTCGCTACGGCGAGGCCGAGCCGCTTCTTCGTCGCGTCCTTGCCATCCGCGAGGTCGCGCTTGGCATCAACGATCCGCAGGTGGCCGAGGTGTTGAATAATTTGGCGACGGTCTACTATGCGCAGGAACGCTATGCCGATGCGGAACCGGCCGCCAAGCGCGCACTTTCCATCCGCGAGGCCGCGCTCGGCAGTGCGCATCCGGACGTCGCTCTGTCGCTTAACAATCTGGGGGTTATGTACATGAACCTCGGACGCTACGCCGAAGCGGCGCCCCTGCTGCAGCGCGCGCTCGCCATTCGTCAGGCTGCGCTGCGCCCCGAGGATCCCGCTCTGGCAAAAACGCGCACGGCCTTGGCGGAGCTGGATCGGGTCTGGCCGCCGAATCGATGAAGGTGCCGCGGCGGCTGAAGCGCAAAGCGAGACTCCGTGTGCTGTCGCGAGCTGGCGCACCCACGCAAAAAGATACTTGCGACCCTCACTGACGAGCGCACCGAGCTAGGCAGCGTGAACGTCCCGACGTGAAATATAGCCGGGTGGCCCGCGATACTACGAGGTCTGCGCAGAGAGATAACGGCAAGAGCAACAGCGGACCTCAAATACTCGGTGCTTGGGCCAGTGCCCGCCGACACTGTTTTATGCCTGCTGCGGGAAGCCGTTAATGACTCACAGCGGATGATCGCGCGACATTCACGGTGACCGCTCAGCCACGGCGTTGAAGCCGGTCGGCAATATGCTGACGGCCCACTGTCATTAGGGTAGAATTTCCTGGACGAGCTGAGCGCCACGGGCATCGCAGGAGGACCCAAATGTTTTGCCGGACTTCTGCCTTTGTCGCGGCGGCTTTCCTCGCAGCCACAGCGTACGCCGCCGAGCCGCCCGCACTCACACTCTTCGAGAACGTTCGTATTTTCGATGGCAAGAGCCCGTCGCTGAGCGAGAACACCAACGTTCTCGTCCGCGGCAACACGATCGAAAAGATCTCGAAGGATCCGATTGCCCTCGATGAAGCCCTCTCGGCTCAGACGATAGCCGGCGGTGGCCGCACGCTCATGCCGGGTCTCATCGACGCACACTGGCACGCGATGCTTGTTCGGCCCACGCCGGCAGCGCTGCTCGCGGACGATGTCGGCTACCTCAACTTGCTGGCAGGCGCCGAGGCGACCGACACGTTGATGCGCGGGTTCACCACCGTGCGTGACGTTGGGGGACCATCGTTCGGCCTGAAGCGTGCCATCGACGAGGGCTTGCTGGCCGGTCCGCGCATCTATCCGTCCGGCGCTATTATCACAATCACCGGCGGGCACGGAGACTTCCGTCATGGGCACGAGCTTCCTCGCGTCATCGGCGCGCCCCTGTCACGGCAGGAGCAGACCGGAGCTGCAATGGTCGCCGACAGTCCAGATGAAGTTCGCGTGCGCGTGCGCGAACAGCTTTTGCAGGGCGCCTCGCAGATCAAGCTCACGGCGGGCGGCGGCGTGGCCTCGCCCAATAGCCCCCTGGACGCGACGACGTTCACGGAGCCCGAGCTGCGTGCGGCGGTCGAGGCCGCGGAGAACTGGGGCACGTATGTCACCGTGCACGCCTACACGCCCGCGTCGATCCAGCGCGCAATCGCCGCCGGCGTGAAGTGCATCGAACACGGCCACCTCATGGATGAGGCGACGGCTAAGCTGATCGGCGAGCGGGGCATTTGGCTCAGCACGCAGGCATTTCCGGATGAGATGGCCGACGCGTTTCCGGAAGGATCGCAGGAACGCGTCAAGGCGTTCGAGGTGTTCGCCGGGACGGACAAGACCATCGCGCTGGCAAGAAAGTACAAACTCAAGACAGCTTGGGGCACGGACATCTTGTTTTCCCCTCGTCTCGCGCGACGCCAGGGCGAATTGCTGAGCAAGTTCACGCGTTGGTACAGCCCCGCTGAAACGCTCGTGATGGCGACCGGAACCAACGCCGAGCTGCTGGCCATGTCCGGGAAACGCAATCCTTACCCGGGCAAACTCGGCGTCGTCGAAGAAGGCGCGTTGGCGGATCTGCTGCTGGTGGACGGTGATCCGATAGCCGACATCAGGCTCGTCGAGGATCCGGCAAAGAACTTCGTCGTGATCATGAAAGACGGGAAGGTTTACAAAAACACGCTTTCGACGCGTCGGTGACGGCGTGTGCCGGCCCTTCGCTGCACGCCGAGGCGCCCCGGCGAGATCGACGGGCCGCGCCTCGCCCTTCTCCTGAAAGGGGGGGGGACGGTGCTGGCTTACAGAAGCGCCGATTGGATCAACACGGACTGCCTCGCCTCGCGAAGCGAGCCGCGGCCGGCTCTCGGACCGCGGCTAACCAGTGCCTCGCGTCATTTCTTATCGTTCACCTCGAAGGCTGCCCGGTCCGCAAAGCGCGCGCCGCCGTCCTTTGGCGGTGGCTGCGTGAACTCGGTCTCGGCTAACCACCGGTCGACGTCGTCCTTCACCTGATCTTTTGCGTATCCGTACCGCGCCTGGATCTTCCCTTCGAGCTGCGCGCGGTTGCCTTTGATGTTGGCGATGTCATCGTCCGTGAGCTTGCCCCACTGCGCCTTCACGTGGCCGGTGAGCTGCTTCCAATTGCCTTCGATGCGATCCCAGTTCATGGGCGTCTCCTTCTTTCTCGACCTCCAGCGATAACTGGAAGCAACCGAAGTTGGTTGCCTCGCGGGGAGCGCAGTTGGTGAAAACAAAGGCGGAACTATTCTGCGTGTCTTCAAGGCGGCGCGGCCGATTGCGGACCTACGAGGCCGCAGAGCGCTCGCCTGGTCAGACAGGATAAGGTCAGTCCCGGCTGCGGCTTGGACGCTTTTCCAAGGTAAATTGAAGGGTATTTGAAGGTAGCCGCAAAGCCTTGCTGCGGCCCCCGGGGCAATCTCCGTGCGGTGGCGACGCCAACGCGTCATGCCGCCGAAATCTTGGAGATGTCGCATGAAAATCGTCGTCATCGGGGGGACTGGGCTTGTCGGATCGAAAGTCGTCGGCCTCTTGCGTGGCAAGGGCCACAACGTCGTTGCCGCTTCGCCCAATACGGGCGTCAACACCATCACGCGCGTAGGCCTAGCGGAAGCCTTATCCAATGCCGACGTCGTCGTCGACGTTGCGAACTCGCCGTCGTTCGAGGACGCCGCCGTGCTGCAATTCTTCGAGACTGCGGGGCGCAATTTGCTCGCGGCAGAGGCAGCGGCTGGCGTCGGCCATCATGTGGCGCTCTCCGTCGTCGGGGCGGATCGACTGCCGGAGAGCGGCTACATGCGCGCCAAGGTCGCGCAGGAAAAGCTCATTCAGGCGTCGCGTATTCCGTTCACCATCGTGCGCGCAACCCAATTCTTCGAGTTCGTCGGCGCGATCACGCAATCCGCTGCTGACGGAGATGCGATCCGCCTCTCACCGGCTCTGCTGCAGCCCATCGCCTCGGATGATGTTGCAATGGCGGTGGCCGACGCAGCCTTGAGCGAGCCGGTGAACGGCATCGTGGAGATAGCAGGGCCGGAGAAAATTCCGCTCGACGAACTGGGCCGGTCGTACCTGGCGAACAAGGCGGACAGCCGTCCGGTCATCGCCGACGTGCATGCTCGCTACTTCGGGTCTCAGCTCGACGACACGTCGCTCACGCCGGGCGCGGCACCTCAGCTGGGTGCGATCCGCTTTGGGGATTGGCTGCGCCGCTTATCGGCCGAAGGCTGATCTTCTTACTCGCCCTGCACCAGCGTTTTACCGCCGGAGATACCCATGCTGAAAGCATTCTGCATATCCGCGGCGATCGTGCTCGCTATAGCCGCTATCGCCAACGGCACGTTCATGCTGCTCGACCCTGAGCGCTGGTACCGTGATGTGCCCGGCGTGACCACGACCGGACCGTTCAACCAGCACTTCGTTCGCGACATCGGACTGATCTTCCTGCTCCTCGGTGGCTCATTCTTGGTCGGTGCCGCGCGGCCGCAGCTCAGGGTCGCATTCTGGGCCGCTCCCTCGATCTGGCTCGCAGGGCACGCGCTCTTTCACTTTTGGGAAGTGGCCGTCGGCATCTGCGGTCCAGGGGCTCTGGCACGCGACTTTCCGGCGGTGACATTGCCGGCTGTCATCGGGCTCGCCATCACGGCGTGGGCGATGGCCGATGCGCGCAACGAAACGTCCGCGACCGCTGTGAGGACCGCGTGATGGACGCACTCGCGGGAAAGGTCGCGATTGTAACCGGTGGCAGTTCCGGTATCGGCCGGGCGGCGGCATTAGCATTTGCGGCGCAGGGAGCAAACGTCCTGATAACAGGGCGTCGCGAGGGGCCTCTCGCGGAGGTCGCCGAGTCCAACGGCAACATCATCGCCTTCGTGGCCGACGTTGCACAACCGGATGATGCCGGCCGCACTGTCGCT